>UMGA01001704.1_pt1 | contig 11666 bp, 17 predicted proteins | sample 1965171 | NCBI WGS metagenome assembly UMGA01 (sample SAMEA4836062, study PRJEB28245) | human gut metagenome | biome: gut microbiome; material: fecal sample | place: Denmark | collected 2008 | reverse complement strand
TACCTGCCGATTGCGCGGGAATGGCGGTATACATAGACCCCGCTGGTGCAAGTATTACAAGAGTTACAACGCAGAACAGTGTCTACTCTTACTCTTGTCCTGAAAACGTCTATGAAGTATCTGTCGCTTACTATGACATGTTTGGTGAAGGCGCACGGTCGCCGTCGAACGTGGTCACAGTGAAACTTGTTATTGATGAATCAATGCTGAAAGACGGGGCAATTAGCCTTAAAAAAGTTGACGAATCAATCAAAAAAGCACTGGAGGCGGGGAAAGTCAGTCAGGAATCTGTCAATCAGATAGTGTCCAATTTGAACAAAAAAGACGGCTACAAGACGTATAGCGCCTTAACGCAGTTGAACAACGCTATTGAACTTCGGGTAAAAGATAATGAGATCATTAATCGCATTAACTTAACACCGAAAGGAACCACGATTGACGGCGGTTATCTGCACATCACAGGCAAGACAACTATTGATAATAATGTCATAGTAAACGGTATGCTCGCCGCAAATGCCGTAACATCAGACAAGATAGCAGCAGGCGCGGTAACGGCGAATAAGATTAGTGTTAATAGTCTTGAGGCGGTATCGGCTAACGTCGGCAATCTTAAAGGCGGAACTATATCGGGGACAACATTAATCGGTTCAACAATACGAAATGCGTCGAATACTTTTTCTGTTGATCCAGATGGGAACATAGTCGGAGCAACGCTTAAAGCGGGTACCATAGATGGTAATTCTGTAAGAATTAACGGTTACAACGTTAGAGCAGTTTCGATTCTAAAAGGTACCGGGAAAGGGGATTTTACAATTCCTCTCCCGGAAGGATATGAAGAAAAGGACTGCGTGTGGACGGCATTTCTGATGAGCAATGCGAGGAGTACCTATTCTTTTTCAATGAACGGAAGAAGAGTGCATTCCTGCGAAATATCGGGGGATTATCCCGACCCGCTGTGCGGTTACATGGTTATAGGTATTAAATAAAGGAGGCATAAATTGTGGTACGGATTTGATAGTAGAGGCGAGTGTCGGTTCTCTTCTGACGGCGCGGTACAAAGAGAGCCGGATATAACATTTGTAGAATCTGATGTAGTATATCCGGATATTTCACGGCTTGTACTTATTAACGGGGAAATTGTGGAAATGGAGGAGACGGCGAATGAAGCTAACGATATTCCAACACGGTGAAATCAGGGATGAGAACGATAAAATCATTCAAGAAGGAACTTACGGCAAGCATACTGTATTTACTTCTTCTGACAATCGGGGAATTTTAGACTACATCATTAATAATTTTGAAGTTCTTTTTCAGGCAGTGCAAGGTAATTTATCTGGCATTGTCGATGTAAACGCCATTCTTAATACTGTCAAGGAGTACATCAATAAGCAGAAATACGTACAGTCAGTGGACGGTAAAGGGCTGTCTACAAATGACTATACGACGGAAGAAAAAAACAAACTGGCGAGTCTTGAGAATTACTCTCTGACGACAAATAAAATAAAAACAGCTTTAGGGTATACGCCAGTAAATGAAGCTGCACTAAATGATAAAGTGTCTACTGTCGCATTAACGAACGCAATAACATCGGTGACAAATAACTTTAATCAGACACTTACAGGATACGCACAAAAATCAGAACTAAACGACAAGCAGAATAAATTGGATTTTGACAGCGCACCAACGGAAAATAGCGAGAAAATGCTTACATCCGGTGCTATATATACGGCGATACAAAAAGCCGTACAATCTATTTCCGATGTGGATAACACATCATTTTAAAAAAGGAGCAGAGGTATGACAATCACAAGGCAAGAAATCATTGACGCACTCATCAACGGGAGCGCCGAAATCGGGAAAGAAGAGTATGTAGATTTAGACGAAAGGAGTTTTTAATCATGACAAAAGGGAGAATATCTGTCGAAAGTGTAGCCGCTATTGCGAATGCAATTAGAGAAAAATTAGGTACAACCGCAACATATAAACCTGCTGAAATGGCACCTGCCATTCTGTCTATTCCGACAGGTGGAACAGGGGAAGAAATCCCGAAAATCTATGTAGCGAAAAAGCTTGAACATCAGAGTATTGTTATTACGCCGAGTGCTTTAACAACACCGGCGGAAATCGGTGATAAAAAGGTATATTCAGCTTCCGTATCTTCAATCGATATTAAAGTGGTACCCGCAGTAGGCTATGAAGCCGGGAACATCGTCGTCAACGGAAATGTTATGAGTAAAGAGGTTAATAATTACGTAATCGCTGGGGGAGAACAGATTACCGCAACAGCAGCTACAAAAATAGGGGATTCACCAACGCTTGATATCCACGGCACGCTGATATTTACTGAAAATGGCGAAGATACATTGATCGCAACAAGCGATAAAATCAATACTACAAGTGCCGGATATCGTGTTAATAATGTTTACGCACAGCGTATTGAGGATTACTTGATAGTCAAAATCAATATACCGGGAATCGAAGAATTTTATCGTAAGCCGGGAATCTACACAACTTCTATCATTAATGTAAAAATCGGCGATGTATTATTCGATATGACACGCGAAGGTCCGAATAGTCTTTCAGGCGGAAGTGCGAAGGTGGATTTTGTGAAGTTAAAAGAGAACATCGGGAAACCGCTTAATTTCTCAATTAAATACGAATAATATTTACGTTACCGTGGGAGCCGTTCAGGCTCCTGCGGTATTAATTTTATTAAGAGGTATATAAATAATGAGTATGGGGGATATGAGCCCGGAAGCGCTGGAACGAATCGTCAGAATTGAGACAAAGCTGGATATGCTTGTGGAAATGATTCCGAAAATGCAGGAGCTGCAATTGGCGCACGAAAGAGCAGCACAGAGCGCTAAATCCGCGCATCATCGAATAGACAATATTTACAAGGTGGCGGGGCTTATATCTACCATCGTATCTGTTGTCATTGCATTAATCGGAAAGGTGCTGTGATATGTTAAAAAAAATATGGAACACAGCTATACAGTACTTGCCGAGGATAAAAGGTCGAGTACGGACATCGATGCAGATCGTCTACGTATACGGTGCCGGGCTTATCATTTTATTTTTAATGGTGATCGCGGCGTGGATACACGATTTTTATCGAACGGGTATAGCAAATACAACGCTACTCATCAATTTTTTCAAAGAGTTTACGGCACCGGCAGTAGTCGGTGCTTTTACTTTTGTGAGTGTTTTTTGTGTAGACAAGAATCACGACGGACGGCCGGACGCCGCAGAAAAAGAAATAAAAAAAGAAACAAGAAAGGAAGTGCGTAGAGATGACAATAGCCGAATTTAAACAAAAGCTCATTGACAAAAGAAGCTATTTTTATCAATTCCCGTGGCCCGCAACGACTTATGGGCACTGGTCGGCAGGGCGGTATTTTACAACGTTTAATGACTATCATTTTAACGTTGATGGAGACGGTGAAATCATCTACACAAGACCGCTTGATGAAGTGCCGAAAGCGACATATCATCGTAATACAGGATCTATCGCTATTGCTTTGTGTTGCTGCTACAATGCACGCCCGAATGACTTAGGCGAGTATCCGCCGACCGAGGCACAAATTGAAACGCTGGCGAAGATGTTTACGGTTATTGCTGAGGTTTTTGATAATCCGATTGATCGCGAACATTTTATGACACACGGCGAGGCCGCAAACGACGACGGATACGGGCTATACAGCGGTGATCCTGACTGCCGCTGGGATTTAGAGCAGCTGTGCGATAAGGACGAGATAGGGACCGGCGGAGATATCTTGCGTGGAAAAGCACAGTGGTATTTAGAAAACGGGGTGTAAAATGTATGAGAAGAAAAAGATTATCGCTATTGCTTGCGCTGTCGTTGCTGTTGTCGCCCTGCTCGTATATCTCATATTCAGCGGCACCAGCGGCAACGGAAACGGTGGTGATGCAAAGAACACAGTACGAGAGGCTCAAGAGTACAGCAAGCAATCAGCAGATGCGGTTAGATCTGCTGGAGAGCAAATTAAATCTGCTGGAGAGCAACTCGACAGAAGCATCTCAAGAGTTGACCGAGCTACGGAATCAGCTGACAGAGTGCAGAAAAGAATTGATAGAAACGCAGAAACAATTGCAGAGTGTAGAGATCTCATTGCAGACAGCAGAAAAGAACTTGACGAAGCTGCAGATATCTTTAGACAGATTGACCGAGAAAATAGATGAGTTGACACATGACCTGAAGCTTGCTAAGCGGCAAAGAAATCTATGGTCATACATCGCAGGAGCCGTAGCGACAGGCTGGTTGGTAGACAGATTAAGTAATTAACGGGGCGGGAAACCGCCCTCTTTTTTTATTGCACGATATAAAGATAATTTATAATAAACAACTTGAAAATGTATTGACGAATCAAATATGATATTGTAATATATAATCAAGAAAGGACAAGAGTTAAAAACAAGGAGGAAAACAAAAATGGAAAATACATACGAACTCAAAGGCAGCGAAAAACAAATCACTTGGGCGACGGACATGTTAAACGATGTAATGGGCACGATTAACAGGAATATCGAGATTAGCAAAGAAAGAAATCAGGAAAGAGATGTAAGAGCATTTGAGACAGTAAAAAATAAAATTAATAAAATCGTTGAACAGAAAAAAGAAGCAAGCTTTTACATAACAAATAGAAACGCTTTTAACCCGCATACAGTAATTAAAACCGCAGAAGAAATAAGGAACAGAATGTAAGTAGGAGGAAACCAAAATGAAAATAAAAGGATACGAATACCCCGCCGCCCTCGGCGGAACAGGGTATAGCTTATTTAAACTAAATGAAGAAGTGTGGAATGAGGTGACAATAATTACACCTCCGAATTGGGAATTGACAGAAAATAAAGACGGACTCCCTATGTTCGTCAATCGGAAAACCGGGGATAGGGCGACGAACATTTCCGGAATAGACGGAATCCCGTATATAACGGAAACCCAGTCCGGGAAAATATATAAATGCCGAATAAAAGGGAACTGGGGAGGAAAGAGAAAAGGAGCAGGTGCAAAGAAGATTTTACCGACTGGTGCCAGGGCACGGTCCATCAGGATGACCGATGAAGAGTACGAAAAAGTCAAAGCATACCTGATAACATTGAGAAATAAAAATGAAAACCGATGATAAGATTAACTGCTGGACAGTAATCAGCACTGATGCACCTCCGGAACATCGATACCATATTTTATGTCGCTGTGTTTGCGGTAGCGAAAAATGGGTGAGTAGATCCGCGCTAAGACGGGGTAAGTCAAAATCATGCGGGTGTCAGAAACACCGCAATCGAAAAAAGTACATTTTGAAACCTGGGGATAACGTCGGTTACTGGACAATTATTAATAATGACGGCGATAAATTCCGCTGTCGTTGTATTTGCGGCACGGAAAGGGTCATAAAGCACAATATATTAAAAAGCGGAAGATCTCTTTCGTGCGGCTGTCGGCGCAGCGATCATCAAATAAAGGGACAAAAAGAAGGGCGCGAACTGGGACAAAAAATATCGCGCGAAGTGCAAAAGCACGGGCTGTCCGTATCATATGCTGGATTTGGCCGAAGAAAAAATAAAAACTCCGGAACAGGCATAACCGGAGTGTCGACATGGAAGGATAAATACCGGGCATATATTACTGTTGACCGGAAGCAAATCCATCTCGGGATTTTTGAAAAATTAGAGGACGCAGTAAAAGCAAGAAAAAACGCAGAGGAGCGATACTTTTCAGAGCGACAGAAACGGGCAAATGAAATAAAAAGAGCGGTAATGCAAAAAGAGCGGTAATGATATCGCTCTTTTTTACGATCTTGATACGTCAAAAATTCGTCAAAAATCGGCGAAATATACCGAGACGTTTTGAAACAAAACACGGAATCACAAATGCTAAAAGCATAGTAACTATCAGCGCCTGAAACGTTTTGAATTGTTTTGAAATACAACCAAGTTATTATATAATAAAAATATACAGGAGCAGATGCTATGGCATTGTACAGAACGTATTCGGATTATCTGAAAGAAAAATATAATGAGAAAGTTTATAAGATTCCGATTGCCCTTCCCGTGACTTGTCCGAATCGAGACGGTACATTAGATAGTGACGGGTGCATTTTTTGCGGTTCTATTCGGGCGGACTATGAAACAAAGGCGGTGGGAATGGAAATCACCCGCCAGATTGATCGGAGTATTTCCCATGTGGGACCGAAATATAAGGCGAAAAAATTCATTGCTTATTTTTTGAATTTCACAAATACCTATATGCCGCTTTCCCGATTCAGATACTGTGTGGAGGAAGCCTGCGGGCATCCTGATATCGTAGGACTTGCGGTTTCCACAAGACCCGATTGTATCCATGAGTCGTACCTGGAGGCACTCAGAGAGCCCCAGGGGAAATATGGGACGAATATCACGGTAGAGCTTGGGCTGCAAAGCGTAAATCCCCACACACTTCTTAAAATAGGACGATGCCATACGGTGGCAGAGTTTATTGATGCGGCTCTTCAAATTGGCAGGTATCATTTTGATTTATGCGCGCACATCATTGCTGATTTGCCGTGGGACGACCGTATCGATGTGGAAGAAGCGGCAAAACTGGTTTCGGTTCTTCCCGTCACGGAAATAAAAATACATTCTCTCTACATTATTAAAGGAACGAAATTGGCGAAGATGTATGAAAAAGGGGATATAAAACTTTTACCCCCTGAAGAATATGCGGAAAGAGTTGTTCTGATTTTATCCATGCTCCGCCCTGATATCGTGGTGCAGCGAATTGTGGGGCGTGCTTCGGCAAATACGCTTTCCGTAAATGGCGGACGTCCGTGGTGGGAAGTAAAAGAATATATAGAGAAGCTGATGAGAAACAGACATATTCAACAGGGATCGGCCTGTAATTATCTTCACGGGGCAGCTGTTCGAAGATTTCTGCATGAATAAGAATCTTTCTTTGGTTTATATAAGATGGGGTGAAGCACTATAAAAACGAAAGTAGAAAAAGAAATACTGGTACAGGGAATGCAGGACGCCGCTCGTGTGTTTGCGCAAGGCGGCCGTCTGCTTGCACTGGCGGGAGAACATTATGGCACGGATATCTTATGCCGCGGGAATCTGATCCGTGTAAAAGGATCGGAAGAGAAAGTATATAAAAGCCTGTCAGTGATTGAAGAGATTTTATCTGACGCCAAAAGAGGCATCCGTGTTTCTGAAAGACAGATGCTCCTTATCATGAAGCTTTTTGATGAGGGGAAGATGGAACTGCTTCATGAGATGAAAGAGGATATTATTAATCTTACACGGAATGGAGAAGCTGTCCGTCCGAGAACGTTAGGGCAGAAAATGTATGTAGATGCGATCCGTCGGAATTCCATTACCTTTGGCGTTGGTCCCGCGGGAACAGGAAAAACATACTTGGCGGTCGCATTGGGAGCTTTCTTTCTGAAAAATCATAATGTCCGGCGGATTATTTTAGTGCGGCCGGCAGTGGAAGCAGGTGAAAAACTGGGGTTTCTCCCGGGGGATATGCAGGAAAAGGTAAATCCTTATCTGCGCCCTTTGTTTGACGGTCTTTTGGATATGTTCGGGCCGGAAGAGTTCATCCGGCTGCAGCAGAAAGGCCAGATTGAAGTGGCTCCGCTTGCGTATATGAGGGGCAGGACGCTTGAAAAATCTTTTGTCATTTTGGATGAAGCGCAAAATACGACAGTGGAACAACTTAAAATGTTTCTGACCCGCCTGGGGGATCACTCAAAAATGGTTATTAATGGTGATGTTACCCAAATTGATCTTCCGCCTCATGTGAAAAGCGGACTTATTGATGCGCAGCGTGTTTTGGCAAATGTTTCCGATATTGAATCCGTGACATTTACGGAAGATGATGTGGTTCGTCATGATTTGGTGGCGGCCATTATCCACGCTTATGAAGAAGATACAAAAAAGAAAAGACAGGGGATGGAAGATAATGGAAATCACGATTAATTACAGTGATGAGCAATTTTACAGTGAAGAGTTGGAAACGCTCATTCTGAGAGTTCTTTCGAAAGGGGCGGAATTGCAGAACGTGGCGGAAGACGCGGAATTAAGTCTCCTTATCTGTGACGCTGATACCATTCATGAACTGAATAAAACATACCGCGGAGTTGACGCGCCGACGGATGTCCTTTCCTTTGCTTTAAACGAGGGCGAAGAAGAGGACGGTATGGAGGAAGAAAAAGTGTTGGGCGACATCATTATTAATTTGCACCGCGCGGTTGAGCAGGCAGAAGAGTTCGGGCACAGTAAAGAACGGGAAATGGCGTATTTATCTGTACATGGATTTCTCCATATTCTTGGTTATGATCATTATGATCCGGAGGAGAAGAGGAAAATGCGGGAAAAGGAAGAAGAAATACTTGGTGCTTGCGGTATGGAACGTATTGTAACGGAAGGAAAACTTGAAAATGATGGGGAATGAAGCGGCAGCTTTGGTTTCTGCAGCGCTTGCAGCAAGAAAGAATGCATATGTTCCCTATTCGGGATACCCCGTAGGGGCGGCGGTTCTTGGTGAAGATGGAAATGTATTTACCGGCTGTAATGTAGAGAATGTTTCTTATCCCGCGGGTATGTGTGCGGAAAGGAACGCCATCGGCAGTGCGGTAACAGCAGGGTGTACAAGTTTTCAGGGAATCGCTGTGGCGGGGAGCGATAAGGGTTTTACGATGCCCTGCGGAATCTGCCGCCAAGTCATAGCGGAATTTCATATCCCCGTGGTCATTGTGGCAAAAGATGAAGACCACTATAAAATTTTTGATGGAAGCAAATTGCTTCCCCATGCTTTTGAAGAAGGCTGTTTAAAGACAGGAGAACGAAATGGCTGAAGAAAAATTCCATTCTGGATTTGTTGCCCTTGTAGGACGGCCGAATGTGGGGAAGTCTACCTTGATGAATGCGGTTTTGGGGGAGAAAGTTTCCATCGTGTCTGCTCATGCGCAGACGACGCGGAATAAGATTACCGGTGTATGGAATGGTAAAAATTCCCAGGTTGTCTTTCTTGACACACCGGGAATGCATAAGCCGCAGAGTAAATTGGGGCAGGTTATTCGTCAGAGTACGGTGGACGCTTTAGATGAAGTGGATGTCATTGTCTTTATTTGTGCCTGTGATGATCCACTCGGGGCGGGCGATCGGTATATTTTGAGTCTGCTCAAGGATAAAAAAGTACCCATCGTGCTGGTTCTGAGTAAGATTGATTTGATAAAAAAAGATATGCTGTTAAAGAAAATAGGACAGTACAGCAGAATACACCCGTTTTCGGAAATCATTCCGCTTTCCGCCCGAAGCGGAGAGAATTTGAAAGAATTTACGATGGTTCTGGAAAGATACCTGCCTGAAGGCCCCAAGTATTTCCCTGATGATATGGTGACAGATCAGCCGGAGCGAAATATTGTGCAGGAAATTGTAAGAGAGAAATTACTGCTGCGTACAAGAGAAGAAGTTCCTCATGCGATTGGCGTATTCACTGAAGAATTTAGTGAGCGGGAAAATGGAAAGGTATATATCCGCTGTACGATTTATGTGGAACGGGATTCTCAGAAGCGTATCATTATCGGGAGGAAAGGCACCTTACTTAAAGAGGCCGGGCAGGAAGCACGAGAGGAAATACAAAATCTGATCGGCGCTCCTGTATTTCTTGATTTATGGGTGAAAGTCAGCAGGGATTGGAAGAATAAAGATTATATTCTTCGGGAATTAGGGTATAAAGAGCATAAGTAATGTTTTAAAAAAGGAGGAATGACTTATCAATATCCACGTAGAATGGGTGATTGTATGGATTTTCGTTGCGCTTTTTGCGGCAGCCGTCAATTATGTATGTACTGCTGTTAATTTTTCTTTTGCGCGAATGAGAAAGAAATACATCGAAGACAATGATGAACTGGATGCGGAGAAAGTGGAAAAAGTGGCTCCTTATTATCAAAAGACTTCTGTGGTACTTGCGGGGACACAGATCGGTTATCTTTTCTGCAGCAGCATTTTTGCCCTTTCTTTATATCAGAGTGTCCGTCACACAGTTTTGTTTTGGGAAGAAACAAATCTTTTTCCCGCGGTGCTGGTATATGCCGGTGTTTCTGCCTACATTGTTATTGCACTGATGCTCTATTGGATTTTTACCATTCTTGTGCCGGGATCCATATCACTGGTCAGGCCGCTGTCCATGTTATCCTCTTATACATGGTTCATCAATTTGTCCGGCAGGCTATGGAAGCCTTTCATTTTCATCGGCTTGTTCGCGGTAAAAAAGATATTGGATATGAAAGGAATCCCGTGCAGAGACGAAGTTAATTTCACTTATACCGAAGATGAAATCCGTTGCATCGTGGAAGAAAGTCATCGCGGCGGGCGTTTGAATACTCTTGAAAATACGTTGATCAAAAATTCTTTTGACTTTTTTGATTTAGATGTGAGGGATGTCATGATTCCCCGGAATGATATGGTCGTTTTGGATTTTAATGATGATATGGACGTAATGCGCCGGAATATTTCAAAAACGCATCATACCTGTTATCCCGTGTGTATGGAGGACAAGGATCATATTCTTGGATTTATTCATGTAAAAGATTTTTTAGAAAGCCTTTTGAGGGGTGAGTACAACATAAAAAGAATCATGAGGGAAATACTGACTGTACCTGAAGTTATGCCCGCGCCGGCCCTCCTTCAAATGATGAAGAATAAGAGAACATACCTGGCGGTCGTCGTGGATGAGTATGGAGGGACGTCCGGCCTTGTGACGCTGGAGGATCTGATGGAAGAGCTGGCTGGAGAAATTCCGCAGAATGAGAGCAACGCGCCTGCTGAAATTTTGCGTGTGAATGACCATGTTTATGAGTTTGACGGTACCGTCATCCTGGAAGATGTTTCTGAAAGGCTCCAAATGGAGTTTGATGATGAAGAAAGAAATAATACGATTGGCGGGCTGATTTTTTCGAAATTGGAACGGATACCCCAAGTCGGTGACCATATTTCTTTTGGCGGGTGGAAGTTTACCGTACTTAAAATGTACGGATTCCGTATTATGCGTGTGAAGGCGGAAATGGATCGTAAAGAAGAAACGGAACCAGACAGTCATGAATAAATTGCTAGAAAATGATGAGGGGATCCTTCTTCATGCTCATGCGGGGAAGGATGGCGGGAAAATTGCGGATGTATTTACTTTATCTGCTGGATTAGTACGGATCTATGTAGGCAAGACGGTGCTTGAACGATGTGGAAGCGGCGGTATGGTTTCTTTTGCGTTTCTTCGGTTCACTGTGTGGAAAGATGGCGAGAATTTTTTCATGTCCCAGTATGAGAGCCGGATGCTTTTGGATATGATGAATTTATCCTATGAAGAAATGCAGTGCTGGTACTATGTGATTGAGTTGGTCAGTATATTCTTTCCAAAAGAGGAAAGAAATGAAAGGGTATACCGGCTTTTGGGACGTGCGATGACTGTTGCCGCATGTAAAAATAAAAAGGTGGCAGCGCTGATTGTATCCGTGCAGCTCCTTCGGGCAGCCGGTATCGATGCAGGAAGTCATGAAACAGAACGTGAATTATATTTGTCACCGGCAGGGATGAAGCTTATGCAATCTTTTTCTGATTATGATTGGGGATCGGAGTGGGGAGGCTCTATTAAGGCATCAGTTTTT
>UMGA01008454.1_pt1 | contig 11707 bp, 9 predicted proteins | sample 1965171 | NCBI WGS metagenome assembly UMGA01 (sample SAMEA4836062, study PRJEB28245) | human gut metagenome | biome: gut microbiome; material: fecal sample | place: Denmark | collected 2008 | reverse complement strand
CGCCGCAGGCGCAAGAATGTGCCGAGGCACATTCTTTGTTCATGAGAAAAATATATAAGTTTAAAACAGATAAATGAGAAAAGTTCTCAAATAATAAAAATCCAATTGACTGGATAATAGACATCCTGTATACTTACGGAGTTAGTTAAACTAACACGAGTTAGAAAAGCATAACCAGGAGCGATTACATGAAATTAAAAAATATAAAATGTTTACTTGCAGTCTGTCTTTGTGCATCGGCCCTGTTGGTCGGATGCGGACAGAAGACAGCAGAGAAATCCGAAACATCGTCAGAAAGTGCACAGAATCAGTCGGAGGATATTCAGGAAGCATCCAGAGATGTTTTTGCAATGGATACCTATATGACAGTGACTGCGTATGGAGAAAATGCAGAAGCAGCCGTTGATGCAGCACAGGCAGAGATTGAGCGTCTGGATGAACTTTTATCGACAGGAAATGCAGATAGCGAGATCGCAAAACTGAACACAGATGGAAGTGCAGAGCTTTCCGAAGATGCAGGCTATTTGACGGAACGCGCATTGGAACTTTATCAGGAGACAGATGGGGCGTTTGATATTGCGATTTATCCGGTGATGGAAGCATGGGGATTCCCAACACAGAACTTCCAGGTTCCGTCACAGGAGACATTGGATCAACTTCTTCCACTCACTGATGCGGGAAACATTTCTTATGACAAAGAAACGAGAAAGATATCTTTCGGTGTAGAAGGAATGAAAATCGATCTCGGAGGAATTGCAAAAGGATATACCTCATCCAGAATTATGGACATTTACAAAGACAATGGAATCACAAGTGGATTAGTGAATCTTGGCGGAAATGTGCAGGCACTCGGAACAAAGACGGATGGAACGAAATGGAAGATTGCAGTGCAGAGCCCGGATGACACAGAAGATTATCTGGGAATTCTGAGTGTTCAGGAGAAGGCAGTTATTACTTCGGGGGGATACGAACGGTATTTTGAACAGGATGGTGTGACGTATCATCACATCATTGACCCAAAGACCGGATACCCGGCAGAAAGCGGACTTGTATCTGTAACAATTGTAAGTACGGATGGAACACTGGCAGATGGACTGTCTACTTCACTTTTTATTATGGGAGAAGAGAAAGCGGCAGATTTCTGGAGAGAACATAAGGATGAGTTTGATGCAATTCTTATGAGTGATGACGGAACGCTATATGTAACGGAAGGGTTGGAAAATGATTTTTCAACGGAGAGAACAGTTGAAATCATCCGATAGAAAGTATAAGACAAAAGCAGAGATGGGAGGACAAAAATGGATTTAAAAGAGACAGGAAAGAGGCTGAAACCATTTGCACCGGTACTTTCGGTAGCAGTTGTGGCATCCTGTGTAGCAGGCTCCCTGAGTGGATATCAGCCACCGGTTTATGCGGCGCAGGAGCAGTCAGAAACCGTGAAGAATGAAACGGAAAAAGCAGAGAAACAGCAGACACAGGTGGCGAAAGGATCTTTTGATCTGACGGATGGTATTTATAAGGGAAACGGAACAGGTTATGCAGGAGAGATCACGGTTGCGGTTCAGATTAAAGACAAACAGATCGTTGCAATCGATATTCTGAGTTCTTCGGATGATGCGGCATTTTTCAAACGTGCACAGGCGGTGATCGACAAGATCATTGAGGGACAGACGCTGGATGTGGATACTGTATCTGGTGCAACCTACAGTTCCAGGGGAATCATCAGTGCAGTGAAGAATGCATTGACCGGAGAAAAAGACAGTGGAACAACAGGTCAGTCACAGTCTGGTGGCGGTGCGGCAGCCGGTAGTTCTACTTCTGTCACAGCAGTGGAAGACCCGGCAGCATATAAGGACGGAACTTATTACGGAACAGGGACTGGATTTGGTGGAACACTGAAAGTAAAGGTTGAGATCAGTGGCGGAAAGATCACAGACATCCAGATTATGGAGAATCAAGATGGAAGCGAATACATTTCTAAGGCATCTGCTCTGATCAATACGATCATACAGAATCAGAGTACCAATGTAGATACTGTGTCGGGGGCAACTTATAGTTCGGTCGGAATCATCCAGGCAGTTCGGAATGCGCTGAGTCAGGCGGCAGTAAGTACAAGTGGGACAACGACTTCCGGAGAAGCTGGGAATGCAGGAAATAGTGGAAACCAGAATCAGGACACATCCGCCGCAACAGGAAACTTCCCGTATAAAGAAGGAATTTATTACGGAACAGCAGAAGGCTACAGCGGAAATGTCTCGGTGGCGGTTGTGATTCAGGAAAAATCAATCAAAGCAATTCTGATCACAGAGACTTCGGACGATGAGGCATTCTTCCAGCGCGCAATGGGAGTTGTGAAAAATGTACTTAAGACGCAGAGGACGGAAGTCGATACTGTGTCAGGTGCAACCTACAGTTCAAAAGGAATTCTCGGGGCAATCCAAAATGCATTAAAGCAGGCAGAAAAAGTAACAAATGGGGAAACCATCGAGGAGAAGGCAGATACAACGCAGCTGGAAGAGGCAATCAAGACAGCAGAAGCACTGGTGCAAGAAGAATATACAGAAGCCAGTTGGTCTGTACTGGCGGTTCGTCTTCAGGACGCAAAAGAAATGCTCGAAACAGCAGGACAGACTTCGGTGAAACAGGAGACGGTAGACAAAGCGATGGAGAATCTGAACCTTGCAGTTGCACAGCTTGAGAAAAAGAAGTCAGATCAAGAGGAAGAAGTGAAGACAAAATACATCGATGGAACTTATGAGGTGAGTGTACCGTGTAAACCGGATGAGGATGAAGATTTTACAGAGTATCAGCTTTCTATGAAGGTGACAATACGAAATGACAAAATTGTATCCATTACGGAAATTGCTGGAGATGGAGGCAGCGAGAACGACAGTTACATCAAAAAAGCGGCAAATGGAACGTCCAGTAAAAAAGGTGTCGTTTCTCAGATTATTACCAAAGGAATGCCGGAAGAAATCGATACGGTGTCCAGAGCAACCTGTTCTTCGAATGCGATTATTGACGGATGCAAAAAGGCACTGGAAACGGCTTTGAGACCAGAAGAGACGGAGGCACAGTAGGATGAAAGAGTTTATCGTAAGACTGTTTAGTCTGTTGGCAATCGTCGGTGTCCTTTTCGGATATAACGAAGTGTTGAATGTCCGTGCGAAGGATGAGGAAATCACAAAGCTGAATGCACAGTTAGAGGCACAGACATCAGCTGTCTTCAGTGCTTCAGAGTCTAGGAGTGATTCAGGGAGTGAAACAGGATACAAGGATGGAACCTATATCGGAGAAGCGGATGGATTTGGTGGAACGGTTGCGGTAGAAGTTACTGTAAAAGATGGAAAGATTGAAGCGGTAGAAGTGACATCTGCAGAGAAGGAAGACAGCGCATATCTTGCAATGGCAGAAGATATCATTCAGAAGATCATAGAGGCGCAGAGTGTAGAAGTTGATACGATCAGCGGCGCAACGTTCAGTTCAACAGGAATTAAAGATGCAACAGAACAGGCATTGGAACAGGCGGTAAAGTAGTTTGAAGAAGTTGAATATACATAATTTAAAAGCAAAAGAAATTAAAAAATTGCATACATGGCTTCGCACATTGATTCAGATTCTCTATTTTCTGTTTCTGCCATCTGTGTATACAGCGGCGTTTGCCGGCGTGAAATACATTTTCACACAGATAGGGGCAAGCGAGGCGATCGGGATGACCTCTTTTGTAACGGTGCTTATAGTTCTTTGTGCATATACGATTCTTTTCGGAAGATTCTTCTGTGGATTCGCATGTGCATTCGGAAGTCTTGGAGATGGAATTCATGCATTTTATCTTTGGTGCTTTAAGAAGAGAAAGAAAAAGCCGGTGCTGCTTTCAGAAAAGATCGCGGAGAAGTTAAGTTATCTGAAATATCTGGTATTGACCGTGATTGCAGTACTTTGTTTTGCGGGAGTATACGGAAAGGCAAGAGGGACAAGCCCGTGGGATGTTTTTTCTATGTTGCATGCAGGAAATTTCCACTTGCAGGGATATTTGCCGGGAGTGATACTACTAATTTTTATCATTGTAGGAATGTGCCTGGAAGAAAGATTTTTCTGTCGGAATCTGTGTCCGATGGGAGCTGTATTCTCATTGCTTCCGGTGCTTCCGTTCTTCGCATTGCACCGCGACAGAGAAAATTGCATCAAAGGTTGCAGTGGATGTACGAAGAAATGCCCATCCGGGATCGGACTTCCAGAAGACGGCTCGATCAAAGTCGAGGGAGATTGTTTCCAATGTCAAAAATGTATTGATACCTGTCCAAAGAAGCATATCCATACAGGAATTAAAGGCCTGAAGGGAAATGAATTCTGGTTTACGATTCTTCGGGCAATTCTGTTACTTGTAATTATGATCTGGGCAGGAGTGTAATAGATGAAGAGAAAAGATCTGTTATTAGGAAGCGGAGTCCTCTTTGTGGCATGTGTACTGTTTCTTGTGATGAACCTGATGCAGTATGTACAGGCAAGGGATAGCGAGCAAAAAGAAAATCAGGAAAAACAGGTTGTGATCAAGGTGGACGGAGAAGTTTACGGAAGATATTCGTTGGATGAAGACCAGGTAGTCGAAGTACAAGAAGGAGACTTTTACAACCGTGTCCGGATCGAGGATGGAAAAGCGTATATGGAAGAGGCTGACTGTCCAGATGGATATTGCGAAGAGCAGGGGAAGATCAATAACCGGACGCAGACAATTGTCTGCCTGCCACATAAGTTGGTTGTAGAAATAGAAGAGGTTGAGAATTCTGATGATTCTCAAAGTGAAAAGGAAGATCTACCGGATACAATTTCTAAATAAATCAATTGTTCGACTGTAAAGGAGAATATATGAATAGAAATAAAAAACTTGCAAATATGGCAATGCTTGTTGCACTGGCAATGATTTTTAGTTATGTAGAAAGCCTGATTCCAATTAATTTTGGAGTGCCGGGGATGAAGCTTGGAGTGGCCAATCTGGTCACTGTAACAGGTCTTTATTTTCTGAAAACGCCGGAGGTACTGGCGGTATCTGTACTGCGTGTACTTCTGACAGGATTTATTTTTGGAAATGGAATGTCGATCATTTACAGTCTGGCAGGGGCGGTTGTCAGCCTTCTTGCGATGGCACTTGTAAAGAAGATGGATGGAATTTCTATTGTAGGAGTCAGTATCACTGGAGGTGTCTTTCATAACATAGGACAGATTCTTGTTGCCATGTCAGTGGTGGAGAATCTGAAACTGATTTATTATCTGCCGGTTCTTCTTGTAGCCGGGACAGTAACAGGATTCGTGATAGGAATTGTCGCAGGAAAGATTTTACCGGTTGTGAAGAAAGAAGCTGTAAGGACAGTATAGATGTAAAAATTTTTTGGGGTTATAGGTTAGTAAAAGCTAACTTGATAATATATTCCCTGCGGAAGCAGGAAAGCAGAACTGCGACAGGCAGGATCTGTATGTAACTATTTTAGTTAAACAGGAGGTTTCTATGAAAAACAAAGAAATGAAAGTAAAGGCAATGTCTATGGCAGTGGCAATGTCTATGGTAGTAGGACTTTGCCCGTCAACCATCTTTGCGGCAACAGGAAGTCAGACTACAAAGGATGGAACTTATACAAAGACGGCCCACGTGGCAAGAACTGCAGAGGATGACGAAAATGAAGACGAATGGAATGAGTATGACGTTGAAGTCAGCCTGAAGGTGGAGGATGGCAAGTTTTCAGCCATCACTGTGACTCCAGGGGAAGGATATAACGCGGAGAGTGATTCCTATTTTGCAAAAGCTGTTTCAAAATCGAAAGGAATCCAGAAAATGCTTGTAGGAAAGGCTGCAACAGAAGATACAATTAATGGTTGGGATTCTGTTAGTGGTGCAACACGTACATCAAAGGCAGTGAAAGAAGCTGCACTTGCTGCAATCAAGTCAGCAAACGAAGCAGTAACAGTTGACACAACAAAACTGGAAGCTGCAATCACAGCCGCTGAAGCACTGAAAGAAGCTGATTACACAGCAGACAGTTGGAGTGCAATGCAGACGAAGCTGACAGCAGCCAAAGCTGCCCTGACAGCAAAAGAACCTCAGAGCGCGGTAGACACAGCGGCAGATGAGCTGAATGCAGCAGTGAAGGCATTGAAAAAGGCAGAAGTTGCGAAAGAAACGTATGTGTTGATGAATATTCCATATTCTGAATTTTATGCAGCTGATCAGGTAGCAGGAGCAGACAGTGTATCCTCCGCTACAAAAGCGAAAACAAGATCAAAACTTGTAGCTGGATCTTATCATGTAAACAGTGATGGAACAGATATTACAGGTATTACATATCCGGTTAAGATCAGTGATGCATCTGTGCTGAAAAACTATACACAGATTACAGATGACAGCAAGCTTTCTATCACAGTGAACATGAAAGGAAAGGAAACAACAACGGAATATAACGGAAAAGATGCGTTATTCCAGAGTGCAAGCTATTCTTACTATATTTTAAGTGAGACTCCTTCCTATTATAAAGAAGCAACAGTAAATGCAGATGGTTCATTCAGTTTTAGTGAAGTGAAAGGTGCAACTGCACAGAAGTTGAGTGATGCATCAATCGATTTTACAACAGACACGAAGTATGGAGATTATGAATTAGATGTAAATGGACTCCCAGATACAGTTAATACAGTATACGGAGTTGTGATCAGTACAAAAGAAGGAGACAACTACGGACTTCGTCATCTTGAAAATATCTGGAAAAAGAAAGAACTGGCATGGAGTACCGGATTTGTGACAACATCTCATGGAAATACACTGAACTCAAAAGATTATGAAAAGATGATGGGCCAGACGATCAATAAAATCACATATTACACAGATAATGGAATCTATGAGATTGATGCAGATCAGTATGTGCCAATTAAATTCAATGGAACTGTCGCAGCAGAGAATGCAGATGTTAAAAGTGGAAAAGTAAATGTAACTGTAGAAGGCCTTCCTGGTGATTATCAGGCAGAATATACAGTTAAAGGTCTTGAGGATGTTCAAGTAAAAGAAGGAGTACTTACCTATAAGACAAAGGGCGCTGAGACAGGAAGATATACTCTGAAAGTATCTGATAAATCTGGAAAATATGCAGATCTTAAGACAGATTTTGAATTAACAACAGAAGCTGTACCGGTTGTATTTAATAGTGAAAGTGCAGCACTTGTAGCGGCAGAAGGATATGCAGCAGATGATGTAACTTCTTATGTAAAGAAGATCAAATCCGTAACAGTTGACGGAACAGAGTATGCAGCAACAGGAAAACGTGCAGTGAAGATCATTAAAGAAGATGGAACAATTGATACAACTGCAGCTCCGTTTAAGAATGCAGAAAATGGACAGGAATTTAAGATCACAGTGAAAGCAACAGGCTATGCAAAGGATTGTGAATTTACTTATACTGTAGCCCAGGAGAGTGAGTATACTTACGCATATGTAGGACTTAGCTGGGCAGAGTACTGGGCTGCTGAAAATGTGCAGGCAGCAGGAGATACATCTTCTTCAGATGCAAAGGATTCAAAAGGAGAGTCTGACAAGGGTGCATTCGATACTGTAACAAGAGCTACAGTAAATCATGGACTTCACAGAGGTTCTTTCCAGTGCAACGCAGTAATCAAGGCGGAAAATGGAAAAGAGTATGCAGTAGAGTACTGGACAGATGGAACTACTGCAGTTCTGACAGACGGAAGCAAGATTACATTTAACAGAGGAGAGATCACAGAGGAATCCGGTGCAACAACAAAGATGACAGAGTATGATGTACTCGGACTGAAATATGTGCCGGTGAAAGTAAAAACATCTGATCTGGATGCACTGAAAGCAAGCTATCGTGTGATCGAAAACGGAAGTGAACTTGCAGGAGGATATTCAGAAAAGAATCTGGTAAGCTATACAGGACTGGTTGCTAATGTAACAGAGAATACAAACGGTCTGAAAACAGCAACAAAGAATGAGAATGGATCTTTCAGTTTCTCTGCACGAGTGAATAATGGATCAGAGTCCGGAATCAAAGATCAGGCACTCAAGACAGCACCAACAGCAGAGGAAGCAGGGCTGAAAGTAAAAGAAGCAAGCGGATCTTATGGAGAATTCTTAAGAGTTGATCTGACAGGAAATTATGGTGATCTTGGATCAAATCTCCAGACTGTTACATGGACTTACTATGGAGATGACAGCACATATACAAATGCAAAAGCTACTTATGGAACAAAATTTGCAGCAGATAACTGGATGCACAAAGCAATGGGAATCCAGCTTGGACTGACAGATTCTCTTCGTTGTACACTTCCGGAAGGAACGGATGGAACAGGATATTGGACCATTACACTGACAGCACTTGGATATAATGACGTGACATACAAATTCCAGGCAACAGAGGAGAACATTGTAAAAGCATCTGAGGATAAAACAATCACAACAACAGAGCTTGAGGCAGCTATTGCAAAAGCAGAAGCCCTGAAAGAAGCTGATTATACAGCGGAAAGCTGGGCATCTATGCAGATGGAACTTCAGGAAGCAAAAGATGAATTGAAAAATCCAAAAACTCAGGCAACTGTAGACGAGGCAGTAAGCCACCTCAACGCAGCTGTTGAAGCACTTGTTAAGGCAGAGGGAGATAAGACAGAAGAGGATAAGAAAGACGACGATAAGAAAGAAGAGCCGGCAGCAGTTGATACTTCTTCCCTTGAGAAAGTAATCAGTGATGCGGCAGCTCTGAAAGAAGCTGATTACACAGTTGACAGCTGGAAGGTATTGCAGAGTGCACTGACAGACGCTAAGAGCGCATTAAATGCAAAAGAAAGCCAGGAAAAAGTTGATAAAGCAACAGATGAGTTAAATACAGCAATCAAAGCACTTGTAAAGAATGGAAACCAGGCGGGAAGTCAGAATGGAAGTGCAACTCCGACTGTTACAAAGAAGGCAGGAACAACTACGGATGGATCAGCCTCCAAAGGAATAAGTGGATCAAAAGCCGCAAAGACAGGTGATCCGGCAAATGTTCTTGGCTTATTAGGACTTGCATTCTCCTCACTCGGAGCAGGAGTTGGCGGATTTGCATGGAAGAGAAAAAGAAAATAAAGACAAGAAAATTGAGAAAATTTTTCAACAATTTCGCGAAAAAGATTAAAATAGTGCATTGACACTATCGCTTTAAAGTGATAAACTCCTAGCAAATGGAATAACGCTTTAAACCGATGAAGCGGAGATCAAAGTAATTATGCGCGCACAGAGAGTCCGGGAAGCTGAGAGCCGGATCGAGATGCAGGTTGCCAAATGGACCGCTGAGGGCACAGTCAAAGGATTTGAGAATCCGAGTACTCTGTGACGTGTGGGCATACGTCAGTTGCCGGAGATATGTTAGTATCTTACAGAGCGCATGGGAGTGTACCCGTGAATCAAGGTGGCACCGCGGAAAAGATTTAGATTTACCGTCCTTGACAGAATAGGAATATTCTGTCAGGGACTTTTTTTCTACCATAAACATATATTTCCTATCGGGATAAAAGAGAAATTCATTTTGCAGCATAACTTCAAGGAGGAATACACATGGACAAGACATTAGAACAAATCAGATCCTACGCTGAACAAGGCAGATACAAGCGAGTTCCGATCAGCAAAGAGCTGTATGCAGATGCATTTACGCCGATTAGTGTGATGCGGACGCTGCGGGCGGCAAGCAAGCATTGCTATCTGCTGGAAAGTGCGGAGGACAGACAGCAGTGGGGAAGATATTCCTTTCTTGGATATGCACCAACGATGGAGATCACCTGTACCGATGGGCGTGTGATCATCAGCGAAGGGCATGAAGATGAGGATAAGACCAGACGGGAAGTTTTAACCGACCATCCGGGAAAGGTTCTAAGAGAAATTCTCGAAGCATATAAAAGTCCGGTTGTTCCGGGACTTCCTCCATTTACCGGAGGGCTTGTCGGATATTTTTCTTATGACTACATCAAATATGCAGAACCGACATTGAAGCCAGTCCTGGAAGAGAAGAATGAGACTACAGGAAAGACAGCAGCAAAAACGGCAGTAAGAGATTTCCGGGATGCGGACTTGATGTTATTTGACCGTGTCATCGTATTTGACAATTACAGACAGAAGCTGATCCTGATTACAGGCGTGAAGCTGGAAGGTGATCTGGAAGAAAATTATACGAACGCGAAGCAGGAATTAGAAGAGATGGAACGATTGATCCGAAGCGGGGCGCAGGCAGATTTCCGACCACTTGTTTTAGAAGAAGAGTTCCATCCGGGAGTGGATAAAGAAGATTATTGCAAGATGGTTGAGAAAGCTAAGGAATACATTTATGAAGGTGATATTTTCCAGGTCGTGTTATCCAATCCGCTGACAGCGAAGGCAAAAGGAAGTCTTTTTGATACCTACCGGGTGCTTCGAACCTCGAATCCATCTCCGTATATGTTCTACTTTTCAAGTGATGATATTGAAGTGGCAGGGGCTTCACCGGAAACGCTGGCGAAGTTAGAAAACGGACAGGTGTGCACTTTTCCTCTTGCCGGTACAAGGAAGCGAGGAGTAACCGAAGAGGAAGATCAGGAATTGGAGAAAGAGCTACTTGCAGACGAGAAAGAGCTTGCAGAGCACAACATGCTTGTAGATCTTGGGCGAAATGATGTCGGCAAGATCAGCCAGCCGGGAACAGTTAAAGTTGATAAATATATGGAAATCCAGAGATATTCTCATGTGATGCATATTGGTTCCACAGTAACAGGCAAGATTCGGGAAGACAAAGATGCGCTGGACGTAGTCGATGCGATTCTCCCAGCAGGAACGCTTTCCGGAGCACCGAAGATCCGCGCATGTGAGATTATCGCAGAACTTGAACAGGAGAAGAGAGGTATCTACGGAGGAGCAGTCGGCTATCTCGATTTTGCAGGAAATGTAGATACATGCATTTCCATCCGTCTTGCTTATAAGAAAAATGGATACATTCGTGTACAGTCAGGAGCCGGAATCGTAGCAGACAGTATCCCGGAAAATGAATTCCAGGAGTGTTTAAATAAGGCTGGGGCAGTGCTTCAGGCAGTGGAAACTGCGAAAGGAGGATTGGAATGATACTATTACTCGACAATTATGACAGCTTCACCTATAACTTATATCAGTTTATCGCAGGAGTAGAATCAGAAATAAGCGGCATACAAAAAGATCAGATTGATTCAAAAGTAAAGGTCGTTCGAAATGATCAAATCACACCGGAAAAGATTCTGGAACTTGCGCCCGAGGCGCTGGTAATCTCACCGGGGCCGGGAAAACCTTCTGATGCCGGAATCTGTATCGAAGCAATTCAGAAGCTGAAAGGAAAGATTCCAATGCTCGGCGTTTGTCTCGGACATCAGGCGATGGCGGAAGCATTCGGAGCAACCGTAGGTCACGCCGGACAGCTGATGCATGGGAAGACTTCAAAGCTGAAAGATGTAAAGACAGACAGTGTCCTCTTTCAGAATCTGACATTTCCAATCCAGGTGGCAAGATATCATTCGCTTGCAGTAAAGGAAGAGACACTTCCGGAAGAACTGGTTGTGACAGCGCGAAGCGAAGATAACGAGATCATGGCGATGGAACACAGAGAATATCCGATCTTTGGGTTTCAGTTTCATCCGGAATCCGTGATGACACCGCAGGGACTTCAGATGATAGAGAACTTTATTA
>UMGA01006504.1_pt1 | contig 11723 bp, 6 predicted proteins | sample 1965171 | NCBI WGS metagenome assembly UMGA01 (sample SAMEA4836062, study PRJEB28245) | human gut metagenome | biome: gut microbiome; material: fecal sample | place: Denmark | collected 2008 | reverse complement strand
GGTAAGATTTTATAGATATTGTTTGGAGAGGACTTAGAATTCACACTCTTTTTGAATTTAAAGAGATTCTACAACAATCTGTCTTTCAGAACAACCGGAAGTTCGGGCATTGCACCGCTCTGCGTACAAACATAAGCGGAAACTTCGACAGCCAGCTTATGAGCTTCGGGAACAGACTTGCCATTCAGAATGGAAGCACAGAAAGCGGCAGTAAAGGAATCCCCCGCTCCTACCGTATCGGCTACCGGAACCTTCGGCGTTTCCTGAAAAGAAACGACTCCCGGAGTAAACACATAACTACCATTGATACCGCAAGTAAGAATCAACATTTTCAGATTGTACTTGGCCAACAGAATCCAGCACTTATCCTGTAAGTCGATGCCCGGATAACCGAACATACGGCTGATTGTCACCAGTTCTTCATCGTTTATCTTCAGAATGTTGCAGCGTTTGAAAGACTCGCGCAATACTTCTTTCGTGTAGAAGTCCTGACGGAGGTTGATGTCGAATATCTTCAGCTGTCCGTCTATATCGGGCATTGTATCGAGGAATCGGTTAATTGTAGCACGGCTCACTTCATTGCGTTGAGCCAACGAACCGAAACAAACGGCGCGCGTATTCAAAGCCAGCCGCTTCAGTTCGTCCGTGAAAGGAATGTTATCCCATGCCACTCCTTCTTTGATTTCGTAGCAAGGCACCCCTTCGTCATCCAGTGTCACCTGCACCGTACCGGTAGGATAATCCACCCGCTCAATCTGATTTTTGAGTTGCTTTTCTTTGAATACTTCCATGATTTCATCTCCCAGTTCGTCATTGCCCACCGCACTTACTACACGGCTGTCGAAACCAAACTGTGAAACATGATAAGCGAAATTAGCCGGAGCACCGCCTATCTTCTTTCCTTCGGGCAATACATCCCATAATGCTTCGCCCATTCCTACAATTATATTATTCATGATCTACAGATTTAATTGTTTTCCAAATATAAAATTATTTTTTGATACGGAAGGTATAGAACAGCAAGTAAAGTACACCGACTGTCATCACAGCAATCGCACCATTCTGCCCCATAGAAGTATCCGAAGCAACTCCCATAGCCAACGGGAAAACGGTTCCTCCGAAGAGTCCCATAATCATCAGACCGGAAACTTCGTTTTTCTTTCCCGGCAGATAAAGCAATGCCTGCGAGAAAATAACAGAGAACACATTCGAGTTACCAAAACCGATCAGAGCGATACAAGTGTAAATCACCGCCTTATCATGGAAGATGAACAACCCTACCATAGCAGCCAGCATCATAACAACACTGATACCGAAGAAAGATTTCGGAGACATCTGACGCAGGATGAATGATCCCAGAAAACAGCCTGCCGTACGGAAGATAAAATAGAGGCTGGGTGCAAAAGCAGCATCATCCAGTGTCATGCCGATGCGTTCCATCAGAATCTTAGGTGCAGTAGTGTTTGTACCGACGTCGATACCTACGTGACACATGATTCCGATAAAGCAAAGCAGGATAAACGGTTTGCCGAGCAATGCCAGGCACTGTCCGAAAGTGGAAGGTTTGCCTTCTTCCTTCTCTTCTTCAATCTGTGTCGCGTTGAGCAACAGAATGGCAAGGATGGCTATTACCATATAAATAGGGAATAATACACGCCATCCCAGATCGAAAGAAGGAATCGCCTGCGTTGCCCCCCACATGGCAATGTACGGTGCTAGGAAAGAAGCGATCGCTTTCACGAATTGTCCGAAGGTGAGGCTGCTTGCCAGACGGTCACCACGAACGATGTTGGAAAGAAGCGGGTTCAGTGAAGTCTGCATCAGTGCGTTTCCAATACCTAACAGGGAAAAAGAAATCAGCATCAGTGCGTAACTGTCCCCGAAGACAGGCAACAGTAAAGAAGCAAAAGTCACGATCAAACTTAGTAACACGGTTTTCTTCTGACCGATACGGCTCATCAGCATACCTGTCGGTACGGAGAAAATCAGAAACCAGAAGAACACCAATGAAGGGAAGATGTTTGCTTGTGAGTCTGTCAGACCCAGGTCTGCTTTTACATAATTGGAGGCAATGCCCACCAGATCAACGAATCCCATGGCGAAGAAACAAAGCATCACCGGGACTAGCTTGGAGAGAGAAGCGTTTTTAGTATTTTCCATTGTTTTATCTATTATAATTTCGTATATTAGCACAGTAATTATTTTCCTTTCCTATTGATCCTTTTTCTTTTAGCCTCCTATTTTCTTTGCTTATCACGGCTGTGAACAGACCGTATCACAAGGGTGATAAGGCCTTATCACAGTAATGAACAGATCGTATCACGTAGGTGAAACGCTATCTATCTCCTATACATAAGGAGAACATAAAGGCATGTTAACGCACGGATAAAGGTATGTTAGCGTGTATCAAAAAGAGCGCAGGGAGAAGAAAGTCGTTTTTTATTTCTTTAGTTTGTAAACCACGAATGAATCTACTTTATAGGCGCCGCCTTTGCTGTAGAAGCTGATATGATTGTAAGGTTCCGAAGGGAATACCTGATTGGTCATAGCGAAGCGTCCACCGTCACCGAAAGCCTCTACACTTGATCTGTCTACAAACAGGCGGAGTTTCATTTCATCCTTATCCCCTATCGCAGTCCAAGTCAGCATCGGGAAGTTTTCGTTGAAACTTACCTCGCCACTCTTGCGACGGTCCATCGAGAATTTCTTCTCTTTCATGTCATACTGCATATCTACTTCTTCACCCTTGTCATTGTAGAGACGGAAACCGATGACTTCTGCCTGCTGATTCTTGAGGGATAATTCTATTTCGTAAGCACCTTCATTGTTCGGAATCAAATCTTTCACGATACGTGTTCCGTTAACCTTGAATGAGCGCTTTTTGGAAACACCACGCAGTTTCAGTAATTCGGGAGAAGGAGCGGATTGAAGATAAATCCCACCGTCGATGGCAAAGAGACTCAAATCACGAGGGATGGAGTTCGGACTACGGTATTGAGAAGTTGGCACGTCATTTGCATATTGCCAGTTGCTCATCCATGCAATGGCGATACGGCGGTTGTCGGGGGCATCGCTCCAAGTAACTGTAGCATAATGGTCTTTTCCCCAGTCCATCCATTTCGTGACATTCGGCTGATTGTCACAACTAAATTTCTTGCCGTCGAAGCTACCGATAAAGTATTGAGTAGCGGAGTCACCGAAAGGACCGTCACCGAGGCTACAAAGCAATACCCATTTCTTTTCGTTGGTGCCCTCTACCGGAAGTTCGAATAAGTCGGGGCATTCCCATACGTTGCCATGAGCACCGTATCCTTCGCCGAAGCTACTTTCAAATGCCCAGTCTTTCAGATTGGGAGAAGAGAAAATCTGCATTTCCTGTCCCACTGCGAGCACCATGATCCAGCGTTTGGTTGCTTCGTACCAAAAGACTTTCGGATCGCGGAAGTCGCGTGCTTCGGATACAAGTACAGGGTTGTTTTCGTATTTGGTGAAAGTGCGTCCGTTGTCAGTGCTGTAAGCGATGCTTTGTACCTGACGGTCGCTGTTTTGTGTATAAATGGCGATGATTGCGCCTGCTCCGAAGCCGGCTGTATTGTTATGATCTACCACGGCAGAGCCGCTGAAGATAGTACCGAGCGCATCCGGTGCTATCGCAACGGGGCGGTGTTCCCAGTTTATGAGGTCTTTGCTGATAGCGTGTCCCCAGTTCATGTTTCCCCATTTGGAGCCATAAGGGTTGTACTGGTAAAAAAGATGGTATTCACCATCTTTATAGACCATTCCGTTCGGGTCGTTCATCCATCCGTAAAGGGGAGAGAAATGATAAGTCGGACGAAACTTTTCACGGTTGGTTGTATCGAAGGTGTCGGAGAGTTTCATTTCCTTACAGCAAGCGGTATTATCCGGCGAAAGGTTGACACGAATCGGGTCATTGGAGTTCATCTTAAACTTGAAAGAAACCGTTTTGCCGGGAAAGTCGGAAAGGTCTACCGGAACAAAGTAATCTACTTTATGTATGGCGAGACGCACGTCGAAGTTTTTCACCTCTTTATTATTAACGATCATGCTGATACGTACATCGGGAGACGCATCCTCTACGGGCAGAAGCAGGTACTTCTGAGAAGTATTGACACGTACAAGGCAATGACCTTCTCCCAGATTCTTAATCAGCAAAGGAGAATCCGCCGCTCGGGTTGAAACAGAAATAGTCATGAGAATAAAACAAATCAGAACGGTCTGAAGTTGTTTGACAGACAAAAATATATTCATGTTCTATGGTATTAAGGTTGTTATACTTTTGATAGTTGTTACAGTGCAAAGATAGGCGCTTCCAAGGTTAGCGCCTATCACTTTTGTTTCAAACGCTGTAAAAGATGTTACATGCCGGTATAGTTTTCATCAATAAGTGCTTACCTGAACGTCTGATACAGTTATTTCACCTTTATAACAGCAAAGTGACCACGGGTTCTTCTGCATCTGGTAGATGCGGTTGGTGAAAGATAACTGGTCGTTGATATAAGTCACACATACCGACTGATCACTGTAAATCGTCACACGATATTCATTATCTGCCGGAATATTGAATTTATTATCGAATAAGTATTTGGCGTCGTCACCGTCTTTCTCAAAATTCGCTTTGCCTTCATCGGCATTGACATGGATGCTATACCAGGAAGCAGAATCCGTTCCACGTACAAAAGAGATTCCGAAACGGTCCGTATTCGAAGCGGTCTTTACGGTGAAAGAAATCTTGTTATGTACTTTCAGACGGTTGAAGATGACGGAAGCACCTTCGCCTAAAGTATAGGTTTTACCGCTTTCGGTCACGTTACCATCTTTTGCCATTACTTTCACTTCTTGTGCGGAAGTGTATTTACGGTCGATTGCATCGGGTACTCCGAGGGTTAAAGTCCCGTCTTCGTGTTGAATCAAGTGTTGTGCTACCAGATTGCCTGCCCATTCGGGTTCTACATCACCTACATTTCCATTATCATTTCCGGCACGTGTGGGACACCAGCCCCAGATGTAGCGGTTTGTTCCGTCGGAAGCGGTCTTTCCGGCATAGAATGCACGGCTGTCCAGCATTCCTTCACGATTGTCCGGCCATATTCCGGCATCATTGGCGGTGGTTGCCTTCAATTCTTCCAGCGTTCTGCCTTTGAAATATTGTACTTTACGCATGAAGGAAGCCTGTTCCGAATAGATCAGATACCACCAGTCCCCCATCTTGAAGACATCCGGACATTCGTAGAAACGATCCCACATCATGGTCATAAAGGTTCCGACAGATTCCCACTCTTTCAGATCGGCAGAGGTAAATTCGGCGATATGCCCTTTTCCGTTCTTGCGGGTAGCGATCAGCATGTGGTACACACCGTCTTCGGTCTGAAACAGGAACGGGTCACGGAAGTCATTCTTGTCATAGCCGTATGTATCTCCTTTCAGGTAGAAGGTTCGGTTCTTGGTCCATGTCTTGAAGTCGGGAGAAGTAGCTACCATCACTACCTGCGCATTCTGGTCGGAAGAAGGTTTGAACTTATTGCCGGTATAGAAGGTATAATACAGTTTGTCGGCAGGGTTATAGATCGTTCCTCCTGTGCCGATGGCAGCATCCTGTTCGTCACGCCCTCCGCAAGAAATCAGTTCGCCGAGAGATTCGTAAGTAGCACCGTCTTTGGTAGCCACCCCGAAAATGGGGTGGTATGTAGCTTCGGGGTTCGGACGGTAATCTTGCAGGTACATCACTTTAAAGTCCTTAGCAACCGGATCATAGAATGGCATCGGGTCACCTACAAAGCCTACCTGTGGCTTGTAGTACATCGAGAAGCCGTGCTCATCACTCGATTGGAAGTATGTGGCTGTACCGTCCCAGTCTTTCTGAGTCAAGATGGGGTCAGTCTCGTCACTGCAAGCAGTCATCGAAGCTATCAGTGCGGTAAATGCTATAGGTAAGATCATATTTTTCATCATTGTTGCTTATTCTTTTTATTTACACAAGTAGTTGATTGCATTGAGAGTCATTTGCTCTACGTTATAGTGATAGTAGTCGGCAGAAGCGTCTACTCCCTTGCCGTACCAGTCATAGCAACCGGAACCGATACAGAGCGTACGTCCGCTATTGGAACGCGGCTCAAATTCGGCAATGACTACCGCTCCGTCGCCTCCATGTGCCAGATCGATTCCTCCTGTCAGGTTACGCCATGCGTTCAGGTCGTCATACCCTCCCCAATCTGTTCCGATATGCCATTGCGCTGTGCTATTGGTGATCGCATAGCCGGCATCACAGGTATAGACTGTCGACTTGTCGCCATCTTTCCATCTTAAATCCTGGAATAACGGATGTGATTCACTGCCGGTAATCAGGAAGCTCCACGGAGCAGAGGTGATTTCGGGCGAGTCTTCGTTTCCTCCCCAGCTATTGTTCGGTACACGCTCGTCTTTGGCGATGCCGAGATTGGCGATATAGAAAGTAGCGTAACGGGTCAGCAGCAGATTGCCACCATTCTGATAGTAGACTTTAAACTTCTCCGCTGCCGCTTTCGCGTCATCCGGCAAAGGAGGATTGTCACCATTGTCTGCGTGGAAATGCCACCAGATAGCGGTATATTTACCTAAATCTACTTTTCCGTCCACTACATCCTTGAATGAGATATATTCGGACATCGATACATTATCCATCATCCATTGGGCAGCGGCTTTCTCTTCGGGACTCGTCAGAAGGCTGACGGAAGAAGCTGTACCGACAAAGGCAGTCGGAATCACATTTCCCTGAGTAACCGTTACCACATAAGGAGTTACTGCCGAACGGTAAGTTGCCGTGTAAGTAACGGGATTCGTAAAGTCCTGAATACTTCCGGATGCCGGAGTCACAGTAGCCCCGTCCGTTACGGTAAACGTACCTTTCAACTGAGTGATATCCACTGTCAGCGGAACGACTACGGAAATGGTTTTCGATAACTGGTCTACCTTTCCTACATAAGTATCATTCAATTTGAAGGTCAGTATCTTTGCCTCATCTCTCTTCACGGTAATCGTGTAGCTCATTTGTACATCGCCATTCTTCACCGTCAAAGATACAGGAAGAGAAAAGTCGATTGTCTCACCGACAGCGATGCTAGCCTTGGCTCCTTCGGAAAGATTCATTTCTGTGACCACCATGCGGGTAATATCGTAATCGTAGGGCACTCCTACTACGATTGCCTTATTCTGATAGTCGACAGTTCCTGCGTATTCATCCAGCCGGATGGAATTCACCCAAACATCTCCGTTCAGACGAAGACCGGATTTGAAGTCATCACTACATCCTGTGACTGTAAGGCATGCCACAGTCATCAACAGGATAGTATAGAGTTGTTTTATGATTGATTTCATTGTATTCTTTGTTTTAGGATGGTTGGTTACCAACCGAAATTCTGTGTATAATTTCCGTTACTTGCGCTGATCTGTTCGAATGGAACAGGAAGATATTCGTTCTTATTTTCCGTGAAGCCCGCATTCTTGTAGACAGAGCAACGGGATGTTTCCGTCACGTAATAAGCATTGATGACGTCTTTGGCTTCTCCCCATCTTACAAGGTCAAAGAAACGTGAGCTTTCCATACCGAACTCTATGCGGCGTTCCCATTTCAGCATTTTCATGGCTTCGTCCTGAGCGTAAGCTTTCAGGTCGTAAGGAGTCACTTTGAAGTTCACTCCGTAGTCTTCTTTATAATTGAAGATCAGCATGGTGCTTCCGGCAGCACGGCTGCGTACCTCATTGATTAATGAGATGGCATCGGTGATACGTCCGTCGTTCAACTGAATCAGTGCTTCGGCACGCATCAGCAATACATCTGCATAACGGATCACAATGTGATTCAGAGAACTGGCCCAATAAGAACCTTTCTTCAGACAGTCACAATCGGGATCTACATTCTCTTTGAGAGAAACATAATATCCATAAAGTCCCTTGCTGCGGCTCCAGTCATCATTCTTCTGGATGATGTAACCTTCGTTGTACTTATAAGGAAAGCCCGGCATACCCACCGTATGGAACAGACGGGGATCGACATTGTCTGTAGCCACTTCGTAATTCTCATTGTCGTAGGTACTGAACAAAGGCTTTCCCTGCGAATCGGTTTTGAAAGCATTCACCAGATTCTGGCTCGGCTTGTGGAAGTCGCAGCAGCCCAGTATCTGCGGAGTGGTCAGTCCCATTCCCCAATTCAGGTTACCGTTGTAAGTACCGTCGTTGATAGAATACTGAATGGCCCATACAGACTCTGCACCGTCTTCATATTGCGGCAGGAAGTTCATGCTATAGTCCGTTTCCAGTCCGTAACCGCCTTTAGCCATGATCAGGGGATCGGTGTATTTCACGACCAGTTTCAGGTCTTCTTCGTTGATTCCGGTAAGAGCATTATCGGCTCCGTCCTGGCGGTAAGCTTTATACAGATAAGTTTTTGCAAGGTAAGCAGCAGCGGCTGCCTGTGCAGGGCGTCCTTTTTCTATTTGTACTTCCGGCAGGTTGTCGTAGGCAAACTGGAAGTCGTCTGCTATCTTTTGCCATTGCTCGTCATTGGTATAAGTGGTATTCGACAGTTCATTGTAAGCATCCGGTTCCATGTTTTCATCGTTTACAATAACGATCTTCTTGAACAGCTGTTTCAACATGAAGTGAGCGTGTCCGCGCAGGAATCTCATTTCGGCAATGCGCTGGTTCTTCAACGGATAGGTCTTTTCATCCATTTGGTCGAGTGATTGCAGAGCTGTGTTGGCACGGGTGATGCATTGATACAGTCTTTTCCATATATCATTGATATTCCAGTCGGTGGTATTGATACCTTTGGATATTTCCAGTGCGTTGAACACACCGCCGTCTTCTGTTCCCGAACCGCCTTTATAGCAATCGTCGGAACGTACATCATAATTCCAGAGAGAGAAGGAAGAGTTGATATCATCACCTGTCGCCCAGATGGCGTAGGCAGAAATCACCAGATTATCTACATATTCGGGAGAAGCGATCTGATCACCGGTCACAATACCCTGAGGAACCTGACGGTCCAAAAAATCGTCACAACTGGTTGTCAGCAAGGTAATTCCGATTGTTGCTATATATATTATCTTTTTCATGATCATTCGTTTTATTGATGAAGTAAGTTAAAATCCGATGTTAAGTCCGAACGTGATATTCACAGGGATCGGATAAGAAAAGTTCGGGTTCTCCGGATCTTCTCCGGTAAAATTCTTGCTCTTGATGGTCAGCAGATTCTGTGCACTGCAATAGAAACGCAAGCGGTCCATTCTCATTTTTTTGGAGATAACAGCGGGAACGGTGTATCCTAACTGGATATTACGCAGTTTCAGGAAAGAACCGTTTTCTACGAAGTAAGTAGAGACACGCTGTTCATTGTTCGTATCACTGCGGGTCAATGCCGGAATATCAGAGTTTGGGTTCGTAGGTGACCAGGCATTAAGCAAACGGGTTCCCTTATTCAGGAAACCGACATTGGAAGCACTCCAAAAATCGCTTTTCTTCTTCACGTCACTGATTATATCCACTCCCTGAACGCCTTGCCAGAACATTGTCAGATCGAAGTTCTTATATTCCAGATAAATATTCAATCCGTAGCTGAAAGAGGGAGTAGGATCATAAATCCAGTTCTGATCTCTTTCGTCAATCACACCGTTATGGTCAATATCACGGTAACGGATACGGCCGACAGCAGCGCCTTCTTGAGTAGCATGGTTGTCTACTTCATCCTGCGACTTAAAAATGCCATCAGCAATGTAACCGACTTGTGCGCCGTAAGTATGTCCGACTACACTCTTCACACCATTACCACCAAACTTGCCGTTGGCAGCTACCGTTTCCGGCAATTCAAGAATTTCATTCCGATAAGTGGATATGTTTCCGTTCAGGTCGTAAGTCAGTCCAAAGGCAGTCTTGTTACGATAACCCAGATTAAATTCAAAACCCTGGTTTTTCATTGCACCCGAATTTATCCAACGGCTGCCGCCTTCTCCCAGCACTCCTACTCCTGCCATTTCAGTCAGGATATCTGTTGTTTTCTTGTAGTAGTATTCCAGTGAACCGTACAGTGATTGCTTGAACAGGCTGAAGTCGATACCGACATTGGTCTGTGTCGTTGTTTCCCATTTGATATTGTCGTTACCGATCTGGTTGCGTTTGAAACCGGAAGGAAGTACACCGCCACCGTTAGAACCTGTGATATCGTATGCCGTACCGTAGCTCTGTCCGCCGAAAGAATCGGTTGTACCATAGTTAGGTGCATAGATAGTATAACGGGCAAGGTTGGAGATTTCCTGATTACCGGTCTGTCCCCACGAAGCACGCAATTTCAGATCATCAAGCCAGGTCAGTTCTTTCATGAAGTTCTCCTGTGTGATACGCCATCCCAAAGATACGGAAGGGAAAGTGGCATAACGGTGGTTTTTACCGAACCGGGAAGAACCGTCCCGACGGAGAGTTAACGAAAGCAGATATCTATCGGCATAAGAATAGTTCATTTTGCCAAAGAAAGAGACGAGTGAATACCCCTCACCGGCACCGTATGCTTGTGCCGTGCCACTACCTGCATCGGGCCACATATAGTCGGGGGTAAGGATAGAGAAGTCTTCTTTGTATCCGGAGAAATGGCTGTCGTCTTCACGGTTCAACTCCATACCTATCATTACATCTCCACGATGTTTGCCTACTTCCAGTTGGTAGGTAGCAATGGCGTTCCACATCCATTTCGTCCAGTGTTCCTGCTTGGCTTCCACTGCGCTCTTGCCATTATTTGTCTGCGTTCCTTCCTGATAAGGATAAGTGAAATAACGTGCCTGCTTGTTGGCATAGTCCAGACCGAAAGTGGAACGTAGATTGAATCCCTTGAAAGGAGTCAGATTGACATAGGCATCACCGAACATACGCCAGTAAGTGTATCGGTTGTCTTTATTGTATTCAAGTACGGCACGAGGGTTACGACGGTCGGGCCATCCGCCTACCGGTCCGCCCCATGAACCATCCGAAGCATATACGGGAATAGCGGAAGGAATGTCCAGTGCGGTTTCAATAATTCCACCCGGAGCCTGCACTTCCGACGTGCGATTTAATGTAAAATGCTGACCGATGGTCAGGATATCATCAATCAACTTATAATCGCTGTTCATACGAGCCGAGAAACGGTCGAAGTCCGTGTCTTTGATAACACCCAGATTCTTGTAATATCCCAGAGAAAAGAAAGAAGAACCTTTCTCCGAACCGTTGCTGACGGAAAGATTGTATTGCTGAATAACACCAGTACGAGTGATCTCATCAAACCAGTCTGTGTCCGCCACAGGCATTGTATTCTTTGAATCCAGGTATTTGGAAAGAGTCATTCCGTATAATACCGGATTGCCGTCGGCATTATATCCCCAATTGTAAGCATATCCCAAAGCATTACCGTTCGGATTTTCACCGTCGTTCACGTAGGCTTGCCACATAGCTCGTCCGTATTGCTCAGTGTTCAGTACGTTCATTTTACTCTGATACATGGAGGCGGAAACAGAAGCGTCGAAATTGATTTTGATCTGTCCTTTCTTTCCTTGTTTGGTAGTAATGATGATCACGCCGTTCGCTGCACGCGAACCGTAGATAGAAGCGGATGCGGCATCTTTCAAAACCTGAATGGATTCAATATCATTACCATTCAGTTCGTGCATACCGGCTTTGGTAGGAACACCGTCGATTATATAAAG
>UMGA01002947.1_pt1 | contig 11762 bp, 6 predicted proteins | sample 1965171 | NCBI WGS metagenome assembly UMGA01 (sample SAMEA4836062, study PRJEB28245) | human gut metagenome | biome: gut microbiome; material: fecal sample | place: Denmark | collected 2008 | reverse complement strand
CCTTGAAGAAGTCCAGGGCGGCGGCAGCCAGCTGGAGGCTGTAGCGGCTGCCGGGCTGGTCGCTGTCTTTCCAGTACTCGTCATACCATTTCTTGACCTCGTCCCGGCGCGCCGTCCTGGCCGTTTCCACGGCTTCCTTCGGTTCTACCGGAAGAGGCTTCTTGGTAGCGTTAATAAACAGGTTGTACACGGCTTCCGCAGCGGGACGCTTGTCGCCCAGCTTCTTGGCGGACTCCAGAGCGGCCAGGAAATAGCCTTCCGCTTCCTGCTCATGCTCCTTGCTGCCGGCATACAGATTAGCCAGCAGATTGTTGGCATACGGGAACAGGCGGTGGTCCTTGAAATTGTCCACAATTTCCTTCGCATCTTTCGCGGCAAGCTCTTCGTCTCCGGGGTTCTTGCGGTTCAGGTAGTTGAAGGCCCGGTCATACAAGACGGCGGCCATATTGGCCTCCCCCTTGTCCGGGAAACGGGCAATGTAATTGGTAAAGGACCGGATGGCTTCATCCGTATTGCCCAGGTTCGTGTAGGTTTCACCAAGAAGGTACATGGCCGTTTTCAGATAAGTGCTGTCACGGTATTCCTTCACGAAGCGTTCCAGCACCGGCACCGCTTCCTTATAACGGGAGGCGTCGGCAGCCCCCAGGTTGAACAGGGAGGCTCCTTTGCAGTACAGGGCCAGTTCATAGAACTTATGGGTGGGGTCATCCTTATGCAGCTCCATGACCTTGTCCGCCTGCTGAACGCAGAGATCGAATTTCTTTTCCTTCAGAAGCCCTTCCAAAGACAGCGTATTAAGCATGGGGGCATACTTGGAATTGGGGAATTCCTTCAGGTGCTGCGCCACAAGCTCGCCTCCCTTGTCCGCTTCTCCCAGCTGCCAGGTGGTCATCGCCAGATAATACAGGTTATCCTCCCTGCCCGGAGCATCCGGGTAGGATTCATTGATAAGCTGGTAGGCGGCGCGGGCAACCCTTTGGGAACCATGCACCAGGGCCTGGTTGCCCATAAAGCTGAACGTGAAGGCGTCCATGACCTTTCCTTCCTCCTTCATCTTGTTGAACTGGTCGATCAGGGCCGTCACCTTCGCTCTGTCCAGCGTATGGGAAAAATCCGTCACGCCAGGCACGGCCCCGTTGGCACGGCCCAGACGATCCAAGGAATAATTGGCATCCGCCATTACTCCGGACTGATCGGGAAGAAGACCCATCAGCACCATCGCCAGGGAAGCATAATCTTCAGACTCTTTCTGCTTTCCATCCTGAAGCAGGGAACGGGATTTCTCCAGCACTTCCGCAACGTAGCTCACCAGCCGCGGGGTGTACAAAGCCACACGCGTGGGACTGATATTCATCACGGAAGGGTAGTTTTCCACAAACTTCACCGTCTCACTGCATTTGCCGGTCTTAATGGCGGCATCCACCATCGCCAGAAAGCCATTGGTAATAACGGCATCCGTAATGCGGCGGCCCTTGTAGCGTGACGTGACGCAAGAGGTAAGGTTTTCCATCCCTTTTTCAAAAGCAGGCGGAGACATCTTGAAATAGCATTGGGCCAGAAGCCCCTGCACTTCGCCAGCATTGACGTTTCTGGCGACAGGATCGCTGCGGTATTCTTTCAGGAATTTTTCCAGCAGCTCCGCACCCTTGGCAAAATCCCCAAGACGGCAGTAGTTTTCCCCTTCCCGGAACAGGGCCATTTTCACGAGCTGGTTTTTAGCGCTCGGAAACTTGGTGTAACAAGCCTTGAACGCTTCCACAGCCTCCTTGTAATTCTTCAGCTGGGCCAGACAGACGCCCTTCTGGTAATAGAACCAGCCGAAGCCGTCATCCAGCCCCAGCATCTTGATACGGGGTTCATAAACGCGGATGCAGCGATCCACGGCATCCAGGGCTTCCTGCCACTTCCCTTCCTTAATGGCCGTCAGGGCCGTGCGCTGGTAATCGCGCGGGCCATGCTGGGCGCCGGATGGAAGAACCGCCCCGATACTCAGCACGGAAACCAGGCCTGCAACCAGTGCAGTAGTATAGTTTGATTTGATCATGTGTTTAAAATTCGTTGAAACAGAAGAGATAATAAAACAGGTGCAATATCTGTGCAAATACACGGAATACACCTATCTGTAATGGATTGCGTCATTTTAACAGGATGCGTCAAACTCTAAAGAAGAAAGTTTTGCCTTTTTAGTCATCCTTGCAAGAAAGTTCTTCCATCCCGCGTCTATCCAGAGTTGGAACAGGTCTGTGCCGCCCAGCCGGAAAAATACTGCTTTTTCAATACCCCGCTACACACTCTGCGGCCAAAGGAATGCACTCTTTCCGCTTTCAAAAGTTTTTCGGTGGAACACGGCCCACTATTCCATCATACCCTTAAGGAGCCTCGGATCCCGTCTGTCAGGATGCCAGAGGCACATTTAACATGGCGCAAACAGATCGTCCGTTCAACCGGAATTCCATTTTTCCGGCATCCGCAGCCATGCCCGCCTTCTCCCCGGCAACAGCCATCCCCTCCCCTCTCAGTTCTCTTTTTTCAACATGAAATCCCATCCGCGAGTTGAAAGGGAATATCGAAAAGCAGCTATTCCTACCCACGGGAGGTACGGGGAAAAACACACTTCCTCCCCGTACTTCCTGATAACAATATCACTTCCCGGGAATCATCAACAAGGACTTCCTGTTACTGTACAAATAAGATAAAGGCTTCGAGCCGCCTTTCTCCCTGCTCTGCTGCAGCCTCCTTCCAATATACTTTTTCCATCCCTCCCGTGAATGAACAGGTTTTCTGAAGGCGGCCCTTCCAATACTCTCCTGACTGCCTCTCCTCCTCCCAGCCACACACGGAATGCAATACTGGAAAAAGACGGCAACATTTCTCCTGAAGCTCCGTTCCCGGACCGAATTCACGGCTATCCTCCCGTTACCTGCGGTTTCACAAAAGGGAAAAATGTAACGGCGCAAGATAGTTGCGATATGCGGGACAGGTTGTTGCGATATTTCGCCACTTGCGGCCAGGAAAAGCCCCTTTCCGGAAGCCTGAAAATAGGTTAAAAAAACGCCTGAAAACGGGTGAATTCGCGTGACTTTTACCCCCGAATTTGCTATAAAAAACTCAACGGAAGGAAGGTTGGTCCGTACCTTGAACCGGGGCTATTGCCGCCGCTGCCATCAGCTTTATTTTGGCGTTGCAAAGGGAGTGCATAACTTCTGCCCTGCGCTCGCGCGGCACTCCATGAGGCCGGGGGTTGCCTGTCGTCACCATCCGGAACATCCGGGCGTATAAATCAGGGGAAGCCTCGGCACTGTGCCAGCACCAGCAGGACCAGCGGGAATTCTCCGTTTCCCCGCGCCGCCAGGGCGCTTCAATCCGGCATGCCTCCCGTCCGTATTCTTCAATCATGGTCAGGGCATACGTTAAATCTTCCGGGGCGGAATCCGGCAAATGGCGTGCCTGAAGAATGTCGGCCAGGTGAACGGCCACATGGGCGCGCACGGCATAGCAGCATCCATAGGTTAAATGCCGATCGTCCCCGGAAGAGTACCACAGGCATTCCGGGTGGGTTGCCATCCATTGCAGCCAGTCCCCATCTAAAAGTGCCGTGTCGGAATCCAGCTTGACCAGGATGTCGTTAGGGGAGGCGTCCGCCGCCATAGAACGCAGAACCCCCACAATGGCGCCAGGACCGCGCAAATTCCCGCCGCGCATCCAGGATGTCTGATCATAGACGGCTCCCAGCTCTTCCAGGGCCTCCACCGTCCCGGCATCCACCGGGGCGTGGCAATCATCCAGCACCCGCACCAGGGCAGACGGACAGGCCATCCGGGCGCACCTGGCCGCCGCTACGGCTTCCGGGGCGTCTTCCTTATACGTGAATATGTGAATTCTGATCATAAAAACTACGGCCCCCACGGATAATATGTGCCGCCCCCTACGGGAAGCTGAATGGTGCCCAGGGCATACTGAATTACCTCGTCGCCTTTAATGACGGCCAGAGGGAAGGAATAATAAAACAACCGGGACGGCCTTGCGCCGTCTATGGATGTAAGCATGAAGGGATCCACCGTCCCCGCAGAGGAAATGACGGCCATGCCCGTGATTTCCTCGGTTTCATTCAGAATCAAATTCAGCCAGACTTCCCCTTCCATCATCGGCAAATCCTTGCTTGCCGGGGCATCTCCCAGCACGCGGCCATTCAGCATGATTTTCCCGGGCGTGATGGTGGCTCCCGTCTTCTGACCGTCTTCATCGTATTCTAATTGAACGCGGAATCCGTAGTCGTTCGGCTCCGGCGTCGCGGATGACCAGATAACCTCGCCGCGGGGGCTGACGGTCGGGGCCTTGGGGCTGATTCGGGCGTTGGAATCGTAAGTCAGGGACAGGGCGGGATTGTCCTGCACCTGATCCTGGTTGTCCCGGTCATCCATAGCGGCCTGGTTGCTGTAAAGCTGCTGCTGTCGGTCAATCATGCTTTGCAGGCTCAAATGGTCGGGAACTCCCGTGGATATATACGTGTTGCCCGCGGATAAATCCACCGTGACGCCCTGAATGACCGTCCGCATGTCCAGCCAGGCCGGGTTGGCTCCTGCAATCGACAAGCGCCGCCCCAGCAGCAGGTCCGGGCGGATGGCCGCCAGGGCGTCCACGCTTCCGGCCCAGGGGGCCACGCGGGTCATTTGGTAATAGGCTTCCAGGACGGGCCTGTAATTTGGCCAGTCCGCTTCGCCGCTTCCGCTTCCTCCGGACGGAGGCGGGAATGCAGAACCGTCCTCCGGGCCGATTGTCCCCTGGCGGTCCACCTTGTAATGCCGTTTCCGGGTGTTGGTGGTAACGCCGCGCCAGGTCAGCCAGTTGTAATACCTCGTCACCTTGTCCCCGTTACTCGTCACGGTTTTTTTACGCGGAAAGAGCAGCTCAAAACCCTTTTTCGGAGGGGAATCTATGTAAACGTATTGCTTGAAGACTACTTCACACCATTTGATGGTTGTGCAGGCTTCGCTTAAAGAACCGGAAACAAGTTCGTACTTGGTGGCGGTCGTGCTGTAGTTCCTGGCATCCTGCCCTTCCACGGCGGGCGTCTCCCGCTGGATCGTCCCGAACTGTGCCCCGGGAACCTTCGCCAGTTCCGGAATCTTTTTTGTCCACCATTCCCGGGCATCCTCCGGCCCGGTCGGCATCTTTTCCCCCAGGACCATCATTTCCGGCTTGGCAAAATTGTATTGGGGGCCATCCACGCCATCCTCGTCGGTGTCGTCCGGGTCATCCCCCGTTCGCGGGTCGGACAGCTGCACGATCGTGCAGCCTTCCTGGTGCAAGTCCGCCCCGGTCGGGTGGACAACCGTGGACGTGGCGTACTTGCCCCGCGTCATCACTACCCCCACCGCGGGGGGCACCAGGTCCACCCGTTCCGTCAGCTGGATTTTTGACAATCTGTGCGCGATCCGGTCCAGCGTCACCGGGTCCAGGCGGTCCCCGTCCGCAATGTGCAGCACGGGGCTGGCTCCGGAATAATCAAACCAGGCCACCATGCCGGGCCGGGAACTTAGGAATTTGCGCAGCAGGGAGGCGTGCTTGTCACAGGCGACATCCGTGTCCCAGATCCAGGCGGAATCATCCACATCCAGCACATAATCCGTCACCAGCGCCCCATGTTTGCGGGCGTTGTCCAGCACCGTCCGGAGGGCCGCCGCTATCTTGATGCGCCGTTTGACCGACGCCCCGGAGGATAGGCCGGAAAAGGACGCAAACGAAAAAGCAATCCTGCCCGCCCCGATGCCGGAGCCGAAAAACGTCGTGCCCTCCATCGGCTTCCAGTGGTCGCAAATTTCCACCTGCCACACGTAGCCGGACGCGGACAAGGCGGCATCACACTTGCGCACGGTGCCGTCCAGCACCGTCACGCCGTCCCACGCCACCCGCACGCGCTCTTTATAAGAGAAGGGGGCGGCATCCATCATTTCCCGGCCCAGCTGGAAAGACACCTGGGCCGCCGTAAAATTCCGCCATTGCCAGCTGCATGACTGGCTGGCCAGTCCCGTCAATTCTACTGTTCTAATGTCCATACCCCCGCTGTGAATCAATCTTGTTCAGGCGGCTTTTCAGTTCCGCCACTTCCGCGTTCAGCTTTTGCGCCGTTTCCTGGCTCCTGGAATATCTGCCTAGTATCTCCCGCACCAGCTCCACCATGCCGTGAATCGCGGGTGTTTCGTCCTGGCCGCGGTCGTTGCCAAGAAGCATTTTCAGCTGGCTGGCCAGCTGGGCACGCTCGCCCTTGTCCACCTGTCCGTTCTGTAACGCCTTGCGCACAACGTCCTCCACCTGGTAAAGGATTTCATAGTCGGAACTTCCGGCCAGATCCCCCGCTTTCTGCACAGCCCCCTCCCGGTATTTTCGCATCCATTCCGTCAGCTCCATTGCCGCCATGCTTTTGGCCTGGATGTCTTCAGGCAGGGCGGTTACTTTCCGGGCGGCTTCTTCCAGATCCTTGATTTTTTGTTCCTGTCCTTCCTGTGTCTTTTTAGCGGCCAGGATGTCATTCATGGACTTCCAGGCCTGTTCCGCGGCCTTCACCATGCCCCGGTCGGCGTCGGAATTGTAAGCATTGCCGAATTTTTCTTTCAGGGCTTTTAAGAATTCTTCCACCCATTTAGCGTCATCCTCGTCCCGCTTGTCCCATAACTTCCGGTCCTTGTTGTGCAAGCGGCCAATCGTGTCCCGGATCCTGGTGACGTTCTCCTGGGCTTTTTCGTTGCCCTCCGCATGCTTGTCTGCAAATCCGGAAAAGGAATCCAGGCTTGCATCCAGCGTTTTTGCGGCGGTCTCCATATTTTTTTTGCTGGCATCCAGTTCTTTTCTGCGCGCTTCCGCTGCCTTGGATAGAGCCTCCGCCGCCGTCCGGGAAACCGTAGCATCCCGCCGCTGGTTATCCTGCCAGGCATCCGTCTTTTTCGTTTCTTCCTGAACATTCAGATCAGCTTTTTCCTGGACGCCCTGAACAGTCAGAACATTATTCAGCCGTTCTTTAGCCACTTTTACAGAATCGTCCAATGCTTCCTGTTCTTTGATCAAATCAGCCAAAGATGCTGTTCTGTTTTTGATTACTTCTCTGGCAATTTTCAAACTATCCGCATAAGCCATATACAAGGCATCCCCGGACTTGCCGCGCACGTCGCCCAGCAACCCCGTATTCTTGATGCCATCCATCATGTTGTTCAGCGCGGCTTCCTGCTGCTGTTTATCGGCTATCAGGCGGGCCATCATTTCCCCGTTGGCAGCCTCCGGCATCCGGGCATCTTTCCGCATGCTGTCCATCAGGGATGTTACGTGCTTCAGGGATTCTTCGTCCTGGGCTTTCTTTTGCATCAATCCGGCCACCAGTGGGATGCCTACGCCGCCCAGCATGGCCGCTTTAGCCATTTCTTGGGGCGCGTCTGCGATTTCCTTCTTCAGCTTTTTTTGCCTGGCGGCCAGTTCCTGCCATTGTTTCAGGGCCGCTTCCGCATTCTTGAAAGCGTCTGCCTGCTTGTAAAAATCCTCCGTCTTCAGGTCTCGCACGCCTGCCGCTGCCGGGCTGGATTGGGTAAGCTCCTGCATGCGCCTGATCTGTTCCGCCTTGGCTTCGGCCAGCGCTTCGGCTTTTTTCACGGTATTTTCCGCCTGCTTCCGTTCAATTTCCCGGCGTTCTCCGGCGTCTTTGGCGTCGATGGCCGCCAGGGCATCCCGGGCCTGGCTTTCGGTCATTTCCCCGCGAATTTGCTTTTGGCGGATGATGCTGCGGTTCTTCTCGTTTTCGATGGCCAGCAGCTGGGCCTGCATTTCCAGGTTCCGGCTCGCCTTTTCGTCCAGGGCTTCGATCGTCCTTTTGCGGGCGTCGTAAGCGTCATTGATCTGTTTGACCAGGGAATGTTCCTTCTTCAGCGCCTGTTCCTGGTTCAATCTCCCCAGTTCCGCACTCATGCCCGCCTGCCAGGCTTCCACCTTCGCTTTCCCCTTCGCCAGCACATCCGCAAGTTGCGCGGAAACTTTTTTAGCGCCCAGGCCAAACGCATCATTCAGGGCATTTCCGGCAGCCCGGCCCAGCCCCCAGGCTTCCTTGCCCAGGTTTAGGACATTGGTGGCGTTTTGCAGGCCGCCTTTGAACTTGCGCCATTCCTGCATTTTATCACCCGCCCAGGTTTGAACCTGTCCGGGAAATTTGGATAAGGCGTCAATGCTGCGCTGTAGCCATCCGGACTGCTGCTTGACGGCATCCACAGCATGGCCCACCGTTTTGTCCGCGCCCTGGACCGTTGCGCCCAGCGCGTCCAGTCCGTCAATCCGCACGGTCCAGTCATTAGGCGTTGCCGCCTGTGTCTCCGGATAAGCGGGCACGGCCCCCGTCTGCCCCCCCACGCCTCCGGATGGCAGTGCCGGAACAGACTTGACCGCCCGGGACAATTCATCCATGCCCTTGCGTACCTGGTCCAGCGTCCCCTCCGGCTTGGTAGATGCGGCCAGGCTTTTGGCCAGCGTGGCGTCCATCCTGGCCAGCAGCGCGGCAATCCGGTCCAGCCGCGCCATCATCCATTCATTCCCGCCTTCCCGGGCGGAGGGGACAGGAAGGGGGGAATGATCCGGGGCAGCAGCTCCGCGGGCCGCCTCTTCCACGGCTTTGGACACCCGGGCAATTCCGGCCTGCATTTCTTCCAGGGCCTTGTCCGTCTGCCCCTGGGAGGACAGGCCGCTGGCCGCCACTCCTTCCGCGCGGGCGATCGTCCCGGCCAGACGGTCCAGCCCCTCCACCTGTATGGTCATCTTGCCGGGGGCGGATGCCCCGGAGAATGCCCGGGCATCCGCCACGGTTCCCACCCCTCCGGAAATAAGTTCCCGCGGCAGCCCTCTGGCTGCCGTGGAAAGATCGTCCACACCCTTGCGCACCTGGTTAATTCCGCTCATGTCTGCCCGGGTGCCAAGCGTCAGGGATATATCAATATTGTTGTTCATCAGTCAATGTCTCCGGTCAGGGCAAATTTGAATTCCACTGCCTGCCAGGCCGCCCCGCGCAGGTCCACCCCGTACCAGTGTTCACTGGTCAGGGGGTACGGGCGGGGAGGGTCCACGGTAGCGGTGTATTCCCTCACGCGCTGGGGGCACCCTTGAAAAAAGCATGTCAGCCAGGTGACGCGCCCCAGCGGATGCAGCGTGAACATCTCCTGGACGTCCAGGCCCCAGGCCCGCGCCGCCGCCGTTGTCGGGAACGGATGGGCCACCGTGAAAGACAGCTGCATCAGGGCGTTGCCCCTCGCCCTCTGAAGCATCCAGGAACTGCCCAGCACGCCGTCCCGCTGCACCTGGACGGAGGCTGTAACGTCCACCGGAGCCGCCATAAGATCCCCCTGTTTGCAGAGCGTGACCGCATCCAGGCCGTCCGGACGGTAAATCACCGTGTCTGTGGATTCATAGGCCATCATCAGGATTGAGTGAAATACTTGAAAAACGCCACGGCGGCGGCATCCGTGAGGACAAAGGAAGGGTATTCAATCGCCGTGAATAATTTACGGCCTCTTTGGGCGTTGATGGCTTCAACCGTAAGAATCACCACCTCCTTGGTCTGGTAAGATCCGGCCTCCCCTCGCAGAAAATGGAATACCCAGTTGCGCCGCGCCCACACCTGAACCGCCTGCCAATCTTCGCCCAGCCCCACCAGCGCGGACACAACCGCCTGCATGGCCGGGGCCTGATCCGCTGGTATCTCTTCCGGAGTGTAGCGGGCCGGAGGTCTATAACCGCCTTTGTCCTGATAAATGGCCGTCAGGGTGAATTCATCCCACTTACCGGGCCGGGGAAACTGAATCTGTATCTCTGCGTTATTCATGATTAGAGAGGTATGTTAATATCTTCAAAATCAGCGGTTTCTTCGGATTCAACATCGTTTCTTGCCAATGCTTCCAGTGCGTAATAAACGGGATTGATGTTGCCGGGCTGGTAGAGGGTGCGAACCGCAGACCCCACTTGCATGTACACATCCCCGCTCGCGGTCCCCGGCAAATCGGTAACTATCTGACTAACCCCTAAGCCCGTCTCAAAGGCATTAACGCCGCGAACCGCAGCAATTTTATGCAGTTGCTCCGTCTGCCCCCCTCCTGTCAGCAGATAGAGGCTGCCGTACGAAATATATTCGCTCTCGAATTTATATTGGGATCGTTGATGATAGATAATCTTATTAACGATTGAAGGTATAGGTTCGTTATGCGTCGCGGGCACAAAACTTGTAGTAGTTTTCACCCTCCAACCTTCCGCCTCGGAAAGCGCGTAAATTTCACGCACCTTGACCACGTAGCCCCCGCGGGTCGCATCCCGGACATTATCAAATGTGATGTCTAGAATTTCGCCGCTGTTGTGGGCCAGATTATTGCCTGGGATAATACTGTACGATTCCTGGGTTAAATCAGATCTTGTCGTTTTGCTGCCTCGTCCGATGCCTATGGTAATTTTGCCTGCGCCGGGTATGCGCCACGGAATGGAGAATCCCGCAAAGTTGGAATAATTATGTTGACCGTTAGGCCCTGTAAAGGGATGGACAATCGTGCTGTGAGTCCCGGCAGGCACTCTTACCTGCGCATACTGTCCAGGAATGAGAACGGTAGTTGCCGCCGTCCCTGTCGCTGTAATGCTGCCCGTGTTGAGGTAGGCGTGCTGGGAAAAAATGTCCGTCACTCCGGCCAAGCCTGCGGCATACAGGCGATTAACCGCCGCCGTGTCCGTTGGTGCCCCCACGGCAAGCGGAATATTGATGCCGCCATTGGCGTTAATAACCCCCGCCGCTGTCAACCCTCCGGCCAGCGTCATGTTGCCGGAGGCGTCCACCTGCGGCATGGCCTCCAGAGCATTAGCCGCCGCCGTCGCGGAATTGGCCGCGCTGGTGGCGGAGGTCGCAGCATTACCGGCCGCCCTGGACGCGGTGGTAGCGGACTGGCCAGCCGTCCGCGCCGCAGCCACGGCGGTCGCGGAGGATTGGCGCACATCCCGCCCCAGGCTGTCCAGTTGCCTAGCGGTGGCCAGCTCCATCCCTCCCAGGGTGATGCCGTCGTCATAGTCCACTACCACGGTCATCAGCGGGGCCATCGTGCCGTTCACGGCGGGCGGGTTGGCCACCTCCACCACCAGGCCACGCCCAGGGACGGACGGAGTAAGTACGGCGTGCATGCCCAGCGCGTAGGGCGTCATCTCCGTCCCCTCACACACCTGGATAATAATGACATCCCCGCGCGTCAGGGGGACGCCCGGCGTAAATACCCACGTGGCCGTCTGACCGCTGAACAGATTGGACACATAGGCGGAGGTGCCAATCAGGCTGTAAGCTCCGTCCACCAGCTTCCAAATCCGCAGGCAATACTGATTCAGGGCGGGATTGTCAAAAAAATACACGGTTGAAATACTCGTCAGGCGGCAGCTGTCGGGCAGATGCCCGGCCAGTATCTCGTCTCCCCACGTCATCGCATAGCCTCCGACGATGGTCCAGGTGTCGGCGGCGTCTCCGCTGGATAAGGTGGATTGCCCGGTCGCGGCTTCCAATTCCACTCCTGCGTCCTTGAGCGCGGCCGGAAGCTGCGCGGCCAGGGCGGTTGCTACCAGATCGGACCAGTCGGCCAGCACCTCGTCAGGCGGCGCGTAATCCCCGGGCAGCAAGTCCGCCCGGACCGTCACCCGGATCAGGCGGGACGTGCGCTGCGCTCCGTCCGGAGCCACCAGCACCACCTCGCCGATCAGATCAATCCGGGGTTGATCCC
>UMGA01009519.1_pt1 | contig 11796 bp, 7 predicted proteins | sample 1965171 | NCBI WGS metagenome assembly UMGA01 (sample SAMEA4836062, study PRJEB28245) | human gut metagenome | biome: gut microbiome; material: fecal sample | place: Denmark | collected 2008 | reverse complement strand
AAGAGCACAAGTATTTTCCCACCCACAACTTATTGTTTTTTTGTAATCGAAGCAGCTGCTTTCTTTTATTCGATCAATCAAAATTTTACATGTTTAAAGTAGGAACGGATCTATATTTTATCTTTTTGCCGCATGTGTGCAGGTGCACATTTTGCATTTTTAGACTTTTTTATATGTGTATACATATAAAGTACGTTTTATCGTACTTTTTTTATTTAAAGTACTATAATTTGTACTTTAATGCTTTTTTCATTCGTAAATATCCTATTATTTCTATTTATTTGCCAGTATTTTCTTTTATAAAGTCCTTTTTATCGTACTTAGCATTTGTGTTATTGTCATTATCATAGTGTTCTCTTCACAGAAATAATCTCTTATTTCTCTTTATTTCATCCTTACTCTTATATCGTTCTTCTATAAAATCCCCCATATTTTCCGCCTTACCCTCCATTTTTCATATAAATACACATTTTTATTACATTCACTTAACTTGTTAATTCCCCATCCAGTTCACAAAAGCATCTGACCGAAATCATGGGGAATACTAATGACAGTATCTGGCAACTCACCTTCAAGTGTGCAAACATATCTATCCAATTTGGGATCAAACGAATAAAAATGCCCGTATTCGCTACGCAGTTCTACACCCAATAGCTACTTTGCAATTTATCAGAACCTGCTTACAATGTACCCATAACAGTGGCCACATGAATTAGTGCAGTACCTTGTTTTCAGACATGCCCACTTTTCCTGTTTCTACACGCCGTTGCATTCTTCCTAATACACGCCACCCGCTGCTTATTACTTATTACTTATTACTTTTTCGTAATTGAAGCAGGGGACTTACTGTTAACTGGTAATATTATCCTCCGAGTTTTTTTGTGAATAAAGACCACTGAAAGCCCTGGACATACCATGCAAATTTATGTGATTAGCATAATTTCTGTGCATCGCGAAGTGTATTACCAAGAACGGAGTGATCAGTAATCAGGAAACTGCTTGATTTAATTCAAGCAGATAAAAGCATCCGTTTCACTACTTGCTCATAACCGAATAAGTGCTTCGCAGTTTATCAGAAGGAGCCTGCACTTCTCCTGATGCAAGCAAGTTCCCCTGATTATTGCTTTTCGAAATCGAACCAGGGGACTTATTTGATTCAGTTAAAAATACTTCTTCTCTTGCCTCATTTTCCCCTGAAATGCTATAATCCATAAAGAAAGCATTCGCAAACTCCTTGCAGTTTGCGGCTAATACATTGTTTCGTAAATAACTATACTAATCGCGTGGGATGTGGATTCGAGTGTGCAGGTATAAAAATGCAGGCGTAGCTGGCCATGCTGAGACTTTTAGATCTGTGCAGTCGGATTCACCAACAAGTAATTGGTATAGTTATTTCGAAAACAATGTACTAGTACAGCGAAAATTAAGTTTCTGCTATATTGACGTAGGATGATTTTCTCATATGCAAGGCGAAGGAATGAGGCGTAGCGGTGGCTACGGCGATTGACGACAACGCAGCATATGAAAAATCAGACAAGTCAATATGGCGGTTACTTAATATTCGCTGTACTAGTCATTTATCATCTGATTGAAAGGAATATTTTATACATGAACACCACAAATAATCGCAACGATTTCTATAAAAAACAATTAGACAAGACTTTAAATGGCAATGAAAAGATCGAAACTGCCATTGCAGCACTCCAAAAAGAAGCAACCGAAGAAATGCTTGCTCATACTCTCACCGTGATCCGTCACAGAATGCAGGAGCAGGCACAGCTGATCATTGCTGTAGAACCTCCAAAAGGTGATGGAAAAATTTCTCTTCATGCGATCAAAACCAACGATGGAAAGCAATGGTGGGCTGCATTTACCAGCTTTGACGAAGAGTTAAAAGGCAGTGATAAGATCATGTCCACATTTACCGCAGATATTGATAAGATTTTTGCTTCTGCATTGCAAGAGCCGTCTGTTGAGGGAGTAATTCTCAATCCATGGAACCGCACACTGATGCTGAACAAAACCCTTATCAACATCATCCTCGGTAATCCTGTATAGCATCAGCTCTGTCGGATAAAAAGTCCAATGTTTCACGTGAAACACTTGTATTTTACTGAAGTATAAAAGCATTCCAGCGGATAACAGCATCCGCTTCGCTACTTGCTCATAACCAAATAACTGCTTCGCAGTTTATCAGAAGGAGCTTTTCCTTCTCCTGATACAAGTAAGTCCCCACCCTCTGCTTATTGCTCTTCGCAATTAAAGCAGGGGACTTACTTGATTCGGTTCCAAATCTGATTTCTATGTATCATGAAGCATATTGGCTATGCTACTGTTCACTGATAATATTCCGTAAGTTTTTTTATAAACGAAGGTCGCAGAAAGCCCGAAGCCATACCGCACCAATTTATGCGATCAACATAAATTCTTTGCATTGCGAAGCGCGTTACTGAAAGCAGAACGAACAGCAACTTAGCGATCATCGCCAAGAACAGAATGGACAGTAGCGTCAGCATACAATAACAAGGTTAGGGTTCCCACAAAAGCATTGTAAATTTTTCGTTCCTGTCGTATAATAAAGCAAAGAAATATTCAGAAAAAATCAGATCAGATACCTGAATTACGTTACATCTGTCCTGATTATTTTTACGAATTCCAGGAGGCTTTTTAATGAAGAAAAATGGACACAGACTACTTACTCTTGCAGCTTTAGTCGGAACTGCCGCAGGTGTTATTCATATTGCTAACCGTTTCATAGATGCCACATCTCAGCTTAAAGATATGCTGGAACAGCCACACAGCAGAACCTATGACTGGCGTTTTGGAAAGATTTTTTATACAAAACAGGGACATGGCACCCCTATTCTTCTTATTCATGATATCATGCCAGGTGCTTCCGGTTATGAATGGAATGCCATAGAGAAGCAGCTCGCAACCGAACATACCGTTTACACCATTGATCTTCTTGGATGTGGACGTTCCGAAAAACCGGATATTACTTATACCAATTTTGTATTTGCTCAGTTACTCTGTGATTTTGCCAAGAATGTGATTCGTGAGGAAACCGATGTTATTGCCAGTGGTTTCTCAGGTTCTTTTGCGATCATGGCTTACCGTAACAATTCCGACCATTTCCGCAAGATCATGCTGGTCAATCCACCAAGCTTCAGTTCCCTGAAGCAGGCACCTTGTAAAGACAACAAGCTCTTTAAGTATTTTATCGAGCTTCCGATTTTCGGAACTCTGATCTATCATATGGTAGCTTCCCGCGAATCCATCAGCAGTCTGTTTATGGAAAAGCTGTTCTACAATCCCTTCCATGTAACAGATACACTGGTAGACACCTATTATGAATCCGCTCACAAGGGCGGTTCCAACGCCAAATATCTGTATTCCAGCTACATTGGCAAATACCTGAATATCAGCATTAATAATGCCGTAGAATCTTCCGATGCATGCATCTATATTATTTCCGGAGAAAAAGAAGCTTCCGCTTCTCTTATCGCAGAGGAATATCAAAAGCTGAATTCTTCCATTGAAACCGCTGTGATCCCGGAAACCAGACATCTTCCTCATCTGGAAGATCCGGAACATTTCCTGGAACAGGTAGCTATTTTCCTGTAAAAACAGCTTATGATCCGGCACCAAAAACAAAATTTATCTATAGTAATTTTGGAAATCAACGTATCAAAAGAACATTGTTCATGTTCGGAGCCGTTGATCTTCATGCAGTAATTTGTGGAAATGCTATAAACCAACAAAAAGCCAATAAAAAAAGAGTACTGTTTCACGTGAAACATAAGTTTTCCTTCAAACAAACGTGAAACAATACTCTTTATTTTTTACCAGACTCACAGCATGCATCCGGACATTTCTCTTATCTAAGTGCCTGCTCCAGATACATGTGTGTTGTATTATCGATCAGCTTATGTGTCAGCTCTGCCATATGCTGTGTACTCTCCTGATTCTCAGAAGACAGCCATGTCTTGATCATTCCCACGCATCCATTCAGACAAAACGCATACGCATACTCAATATCACGGTTGTCTTTCGGCAGACGAATTGACAAGCGATGCAGCACTGTATCTGCGATCAGTTTTTCTATACGATTCACAAAAGCCATATCTCCATTCTTTCCAAGAAGTGCGATACAAATATCCTTATTATGATCCAGGATCGTAAATATCTGCTCAATAAAAGGATACGAGCTCTCCTTATTATTAAGAGGATCCAGAGGATAGTCTGCCACCAGATGCGTGATTTCCTCCATCAATTCAGCCTCAATGGATTCCAGCATCTGATAGATATCTGTATAGTGAAGATAAAATGTGGAGCGGTTGATATCAACTTCTTCCACCAGTTCCTTTACCGTAATCTCCTTAATGCTCTTCTTCTGCATAAGACGGGCAAGCCCCGCTCGCAACTGTGCCTTGGTCTTACGTACTCTTCTGTCAACTTTTTCCGCCATCTTAATTCCCCCTGCAATTCAAAAAAGCAAGCACGTTTCCTCCGCCTCAATCACCTGTCACTTACGATACTCTGCAACTGTCATACAATGATAATGCATCCTTCAAACGAATAAAAGCATTCGCTTTCTCTACGCCGATCTGTATGATACCAGATATCTGCTGTTGTTAAGAATTGACAAGATCAAAATTGTTAACGACGCCGACCTACACGATACCAGATATCTGCTGCATATTTGTGTTGAAACATAGGAATCCTGTCTGCATTTAATATTACCAACTGCACATAAATTCAAAGGAAATAACGTACTTTTTGTCTATTATGCAGTTTTTTATTTGTAATAGACACTTCCATTATTTCCGTCTATTAATATACATTCAGTAAAGATTTAATGGTTGTATCTGTGGTATGTGTTTAGTATAATACATCACGTAAAGAAAATCAACACTTTGTTTGATAATGGAATATAAAGCTATTAATAGATTTTAATATGATTAATAGATCTCGTCGCCATTACTGGAATAAAGTTTGATTAATCAACTATGTTTGATAATACAATTTAATAAGAAAGGGATAGGTAATATGATCAAAAACGAATGGAAAAGCTTACTTCGTAACAAGCTCATGCTTATCGTCGTAATCGCCATTATCGTAATCCCGATCATCTATGCAGGTCTGTTTCTGAAATCCATGTGGGATCCTTACGGAAACGTAGACAGCCTGCCAGTGGCCGTGGTAAACGAAGACAAACCTGTCGAGTATAATGGCAAGACCTTAAGCATAGGTAAGGACATGACGGATGAGCTGAAAGACAACGACTCAATGGCATTTAACATTGTAGACAGCAAAACAGCAGAGGACGGTCTAGCCAATGGAACCTATTACATGGTTATCAAAATTCCGGAAAATTTCTCCGCAAACGCAGCCACTGTAATGGACAACGATCCAAAGCAAATGGAGCTATCCTATGAGACAAACCCTGGAACCAACTATATCGCCTCCAAGCTCAGTGAAACAGCAATGCTGAAGCTTCGTGATAACATTGCTTCCAAGGTTACGGAAACCTATACAGAAACCGTTTTTGATTCTATCTCAGAAGCAGGTGACGGAATGCAGGAAGCTGCAGACGGATCCGGAAAGATCGAAGACGGACTGAATACAGCAGCTGATGGTAACAAAACAATTACCAAAAACCTTAAGAAGCTTTCCACCAGTACTCTTACTTTCGTAAGCGGTGCTGACAGTCTCACCGAAGGTCTTAAGACCTACACCGATGGTGTTGCAAAGGTTAACGATGGTGCAAAGAGCCTGGACGATGGTGCAGATCAGCTGAACAGCGGCGTTGCAACTCTCACAGAAAAGGTTCCTGAGCTGACAACCGGTGTGGATACTCTGGATAAAGGTGTTCAGCAGTACACCGCTGGTGTGGATGAGCTTAATAAAAATTCTGATGCACTGAAATCCGGTGCAAGCAGCCTGGAATCCGGTGCAAACCAGCTGAACAGCGGCGTTGCCGCTCTGACAGAAAAGGTTCCGGAGCTGACAACCGGTGTAGATACTCTGGATGAAGGTGTTCAGCAGTACACCGCTGGTGTGGATGAGCTGAATAAAAATTCTGATACACTGAAATCCGGCGCAAGCAGCCTGGAATCCGGTGCAAATGCATTAAGTGCAGGTATTGATACTCTTTCCGACGGAGCAACACAGTATGTAGCTGGTGCTGACACTCTTGCAGATGGAACTACCACCTATGTGGCTGGTGCTGGCAAACTCGCAGCCGGTGCCAAAGAGCTTGCAAAACTTGAAGACGGACTCACAACAGTCTCCAATGGTATCTCTCAGCTGAATACCGGTGTTACCAAAGGAACCGATGACTCACAGTCACTGATATCCGGAACACAGCAGCTGGAAAACGGACTGAAAGCCCTGAACGATAAGGTTTCTGCTCTGAAAGAGGGAACAACACAGGAATCCATCAACAAGCTTGCAGCCGGCCTTACTTCCGCAAAGGATGGTATGGACACAGCCGCAGCTGGTATGAACAGTGCTGCAGCTGGTATGAACAATGCCGCAGACGGAATCAACAACGCAGCCGGATATATCACTCAGGCCGCAGGCATCACAAGTCAGACCAGCAGCAGTATCACAGACAGTCTGATCCCTGCTCTCCAGAATGCAGGCACACAGTTCTCACAGGTAGGTGATCAGGTTAGCAGCATCCTTACAGGATACGGACAGCAGACAACGGAAGCACTTACTGATGCAAATACCAAGATCGGTACTGCCGGACAGACAATGACCGATTTAGCAGCACAGCTTCAGGCGATTCAGGCAACCGCTTCTGAGGACGGAACCATTTCCGCAGCAGCTCTGAATGATGTGATCAACGCTTTAAACAGCGTAGCCGGTGGAATGACTGGCGTGGACGTTTCTTACATGAGCAGCTATTCTGATCAGGTTTCACAGCTTGCAGCTGGTGTATCCGGTCAGCTCTCTTCTACTCAGGAAAATCTGAATACTGTTGCTTCCAAGCTTAACGAAGCAGCTTCCGGACTGACTCAGATCTCCGGAGGACTGACTCAGGGTGCCGGCACACTTTCTGAGGGTGCAACAACCATGACAGATGGTGCAAACCAGATGAGTGCAGGTGCAACAACCATGAGCGCAGGTGCAAAGCAGTTATCTGCAGCTACAAGTCAGCTTCCTACAGATCTGATCGCTCAGCTTTCTGCAGGTGTTACCCAGCTGTATCAGGGTGCACAGGCTGTAAACACAGGAACCAAGAACGTTTCCGCAGGACTTCAGTCTCTGGAAGACGGCACTGCCAAAGCCTTCCCGGCTGCAGCAGCAGGAATCAAAGTTCTGAACGATGGATTTGACCAACTGACATCTTATGATAAGCAGCTCAACGACGGTGCAAAGAATCTGAAAACAGCCGGCAAACAGATCACTGACGCACTTCCGGATATCAAATCCGGTGCAGGTCAGCTGGCAGATGGTTCTAAGGCACTGACAGATGGAATCACAACTTACACCGATGGTATTGCAAAACTTTCCGAAAACAGTGCTGCTCTTACAGGCGGCACCAAGAAACTGGCAACAGGAGCCAAGGCTCTTTCCAGCGGTGCTGCTACTCTTGCAGACGGAACAAAAGCATTAGCCGATGGTTCCGGAACACTGACAACCGGAATCACAACCTACACCGATGGTGTTGCTAAGCTTTCCGAAAACAGCTCCGCTCTTACAGACGGTACCAAAAAGCTCTCAACAGGAGCCAAAACCCTTTCCAGCGGTGCTACTACTCTTGCAAACGGAACTAAGACATTAGCAAACGGTACCTCAACACTTCTCAGCGGTACCGAGAAACTTGTAAGCAACAACAGCACACTTAACAATGGTGCAAAACAGCTTGCAGATGGCGCTGCCCAGATCCAGAGCGGTTCCTCTCAGCTGTATGATGGCTCCAAGAAGCTTGGAAGCGGTATGAAAGAACTGAAAGACGGTTCCAAGACACTGACCACAAGCCTCAGCGATGGAGCTACCACTGTAAAAGACAATTCAGCAAGTGATGAAACGATCAAAATGTTCGCAACTCCTGTTGTAAGCGATGAAACAAAACTTACCGATGTCCCGAATAACGGACACGCAATGGCACCTTACATGATGTCTGTTGGCCTCTGGGTCGGCGCACTGGCATTCTGCCTGATGTATCCTCTGGCTCAGTATAAGGGCAAACTGAAATCCGGTTTCGCATGGTGGGCAAGCAAGGCTTCCGTCCTTTATCCGGTAGCGATCCTTCAGGGAATCTGCCTGATCCTGCTGTTACGTGCATTTAACGGATTCACACCTGCAGAGATGGGCAAAACCGTACTCTTCGCCTGCCTGACATCAATGACCTTTACCTCTATCATGTACTTCTTCAACATTACTCTTGGTAAAGTAGGAAGCTTCCTGATGCTGGTATTCATGGTCGTTCAGCTTGCAGGATCTGCCGGAACTTATCCGGTTGAGGTTTCACCTTCATTCGTTGCAAAAATCCATGCATACGTTCCGTTTACTTATACGGTCGATGCATTCCGTGCAACGATCAGCGGTGGCCGGAGCATTACCACTTCCATTATTGTAATGGTTGCACTGTTAGTGATCTTCACGATCCTGACGATCCTTCAGTTCAATCACATGACCAAGAGAAAGAAAGCAGAAAAAGTTGTTCTCTTCGACTGGCTGGAAGAAAGAGGTCTTGCATAATACTTAGTTACTGACAGAAGCTCCCCCGAACCTTCTGTTAGATATAGAAAAATTAAAACTGTACAGAATCTCATCTGAGCTTCTGTACAGTTTTTTTATATTGTCCTCGTCAATTCTCCACGCTATAATTATAGCAGTTATAGAAAATCAAGCTCGCCAGTACACCGTGCCTGACCTATGCAGCAGATTTCAGTTCAGAAACACTCCTGTCAGATTCAGAAGAAGCGGCAATATGACTTCTCAGATCTACTCACAAACCGGAGCTCTTTCTGACTGCAAGCCTGCGATTTTCAATGGAAAGGCAACCTGGTATGCATCTAATCCACTGACCGCAAAAACAGACGGAATCATCACCTATGCTACACCATTTACCGTCTTCATGGTAAAACCTGGAAAGTTATCGGCAATACAAAAAATACAACCTACACCGATAAAAAGCCAGGCACCGCAACCAAATACTGTATCCGTGCATACCGCATCACAAACGGTAAAAAAATATACGGACCTTATTCATCTGTAAGGACCGTAAAATAATAGCAACATAAAAACACCCCGGAAATCCTGATCTGTGTGGTGTCTCCGAATATCTGATCATCAAACGGATATTCGGAGATCACCTTATTGTTTGCGGATCTCCGAGGTGTTTTTATTAATTTTCTTAATATTTTATTTTTCCGCCTCAGCTGTTGGTGTTGCTGTGGCTTCTGTCTCTGTTTCACCGTTTACCATGGTTTCATATGCATTGAACATTTCTTTTACTGTCATTTTGTTTACAAGAAATACCTTGTCTCCAACGACAGCTGCATAATAGTTTGTGTCATATGTGTAGAAGGTAACGGTTGTCTGGTTCTTGTCAGAGTCTGTGAATACAGCGGTCATCTCCGGATCTGCAGCCGGTGTATAAGCGTCTGTCAGTCTCTTCTGTCCTGCCATGTTTATCAGCTTGTTGTAGAAGGTGGTAAAGGTTGTACTTTCTATTTCCTTACCATCCAGCTGATAGGTTGTTGTTTCTTTCTCGTTTCCGTCATCATCTGTGGATGTTTCACGTGAAACATTTACAGTACTTGTTGTTTCACCGTAAGTAACCTGGAGCTGATCCAGATTTTTTACAGACAGATAATTGACGATCAGTGACCAGAGATCTGACGGCGTCTTGTCAATAACTGCACTCAGTGTATCCGTTGACATTGTATAGATCTGTTTGTTATCTACCGTTACATATCTGCTGCCATCTCCTGCCTCATCACCAACATAAATGACAAGCTGTTTATCCACTGTGGTTGTCTTGCTGTCTGCATCTTCTGAGCTGCTGTCCGTGTCAGTAGTGTCACTGCTCTCAGAATCGTTCTCAGAGGCCGTAGAATCGTTTTCTCCGGATTCTGTACTGTCTGTGCTGTCATCCTTCACCTCTTCCTTATAATCCACTGTAATCGTCGCATAGGGCTTATCAAGGCCATACTGGGAAAGATCCTCTGCATTGTAGTTTACAAACTGGTCAAATGCAAAGCTTCCAAGTCCGGAGGTTACGTTTCCTGCTGCCGTTGTATCGGCAGACTCTTTATCGCTGCTTCCGTCACTGGAAACATTCCAGGTAGCTCCGTCGGAATTTTCTTCCAGGACATAAGAATCTTTATTCTCACTAACCTGGACCTTTTTCACTGTGGAAGAATCAATTGTTGGGAAATCTTCTCCCTGTGCATAATCGTAAAGGGAATCCATAAACGGAGACACTGTATCCGCTGCCACTACATATACCGTGCTGTCATCATCATCCTTGGAAATGTAATACTGATTCGTAGACGTATTCTCATCTCCGATGTTGAGCTTCGTTGTCCCATCAGCGGTATCAACGGTTACTGTGTTCGATGGAGAATCCAGTCCGTATTCCGTAAGATCCTCCACATCCTCCAGGACTCTGTCCGCTTCCACCTTTTTGATGGCGGAAGCTGCGGAATCCAGAGTTGTCTGATTTACAGGAAAAGCAGTCTCATCCTTTTTCACCCAGGAATCATCTTTTTTCTCAAAGGTCACTTCCTTCTTGTCTACGATAAATTCCAGAGATTTAATGTCATCCGTTTTCACGGAAAACACTTCTGTTTTGCTTTCCTCTTCGCTGCTCTCTGTCTTTTCTTCTTTGGATACGTAGGTGTTCAGTCCCACATAAACGCCGCCGAGAACTGCCAGAACAACAACTGCTGAAACAAGTTTGGTCGATTTTTTCATTATGCTTTTCTCCTCTTAAGCCAGATCAGGAATCCTGCAACAAGGAACACTCCCGGGATCAGACCAATGGTACAGATCTTCCAGAAGGCTGCATCATAATCGGTTACTGTCAGGCTTGTGGACTCAAGGCTCTTGGATGGAATAGAAACGGAATTACTGTCGTCTGTGCTGGTCATCCAGTTTAAGGACTCCAGAAGGAGCTTTTCATTTCCGCCGGATACCATCTGGTTTATCTGGCTCTCCATCAGATTTGCTGTGGAGTAGTAAACGATCTGTGTTTCCTTATCATCATCCAGTTTCTCAGTGATAGCAACACCAAGATCAAACGGTCCGTCTGCATCTCCGTCTTCCTTTTCGATATTGCTGCTCTGCATATTTGTTTTGGAGTAAGCCTTGTCAGAGGTTGTCAGGATACTGTCGATGGTTACGGTATCTCTTACATCATCTGTTTTCTGAATGCCCTGTGCATACGGTGCCAGTACGTAGGAGCCTGCAGAAGCTGTCTCAGAGCTTGCATCTGTGCTGTTGACTGTTGGTACAAGATAATATGGCATCTGCATTCCATAATGCTGATTATCACCCTCAAATACGATCCCCTCGGCACACTTTACACCATAGTTTTCAAGAACCGCATCAAAGTTCGACAGATCATCCTGTGTATAATCCGAGAAGATCATAGCTTTTCCGCCTGCCTCTAGATAATCCAGGAGCTCTGTTTTTTCTTCCTCGGAAATATCGCTGGTCGGAGATACGATCATCAGGCAGTCTGCATCATCCGGAACCTTTCCCTCTGTGAGAAGGTTCAGCTCCTTGATATCAATGTTTGCTTTCTGGATATCTTCTTTAAAGCTGGAATCC
>UMGA01000607.1_pt1 | contig 11895 bp, 10 predicted proteins | sample 1965171 | NCBI WGS metagenome assembly UMGA01 (sample SAMEA4836062, study PRJEB28245) | human gut metagenome | biome: gut microbiome; material: fecal sample | place: Denmark | collected 2008 | reverse complement strand
CGGAAGACAAAAGAAATTTATTCCTTGGATGATAAAGGAGCAATCCTGACTGAAAAAGTAGCGAAACTGCTGGAAGTCGATGTCGGTGATAAATTAACGATTGATACAGATGATGGAGAGAAAACAGTCTTGATCAGCGCAATCTGTGAGAACTATATGGGACATTATCTCTATATGACATCTGAAGTCTATGAAAAGACATTCGGTGAGGATCCGGCCTATAATTCAATTTATTATAGAACTCAGGACCGTACAACAGAGGAGGCAAAGGATGTCGGCGAAAATATAATGAAGTGTGATGGAACACTTAGCATCAGCTATACGACAAGCCTGAAAAAGCAGGTGGATCATATGCTGGAGAGTCTGGACATCGTGATTGTTGTATTGATTATTTCAGCAGGAATGCTGGCATTTGTAGTGCTGTATAATCTGAATAATATTAACATTACAGAGCGCAAGAGAGAACTGGCAACATTAAAGGTACTTGGATTTTATGACAAGGAAGTTTCTTCTTATGTTTACAGAGAGAATATCCTGCTGACCTTGATTGGGGCACTGGCGGGATTGTTGATCGGAAAAATTCTGCATCGCTTTATTGTTGAGACAGTGGAGATTGATTCGGTTATGTTTGGACGAAATATCGATCCACCGAGTTTCCTGTATGCCTTTCTTCTGACAGTGGCTTTTTCATTGTTTGTCAATGGAGTGATGTATTTTAAGTTAAAGAAGATTAACATGGTTGAATCACTCAAGAGTGTAGAATAAGACAGATTTGTCAGGAAATATAATAACGAACATAATAATGGATTGCAGAGAAGCTGCATGGAACATAGATACAATTGTGAAATGTTCCATGACAGCTTCTTTGTTGTTGCCGGCCGCATATAGCGTAAGCAGCAACCGCACGTAGCATGAACAGTAACTTTTTGTTAAAAAGCACTTGAAATATACCTGTAGGGGGTATATATTAATAATTAGAAAATATACCCCCTGGGGGTTATACGACAGGAGAAATACAATGGAAGAAAAGAAAGTCTGTCCGGGATGTTGTCACAAGACAAAGGACCGCCCGGAAAAAGAATATAAAGATCTGATGAATCGTCTGAGTAGAATTGAAGGACAAGTCAGGGGAGTTCGAAGGATGGTTGAAGAAGGCGCGTATTGTCCGGATATTCTGATTCAGGTATCTGCGGTGAATGCGGCTTTGAATAGTTTCAATAAAGTGCTTTTGGCAAACCATATCCGGACATGTGTGGCAGATGATATCCGGGATGGAAAAGATGAAACGATTGACGAGCTCGTGACGACACTTCAGAAATTGATGCGATAAAAGATCTGAAGAGAGATCCGGCACAAAAAGTCCGGATCACAACTTGAAGGAGGAGTAAGATGGAACAATATAATGTGACGGGAATGAGTTGTGCAGCCTGCAGTGCCCGTGTTGAAAAAGCGGTTGGAAAAGTCCCCGGAGTAGAGAACTGTTCAGTCAGTCTTCTGACGAATTCCATGGGAGTGGAAGGCACAGCAACAGTAGATGCGGTCATTGCGGCTGTTGAGGAAGCTGGATATGGGGCAACGTTGAAATCTGCAAAGAATGAAGGGCATGGGATGAATCAAAGTGAGCAGAACTGTGCGGAAGATGCGTTGAAAGACAGGGAGACACCGAAGATGAAAAGGCGTCTGATCGCTTCTTTGTGTTTTTTGATTCCGCTCATGTATCTGTCAATGGGGCATATGATGTGGGGCTGGCCACTTCCGGTATTTCTGGAAGGGAATCATGTGGCGATGGGGCTGGCGCAGCTCCTGTTAACGACAATCGTTATGGTGATCAATCAGAAGTTTTTTATCAGTGGATGGAAAGGCATGATCCATAGAGCACCAAATATGGATACGCTGGTTGCACTTGGTGCAGGTGCATCTTATGGATATAGCGTGTATGCATTATTCGCTATGACAGCAGCGCAGACGGCAGGCGATATGGATCATGTGATGGAGCTGATGCATGAATTTTATTTTGAATCAGCAGCAATGATTTTAACGTTGATCACAGTAGGAAAGATGCTTGAAGCGCATTCAAAGGGAAAGACAACAGATGCATTAAAAAGCCTCATGAAGCTGGCACCAAAGACAGCAACGCTCCTGCGTGATGGAAAAGAACAGGAAGTTTCGATTGACCAGGTGAGAAGAGGAGATCAGTTTGTTGTAAGACCGGGGGAGAATATTCCGGTGGATGGAATTGTTCTGGAAGGAAACAGTGCAGTAGATGAAGCTGCCCTGACCGGAGAGAGTATACCGGTAGATAAAGCAGAAGGGGATAAAGTGTCTGCGGCTACAATGAATCAGTCAGGTTTTCTGCGTTGCGAGGCGACGAGAGTTGGCGAGGATACGACATTATCACAGATCATTCAGATGGTAAGTGATGCGGCAGCAACAAAAGCGCCAATTGCCAAAGTGGCAGATAAAGTTTCAGGAGTATTTGTTCCGGCAGTTATTTCTATTGCAGTTGTCACAATGATCGTATGGCTGCTTGTCGGAGAGCCTGTTGGATTTGCACTTGCAAGGGGAATTTCTGTTCTGGTGATCAGCTGCCCGTGTGCATTAGGTCTGGCCACTCCGGTTGCAATTATGGTTGGAAATGGAATGGGCGCGAAGAATGGAATCATGTTTAAGACAGCTGTTTCGCTGGAAGAGACAGGAAAGACGGAGATTGTCGCACTGGATAAGACAGGAACGATCACAAGTGGAGAACCGAAGGTGACGGATCTGCTCCCTGCGGACGGAATGACAGAACATGAATTATTATTTTTTGCAAATGCATTGGAGAAGAAAAGTGAGCATCCGCTTGCCCGGGCAATTCTTGCAAAGGCAGAAGAAAATGGGGAAGCAGAGCAGAAAAGTGAAATCACACAGTTTCAGGCAGTTCCGGGAAATGGTCTGTCAGGAAAACTTGGAGAGGACTGGCTGTACGGAGGCAATTTTAAATTCATTTCTGACAAAATGAAGATTTCTGCCAGCATAAAAGAACAGGCGGAACGGTTGGCACAGCAGGGAAAGACACCGCTGTTCTTTGGAAGGAATAAGCAGTTCCTTGGCATGATCGCAGTTGCGGATGTGATCAAGGAAGATAGTCCACAGGCAGTGAAAGAACTTCAGAATACGGGAATCCATGTTGTTATGCTGACCGGAGATAATGAGCGCACAGCGAAGGCAATTGGTGAGCAGGCAGGCGTGGATGAAGTGATCGCAGGTGTTCTTCCGGAAGGAAAAGAACAGGTGATCCGCAAGCTGAAAGAAAAAGGAAAGGTTGCGATGGTAGGTGACGGTATCAATGACGCACCGGCACTGACCAGGGCAGATATGGGAATTGCCATTGGAGCGGGGACAGATATTGCAATCGATGCAGCGGATGTTGTGCTGATGAAGAGCCGGTTAAGTGATGTGCCGGCGGCAATCCGTATGAGCCGTGCAACATTGCGCAACATTCATGAGAATCTGTTCTGGGCATTTTTCTATAATGCGATAGGAATTCCACTGGCAGCAGGAATCTGGATCCCGGTCTTTGGTTGGAAATTAAATCCGATGTTCGGAGCAGCGGCAATGAGCCTGTCCAGTTTCTGTGTAGTAACAAATGCATTGAGACTGAATCTGTTTAAAATGTACGATGCCAGCAAAGACAGAAAAAGAAAGATGAAAAAGGTAGAAACAGCAGAAAATACTGTTTCAGATATTGTCTTAGCAGACAAAAATGAGTCAGAAAACAAGGAGGAGACAAAGATGACAAAGACAATGAAAATCGAAGGAATGATGTGTGGACACTGTGAGGCGGCTGTGAAGAAAGCTCTCGAGGCACTTGAGCAGGTTGATACAGCAGAAGTCAGCCATGAGGCCGGAACAGCAGTTGTAACACTGAATTCCGAAATCAGTAATGAAGTGCTGAAAAAGACAGTCGAAGACAAAGATTATACAGTAACAGCGATCGAGGATTAATGAGCAAAGAAGAGGTCCCCTGCGGAAATGAAAGATTCTGCAGGGGACCTCTTAGATTAATCCTTGTATACAATCTTTCCATCACAGATTGTATATTTTACTTTTCCATACAATTCCCATCCGGTAAATGGAGAATTAGAAGACTTAGAAGCATAAGTCTCAGGAGTCCATTTCTCATTCGGATCAAACAGTACAAGATCAGCTGATTTTCCTTCTGCGACAGAACCGCACGGAAGGTGATACAGGCTGGCAGGATTGATCGTCATCTTCTCGATCAGCTGGCTTAATGTCAGGTGTCCCGGACGTACAAGGGAAGTGATTCCGAGAGCAAGGGAAGTCTCAAGACCAATAATACCGCTTGGTGTTTGTGTGATAGGACGGGATTTCTCTTCCGTACTGTGTGGCGCGTGGTCTGTAGCAATCAGATCGATCGTACCGTCTTTGAGACCTTCGATGATAGCAAGGCGGTCATTTTCTGTACGAAGCGGTGGGTTCATCTTGGCAAGTGCGCCGTATTTTAATACAGCTTCATCTGTCAAAGTGAAATGATGCGGAGTTGCCTCTGCATGCAGATTTGCTCCCATAGCTTTAAAGGTACGTACCAGTTCAACGGACTGTCCGGAGCTGATATGCTGGATTACGACCTGTGCACCGGAACGAAGCGCCAGCAGACAGTCTCTGGCAACAAGAGATTCTTCAGCAATCGAAGGAGATCCGTAGATGCCCAGCGCATCAGATACAGGTCCGTGGTTGATTCCGTTTGTTTCAATAAATGCAGGATCTTCTTCATGAAGACTGATCGGAAGGTCAAGTGCCTTCGCCTCTTCCATGGCCTTATAGAGAAATGCAGCATTCTTAAGAGGGATTCCGTCATCTGTGAATCCACAGGCACCGGCAGCGGCAAGTTCCTTCATAGAAGTCATCTCTTCACCCTTGAGTCCGCAGGAGACAGCAGCAGCCTGGAAAATATGGATGTCTTCCAAAGCCTCCCGTTCCATCAGTTCTTTGAGAACCGGAACAGAATCGATGACCGGTGAAGTATTTGCCATACAGATCACGGAAGTAAATCCACCGGCAGCAGCTGCTAGAGATCCGGTATGGAGATCTTCTTTATAAGTAAATCCGGGATCACGGAAATGAATGTGTGTGTCAACAAGTCCTGGAGAAATCATAAGTCCTGCAGCATCAAGCTCATCCTCTCCATTTTCAGGTGTCAGAGTTCCGGCATCTGCGAGTGTCTGGATCAGACCGTCTGTGATGCGAAGGTCGACAAGACGTTCTGTATCAGATGCAGGATCAATTAGAAAACCATTTTTTATAAGCATAATTCATCCTCCTTTTGCTGTTAAGTATACCGTATTTTTGATAGAGATTCAAATTTATTAGAAAATGTGTTATCATAAACACACCATAACATGAAAAGAAAGAAGGCAGAAAGGTTAATCTCTGAATTTTACCGGATCCAGACAATCGTTCTGCGGAAAGAAGGAGTAAATGAAAGAATACGATTATCTGATTGTCGGAGCAGGTCTTTATGGAGCTGTCATGGCACATGAATTAAAGAAAAAAGGGAAGAAATGTCTTGTGATTGACCGAAGAGATCATATTGCAGGAAATATTTACTGTGAGGACATAGAAGGAATCCATGTACATAAATATGGTGCACATATTTTCCATACGTCTGATAAAAAGATATGGGATTACATGAATCAGTTCGCGGAATTTAATAATTACATCAATTCACCGGTAGCAGTTTATAAAGATGAACTTTATAACCTGCCATTTAATATGAATACATTCAGTAAGATGTGGAATATCCGCACACCACAGGAAGCAAAAGAGATTATTGAAAAACAGCGCAAAGAGACAGGAATCACAGATCCACAGAATCTGGAGGAACAGGCACTTTTTCTTGGCGGAAGAGATATCTATGAGAAGCTGATCAAGGGTTATACAGAGAAACAGTGGGGAAGAAAGTGTACAGAACTTCCGGCATTTATTATCAAACGTCTGCCATTCCGCTTTGTTTACGATAATAACTATTTCAATGACAGATATCAGGGAATTCCGGTTGGCGGTTATACAGCAATCGTTGAGAAGATGCTGGAAGGGACAGAAGTTCGCACAGGGATTGATTTCTTTGAATTCAGAAAAGAGAATCCGGAGATTGCAGAGAAGATTATTTTTACAGGAATGATCGATGAATATTTTGGATATCAGCTGGGAGCATTGGAGTATCGTTCTGTCAGATTTGAGACAGAAGTTCTTGATTGTGAGAACTATCAGGGAAATGCTGTTGTCAATTACACAGAGCGTGAAGTCCCGTATACAAGAATTATCGAGCATAAGCATTTTGAGTTTGGCAAGCAGGAGAAGACGGTTATTTCCAGAGAGTATTCATCAGAATGGAGTGTTGGCATGGAACCATACTATCCGGTAAATGATGAGAAGAATAATGCATTGTTTGAAGAATACAAGAAGCTTGCAGAAAAGGAAGAAAATGTAATCTTTGGCGGACGACTGGGTGATTATAAATATTATGACATGGATAAAGTTGTTGCCGCAGCTCTTGACAGACTGGAAGAATTCAATTAATATGAGAGTCACACTTCAGTCGTTCTGACTGAAGAATCAGGAAAGATTCTGAAGAGTAGTTCGTATCAGATTCTGATAATTTTCAATTGGACAGGTATTGTATCGTGTGCGGTGTGGGGCCGCACACGTTTAGATGACAGATTGCAGTAGAATTAAATATGGAAAAAATGTATGAAGTACTTCGCTTCGTGGAAAAAGGAACCGAATGCCAGCCAAGTATCGATTGCCTGCAGGGAGAACTTTTGATTTATTATCTGCGGGATAATACACAGTTAGATAAAGCGGTGTTATTTGAATGGTTCCGACAAATTGCCGGAGAAATAAGAAAGTATCAGCAGTCGAGACGTGGGCAGAATTATCGTTGTCTGACCCCATATAGTATTGTTGTGACAGAAGAAGGAGAACTGCTGCTTTTAAATCCGGATGCACAGGAAAATGAATTTGTTATGAAGAAGATGCAGCAGAAAGCGGTGAGAAGTCATTTTATCCGCCCGACAGCGTCAGGCAGCAGGAAAAATTGTTCCGTGGATTTGTTCGGATATGGTAAAATATTGCAGTTTTTACTGGCATATACAGAGCAGATTCCAGAACTTAGCAGAAGTGAAGAACGCAGACTGGAGCGGATCATTGAACGTTGTACCGGTGGCGGAAGACGGCATTATGACAAGATCAGCCAGGTGATACGTGATCTTCCGGAGGAACGCGAGGAATGGAATCTGGAACAGAAAGTAAAACTTCGGAATGTCAAACTGGCGGTTCTTTTATTTGCTGCCGGGGCAGTAATTGCGGCAGCAGGAATTGGGATGAGCCGGGGAAGAGAAAGCAACAATACAGTTGGGAAAAGTGAAACGGCAGTGCAAGATCAGAAAGCAGACGATGTAAAAACAATACCAGAAGAACATAGTGAAACTGAACAGGAAAGAAAAAAAGCATTGGAAGATATGAAATGGAAGAAAGAGATGGAGGAACGGGTTCAGGAGATTCTGGAATCGGTCAAAGCATGTGAAAAGAAGATAGAAGAAACGACGAAAGAAGAGAATAACGGGGAAAACAAGGAAGAAGCAGAGCAAACGACAGAACAGCAAACAGAGGAAACTGCGGAAAAATCTGTAGAAGAGGAAATACAACAGGAAACGAAACAAGAAGTGATAAATGATCCGGTTGTTCCGGAATAAGAAAAAAGTCTCCATAAAAGGGAGGATGCCGGGTAACCATTTACTGGTTCCCGGCATGTATTATGAAAAAGTTTATTCAAAGTTTTTTGTTTTTTCCTTTGATGCTTATAGTATATGTGAGAGAAATGAAGAAAAAGTGATAAGAAGATGAAAGATTTTTAAATGATAAATGAACAAATTATGAACGACAGATGTAGTGGAAAATAACGGTTTAAAAAAGAATGGCAGTGTGGTATTCTACATCTAAAGAGAACTTCGGAAGTTACTGTTCACTCCCGTGTCAATCACTCCGCTGATTGACACGGAGGATGCGTGTTTTGACTTGAATGCATCTCGCCCCATCGCCAAAGGCAATTTAAAATGGCGAGATGCGTTGCTGGTCGCACATCGTGTGAACAGTAACCTTCGGAACAGGAGGTAACAGTTGAATATGACAAGACAGGAATTTATCCGAAAATTACAGGAGGCTTTGAATGGAAAGCTTGATGCCGCAACAATTCAGGATCATCTTAAGTTTTATGATGATTATATTATAGAAGAAATGAGAAAAGGAAAGAGCGAGCAGGAGGTCTTGGAACTGCTCGGAGATCCGTGGGCAATTGCGAAAACCATTGTAGATGCAAGTGATGGAACAGACGAAGAAGTGGTTTATGAGAACAGGAGTCCATTTAATAATTCGTACAACCAGACAACGCAGGCACAAAACAGCTATACTGGTTATGGACAGAAGGATGAATATGGAACAGAGCATTCTTATGGTTCCTATCATGAGTTCAGATTAGATACCTGGTGGAAGAAGGCTTTGCTGATCCTTGCAGTTGTATTTGTAGTCGTAGTAGTTGTGTCTGTTATAACAGGAATCATCAGTTTTCTGGCACCGGTTCTTGTTCCTCTTCTGATCATTATGATCGTGATCAGACTGATCGGTGGGAACCGACGATATTAGAAAAAAGAAAAGTAAAAGACCGATGGGGAAGCCATCGGTCTTTTGAGGGGAGTATAAATAATTAATAAGGGGTTGTAGAAAATAATCTTTCTACATGAATCAGTATAATATATGCATTTGGAAAAAGCAAGCAAAATATTCAAAATATGGTTGAAACAAAATGCATAAAAAGACCTCCGTTTGGGATAATAAAGATTGTACTAAATAGTTACTGTCAGTTAATAAGAACAGTAACACCAAATAAGGAGGAAGTATCATGGCAAAAAATTATAGCAACACAAGTAAAAATTCTCAGAATGGATTCTATTCATCGAAGGAAGAAAATCAGAGTAAGAACAGAAATTCAACATCTAATTCAGGTTCGAATAAGAATTCCAGTAAAAATTCTTATTCAAATCAGAGTAAGAACAGCACAAACTGCAATTCCAAAAATGCAGATGACTGCTATGGCGGAAAAGATGATTATGATGAGTCAGACAGATATTAACAGATACTGTGAGCAGTAACGAATAAGATTCTTATAAACAGTAACAAGGCAGAGAAGAAAGGCAATCGCACTTTACTCTGCCTTTCATTTATAGTAAAATTATGATACTGTAAAAAAAGAATCAGTTAACAGTAAGTAATAAGTACATAAAGATAATATGAGGTAGATATGGAAAGAATGGAATGGATTGCGCCGTGTCATTTCGGTCTTGAATCAGTATTAAAAAGGGAGATTCAGGATCTGGGATATGAGATCGCACAGGTGGAAGATGGAAGAGTTACCTTTTACGGAGGAGCAGATGCAGCGTGCAGAGCGAATGTATTTCTCCGTACAGCAGAACGTGTTCTGCTCAAGGCAGGAAGTTTTAAAGCAGTTACCTTTGATGAATTGTTTGAGAAGACAAAAGCAATTCCCTGGGAGAATTATATACCGAAGAACGGGAAGTTCTGGGTGGCGAAAGCTTCATCGGTAAAGAGTAAGCTGTTCAGCCCTTCGGATATTCAGTCAATTATGAAGAAAGCGATGGTAGATCGTCTTAGAAGCAGATATCATGTACAGTGGTTTCAGGAAGATGGAGCTTCTTATCCACTGAGAGTATTTTTGATGAAGGATATCGTTACGATCGGAATCGATACATCGGGAGATTCTCTTCATAAGAGAGGATACCGTCCGTCAGCCGGCAAGGCACCGATTTCTGAGACACTGGCAGCAGCACTGATCATGCTGACACCGTGGAGAAAAGAGCGTATCTTAGTGGATCCGTTTTGCGGAAGTGGAACATTTCCAATTGAGGCAGCAATGATGGCAGCAAATATTGCACCGGGAATGAATCGTTCTTTTACGGCTGAGAGCTGGGCGAATCTGATTGATAAGAAACTCTGGTATGAGGCCATTGATGAGGCGAATGATCTGATCGATGATCAGATTGAGACGGATATCCAGGGATATGATATTGATGGGGATGTTGTGCGGATGGCAAGACAGAATGCAGAGAATGCAGGTGTGGATCATCTGATCCATTTCCAGGAGAGACCGGTCAGTGCACTGAGTCATCCGAAGAAATATGGATTTATCATAACAAACCCGCCGTATGGAGAGCGTCTTGAGGAGAAAGAGGCACTTCCTGGTTTATATCGTGAATTTGGCGAGAGCTTTAGGAAACTTGACAGCTGGTCTGCATACATGATCACAAGTTATGAAGACGCAGAACGTTATTTCGGAAGAAAAGCAGATAAGAACCGTAAGATTTATAATGGTATGCTGAAAACATATTTCTATCAGTTCCAGGGACCAAAGCCACCGAGACCGAAGAAATAAGAAACGCTGTACCAGATTGTTGGTGAAAAAGAATAGAAGGTAGAAAGCAAAATGAAGAGAAGAATTGTATTTGCAACAGGAAATGAAAATAAGATGAAAGAGATCCGGATGATTCTTGCTGATCTTGGTATGGAGATCGTATCGATGCGTGAGGCAGGAGTCGATGAAGAAATCGTAGAAGACGGAATGAGCTTTGAAGAAAATGCAGAGATCAAGGCAAGAGCTGTATCACGAGTGCTGGTCAACGATATTGTTCTTGCAGATGATTCAGGTCTTGAGATTGACTATCTGGATAAGGCACCTGGAATTTATTCTGCGAGATTTGCCGGAGAGGATACTTCTTATGATATAAAGAACAGAATCCTTCTGGACAGACTGGAAGGGGTTCCGGACGATGAGCGTACCGCAAGATTTGTCTGTGCGGTTGCAGCAGTCTTTCCGGATGGAACAACAAGCGTAGTCCGTGAGACGATTGAAGGACAAATTGGACACGAGATTGTCGGTGCGAATGGATTCGGTTATGATCCGATCTTCTATGTTCCGGAATTCGGATGTACAACAGCGGAGATGACACCGGAGCAGAAAAATAAATTGAGCCACAGAGGAAAAGCACTTCGAGCAATAAAAATCCTGCTTGAAGAGAAATTGAACGAGGAAGAAGCATGAAAATTCTGATTGTCAGTGATACACACGGAAGACACCAGGCACTGGACCGCGCATTAGAAGAGGCTGGGAAAATTGATATGTTTATCCATCTTGGAGATGTAGAAGGCGGAGAAGACTATCTGGAGGCTGTCGTAGAGTGTGAGAAGCATATTATAAGAGGAAATAACGACTTTTTTACAGAACTTCCGAGAGAAGAGGAGTTTGAGATTGGTCCTTATCATGCATTTATTACCCATGGACATTATTATTATGTGTCCATGGGGATGGAAACTATCATAGAAGAGGGCAGATCAAGAGGAGCGGATCTCGTAATGTTTGGTCATACACATCGTCCTTTCTTTCTTCAGAAGGATGGAATGACAATTTTAAACCCGGGAAGTCTATCTTTTCCACGTCAGGAGGGAAGACGAGGCAGCTATATGATTATGGAAGTCGATGGGGACGGAAAATTGAGTTTTGAGCAAAAATATCTATAATTGTTCTAATTATCAGAAAACTAAAACAAAAGAAACAATTTGCACACTCTTCTTGCGGAAAACAGGTAAAAAAACAGTCGTAAAAAAGTAAAAAAACTTTAAAAAACCTGTTGACTTTCTGAGAAACATGCCATATAATATATCTTGTCGCTGCGGGAGATACGAAAGAAACACAAAGCCGCAGGGGCAAGGAAATAAAACTGATATCGGGGTGTGGCTCAGCTTGGCTAGAGCGCCTGGTTTGGG
>UMGA01011017.1_pt1 | contig 12048 bp, 15 predicted proteins | sample 1965171 | NCBI WGS metagenome assembly UMGA01 (sample SAMEA4836062, study PRJEB28245) | human gut metagenome | biome: gut microbiome; material: fecal sample | place: Denmark | collected 2008 | reverse complement strand
AGAGCAGAGCAGAGCAGAGCAGAGCAGAGCAGAGCAGAGCAGATAATATTGACATTCTAAAAGCAATATGTGCTTTCTTAATTGTTTGTATTCATGTTGCGTTTCCGGGAAAAGTCGGTGCATATTTTACGACACTGACCAGAGTAGCAGTTCCAGTTTTCTTTATGATTACAGGATACTTTTATTCAGATACTGTTGCACGGCATAAGGAAGAACGACAGATCAGGAAAATATTTTTCTTGGTTGTAGAGGCAAATGCAATTTTCTTTATTTGGAATATTGCGCTCGGTATCCTCAGAAGAGATAGCATGGTAACCTATGTTCAGGAAATTTTTACTGGAAAGAGCATTCTGAAGTTTTTAGCTTTGAACGAATCTCCGTTGGCAGGGCATCTTTGGTATTTAGGGGCAATCCTTTATGTGCTGGTATTGTTTTGCTGGTAGACAAGCTCAACTGTCGAAAGATTCTGTACTATTTAGCTCCGGTGCTACTCATCGCAGACTTGATATTTGGAAAGTATTCGCTGCTCATTTTCCATCAGGAGTTTCCGTACATACTGGTCAGAAATTTCCTATGTGTAGGAATACCATATTTTTGTATTGGAAACCTCATCAGAGAAAAACGGTGCTCTGAAAAATGGAATAGAAAAATACTTCAGGTGCTGATTGTAGTTTTTACAATAACCAGTCTTGCAGAAAGATTTGTTTTGGTGAGTGCTGGATTGAATGCAACAAGAGATCATTACCTGAGTACGACTTTCTTGGCAATCTGTCTCTTTGTGTATGCTCTCAAGAGCAATTGGCATAATAAGGAATTGACTGTAATTGGAAGAAAATATTCCACATGGCTTTATATTATTCATCCGATTTTTATTACGGTCTTTTCAATAGTAGTTGGTAAACTCGGATTGAAATCAATTTACAGATGTATTGCACCAATTGTGGTTTATTGTGCAACACTTACATTCCTTATCATTCTACAGAAATTCAAGATTGCTATGAAAAGCAAATAATACACAGGAGGAACACCTTATGGTAGATTTGATAGATACAATAGTATATGCAGGAAGGTTAAAAGACAAATCTGCCTTGATGAGCAGTTCCTCCGGTGGCGCATTTACTGCACTCTCGGATTTCTTCCTGAAAAATGGCAATGCTGTGGTGGCAGCAATTTATAATTACGAGAATCATACTGCAGAGTTCCAGATGATTTTTGATGAGATGCAGCGTGACAAAGCAAAAGGGTCAAAATATATGCAGAGCAAGCCTGGTAATGCTTATCGAGAAGCATATCGATGGCTGCTGGAGAACCCAGAAAAAGAGTTACTCTTTATCGGCATGGGGTGCCAGTCTGATGGATTTCGGAAGTTCAGCGAAATAAAAGGAATCCGTGACCGAGTGTACATAATAGACATTATCTGTCATGGTTCTCCAAGTCCTAAATTGTGGAGAGAATATGCAGAATCAATCCAGAAGAAGGAAGGAAAGATAACTTATCTTTCCTTCAAAGACAAGCGCAACGGTTGGAAAGCTCCAACAGCTTATGTGAAAGTCAATGGAGAAGAGAAGCCGATTAAAGATTATGTAAAGGTGTTTTACAATCGGTGTGCGTTGCGGCCGTCCTGCTATGAATGTCCTTATGCTACAACAGAACGCAAAACGGATATGACCATTGGAGATTTTTGGCATATTGAGGAGACTATTCCGGACTTCTATGACCCTGACGGCAATTCGCTATTCTTGATTCATACAAATCGAGGAGAGGAACTGTTTGAAAAAATTCAGGGAGATCTGGATTATAGATTAAGCAACACAACGCAATGTTGGCAGGCGAACCTTGAAGCGCCGACCAAGAAGTCTGAGCGAAGAGAAGAGTTCTGGAATGATTATCAAAGGAAAGGAATTGATTTCGTTATGAAGAAATATGGAACAGTTCCAATGAAAACAAAAATAAAGAATAAACTCCTCAGAATTATGGGGGGGGGGTACACAGAAAGTAGTACCTGTTATGCTGATTACTCCGAAAGGAGGGCAGCATAATGAACTGGAAGCAGCCTAAAGTATATGCAGTAAAACATAAAGATGAAGCAACAAGAGCAGCTTCCAGATCGGGTGGTATTTTTACAGCCCTGTCTGATCAAGTATTGTCCATCGGCGGCGTAATTTACGGATGTGTTTTGACGGATGATTTCAATGCCGTACATATTCGCGCTGATAATGAGGAAGATCGCAATCGAATGCGAGGCTCAAAATATATCCAGAGTAAACTAGGTAATATATTTAAAAGTGTCAGGGCGGATCTTGACGCTCAGAAAAGTGTACTTTTTTCTGGAACTTCTTGTCAGGTGGCAGGATTGAAAAAATACCTTGGAAAAGAATATGATAACCTTTTCTGTGTAGATATTGTTTGTCACGGAGTACCGAGCAAAAAAGCGTGGGACGCATATCTACGCTGGCAAGAGCAGAAAAATCATTCTAAAATTTCAAGTGTGGATTTCCGTAATAAAAAAGATTTTGGATGGCATGACCATGTAGAAACACTTTATTTTGAAAATGGAAAGTCTACGAACAGCCGAGTATTCAAAGAGTTTTTCTATGGACATACAGTGTTGCGACCGAGTTGCTATGAATGTCCTTATAAGTCTGTGATGCATCCGGGTGATATTACAATTGCAGATTATTGGGGTATCGAAAAAGCAGCTCCTGAGTTCAATGATAACAAAGGCATTTCGCTAGTGTTGGTAAATAATGAAGCTGGTGAAAAAGCCTTTGAAAAAGTAAAAGAAGGGCTGATTTGGAAGCAGACAAAGCTGGAAGATAGTATGCAGCCACCTCTTAAAGCTCCATTTCCGAAACCAGATAATAGAGAGCAGTTCTGGAGTGATTTTGAGAATAAGTCGTTTGAGTATGTTGCAAAGAAATATGGTGGCATTGGACTAAAGAATGATGCAAAATCACTCTTGAGAAAAATTAAGAGAAAAATCAAAAAGTTGGTGAGTAAAGGTGGAAAGAGAAACGCCAGTATTATATAAAAGAAAAGAAGAATGCTGTGGTTGTACAGCCTGTTATGCGATTTGTCCTAAAGAAGCTATTTCTATGGTAGAGGACGAAGAGGGATTTGAATATCCACAGATAGATGAAAGCAAGTGTGTTCGTTGCTACCAGTGTATTAAGGTATGTCCGATAAAAGCAGCACGAGCACAGTAAGGAGAGATTATGAACACAACATTACTTATCATGGCGGCCGGAATCGGCAGCCGATTTGGAACAGGAATAAAACAGTTGGAGCCGGTCGATGATGCAAACCATATCATCATGGACTACTCAATTCACGATGCGATTGAGGTTGGTTTCAATCATGTGGTATTTATTATTCGTAAGGATATTGAGAAGGAGTTCAAAGAGGCCATCGGTAATCGCATTGCCGCTATTTGCTCTTCTCATAATGTAACTGTGGACTACGCTTTTCAGGATATCAACGATATTCCGGGAGAACTTCCGGAAGGCCGTACAAAACCGTGGGGAACCGGTCAGGCTGTGCTTGCAGCGAAAAACGTGATTGATACCCCGTTCATCGTGATCAATGCAGATGATTACTATGGCAAGGAAGGCTTCAAGGCTGTCCATGAGTATCTGGTGAATGGCGGCAAGTCCTGCATGGCTGGTTTCGTTCTGAAGAACACTCTGTCCGATAACGGCGGTGTGACTCGCGGTATCTGCAAGATGGACGAGGATAACAACTTGACTGAGGTTGTGGAGACTAAGAACATCGTAAAGACCGCAGCTGGAGCAGAGGCAGACGGTGTGGTTGTTGATGTGAATTCTCTGGTATCCATGAATATGTGGGGCTTGACTCCTGATTTCCTAGACGTGCTGGAGGAGGGATTCAAAGAGTTCTTCGAGAAAGAAGTACCGGGTAATCCTCAGAAAGCCGAGTATCTGATCCCAATCTTCATCGGTGAGCTGCTGGAGCAGGGAAAGATGTCTGTGAAGGTTCTGAAGACCAACGACACCTGGTATGGTATGACCTACCATGAGGATGTTGCAGCTGTAAAGGACAGCTTCAAGAAGATGTTGGAGAACGGCGTGTATAAGGCCGACCTGTTCAGTGATCTGTAAACGACGATGAAAGAAACGATTGATTTACTCGGAAAGATCATCACAAACATCCTGACTGCTCTCTATGAGCCATTTGGATTTTCACTCCTGCTTTCCTTCCTCGCCATGTTTTTCTATCTTTATGCTTATGAGCCAATACATGCAGGCAAAGGCTGGAAGAATGCCATAGTGACTTGGTATCAGAAGTTCAAGGAGAGCGTGTTCTTTCGGAAACTGTTCTTCCTGGCCTTTGTGACATCGATGATTCTGTTTAGAACACTGCTAAACCGGAACTTGTGGATGAATCCATTGTCCGATGTTATGGGTGGCTGGGGCATCTGGGAGACAGTGAATGGCGAACAAAAGTTGACAACCGAGTGCATCGAGAACGTAATCATGATGGTACCGTTTTCAGCAGTAGTGATGTGGACATTTCAGGAGAAAGTGGGTAGAAGCTGGAAGAGGATACTGTGGTATAGCGGAAAGATAGCATTCGTTTTTTCGATAAGCATAGAGATGCTACAATTATTGCTTCGCTTGGGTACATTCCAGCTATCAGACATCTTCTATAACACAGTCGGCGGATTGCTCGGCGGATTGATGTATTGCGCGGTGATAAAGGCAAGAAAGCATCTATAAAATGGGATGAAATTGTGATATACTGGAAACGGTAGATCCCTGCGCTGCTCGTAATAATCACACACCTCTCCGTGGTGAGCAGCAGGCAACGGTCTTATGACTGGCTAAGAATGCGAAGGAAGAAGATTAGCTGAGGAGGATACAGTCTATGAAAAGAATAGCCCTGTGTATTGGCAATGATGCGTACTCTATTCTGCCAGCCTTGAATTGCGCTATAGCTGATGCAACAGCTATGGAAAAAGAACTAAAGGACCTTGGCTTTGACACGGAATTAAGGACGGATCTTGATAGAACTGGTTTAGCAGATGCAATTTTTTCATTTGCAGATAAAATAGAGAATTATGATGCTGCTCTTATATACTATGCTGGACATGGCTTCCAAGTTGACGGAGACAATATATTGGCCCCGATTGAACTTGATATCCAAGCTAGACCCGAATTGGTAAAATATAATGCTTTCCCGTTATCTGAACTAACTGAAGTTTTAAATCGATTTCCAAATCAAACCAAAATAGTCATCCTTGATGCTTGTAGAGAAATTATTGGGCATAGAGGCGCGATAAAGGATTTTGCACCAATTTCAGCTCCACAAGGTTCAGTTATTGCTTTTGCAACATCTCCTGGACAATCGTCAAAAGAAAATGTGGGGACTGGACATGGATACTATACAGAGGCATTATTGAAGTATATGTCCCTGCCAAGGGTGCCGATAGAAACAACATTTAAAAAAGTAAGAGAATTCCTCTTTGCTAAAACGAGCGGAAAACAGATTCCTTGGGAGCATACATCGCTTGTTGGAGAGTTTTATTTTAATCCAGATACAATTTATGATGGTGCGGCATACAGTTTAGAAGCTTACAGTGATAATAGATTTAGATTTAGCACTGATAGTAAAATTAAAGGAATTGTTGATGGATTGAAAAGCCACTCGTGGCCACAACAGGAACCGGCAGTGCGATCTGTAAATGGAATTGATTTTCAGACTGCAAGTGGTAATGAACTGTTCGTTTTGGGACGAAATATTTACCAAGCGGCAGACGGAAACTGTTATGCTTGTCACAGATTTATAGATGGATTTTCGGAAAACAGTAAAATACCAACGCAAGCAAAATTACATATCTTGAATGGTATGGCTTATGAGATATATTTTGACTCATCAAATAAAATCCGAAATCTTTTTAAGTTGGGATATTATCAGAAGATCATAGACTATTTGGAACAGGCAGAGTTTTACGGGAGCAGAGACTTTATTGCGGCAAAATTAAGTTCAGTATCTGATAGACCAATTTATATTCCGGGTCAAAATGAAGCGATGGAATTTGTGATTCAGACACACAGTGAAGATATGGACAGATGTGTGGATGATATTACATATCATGGGAAATCTGTATTTTATGATGAAGAGGGGGTTGAAAAGCCGAAAACAATGGATTTTCCGAAAAAAACAACTAGCTATAGGTTGATGCAGGAAATTGCTGGGAAGGTTGCAGCTCCGATAGATAGAATAAAGCTACAATATGATACAGAATTAGGTGCAGATGCAAGCGTTATTATTCCACAATACGGTTTTGAAATCAAGTTTTAAATTAATACAGAAATGAGGTATACGTCTTATGCCCAGAACGAAAGGCAGCAAAAACCGTCCCAAAATCAATACCACCAACGACTACGCATCTCAGATTGCGGAGAAGCAGGAGACTATTGCGTCTCTGAATACCGAGATCGCATCCATCCAGAAAGCGATTGAAGAGCAGAAGAACACACTGAAAGAGAAGAAGACTGCTCTGAAGAAGGCCGAAAAAGAAGTGGCATCCCTGGAATCGAAGAAGGCAAAGGCAGATGCTAAGGCCGCTGAAGAAGCGAAGAAGACCGAAGCAGAGGCTGTTCTGAAGAAGCTGCTGGCCAGCGGCATGAGTGCGGACGAGATCCTCGAAAAACTGAAATAAGATCGGCCGTGTGGACAAACTGAACTCCAGGAGTTCACACGGTTTTTTTGAAGGTCGCTATATAGTTTATAACGGAAATAAAAGAAATGGAGTGTGACACAAAATGAACTTATCAAAAATACATCATATTGCAATCATCGTATCTGACTACGAAGCTGCAAAGGATTTCTATGTGAACAAACTGGGATTCTCTGTTATCAGAGAGAACTACCGTCCAGAGCGAAAGGACTGGAAGCTAGATCTTCGTGTCAATGAGCACACAGAGTTGGAGATTTTTGCTGAGGAAAACCCGCCGAAGCGTGTGAACCGCCCGGAGGCCTGTGGGCTGCGTCACCTTGCATTTTGTGTGGAGAGCGTGGAGCAGACAGTGAATGAACTGGAGGAGGTAGGCGTTGAATGTGAGCCAATCCGCGTGGATGATTACACCGGCAAGAAGATGACTTTCTTCCATGACCCGGACGGACTGCCGTTGGAGCTGCATGAGTAAAATGAAGAAAACAAGAAAACCAGGCGGTGGCCGGAAGAAGCTAAAGCCAGAGTACGATGCCGGGAAAAATCTGAAAGAGCAGATGGAAAGTGCTGTGGCACTTTATGATTCTGAGATGTCCTTGCAGGCCATCGGAGATGAGTTGGGATTAAATCACATCAAGGTACGGAAACTGCTCATCACGGCTGGTGTGTATGAATCAGAAGTGGCGGAAAAAGTAAAAAACACTTTTGAAGAATACCGTGAAACACAAGACTACAAAACCTCCATACTTTCAACTGCAAATACCCTTCAACTCTCCAAAGCCTCAGTCACCTCGTACCTACCATATCAGAAAGGCGTGTACTTCCCTAGTACAGAGAAAGAAAAGATCAGTGTCGGAGCAGAGCGGCAGCGGAGATACAGAGCGATGAAGCGGTGGAGGGCTGATCCGACAGAAGAAAACTTCTGGGGTGTGGTTCTGACCTATGCTGGAGTGAAATTTAAGACCTACTCCGGGTTGCCATTCTCTTACAAAATTAAAAAGGGCAGGAATGGCGAGTATACAAAAGAACTGTGGATCGACCGCCGAGAGAAGAGTAAAAGCCTGGCGTGGAGTTCTATAATTTTGGCACTGGGAAATATAAAAGGGGAGGTAGTAGACCGCCCGAAAGCTTTGGGCGATATCCGGGGAGTGACCTACATATACGGAATGTTCTATCGGTTCGGACTGATCGATGTGCCGGACAAGGTAAAGGAGAAGATGGGTCATCCCAAAGACCGCAAAAAATAGGTTGCTATGTACAGAAGTGTGCGGTAATATGTGCCATAACTGAGGATGCGAATCTCGGTTTGGAAGGATGGTAGCATTATAGAAAAACGGAAGGAAATGCTGGAGGAGTATTTGAAGAAAACAGAGCCGGAGTATTACCCGCCGGTGGAGAACCTGCTGGATCTGATCTACGAGCATTACACGGAGAATAATCCAGTAGAGAAAAACAGGAGTCGCTGCGTACAACACGGGTAACGCAAACCGACTCCTGTTTCATTTTTTCACTTAATCACCAATATCAGTATGTCCCTGCTCGAACTCCCATTGGAGACCGTATTTGTCAATAAAGTAGAAATAGCGCACTTCACTGAGGATTTTAGCTGTCTGCTGTTTCCTTTCATCCATTTCTTTCATATCCTGATCGAAGAAATGAACTTCATCCGGATAGGTCTCACTGATCTGGAATACTTGATAATCGTCAGTCTCATTGATCAGTCGTGTGTCCGGCATTGATTTAATATGTAAAAATGCTTCATCGATGTTCGTGATTTTCAGTGCTACATGACGTGCGCCGCTGACATCGTTGGCAGCGAAGAAGACAGGTTCTTTTCGTCCTTCCGGTGAATGATACTGCATGAGTTCCAGTGTCAGTTTTGTGCCCGGTACATTTACAAAAGCGATAGAGACATCGCCGTCGGCAGCTTCTTTGACAAATCCGCCGGCTTTAAAGAAACCTTCGTTTCTCCAGTGGGACAGGTAATGATCCGGTACAACGCCCAACAGTTTCTGGTAATAGTCAACCGCCTCCATCATATCATCCACGAAAATACATACATGGGATAATCCGGCGAATTTTGGCATAGCAGCCTGTACATTTGAGTTCATCATTTAAATCAAATCCTTTCTTCATAAATTTGGGTCACAATGATTAACGATCCAAAGAATGTTTTATTATGTGTAAGTATAAAAGAAAAATGCAGAAAAAACGTGTTCCTTTCGTGAAACCATGTTTTTTCTGCGTGAAATAGTGATCTGATTTTCTGCAAAGATCAGCAGTTAAGGATGACGCATGCTGTCAGAATACCGTCTTCCATCTGATAACGGATATTTCCATCGTATTTATCAATAGCCATCAGGATACTTTCTATCCCGGTTCCTTTTGGCTTGATGATATCATCTTCGATCACAAGGTCCGTTTTACAAGGGTTACTGCACACGATCACAAGTTTCTCCTTTTTCATATGGAGATTTACTGTGATCTCATCCCGGGAACCGCATTCGATACATCCGTTTACTGCATTTTCCAGAAGATTTGAAAGGATCGCAACAAAATCCATATCTGCAATTGTTATATGCTCCGGTGTGTCGGCAGTTATACAAATCGGAATTCCTTCTTTCTGTGCTTGATTATAAAAGTTGTTTAAAATGGCGTTGGCTGTAATATGTGGGCAAAAATCAATCTGACTTGCCACATCCAGGCTTTGGATAAATTCTTCTATATAATGTATCGCTTCTTGTGGCTTCTGTTGTTTCAGAAGCAGGTCAATGTTTTGCATGTGATGTCGAAAATCATGACGCATGGCTTTGGCGGTTGATGCATGTTCTTTGGCCATGGTAAGCTGTCCTTGCAGGTATTGTACATTTTGAGTGATCAGTTCCATCTTCACTTCGGCATTCATGTGTTGGATCGTGCCAAATACAATCCACAGTACTGCACAATAAATCATCATGGTTGTGATAAACAGGATCATCTGTTCGACGGTATGACCATCACGCATGAGGAAGTTGATAAGCGTTGCAAACACAGTTAAAAACAGAAAGGACACGAGGGAAATAGAGTACCAGGTCCGTTTTCTGTCTCCGGGCACTGTACGCATATAAGGACGCGCAAACCACAGATACAGCAAGACTGCAGGAACATTCAACAGTATTCGTACCAAACTTCGTATATACATCTGTTTTACAATGGATAAATTCGGAAATAATCCATCACAGATCAAAATAGAAAGGCAAATGATGATGCAGAACAAATTTGCATAAGTAACGATCAAAAATATTTTTTTGCTGAAACTATCAGATGAAGTATATAGGAAAAGTAGAATTGCTGGCAGGATGGTTCCGACAAATGAAAATGGAATCACATACGGAGAGTCTTTGCCAAGCAGGGAATATGCAAGTATGGCCCATACAGTGAAGAATATAGCGTAAAGTCCATAGAGCAGAACCGTTTTTTTGATCGGATATTTTCGTTCTGTCATAGAAGCAAACCAGATGATATGTGCTACAACAGTGAGTATTGAGGTAACAGCCAGATGATTCATTGTATCATTACATCTCCTTCAGAGTGATCGAACTGCTGCTGAGTTCGGAATTGATAATTTGAGTATACCGTATCGTCAAGGGGATGTCCACTTTATTATTTTTCTAAAAATGATTGGAAGAGTCAGATTTATAGTGTATGATAAGAATGCAGGGTTAAGCTGTCAGAATTTACAACAGGAGGTTTACATCATGGAAAAAGCAAGGGTGTATTATACTGATTTCCGGGCGAAGCTTGGCGAAGGTCTTCCAACGAAGCTGAAACGTCTGATGAAGAAAGCAGGAATCAGTGAGATTGACATGGAAAATAAATTTGTGGCGATCAAGATGCATTTTGGAGAGATGGGGAATATCAGTTATCTCCGTCCGAATTATGCCAAGGCGGTTGTTGATGTCGTGAAGGAGCTTGGAGGAAAGCCATTTCTTACAGATTGTAATACACTATATCCGGGCAGTAGAAAGAACGCACTGGAGCATCTTTACTGTGCATGGGAGAATGGATTTACACCGTTGAGTGTCGGATGTCCGGTGATTATCGGAGACGGCCTGAAGGGAACGGATGATATTGAAGTTCCGGTACAGGGAGGAGAGTACATAGAGAAAGCGAAGATCGGACGTGCCGTGATGGATGCGGATGTATTTATCAGTCTGACGCATTTTAAAGGGCATGAGACGACAGGTTTCGGTGGTACGATCAAGAATATCGGAATGGGATGTGGTTCCAGAGCCGGTAAGAAGGATCAGCATTCTGTTGGTAAGCCGACGATCGATCAGGAAGCCTGCAGAGGATGTAAGAGCTGTCTGAGAGAGTGTGCGAATGATGGCCTGATTTATGATGCTGATGCAAGAAAGATGTCTATTGATCTTGAACATTGTGTTGGTTGTGGAAGATGTATCGGAGCATGTAACTTTGATGCCATTTCATTTATGGACAGTGCGGCGACAAAGGTATTGAACTGCAAGATGGCAGAGTATACAAAGGCGGTTGTGGATGGAAGACCGAACTTCCATATTTCACTGATCGTTGACGTATCACCGAACTGTGACTGTCATCCGGAGAATGATGCACCGATCCTTCCGAATATCGGTATGTTTGCCTCTTTTGATCCGCTGGCACTGGATCAGGCATGTGCAGATGTCTGTCTTAGCGCGACACCGTTGCCGCACAGTCAGCTTGCAGATCGTATGGAAGAAGAGAATTTCTGCGATCATCATGATCATTTTGAGAATACAACACCGAATTCTGAGTACAAGACTTGTCTGGCACATGCAGAGAAGATCGGTCTTGGAACAAGAGAGTATGAATTGATCTATATGAAATAAATGTCAGATAAAAGATGTATTGTAGCAAATAAGCTTTACAATAAAAATGTTTTAGGAGGAATTGAAGATGAGTGAATTAAGAGTTGAGAGAAAAGAAAACATGGCTGGTGGAAAGGGACACGTTATCATCAAGCACATTCTGGAAGATAAGGAACTGAACGGAAAGTGCAAGATGTATGCAGAAGTTACACTGGAGCCGGGATGTTCTCTTGGATATCATGAGCATCACAACGAGAGTGAGACATATTATATTCTTCGTGGGGAAGGAAATTATGATGACAATGGACGTATCCGCCCGGTGAAAGCAGGAGATGTGACATTTACACCGGATGGAATGGGACACGGACTGACGAATACAGGGGATACAGATCTTGTATTTATGGCGCTGATCATTTTGGATTAATGCATCGCATTTTTTGAGACTGGCCCATAAATTTTAAAAGTGCATCCGGCAATGATTTCGTAATTGATTTCATTGCCGGGTGC
>UMGA01010834.1_pt1 | contig 12094 bp, 9 predicted proteins | sample 1965171 | NCBI WGS metagenome assembly UMGA01 (sample SAMEA4836062, study PRJEB28245) | human gut metagenome | biome: gut microbiome; material: fecal sample | place: Denmark | collected 2008 | reverse complement strand
CCGGAACCTGCTGTTTTTGGGTGTATATACTGTTGTTTTATGTGAGGTTATTTTGTCGGTTTTCGTGGTTTTATGGGGGATGTGCTTGTTTTTAGGAGAACGTTATATTATAATAAGGGCAAGTGACAGAAAATACGAAATTATGTTGTCGGGAGGCTGTAATGGGAAATACAGTAACGATCTGTTTTGCAAATAATAAGGGCGGCAGCGGAAAGTCCACCAGCTGTTCCAATGTGGGAGCGGCACTGGCCGGCATGGGTAAGAAGGTACTGATGGTAGACGGTGATATGCAGCTGAATCTTTCCCTTTCTTTTTTTTCGGAGGAAGAAGTGCTTGAGATGGCAGCAGGGGAAAAGAATCTCTACTATGCTATCGGTCATCAGTCGGATCTCAGCGATTTTATCGTGCATACGAAGTATGAGAATCTGGATCTGGTTCCGTCGTCTACGCTGATGAGCTCCGTGGAATATGAGCTTTTTACAAAATGGCAGAGAGAGTTTATCCTGCGGAAATGTCTGCAGAAGGTTAAAGATTCCGGAGTGTACGATTACATTCTCATTGATGCACCGCCTACTCTTGGCGGCTGGGTGATGAATATTTTATGTGCATCCGATTATGTTCTTGTTCCGGTAGAGGCAAGTCCGTGGGGTATGTTTGGTCTTGCAAATATGTTTGATTTCCTCAATGAAGTCAGGGAGATCGCTCCGGATTTAAAGGTTTTGGGAATCGTAGTAACCAAGGCAGATGCCAGAAAGAATTATTTCAAACAGACTATGGAAACACTGAAAGAAATGGAAGGAATCTATCTTTTCGAATCTTTTATCCGTGTAGACAGCTCCATCGAATGGTCCCAGGACAGCAGTGAACCAGTTGTGGAGTTCAAAAAAAGCAGCCGCAGCGCAAAAGAGTACATAGCATTGGCAGAGGAGGTAATGAATCGTGTCAGTAGGTAAAGCAAGCATCGCAAGAGCAGTAAATGCAGAAAAAGCATCCAAAACAGAAACAAAAACAGAGGTAAAAGAGGCTGAGGTTAAAGCAGCAGAGAAGCCGTCAGAGGTAAAAGCTGAAACAGCTGAAAAAGCGGCAGAAAAAACTACAGCAAAGAAAACAGCAGCCAAAGCTCCTGCAAAGAAGACCACAGCAAAGAAAGCAGCCGCAACAAAAACAACAGCAAAGAAAACCACTACCAGAAAAACAACAGCACGTAAAACCGCAGCAAAGAAAACAGCTGCAGCAGAAACAACAGGAACTGTAGCCCAGAACGTGATCAGCGGAGGAAACGCCGACGAACTCCAGGCCAAATTCCTCACCCCAAAGAAAGATGAGCCGGACAACAACCAGCCAGTAGGAATTAAAGACGCGCTTCCGGTTTATCTGCTGTAATCTTTGATTGAATTTTTTGAAAAGATAGTAATTGACAAATAAAAAGACTGCTATATATCTATATCACTATTGATAAGGTATACAGCAGCCTTTTATTTTGCCCTATAAAAATCTCAGTGGGACAGCGAAGCGCCTCCCTCGTATCTTTCTACATATTGTAATATGCAGCATACAATCCATTCTTCTCAAGCAGTTCAGCATGAGTGCCTCTTTCGGCGATACCCTCCTCCGTGATCACAATGATCTCATCCGCATCACGGATCGTAGAAAGCCGGTGCGCGATCGTAATGGTAGTACGATTTTTTGAAAGTTCCTCCAGACTCTTCTGAATCCAACGTTCGCTTTCGTTATCCAGAGCGCTGGTGGCCTCATCCAGGATCAGGATCGGAGGATTCTTAAGGAATACACGTGCAATGGAAATCCGCTGCTTCTGTCCGCCGGAAAGGCGTGTGCCACGTTCTCCGACATAAGTGTCGTATTTATCCGGAAGCTCCATGATAAAGTCATGGATACTCGCACATTTGGCGGCTTTGATGATCTCTTCATCGGAAGCTCCGGGCTTTCCGTAGGCAATATTATCCTTGATGGTTCCATCAAAAAGATAGACATCCTGCTGTACCATACCGATCTGGCTTCGAAGGCTCTTAAGAGTCAGCCCGCGGATATCCTTTCCGTCTACAGTAATGGAACCGCCGGTCACATCATAAAATCTGGGCAGGAGAGAGCAGATCGTGGTTTTTCCGCTTCCGGAAGGTCCCACCAGGGCAATGGATTTTCCTGCCGGGATATCAATAGAGATATCGGAAAGCACAGGAGTTTCATCATCGTTGTAATGAAAAGAAACATGGTCGTAACGCACATGTCCTTTCACGTCCGTAAGCTCCGCAGCGTTGTCTGCATCCCGGATCTCGGATTCTGTTTCCATCACATCCAGGAAACGGCGGAAACCGGAAAGACCCTTCTGCATCATTTCCACAAGTTCCACCAGGATCTGGATGGGGCTGATAAAGATTCCGATATACAGGGCATACATGGCAAGATCTGCAGTCTGCATTTCACCCTGAGCAATCAGATAGCCGCCGTAAACAAGAGTTACCAGGTACATCATGCCCTGGAAGAAAAGATTGGAACTCATGAAGCTTCCCATGCAGTGATAATTATCTCTTTTGGAAACAAGGAACGCTTCATTGCTTTTCTTAAATTTGACACGTTCGATGTCCTCGTTTGCGAAGGACTGCACCACGCGGATTCCGGAAAGCGTATCCTGAAGGCTGGCATTTACATCTCCGATCTTACGACGGTTTTCCATGAAGGTTTCCTGCATTTTTGCATTCTGGCGGAAGGAAAACACAAACATTACGATCACCAGGAGGATCAGCGGCAGTGCAAGCTTCTTGTTGATGAAGACCAGGAAGATAAAAGCACCGACGATCTTTACCAGAGAGATAAAAAGATTCTCAGGACCATGATGTGCAAACTCGGAAATGTCAAAAAGGTCACTGACCAGCTTGCTCATCATCTGACCGGAATTATTCCTGCTGTAATAGGAAAAAGACAGCTCCTGGTAATGGTCAAAAAGCTCCCGGCGCATATCACGTTCCATCTTTGCACCCATCATATGTCCCTGACAGGTTACATAATATTTGCAGAGACTCTGCACAATGTACATAACAAAAAGAGAAGCTGCAATCACAGGGAGGGCATGAAGAATAATATCCTTATCCTGTGTAAAGAGAGTTTTTGTCATAGTACGAAGAATCTGGGGATAAGCAAGATCTACCAGACTGATAACGGCTGCACAGATCAGGTCAATAAAAAAGACCGCTTTGTACGGGCCGTAGTAGTGGATGAATTTCTTGATGGTATTCATCGGAAAAGTACCTCCGTTTTTATGAAATGTATAGTGTTGTCTGAGCAAAAAATATTGCTGCCGGACATTCTATGTTCATCTTATCATAAGTGAGAATAAAGTCAAGATAAGTGAATTTCTGGCCTGTTTCGTTTCTGTATACTTTCTGAGAACAGGAACTATATGGCTGCTGTTCACAGGAAATATTCCGCAAGAGATTGTTGGCAACGGAGCGGATCGTGATATGAGGAGATATCTTTTTGGGAAAAAATCAAATTACTCCTTGACACAGAAGAACAAAACCCGTATAGTGTACTTCAGATTTGGTGTGTAACTGATAAGCAGGCATTAACCAGTCATAAATGTTATTATTTTTATTTGACGTTTATGGGGGTTGGTGTCTTTTTTTGTTGCCCACTTAAAAGATTCCCGCTCCAAAACGTCGAAAGAAAAGGAGAGAGAACATGAAAGACAAAATTTTCGGAGTTTTGCAGCGTGTGGGACGTTCCTTTATGCTCCCCATCGCAATCCTTCCTGTGGCAGGCCTGCTTCTTGGATTCGGCAGTTCCTTCACAAATGAAACGACCATTGCAACCTATGGACTTCAGAAGATTCTGGGAGACGGAACCATCTTAAATGCACTCCTAGTCATCATGAACAAAGTCGGAAGTGCGGTATTTGATAACCTGCCTTTGATCTTTGCAGTAGGTGTGGCCATCGGTATGGCAAAAAAAGAGAAAGAGGTAGCAGCTCTTTCCGCACTGATCGCTTACTTCGTTATGAACGTAGCCATCAACGGTATGCTGGTAGTAAATGACAAGATCACAGCAGACGGACAGATCGCAAAAAGCGTTCTGGAAGGTACTGTAACTTCTGTCTGCGGCATTCAGTCTTTGCAGATGGGTGTGTTTGGCGGTATTATCGTCGGCCTTGGTGTTGCGGCTCTGCACAACCGTTTTCATAAGATCGTGCTTCCAAACGCACTTTCCTTCTTCGGTGGTTCCAGATTTGTGCCCATCATTTCCACCATTGTATATATGTTTGTGGGAATCCTGATGTATTTCGTATGGCCGGCAGTCCAGAACGGTATTTATGCTCTGGGCGGTCTTGTAACAGGCAGCGGCTATGTCGGAACCCTGATCTTCGGTATTATCAAACGCGCGCTGATCCCATTCGGACTTCATCACGTATTTTATATGCCATTCTGGCAGACAGCCGTTGGCGGGACTATGGAGGTTGCAGGCCAGATGGTACAGGGCGGACAGAACATCTTTTTCGCCCAGCTTGCAGATTCCGCAAATGTAGCGCATTTCAGTGCTGATGCAACAAGATATTTTTCCGGAGAGTTCATTTTCATGATCTTCGGTCTTCCGGGAGCTGCTCTTGCCATGTACCGCTGTGCAAAGCCTGAGAAGAAAAAAGCAGCAGGCGGACTTCTTCTTTCCGCAGCCCTTGCATGTATGCTTACAGGAATCACAGAGCCACTGGAGTTCTCCTTCCTGTTTGTAGCTCCTGCATTGTTTGCAGTACAGGTTGTTCTTGCAGGCGCGGCTTATATGATCGCACATATGCTGAACATTGCAGTAGGACTTACCTTCTCCGGCGGTTTCCTGGATCTGTTCCTGTTCGGAATCCTTCAGGGAAATGCAAAGACAAGCTGGTTCAGGATTATCCCGGTAGGTATCATTTACTTTATTCTCTATTATGTGATTTTCACCTTCCTGATCAAAAAGTTCAACTTTAAGACTCCGGGACGTGAGGATGACGACACAGAAACAAAGCTTTATACAAAAGCAGATGTAAACGCAAGAAAAGAAGCCGGAAAAGCCGGTGAAGCAGCAGGAAGTACATCTGCAGACCCGGTAAGCGAAGCCATCACAGCCGGCCTTGGAGGAAAGAAAAACATCAGTGATGTGGACTGCTGTGCAACAAGACTCCGTATCACCGTCCATGACGCAGCAAGAGTCAACGACGATATTTTGAAAACAACAGGTTCCAGAGGAATCGTGAAAAAAGGCCAGGGTGTCCAGATCATCTACGGTCCGCAGGTAACTGTGATCAAATCCAAGCTGGAGGATTATCTGGAGACAGCGCCGAATGAATATTTTGAAGGTGCAAATGAGAAAGAAACAGACAATGCGGAAAATCAGGCTCAGTCTGATACAGAGCGTACAGCAGAAAGTACAGGTGAGGCTACTCAGAACACAGCTCCGACATCCGAAGCCAGCACGCAGCCAGAGAAAAAGGTTCTCAGAACAGCGATTGTCTACAGCCCGGTAACCGGTATCGCCGCAGACCTTTCCACAGCGCCGGATGAAGGCTTTGCGGAAGGAATGATGGGAGAGGGTGCTGTAGTCACACCGAAGGACCCGGTGATCTGTGCTCCGGAAGACGGCGAGGTAGAGTTTATTTTTGACACAAAGCATGCCATCGGATTCCAGACAGATACAGATCTTCCTATGCTCCTCCATATCGGCATTGATACTGTAAAGCTGGAAGGAAAAGGCTTCGAGATCCTGGTAGAGCAGGGACAGCATGTAAAAAAAGGCGAGCCGTTGATGAAGATTGACATCCCGTATCTTATAGAAAACGCTCCGTCCTTATGTTCTCCGATCCTTTGCACAGAGATCGAGGATAATCAGAGAGTACGCCTTCTTGCCAATGGAGAGATCAAGGCAGGAGAGCCGCTGTTCGCAGTAGAGACTGTGGAAGAATAGGAAATTTTTCAGCAATAATATAGAAGATTGGTTTTGTGAAAAGCGCGCCTAATGCCCGGGCGCGCTTTTCCTGTGGCAAAGAAAATAACTGTCTGTCAGAAGGGCTTTACACAAAAGAAAGATTCTGTTACGATAAAGAAAATCAACAGCTGCAGACAAAAATGTCGACTGAAAATCCGGGGCAGACAGTGGTGGAATGTGGAAAAGCAGCAGGATATATAAAAATGGTGGGGAAAAAGATGTACAGAGTGAGCAAGGTATTGAACAATAACGGCATCATTGCCATAAATATGGAAGAAAACCAGGAATATGTACTTCTGGGAAAAGGTGTGGGATTTGGAAAGAAGGTCAGCCAGCGTTTTGAGGCTCCGGCAGACTGTACTATTTACAGGCTGGCTCAGGAGACAGAACGTGGCTCAGCAAAAGAACTGGCAAAGAGCATAGCACCGGAATTTCTGGAGATCGCAGATGAGATATTGAGAGAAGCTGAGAAGACCTTTGGGGATACCATAGACAGAAGGATCCTGTTTCCCCTTGCTGATCATATTTCCTTTGCAGTGGGACGTATCCGGAATCATGAGCAGATCAGCAATCCTCTGACGGATGATATCAAGGTGCTTTTTTACAGCGAATTCAAGGTGGCGGAGGTATTGAAGAAGATCCTGAAGGAGCGGATGGATATTGAAATCGACGAGCATGAGGTGGGATATGTGGCACTTCATATTCACTCAGCACTTGGAGATGAAAAGGTGTCTGTTGCCATGCAGACAGCAAGAACGGTACGGGAATGCATCGCCATGATCGAGATGGCCACAGGAAGAAAGATCGATGTGATCTCCCTGTCCTACAACCGTATGATGAACCATATCAAATATATGGTAGCCCGTGTCTCCACAGGGGAGACACTGAAGCTGGATATGAATGAATATATAGAAGAAAAATATCCGGAATCCTACAGGATCGCGGAGGATGTCTGTGAGAGCCTGGGCAAAAGCCTGGGTAAAGAGCTGGATCCTATTGAAATTGGTTATCTTGCCATGCATATTGAGAGGACAGTGGAACAATAACCATAAATGGCTGATCAGTCCCAGAGATTTACACAATAAATTCAATGGCTTTTTTGACAGCAGTACTCATGGTAGTACTGCTGTTTGTGACTAGGCAGACTTCCCTCTGGGGGAGCGGCTCTTTAAGCTGAAGGGCAAAAATCTTCCCGTCATTGATCACTTCCCGGGCAAGGGGCTCGGGGTAAAAGCCGATTCCCAGATTGTGGACGATCATGGGAAGGACCTGGTCTGTAGTTGCGGCCTCGATGTCAGGATGAAAAGAAACACGGTTTTCCATAAAGTAATTCATATACATTTCTCTAGTGCTGGTCCCTTCCGCAAGACCTACAAAGGGCAGATCCTGAAGCTCATGGATGCTGATAGGGGCAGTGGTCAGATCCTTATATTTGCTTCCGCATACAAGAATTTCCCGGTAACGCAGGAGACTTTTTTTCTGTAAAGGCTTGCGGATGGAGATCGGAGTAGTGACAATAGCGAAATCCACCGCATAATTTTTCAGTGCCTGTACTGCCTGAGGAGTAGAATGGTTAAAGAGGCGCAGGCGAACATGGGGATATTGCTCGCGGAACAGCTCCAGCTTTTCCAGAAGGATCAGACGCAGGGCATTTTCGCTGGCGCCGATGGAAACTAGACCATGCTCCAGCTCTCCGTTCTGGCGGATCTCCTCCTCGCCGAGGGACAGCTGCTCAAAAGCCAGGGCAACGTGTTCATAAAGCTGGCGGCCTTCCGGTGTAAGTGCGATTCCCTTGTTGGAGCGGAGAAAGAGCGTACATTTCAGCTCCTGCTCCAGGTTGTTCATACAGCGGGTGATATTTGGCTGGTTGTTGTGAAGAGCTCTTGCTGCCTTGGTAAAGCTCTTATACTGGGCTACATAATAAAAGATCCGGTAGTAGTCGTAAGTGATCATGTATTGTCTCCATCCTGTGATATGATTTTAATATGTTTACGATATTAATAATACTTTTTACATTTGCTTCTGAGCAAACTATAATACACCCGAGGAAAAAAATCAATGACAGGAGTGATTTAGAGTGGTTTCAGGAGGCGGAAAGCTGCAAAATGCGGACCGGCAGATGTCAGAAGCTTTTATCACAAGTGTATTTCTGGCAATGTCCGGCGGATTTCAGGATGCCTACACATACTTTACAAGAGATGAGGTGTTTTCCAACGCCCAGACAGGCAACGTGGTTCTGATGAGCCATAATTTTATGACAGGACAGTGGGGAGACGGTTTAAGGTATCTGTTTCCTGTTTTAGCCTTTGCCATTGGTGTTGTAGCGGCGGAGCGGATCCAGAGTACCTTTAAATATGCAAAAAAACTTCACTGGAGGCAGATGATCCTGCTGATCGAGATCCTGATCCTTTTTGTGGTGGGATTTATGCCGGGAGAATTGGATATGCTGGCAACCGTACTGGTATCCTTTTCCTGCGCCATGCAGGTACAGACCTTCCGGAAGGTGGGCGGTTATTCCTATGCAAGCACTATGTGCATCGGAAATTTACGAAGCGGCACGGCGGCGTTGTCCGTGTATTGTCGTGAAAAACGTCCGGAACAGCTGAAGCAGGCTCTTTATTATTTCGGAATAATTTTCTTTTTTGCCATTGGAGCCGGTGGCGGAGGAAATCTGTCCATGAGGCTGGGGATCCCGGCAATCTGGGTATCGGATGTTTTGCTTCTGATCAGCTTTATTCTGATGTTTTCCAGTAAACATAGAGATTAGAAAGGGTGAGGAATTGTGGAAAACAGCACATTATTCCCAAGAGAGGAAAAGGCGGAGCTTTTATTTGAAAAGATCCTGAAGGATCCGGAGGCGTGCAGACGGCTGACGGAGACCTTCTATGAATCCATGGATGCGGATACAGACATAGAATGCGGATATCTTCCTCCGGAAAAATTCGCCTATGCATTGCTGGACGCATATAAAAACCGTGATCTGACAGCTCTCCTTATGGCGATCTGCCAGAACAGTATGTTTGATCTTCTGCGAAATTCTTTTCTGGCACCGTTCAGGTTCAATGCAGATGGACAGGAGAATCCGGTGTTTCTCACAGATGAAAAAGGAAATTTTCTGCGGGAAAAGGGAATTCATGTAAGTGACAGGGATTACGACCGGTTCCGCAGGATATACAGGGAGAAGCAGGGCGTAAAGATGTATCTGGCGTATGGCTACCGGAAGCGTCATGCCTATGATGAAGATACCATGGAAGTGGAAGAGTACAAAATGGGCGAACATATCGGTGTGCTGCTGGTGTATGAGCTTCCGGACAGCGTAAGGGAAAAGGAAACGGAGGCACAGGCCTATGCGGCTGTATGGGATATCATGATGGCAATTCAGAAGAAGCTTCCAAGAGCTTTTGTGTATTATGGGCAGGATTCTGTGGAGGATGGTGGAAAACGTTATGACGGACTGGGCGTTTTTCTCCCCATCCATAAATTTGCGGACCGCCTGGAAAAAATGATCGGGATCGCGGATGAGATCGTAATGAAATAGAATGTACAAAAAAGGACTGCTTTTGTATTGCTCCGGTTATCAGAAGGATAGCTGATGACCGGAAGCTACAGAAAGCAGTCCTTTTTGTATGCCAATTAGGTGCAGTAGCGGAACATTTTGTCCGTAAGGATCCTGGCGAAAATAAGGCCCAGGGGAAGAGCAACGATGATCAGAATCGCAGCTGCAAACCAGGAGGCGGAAACATTCAGGGACATGATTCCCAGATTGTAGATTGCCCGGTAGAGATAAAGTCCGGGAACCATGATCACAATGGATGGTACGGTAATGGAAATCCTGGGATATCCCACTTTGGTTTTGATGAGGGAGGCCAGAAGTCCGGCTGTCAGTGCTCCGAAAAAAGCCGCGGCAGCAGGTGGGAAACCGGCAAGATCAACAAGCTCCAGACGTAAAGTGTTGGACAGTGCGCCGATGAATGCGGCAGCTGCGGCTAGACGGACAGGGCTGTTGAACATGACCGAAAAGCCGAATACCCCGCAGAAGCTTGCCAGAAGCCGGAACAGGATCCTCTGAGCTGCCGAAAGCTCCAGAGGCAGGAAATCCACAGGCTTCAGATGAAGAAGCAGTGCCATCAGCCAGGCAGAGACAGCAGCCACCATTACAACAATAATGGCGTAGGCCAGTCGTTCCAGACCGGAACGCATATCCAGCTTGGCAAGGTCGATCCCGCTTGTGATAAACGGAAAGCCCGGAATGATAAACAGCATGGAACAGATGTACCCGGCCTCATGCTGGACGGAAATGTGGAACAGAAGCTCTGCCAGCTTCAGGAAGCCTGCATATACAAGACAGGCGGAGGAAACAGAAACTGCAATGCACATAAACAGAGTAAAATGATGCTTGCCAAGCTTGCAGCGGATGGCGTTTCCGATGCCTGCGCCTGCAAAAGCCAGGATCATTTCCAGCGGGCCACCGCCCAGAAGAAAAGTAAATGCACCACAGGCCAGTGCAGAAGCCAGTCCCAGGGCGGCAGGGGAATAAAGCCCGTGGATCCGCTCGATCTCATCTAACTGACTGTGCAGTGCTTCACCGCTCATATGGATACCCTCCGCAGGAAAATCACTGACAAAATGTTCTAGCCTGTTCAGTCTGGAAGTATTTACGCCGGTGGTAGTCAGACTAAGTGCATGGGAAAAACTGCTCTCACCGTCAAAGCAGGTGTAGCTTATGGACATCAGTCCGATATCTGCGGAACAGGTGATACCAAGTGCTTCTGACAATGTATTCATGGAACTCCGTACCCGCCAGGCACCGGTCCCACAGGAGAGAAGCATCATGCCTGTACGGCCGATCAGGGAAGCTTTTTCGGAAAGAGAAGCTTCTGTAATGGGCTGGCTGTTCCTGGTACTTACGTAGTTGTGCCAAGGGATTTCCATATGATTACGTTTGATCAGAATATCTGACATAGAAATCACTTCTTTCTATATATTAAAATCATATAGTTGCTATTATAAATATATATAATAACTATAATCAGATATATTGTAGCCATTATTCTGAAAAAGTCAAGTATAGATGGAGTAAAATCTGACAGTACCAAAACGTCACTGTTAAAGATTTATCATTTTTTTGCGGAAAATGAATTTTTTTGGTTGCTTTTACGTACAATTTATGTATAATTGTGGATAGGGATGTTGGAATGACCAATTCCTATGGCAGGATGACAAAAACCTGCAGCAGTAGGTGGCTATCATAATTACTATTAAAGAAGAGAGGTAAATGTTAAGATGGCAAAAATCGATTTAACAAAGTATGGTATTACCGGAACAACTGAGATCGTGTACAATCCTTCCTACGAGACATTATTTGAGGAAGAGACCAAACCGGAGCTTGAAGGATTTGAGAAGGGTCAGGTCAGTGAGCTTGGTGCTGTCAATGTAATGACAGGTATCTACACAGGACGTTCCCCTAAAGACAAATATATCGTTATGGATGAGAACTCTAAGGACACAGTTTGGTGGACATCCGATGAGTACAAGAACGATAACCATCCGGCAACTCAGGAAGCATGGAATGCAGTTAAAGATCTTGCCAAGAAGGAGCTTTCCAACAAGAAACTTTTCGTAGTAGATGCATTCTGCGGAGCTAACAAAGACACACGTATGGCTATCCGTTTCATCGTTGAGGTTGCATGGCAGGCACACTTCGTAACAAACATGTTCATTCAGCCGACAGCTGAGGAGCTTGAGAACTTTGAGCCGGATTTCGTTGTTTACAACGCATCCAAGGCTAAAGTTGAGAACTACAAAGAATTAGGACTTAACTCTGAGACAGCTGTAATGTTCAACATTACAAGCCGTGAGCAGGTTATCGTTAATACATGGTACGGCGGAGAGATGAAGAAAGGTATGTTCTCCATGATGAACTACTATCTGCCGCTGAAGGGCATCGCTTCCATGCACTGCTCTGCAAACACAGACCTTAACGGAGAGAACACAGCAATCTTCTTCGGTCTTTCCGGAACAGGTAAGACAACACTTTCCACAGATCCTAAGCGTCTTCTGATCGGTGATGACGAGCATGGCTGGGATGACAACGGAGTATTCAACTTCGAGGGTGGATGCTACG
>UMGA01009367.1_pt1 | contig 12174 bp, 10 predicted proteins | sample 1965171 | NCBI WGS metagenome assembly UMGA01 (sample SAMEA4836062, study PRJEB28245) | human gut metagenome | biome: gut microbiome; material: fecal sample | place: Denmark | collected 2008 | reverse complement strand
ATAATTAAAAAATTTTAAGACATTTTTAAAACCGCTTGACATATAGATTTTTTAATAAATCTATATTATCCATTTTAGGAATCAGTCTTTGATAAAGTTCTTTATTTACTTTTTTATTTATATATTTTTCTTTAAAATTAGTAATAAATTTATTTAAGTTTTCAATATCATTTATCTCTGATAATTTTATATATTCTTTTATTATCACAAACCAAGAACTTTCTTTTTTACCCAAACCTCTTTGAAAGAAAGTATTGTCATTAGAAAAAAAGTAATGTAAGATATTTTAAAGTTTTTCCATTATAGCTTTATCTTTAAATAAAATAATTTCTTTTATATTTATACTCAATAAAAATTTTTTTGCCTCATCAAATTTATAAGCATATTCTTTAATATTGTGTGCATCTGAACCTAAAGTAAAAAGTCTTCCACCTTTTTTTATATATTTTTCTATCATATAACTATACAGATTTTCTTTTTTATATTTGTACATACTTTTAGTATTTACTTCAAATGCCATTTCTTTTTTTACTATAAGCTCAGCTATTTTATCTAAAAATATACTTGCTAAATTATCAAATTCTACAACAGAAATATCAATTATTCTTAAACCATACTCAAAATGTGCTAAAACATTAAATTTTATTGAACTTTCAAGTGCTTGTATCATAAGTTCAAAATATTCTTTAACTAAAACTTCTAATTTTATTAATTTTTTATTAATACACATAAAATCATAAATTCCATTTTGATGTATAGATAAAAGTTTTAAATTAAAATTTTTATTTTTTAAAAAATCTTCTATTCTCTTTTCAGATTTTTGAGTATATCCAATTTCTATTCCTGAAAAGAATTTATTTGAATATTTTTTATTTAAGTCTTTTATTTGTTCAATATATTTTAAATAGTCAATCAAGCTATCTTTATAATTAATTATAGGATTCTCTAAATCTAAATGTTCAGTTGTTATAATATCATTTTCATTACAAACATTTATATAATTCTCTAAATCCTCATTTGAATCAAAAGAAAAGTTTGAATGCACATGTTGGTCAAATATCATAAATTGTTTCTCCAATCAACTAAAACTTGATTTTCCTTATTTCCAATAAGTCCTGTTTCTTTTGCAACTTCTAATAATACATCATAATTTGTAAGAGTTGAGAAAGGTATTTTAGCTTCATCAAATTTTTCTTTTGCTTTATTCAAATTATAACTAAATATTGCAACTACTCCTAAAACTTCTAAACCTGCTTCTTGTAATGCTTGTGCTGCTAAAACAGAAGATTTGCCTGTTGAAATTAAATCTTCTATTACCACAACTTTTTTACCCTTTTCAAATTTACCTTCTATTTGATTAGTCTTTCCATGGTCCTTAGCAGAACTTCTAACATACAACATAGGTAAGTCCATAATATCACTTATCCAAGCAGCATGAGGAATACCAGCAGTAGCTGTTCCAACTATATATTCTACATCAGGATATAGTTCTTTAATCTTTTTAACAAAACCTTCTGCTATTTGTTTTCTTATCTTAGGATAAGACATAGTTAGTCTATTATCGCAGTATATAGGTGATTTTATTCCAGATGCCCAAGTAAACCAATTTTCTTTATCTACTCTCAATTCAACAGCTTTAATTTCTAATAATGCATTTATTATTTCTCTATCTAACATATTTATCCCCCATTTCAAACATATTTTTTATAAGTCTATATCTTTCTTCTGGATTTGCATTTCCAGTTATTGATCTACCAACAACAATATAACTAGCTCCATCTCTACTTGCATCTATTGGAGTAGCAACTCTTTTTTGGTCTCCTTTTGAATCTTCTGCTAATCTTATTCCAGGATTTATTATTATGAAATCTTCTCCACTCTGTTCTCTAATTTTCTTTGTTTCAAGAACAGAAGATACAACTCCATCAATTCCACTTTCTTTTGCAAGTCTAGCATAGTTTAAAACAGATTCTTCTATACTTGTTTGAATATTTTGTTCTTTTCTCATATCTTCTTCACTTGTTGAAGTAAGTTGAGTAATAGCAATAACTTTTGTATTTACTCCTGCTTCTATGATAGCTCTTTTTGCTCCTTTTAACATTTCAGAACCACCAGCTGCATGAACAGTTAAAATATCTATATTGAATTTAGCCAATCCTTTTGCGGCAGAGTAAACAGTATTTGGAATATCATGTAATTTTAAATCTAAGAAAATTTTATGTCCTCTTTTTTTAATTTCATCTATTACTATTGGTCCATTTTGTAGATATAACTCCATTCCAACTTTTACAAATAATTTTTCTTCTTTGAATTTATCTAAAAATTCTAAAGTTTTTTCTAATGTTGGGAAATCTAGTGCTATTATAACTTCTTTTTTCATATTTCCTCCTTAAATTCTATTTAAAAGCTCTTCCTTTTAAATCTAAAATATGGTTAACTCCTAATTTATTCAATGCTGATTCTAAGTTATCAATTATCTTAGGACAAACGAAAGGATCTGTAAAGTTAGCAGTTCCCACTGCAACAGCACTTGCCCCTGCTGAGATAAAATCTATTACATCCCATTCACCCATAACTCCACCCATACCAATTATTGGGATATTAACTGCTTGTGCAACTTGATACACCATTCTAATTGCCACAGGTTTTATAGCTGGTCCTGAAAGTCCTCCTGTTGTATTTGCTATTATTGGTTTACCTGTTTTTCTATCAAGAACTATACCTATCAAGGTATTTATCATTGTAAGTCCATCTGCTCCACCAGCTTCAACTGCTTTTGCCATTGCAACTATATCTGTTACATTAGGAGATAATTTTACATAAACTGGTACTGATGAAACTGCTTTTACTTTTTCAGTCAGATTTCTTGCAACATTAGGGTCTGTTCCAAACTGTATACCACCATGTTTAACATTAGGACAAGATATATTAAGTTCTAAGGCTTTAACATTAGGAGATTTAGAAATTTTATCTGCTACATATACATAGTCATCTATATCACTACCTGCAACATTTGCTATTATTGGTACATCATATTTTTCTAATTTTTTTAATTGATTAGAAATTATTTCATCTACTCCTGGATTTTGTAAACCTATTGCATTTAGCATTCCACTTGAAGTTTCTGCTACTCTCGGTGTTGGATTTCCAAACCTTGCTTCTTTTGTTGCTGCCTTTATCATAATTGCACCTAATTTTGAAATATCATAAAGTTCTGCATACTCTATTCCAAAGGCAAAGCAACCAGAGGCTGGCATAATTGGATTTTTTAAATCTAAACCTGGAATTTGTACTCTTAATCTTTCACTCATCTTCTCTCCTATTATTCAATTACAATATCACTAGCCAAATAAACTGGTCCATCATAGCAAACTCTTGTGTAGGCATCCTTCTTTTTATCTTTTTTCTTACAAACACAGGCATAGCAAGCACCTATTCCACAAGCCATTCTATTTTCAAGAGAAACATACCCATCTTCTCCAACTGTGTTCACCAATGCCTTTAACATTAGAACAGGTCCACAACTATAATATTTATCAAAGACCAGATTATTTTCTTTTTGAAGTGTTTTTATAACATCAGTTACAAAACCTTTTGTTCCTACACTTCCATCAACTGTTGAAACATAAGTTTCACCAAACTTTTTAAATTCATCTTCATAAAAAACTTCATCTTTTGAATTAAATCCTAATATTGTAATAGTTTTTATTCCTCTTTGATTGAATTGTTTAGCTAGTTCATATAGAGGAGGAACACCTATTCCCCCACCAACTAAAAGTGCAGTTTGTTCTTTTGTTAATGAAAGAACATCATAACCTCTGCCCAAAGGTCCCATTATATCTATTTCATTTCCTTTTTTGATATTAGCCATAAATTTAGTACCTTCTCCAACTATCCTATATATTATAGTTACTAAATTTTCTCCTCTATCAATTTCAGAAATTGAGATAGGTCTTCTCAATACATGTTCTCTCCCATCACCTATTCTAATATTTACGAATTGCCCAGGAGTTCTACATTCTTTTACAAAGTTTCCTTTTATTTTCATTTTATATGTATCTTTTGCTATTTGTACATTTTCTTCAACTGTACAATCTTCCATTTTCATAAAATTTCTCCTATCAGTTTCCTTAATTTTCTATATAAGTTAAAAATAAATGAATATCAAATATATTTAACTATTAAAATGTTAGTAAAAATGAGCGAATTACATTCTAAATTTTAGTTTAAAAATCAAAGCAAGTGAGCCGAGCAATTCTTGGCTTGTTTGAGCGTTAGCGAGTTTGCCAAAATTACAGCGATACGTTGATTTTTAAACGTTAAGAAATTTAGCTAGTAATGAGCCATTTTTTACTTCATTTTAATTTTTTAATAAATTATTTTTGACTTATAGTCCTTGCACTCTAAAAGACATTGATTCAATAACTCTTAATAGTGCATTTGCAGTATCAAGTGATGTAAAACATATTACTCCATGTTCAGTAGCTTTTCTTCTAATTTTAAATCCATCTTTTTCACTAGATTTGCCTTTTGTTGTAGTATTAATAACTATATCTACATCTCCATTTTGTATTGCATCTAAAACACTATATTCTGAGTTATCTATCTTTCCAACTTTTTTAACTTTTAGCCCATGTTCTTCAAAATATGTCCCTGTTCCTTCTGTTGCTAAAATTGAAAATCCTACATCAGAGAAACCTTTTACCAAAGCTAAGGCAGCTTCTTTATTCTTATCATCTATTGTAAATAGAACTCTACCGTAATCCTTTATTTTTATTCCAGCAGCAGTAAGCCCCTTATATAATGCTTTTTCTAAATTTATATCAGTTCCTATAACTTCTCCTGTAGATTTCATTTCAGGTCCTAATGTTGTATCAACATTCTTTAATTTTTGAAAACTGAATACAGGCACTTTAACAGAAACAGAATTTCCTATATCTGCAATATCTTTTGTAAAGCCTAATTCTTTTAATTTTTTACCTAAGATACATTGCATAGCTATATTTGCAACAGGAACTCCTGTAACCTTACTTAAAAATGGTACTGTTCTTGAAGCTCTTGGATTTACTTCAAGTACATAAATTTTTCCTTTACTTGCAACATATTGAATATTAATAAGTCCTTTAACTTTTAAGCCCTTAGCTAATTTTTTAGTGTAATCTATCAAAGTTTCAATTTCTTTTTGAGATAAACTTTGAGGAGGATATATTGAGATTGAATCTCCACTGTGTACACCAGCTCTTTCAATATGTTCCATTATTCCAGGTATAAAAGTATTTTCTCCATCAGATATAGCATCAACTTCTATTTCTTTACCTATCAAATATCTGTCAATTAACACTGGATGTTCAGGATTTATATGTACTGCCTTTTCCATATATTTCTTTAAATCTTCATCATTGTATACTATTTCCATAGCTCTTCCACCTAATACATAAGATGGTCTAACCAAGACAGGATAACCAATTTCATTTGCATTTTTTAAGGCAGTTTCAACATTAAAAGCAGTTTTTCCTAATGGTTGTGGAATTTTTAAATCTAACAATAATTTTTCAAATCTATCTCTATCTTCTGCTGTATCTATTGAATCAAGAGAACTTCCTAAAATTTGTATTCCATTTTTAACCAATTTATCAGCTAGATTAATTGCAGTTTGTCCTCCAAATTGTACAACAACTCCAAGTGGTTTTTCTAAATCTAAGATTTCCATAACATCTTCCTGTGTTAAAGGTTCAAAATATAGTTTATCTGAAATTGAAAAATCTGTTGATACAGTCTCAGGATTATTATTTATTACTATTGCTTCATAACCCAATTTTTTTATAGCTTTAATAGCATGTACTGTTGCATAGTCAAACTCTATCCCTTGCCCTATTCTTATAGGTCCTGAACCAAGAACAACTATTTTTCCTTTATCACTTCTTATTGATTCATTTTCAAATTCATAAGTTGAATAGAAATATGGAGTGTTAGAATCAAATTCAGCAGCACAGGTATCAACCATTTTATATACAGGTCTTATATTATGTTTATGTCTTAATTCTGTTATCTCTGCTTCTGTCATTTCCCATCTATGTGCAATAACTCTATCAGAGAAACCAAAAGTTTTGACCTTTCTTAAAAGTTCAATATTTCCTTTGTTATCTTTTAATAGATGTTCTAAATCTATTATATTTTTCATTTTATTTAAGAAAAATAAATCTATTTTTGTATAATTATGAATTTCTTCTATACTTATATCTCTTCTCAATGCTTCACCTATAAAGAATAATCTTTCATCTCCTGCTAATTTTATTCTCTTAATTATCTTTTCTAGTGAAAATTCTTCTCCATTAGGTAAACCTAAGTGATGTACTCCATATTCAAGTGATCTTATCGCTTTAAGTAAAGATTCTTCCAAAGTTCTACCTATTGCCATAACTTCTCCTGTTGCTTTCATCTGAGTACCTAGATATCTATCTCCATCTCCAAATTTATCAAATGGAAATCTAGGAATTTTTGTTACAACATAATCTATTGCTGGTTCAAAGCAAGCATAAGATGATTTAGTAACTGGATTTATAATTTCATCTAATCTCATTCCAACTGCTATTTTTGCTGCTATTTTTGCTATTGGATAACCAGTTGCCTTTGAAGCAAGTGCAGATGAACGAGAAACTCTTGGATTTACTTCTATTATATAGTATTTAAAAGAGTTAGGATCAAGTGCTATTTGCACATTACATCCACCTTCAATTTTTAATGCTCTTATGATTTTTAAAGATACATCTCTTAACATATGATTTTCTCTGTCTGTCAATGTTAAACAAGGTGCAACAACTATTGAATCTCCTGTGTGTATACCAACAGGATCAATATTTTCCATGTTACATACAACTATTGCAGTGTCATTGCTATCTCTCATTACTTCGTATTCTATTTCTTTGTATCCTGCTATAGATTTTTCAATCAAACATTGATGAACAGGGGAATAATTTAATCCATTTGGTACGATTTCTTGTAAATCTTCGTCATTGTAACAAATTCCTCCCCCTGTTCCTCCCATTGTAAATGCAGGTCTTACTATAACTGGATAACCTATTTCTTTTACAAATTTTTCTGCTTCTTCTAATGTATGAACTATTACTGAATCTGGTACAGGCTCATTTAATTCATTCATTAAATCTCTAAATAATTCTCTGTCTTCTGCTTGTTTTATTGAAGTTAATTTTGTTCCTAAAATTTCAACTCCACATTCATCTAAAATTCCACTTTCATGTAAGCTAACTGCTAAGTTTAATGCAACTTGTCCTCCTAAAGTTGGTAAAAGTGCATCAGGTTTTTCTTTTCTTATTATTTTTGATAAAAATTCCACAGTCAACGGTTCTATATATACTTTATCTGCAATCTCCTTATCTGTCATAATTGTTGCAGGGTTTGAGTTTACAAGTATTACTTCGTATCCTTCTTCTCTTAAAGATAAACAAGCCTGTGTTCCTGCATAGTCAAACTCAGCAGCTTGTCCTATTATTATTGGTCCTGAACCTATTACAAGTATAGTTTTTATATCTTTTCTTTTTGGCATTTATTCTCACTCCTATTATTAATATAGTAAAAAATAGTTCATTGCTAGCTAAATTTCTTAACGCTGAAAAATTGACGTTCGCTAGAAATTCGGCAAACTCACTTCGTTCAAACAAGCCGAGATTTGTTCGGCTCACTTGCTTCAATTTTTCATCTAAAATTTAGAATGCAATTTCACTTATTTTTTATCTACATTACAGTTTAAAATTAACCTTTCTCATTTTTACTTTTTATTTTATATTTTTATCAATATTCTTTATAAATTCATCAAATAAATAACTTGTATCATGTGGTCCAGCTGCTGCTTCTGGGTGGAATTGTACAGTGAACACAGGATATTTTTTATGTCTTACCCCTTCACAGCTTCTGTCATTTATTGCTATATGGGTAAGTTCTAAGTCTGTATCATTTAATGAATCTATATCAACAGCATAACCATGATTTTGAGATGTTATATCAACTCTGCCAGTTAAGATATTTTTAACAGTATGATTTCCTCCTCTATGCCCAAACTTTAACTTGTATGTTTTTGCTCCACAAGCAAGAGAAACTAATTGATGTCCCATACAAATTCCAAAAATAGTTACTTTATCAATAATTCCTTTTATCATTTCTATGCTTTCTTTTGCATCTTCTGGGTCACCAGGTCCGTTAGTAAGCATTACTCCATCTGGTTCTAATCTTAAAACCTCTTCTGCTGTTATATTATAAGGAACTACTATTACATCACAACCTCTTGACACTAATTCTCTCACTATTCCTATTTTCATTCCTAAGTCAACCAATACAACTCTTCTTCCTCTCCCCAAAGCAGGAGATATAGATTTTGTTGAAACTTGTTCTATTTGATTAGTGGGTAATATAGTTTTCTTCAATTCTGCTACAACTTCATCTATATTTTTATCCATTGAAACAAGGCAACCTTTTACAACTCCTTTTGAACGAAGTTTTCTTGTCAATGCTCTCGTATCTATTCCATAGATGCCTGGTATTCCAAAATCTTTTAAGACTTCATCAAGAGTTTTTTCACTTCTAAAATTTGAAGGTGTTGTACACACTTCTTTAACTATCATTCCTTTTATACAAGGTTTCATTGATTCAAAATCATCACGATTTATTCCATAATTTCCAATAAGTGGATAAGTCAATGTAACTATCTGTCCATTGTATGAAGGGTCTGACAAAATTTCTTGATAACCTGTCATTGAAGTATTAAAAACTACTTCTCCTACATTTTCTACATCAGCCCCAAAAGCATAACCTTTATAGACAGTTCCATCTTCTAAAATTAGTTGTCTGTTGTACATAAGTGCATCTCCTTTTATTATAAATTAATTTCTTCTTTATCTATATAAGCAATTTTCCCATTACTTATAGTTAAAACAGGTATTCCATTTATTTTTTCATTGATATAAGGTGTGTTTTTTCCTTTACTCAAAAAATTGTTTGGATTAATTGTTATTTCTTTTTCTAAATCTATTATAACTATATCTGCAAAAGAATTTTCTTCTAATTTCCCATAAGGTAAATCAAATATTTTAGCAACATTTTCTGACATTAACTTAACTAACATTTCCAAAGAGAATATATCAGTTTTAACAAACTTTGTATAAAGTTGTGCAAAAGCAGTTTCTGAACCAACTATACCAAATGAAGATTTTTCTATTCCTCTTATTTTTTCTTCCATAGTGTGTGGAGCATGGTCAGTTGCAATAATATCTATTGTTCCATCTAAAATTCCAACTATTAAAGCATTTCTATCTTTTCTACTTCTTAAAGGAGGATTCATCTTCCACATTCCATTATCTTCTTTTATATCTTCATCACAACTCAATAAATGATGTGGTGTGACCTCACAAGTTACTTTTATACCATTCTGTTTCCCTTCTCTTACTGCTCTAACTGATTCCTTAGCTGATATATGGCATACATGATAATGGCACTTTGCTGCCTCAGCTAAAAGTATATCTCTTGCTATTTGAGTTGATTCACATATTGAAGGTATCCCTTTTATTCCAAGTTCTACACTTCTTTTTCCTTCATGCATTGCACCACCTCTTATAAGAGAATTGTCTTCACAGTGTGCAACAATAGTCTTATTTAACTTTGCTCCCATTAACATTGCTTCATACATAACATTAGCATTTTGTACTCCTCTACCATCATCAGTAAAGGCAAATACATCACTAGCTATGACTTCCATATCTGAAAGCTCTCTTCCATATTCTTCTTTTGTTATAGCTCCATAAGGAATAGCCCTAATAACAGAATCATTTTTTATAATTTCCAATTGTTTATTTAAAGTTTCTACACTATCAGGAACAGGATTTAAGTTAGGCATAGTCATAACCGTTGTAAATCCTCCCCTTGCTGCTGCTCTTGAAGCTGTATAAACTGTTTCTTTTTTTGGAAATCCAGGTTCTCTCCAATGAACATGAGCATCTATAAAACCTGCTGTTACAAACCTATTTTTTACATCTATTATATTTTCATCTGTAACATTTATATTTTCTGAAATTTTTTCAATTTTGTCATCTTTTATTAAAATATCAACTTTTTTAAATTTACCATTCTTTAAAATCTTACAATTTTTTAATAACATAAACCCTACCTTTCTTACCTTTTACTTGATATATCATTGAAAATAAGAGAGCTACATTCCAGATTTTAAGATAAAAATTAAATAGAATGAGCCGAGCAAATCTTGCTGTGTTTGAGTGAAACGAGTTTAGCAAATTTGCAGCGAATTCTTAATTTTTATCTGTTAAAAAATCTGGCTAGTAACGAGCTATTTTCAATCATATTTTATTTTTCTCTATAATATATTCAAGTATAGCTTGTCTCATAAACATTCCATTTCTCATTTGTTCAAATATACGAGATTTTTCACTTTCAACTAAGCTATCTGCTATTTCAACATCTCTATTTACAGGTGCTGGGTGCATTATAATTGCTCCCTCTTTTAATTTTTTATATCTTTCTTCTGTTAAACCATAATTTTTATGATAATTTTCCTTTGAGAACTCTGTTTTTTCTTTACTATCTGTATGTCTTTCATGTTGAACTCTTAAAAGCATACAAATATCTACTTTATCTATTACATCATCAAAATTTACAAACTCCCCTAGGCTTTCATCTTTCCAAATTTCAGGTGCTACAAAACTAACTTTTGCTCCTAATCTTGTAAGTGCTTTTTTATTACTTCTTGCCACTCTTGAATTTTTTATATCTCCAACAATTATTATATTTAAACCATCAAATTTACCATAAGTTTCATATATAGTCATAATATCTAAAAGACATTGTGAAGGATGTTCTCCACTTCCATCTCCACCATTTATTATAGGGATTTTTAAATTTTCAAGTTGCTTATAATATTCATTTTCTGAGTGTCTAATAACCAACATATTAATTCCTATCATCTCCAAGGTTTTGCAAGTATCATAAAGAGTTTCTCCTTTTTGAACAGAAGAAGTTGATACTTCAAAATCAACCACATTAAGATTTAATTTTTTTTCTGCTACTTCAAAACTCTTTTTTGTACGAGTAGAATTTTCAAAAAATAAATTTGCTACAAACAAATCATTCCTTTTTTTATTCTCTGCTCCTTTTTTTAAATCTATTGCTCTTTTAACCAAAAATAAAATTTCTTCATTTGTTAAATCTTCCATGGATAACAAATTTTTCATAAAAAAACCTCCTAAATAGTCCTACACTACTTAGAAGGTCATAAAATTAAAATTCTAGGACATTCTAAATAGGTAGTTATAACTAATTACAATATTACAACTTCTTCCTTTCCATCTAACTCTTTTAAATATACCTCTATATTTTCAGAATGAGATGTTGGAATATTTTTCCCTATAAAATCTGCCCTTATTGGTAATTCACGGTGTCCTCTATCAATTAAACAAGCTAGCTGAATTTTAGCTGGTCTTGATTTACTAAGAATTGCGTCAAGCCCTGCCCTTATAGTTCTTCCTGTATATAGTACATCATCAACTATAACAACAATTTTCCCTGTTAAATTAGTTTTAAATTCTATATCTTTAATATCCAATTCAAAATTTTTCCTATCAATATCATCTCTATAATATGTAATATCAATAGTTTCTAATGGAACATCAATATTTTCAAGCTCCCTCAATTTTTGTTTTATTCTTTCTGCCAGAATATCCCCTCTGCTTTTTATTCCAACTAAAACAATATTATCTACTGTTTTATTTCTTTCAATAATTTCATAAGATATTCTTGTTATTGATCTTCGTATGCCATCTTCATCTAATAATATTTTCATTTTTACCTCCAACTGTGCTTGACAACCATTAATATTTCTAGAATTTTTCTATCAATATTAATGGATACCATAACACAACTTTTATAAAATCTATTAGGGTATAAAAAAACCTAAAACCAGAGGTTTTAGGTAAATTACACAAAAATACAGACTAAAAATAGCCTTTCACACCCTTGCTAGCCTCTCTGGACTTTCTTAAAAGGAAAAATATTTAATTTTGTCTATTTTATAATAATTCTTAATATTTGTCAATTTTTATTTTTTTCTTTTATTTTTTTTATGAATAGGATGTGATATTGTCTTAAGTAATAGGA
>UMGA01007355.1_pt1 | contig 12426 bp, 9 predicted proteins | sample 1965171 | NCBI WGS metagenome assembly UMGA01 (sample SAMEA4836062, study PRJEB28245) | human gut metagenome | biome: gut microbiome; material: fecal sample | place: Denmark | collected 2008 | reverse complement strand
GAGCACAGGCATTGTTCACGAATGACAGTAAAACTATTGTAGACGAAGCTACAAAGAGTCTCGTGACAGAACAAGGAAGGTGGGAATAATGCCTACAACTACAAGGATTTGCAAGGTGTGTGGTAAGGAATATGAATACTGCCACACACTTCGACGCGTTGAAGGTATCTTCCGCTATCAAGATGTTGCGTGTTGCCCTGAACATGGCAGTATCTACCTCGCAGAGGTAGAAGCAGCTCGTTCAGGTGATGCAAATCAAGTAGATCTTCATGATAAAGACATCGAATCGTCTTTGGATTATAGTGACCTCGACGAATGTGACGGGGAAGATACTTGGTTTGAGGACGATTTTGATGAGGAAGACACTGAGTAACAATTACATATAGCACATGGCTACATCTTTTTGTAAGGTGTAGCCTTATTTTCATGAGGTGATTATTATCGCAAGAACAAAATTCAATGTCGATAAAGACACTTCAAAGCGTACTTATGATGGTATCGTATTCGATTCCATACTTGAAATGAAATATTATCGTGATGTACTCCTTCCTAAAGTGGAAAGCGGTGTAGTAACAAACTATGAACTGCAAAAGAAGTACATATTACAGGACAAGTTCGACCATAACGGTAAAAAAGTTTTACCAATAACCTATGTTGCGGATTTCTATATTTTATATTCTGATGGTCGTGAAGAAGTGATTGACATTAAAGGATGTCCAGATAGTGTAGCAAAGATCAAGCGAAAACTATTTTGGCATACATATCCACAATTAGATTATCAGTGGATTACATATATCAAGAAGTTTGGAGGATGGGGAAATTATGATGAATATAACAGACTCCGGAGAGAAGCAAAGCGAAAAAGGGATAGTATACCTAGCGAAGAATAACGTTAATGAAAGTTATTAAAGCATGGAATTCTCTCAGAGAGATTACTCGTGAGACAGGATATACCAGAAGTTGTATAGCAGACTGCTGTAATCATAAATCAAAAATAAGTTATGGGTATCTCTGGGAGTATGAACAAAATTATGTAGAGAAAATGGAGGAAGACAATAATGGAAAAAATAAATAGAATTGATGCATCTACACTGGTTGAAGTTGTAAATAAAATTGAAGAACAGACTACAGAGTTTGAATGGAACGGTATGAGTGTTGTAGTAAATAGAACTCTTCCAATGGAAACTATGCTTGAGTTCGTTGATTATGTCGTAAAGACATGCTTTAGTGACGATGGAGAGTATCTGCCAGAAGTGAAAGACTTCGCAATCAAGAGCTGTTTACTGGAAATGTATGCTAATTTCGATTTGCCTACAGATTTACCTACAAGGTATGCAGTTATTTATAATTCTGATATTGTGGATGCTGTATTGAATTACATCGAAGGACGACAGTTTGGCGAAATCATCAATGCTATTGAGCAGAAAATAGCAAATCTAGCTCAGGCAAATGTACAAATGGTTTATGCACAAATGAATCGCATCAACGATGAATTCGAGAATTTACAGAACAACATTGCCGCTCTGTTCGCTGGTGTGGATCAGGACGATGTAAAGAAGCTAGTCAATGCTATCTCGAATGGAAATATTGATGAGGGTAAGATTGTACAGGCTTTTGTCTCTCAAAATAAAAAGGCAAACATTGTAAAGATGCCTAATGGAGAAAAATAATTATGTCTTCTATAAATATGGGCTCCATACTCGCAAAAGCTCAGGCTCATATGGGAAGTAATGCTGGACAAGCAAAGGTAAATACAACTGTTGAAAAAGTCATGCTTGGACGCATCACTTTAAAATCTGGTGGGAAAACACATACTCCAGAAGAAGCGGCTGAAAAATTTATTGAAGTTCTTAGAAACTCTATCGGCAGTTCTGGGGTTAGCTCCGATGCTGCTGCTGCTATTTCAGGACTCAGTCACTCTTCTGCTGTTCGAGTTGGTGCAAATGTATACACAATCGAAGTATTCTTTACTGGAGATTTAAGTAGACCATCACTTGTACCCGGAAAGTATGGAGGTATCAATAATTTGGCTGCATTGTTAAATAACGGTGTGGATCATGAGATGAACCGTGTTCATGGTATATGGCACGGTCAGGAAACTTGGAGTAGAACTGTCATACCCGGAGCTCATTTCGTAGATGATGCCGTAAGCAGTTTTATGGGTAATTACGCATCTGAATACAATGTTATCGACATTTCTATCGGAGATGCTTTTTCTTAAAACACATAGTAAACATTTAGTGAAAGGATTGGTGTATGAGCCAGTCCTTTTCTTTATATTAAAAAGGCGGTGAGATAAATAAATGGCTGACATTTTACTGACAGTCGGCGTGGATACTTCGTTGAGCTATGCTGAATTTCAAGCTGGAATCACCAGCCTTGTTGCTCAAGTCAATGCTAATCCACCGAAAATAAAACTTAAATTTGATGATTCATCATTGTCTTCTATGAGAAAGCAAATTGAATCAATGACAAAAGCTGCTGCAAGCGCAGGTAGTTTAACCAGATTAAATGGATACACACAAACAAATTCAGGTATATGGTTAAAGGATACGGCAGCCATAAAAGCTAATACTCAGGCTAAAACAAGTAATGCCAACGCCAGTAGACAAGCCGCCGACGCTGCTAAAGCACAAGCAACTGCAATAAGTGGGTCTTTAAAAGAAATTCAGGCAACTAATGCGAATATCACGTCCGCATATAAGAACTTGCAAAAAACACTTGGTGGATCGACAGCTACTGGACAAAACGCATCTGACTTAAATGCAATGAAGTCAAAATATATCGAACTTCAAGAAGCTGTGACCCGTCTAAAATCATTGAAGTCATCAGCTACGCAAGAAGATATAAACAATGTCTATAAATTGCAGGCTGATATGCAAAATTTAATCAGCAAAACTCAGCAACGAGTTGCAGTAGAAAAGCAGGCTGCTGATGCTGTAAAAAAAATGGCAGATGCAGAAAAACAAGCCACTGCAAACGAAGCTGCATTCGCTGCAGGAACTGAAAAACACACTCAGGCACTGATGAAAGTGAATACGCTACTTGGACAGGTAACTGCAAATACACAGAAATGGACTGCTGCAAGAAATGGCAATACAAGTGCAAGCTACGCATCACTTAAAGATCAGATTACTGCATTAGAATCATTAAAAACAGGATTAATGAATGGCTCCGTTTCTGCAGAACAATTCAAAGAACGGTTTGCTTCTATTAAAGCCGCTGTGACTGATTCCTCGACTGCAATTAGAGCAGCCGGAGAAAATACGCAATCATTTGGTGATAGAATATCCGGTCTTGCTGCAAAATTTTCTTCATGGCTTACTGTATCGCAAGCAATTATGTATGCTGTTAGAACTGTCAAGCAAATGGTATCTGCAGCCGTTGAAGTTGAAAGCGCTATGAAGCAGATCCAGATTGTTACTGGAGCGTCTGATTCACAGATGGAATCATTCCTTACACGTTCTATCGCCCTAGCAAAAGAGCTTGGTCAAAGTGTTACGGATGTAGCATCTTCGATTGAAACGTTTGCCAGACTTGGATATGGAATGAATGAATCTGCTGGCTTAGCTAAATACGCGAATATCATGGCTAATGTAGGTAATACAGATGTAGATACAGCTACAACTGGTATTACTTCTATTATCAAGGGATATGAAATGGACGCAAGTGATGCAGAACATGTATCAGATGTACTTGTAAAAGTAGGTCAGGAATACGCTATTTCAGCTGAGGAGCTTATGGCTGCATTCCAGCGAGGTGGTGCTGCTCTCCATGCATCTGGAACCGATTTTGAGAAGAGTGCTGCTCTGTTCGCTGCTACCAATGCATCCCTGCAGAACGCTGAAACCACAGGTACAATGTGGAAGACAGTTAGTGCTCGTATTCGTGGAGCTACAACAGAACTCGAAGAGATGGGCGAAGAGACAGACGGATTAGCTCAAGGTTTGTCTAAATATAGAGAAGAAATCATTGCTTTATCAGGTGTTGACATCATGAAAGATGAAAACACATATAAAGACATGTATGACATTTTTGTACAGTTAGCTGAGGTTTGGGATAACATGGAAGATGTATCTCAGTCCCGTGTTGCAGAAATTCTTGGTGGTACACGTAATACTTCTGGTATCATGTCTACTATCACAAATATCAAGGATGCAATAGGTGCTTACTCAAGTGCTATGGATTCAGCCGGAGCTGCAACAGAAGCAAATAATCTGTACATGGATACAACGAAAGCAAAAGTCGGAGAATTGAAAGCAGCTTTTCAGGAGCTGTCATCTGACTTTATCAGTTCCAATGTGACAAAAGGTGCTGTTGATGCTCTCAAAGGTATCGTAGAGGCTATTGATGCAGTTGTTAATTCAGTAGGTTCTCTTGGAACAATTCTTGCTGGATTAGGTATTGTCAAAATAGTAAAGAACGTGGCTTGACCCAAAATCATGGGTTACTTTTATAGTAGAGGTCGGCATGGTTAAGGACGTATCATTATGGAGATATGAGCCAAGACTATGGGTGAGCGTTTGAAAATAAATCACACAAAGGGGTAATTGCTGGGAAACTGGTTAAACCAATCATACTACAACGTAATCGGAAACGATATGCGTGAATGTTGCGAAAGGCAGAAACAAATGATTGGATGGCATATGGTGATAGTAAGCCTAAGTGCCTTGCAGATATTATCTGCGGATAGGATAACATCAGCCGGACGAAGACTCACAGCTTCATCCTCAGAGACTACCCACCCTTTGAGCCACTACTGCCTAGTGTAGTGACTTTTAATGTATAGTCCTCGTGTAGTGAGAACTTATCTCTCACTTTAATTGTGGTACGCCTCATATCGGCGTTGATAAGAAGATAATTATGGTTGCCAAGTATAACCGCATTTTGCGCATCGGTTTACTGTTTTATGGCTTCCAATAAATCCAGTTAATAAACTGAATCCTTTTTGCCCTGTTGTAATTTGAGTTGATTTGCACCTTGGACACATGACAGGTGCATTTTTATTGAAGTTGATATCGATAAAATCCATCATCTTTTGATTGATAGATTGGTTTATCTCATCGATAATCACTTCTGCTTCCCCTCTGTTTTTAGTGATAAAATCTAATAGCATTTCTGCTCTATCCTTTGTAATACCTGACGCTATAATTGAATAATCACTATTTTCAGATGAATGCGTATTTGTGACATATGTTTGAGCTAATAAAGTTCTTGCTTTGCCAAGTACCCACTTATCCTCAATTCGTTTCACGCAATATAAATCTGGTATTTTATCAACATCTTGTAGTGGATATCCACAATGTATGCAACATGATGACTTGTCAGATATTTGAGCGCCGCATTCCGGACATTTAATAAGTGCCATGTTACTACTCTCCTTCTTTTTTATTTATCATACCACATGATATTACCTTTGAAAAGAGTCTGCTATAAAAGGTATTGAAGGAGCAAAGACGCTTACAAGTATTATTGAAGCGTTGTCAGTAGCATTTCCGAAACTTACTGTAGCAATTAGTGCAATGCAAGCAGCGTCAGCAGCTGGATCTGGAGTATTCGCTGCTCTTGGAGCTGGAGCAACAGCTCTATTTGGCGCATTAGCTCCGCTTGTTGGCATTATCGCAGCTGTAGGTGCGGCTTTCTTAGTATGGAAAGCCTATGATAACTATATGCAGAAACAGGTTCAAGCTGCTCAGGAAGCTGGCAATGCATGGAAAGAAACAAATAATTCACTGAGTGATTATAAAGACAGAGTTGTTGAGTTGAGAGCGCAACTTGCATCCGGAACTCTTTCGGAACAAGAGGCGTATCAAGCAAAATCAGAACTTTTGTCGATTCAGCAGTCTCTGACTGATTCATATGGAAGTCAGGCTGATGGGATAGATCTTGTAAACGGGTCACTTCGTGAACAAATCGGATTGATGGAGCAGTTGAGTCAGTCTGATGCAAATAAATATCTGAATGAAAATCAGAAAGGTATTGATAAAGCTACCAAGGAAATGGAAAAGAAAAGAACCTATTACCTTGGTCAGTATTATGATACTGGAGACGAAGCTTCGGAAGCTCTAAAAAAGGCAATCAAAGCTTCTCAGGAAAAATACGGTGATTTAATTACATCACGAGAAGGTGCTAGTGGTGAAATGCTCCTCTATTTTGATGGAGATGCATCTCAAGCAGAAGCGGCTTTAAACGACTTTATGACAGATGTCCGCAACGCATCCGAAGAGCTCGATGGCAACTATATGTTGGACGATATTTTCAGTTATTCAGAAAGTAGTCTCAAGGACGCGAATAAGATACTTGACAAATATCAAGAAGTCTATGAGCAAGCTAAGGCTGCAGAAATTGCCGGAGATAAAAACCAGTATAAAGGTACTAATGGTGTATCACAGACTGCTGCAAAATGGCTAAATGATTATTCAAAAGCTGTAGAAAATTACAATGATGCTCTAGCAAGTGGTGACACATCAAAAATAGCTGAGGCGAAGGCTGAATTCGATGCCGTTGACGAATCTGTTCAGTCATTGCTCCAGTCAGATATGAGCGGTTATGCTGATTCATTTAATGAAATCAGTGACCAGCTTGATACTGCTGCTGTAAGCGCGCAAAACTTCAAAGATGCGATTAACGGTGTAGATACATCAAATGCATCAAAGAAAGTAAAAGAGACTGCTGATACATTAAAAGACTTGAAGTTAGATGATAAAGACTTTGTTTATGCATTCCAAACAGATGGTGTGCAAGAAGGCGAAGAACAGATAAACGCTTTAGTTCAAGCTGCTCTTGATGCAGGTGTTATCAGTGATACCTCTTCAGCAAGTATTCAAAAACTTGCTAATATGCTTGTCGAGCTTGGTATTATTTCCGGAGAGCCAGTGGAAGGTCTTGAAAGTACAACGAATGCCGTTGAAAACTTAAAGTCCGCACTATCCGATTTGCAGGATACGCAGGAGAAAGTACAGACAGCCTTATCAAATTCAAAATCAGCTACTGGATTAACAGCAGATGATATAGACAATCTTACTACTGCATACAAAGACTTAGATGGCTACAACCCATATAAGTTATTTGAAGAAACAGCTAATGGTGTTCATTTGAATGCTGATGAACTGGAGAAATTAAATAACCAGTTAAATGCAAATAAAATACAAGAGTTCTCTGATCAGATTTCAAAATTAAGAGATCAGATATATGAGAAACGTGCCAAAGGCGAAGACACTTCTGAGTTGGAGTCACAGCTTGCAAGCGCGAAATTACTCAAGAGTGAATTAGAAGGGGCTACCTCTGCCTATAACAAGCTTATCAGTGCGATGAATGGAAGCAAAGAAAGAGACTCCTACGAAAGCCTCGGCAATGCATACGAAAGTATGAAAAATACTCTCGACCAAGGATGGTACGGAGATGAGTCTCTGAATGCCTATCTCGACCTTCTGCTGTCTGCTCAGCAACGAACCGGAGACGCAGCAGCTGACTTCGAGAAGCTTGGAAAAACGATAGAAGGTACAAGCCACAGCATACTCGATTATTGGAAATATGACGATGATAACAATCTGGTTACCGATGGTCTTTACGACTTTCTTGATGATGTCAACAGGAAAATGGGCGACTCGTTTGCCAAGATGAATGAGGATGGTACATACCAGTTCGATTTCAATGGAGATAAGCTCAAACAGGTAGCTGATGCATTTGGAATGTCAACCGAAGCAGTTGAGTTGTTTGAGCGCGCCATGATTGATGCTGGCATGGCTGTTGACATGACAGACCTTGATTTTTCCGGAGAGGTAGAAAAAGCTGTAGAGGCGCTCAAGGATTTACAAGAAGCTGGTAAGATATCAGATTCAATCAATTTAGATTTTGATGTTGATACCGCTCCTGTTGAAGACCTGCAATCTTATATTGATCAGTTAAAAAATGAACGAGTCAATATTGATGCAGAAACAAATCCGGAGGCTGCCGCAGCATTAGACGAACTTATTGCTAAATGCGAACAGACATACTATGCCAAAATCAACGCCGAAACAGATGGAAGTTTGGATACCGCTATCGCTATTGTAGAACAATTAAGAGCTCTCACTGCTGCTCCGCTTAGCGTTGAAGCAAGAGCTGCAAATACAGACCAGATAGCTAATCTTGCAACACAGTTAGCCAGTCTTCCAGAGTCCGTACAGATTGCAGTTGGCATTAAGGCTGAAAACATAGGTGACGTAAATGCCATTGTTAATCAGCTTAACACACAACCATCAAGTATACAGGTTCCTGTTAATTATCAAAAAGGAACTGAACCTGAGAAAGTTGATGACGCAACAGGTACTGCAAATTTTAACTTAGGTACATCTCCTACTACAGTTCCAGATGCGACAGGTAATGCAAATTACACACTCGGAAGTTATCCTACGTTCCTTCCACCATTAAGGCAAACAATTATTGCGAATAAAGTAGGATTCGCAGATGGTACTGCACACGCAGATGGTACTGTGATGTCTATGTGGAATCATTACAGAGATTCTATTGGAGCATATGCAGCTGGTAATAACTGGTCTCTGATGAAAGATGAAAGTGCTCTTGTTAATGAACTTGGCACTGAGTCAATTGTTAGAAATGGTAGATGGTTCCCTATTCCTGGCGGCGCACAGATAGCACAACTTAAAAAAGGAGATATCATCTTTTCAGCCGAACAGACAAAAGAGCTCATTAAAAGTGGACGTATTACGTCTGGAGGAGGTCACGGCAGAGTTGCCTTGGCTGATGGCACAGCATTTAATACCTTGAATTTATCTGCTTATGAAAGTGGGTCAGGAGGTGGTCGCAGACCTAGCTCTGGAAACAGCTCATCTATTCATAAGACATCTAGTTCAAGCAAGAAAAAATCAAGTGGCTCTAGTAAGACAAGCGGTACGAAGTCATCCTATAAAGGTTCAAGCTCAAATAATGACGCTGAAAAAGAGTTTGAGGAAGAATTTGACTTAATTGCCATTGCTGTAGACAGAGCTTCTGAAGCTATCGATCGCTTAAAAGTTATTGCAGATAGTGCATTCAAGACACTTACGACGCGTAATAGCGCTCTAGTATCGGAGATATCTGCCGTAGCAAATAAAATCAATGTAGAAAATCGTGCATACGAAAGCTATATGGCAAAAGCCAATTCTCTCGGTCTTGATGAAACATGGGCTAGAAAGATACGTGAAGGTTCATTTGAGATATCTACTGTAACAGATGAAGACTTAGCTGATAAGATTAAAGATTATCAGGACTTCTATGAAAAAGCAATCGAAGCAAAAGATGCAGTGGCTGATTTGCATAAAGAAATTGCAAATTTATATAAGGATAGATTTGATAATCTCTCGAATGATTTTGAAAATCAGCTCAGTCTTTTAGAGCATCTTACAAACACGTATGACAATGGCATTGACGACCTTGAAGAGCGTGGATATCTTGCAAGTACTAAATTCTACGAAGCAATGCAAAATGTTGAAAAACAGAACATTGATATTCAAAAGAAAGAACTTGATTCGCTTGTAAAATCCATGTCAGAAGCCGTTAACTCTGGAGAAATTAAAGAAGGTAGTGAAGCTTGGTATGATATGCAGAATGATATCAATTCTGTTAAGGAATCAATCCAAGAATCTGAGACAGCTTTAGTAAAATTCCAGAATTCAATACGCGAGACGAAATGGGATCGCTTCGATTATCTGCAAGAACAAATAAGCAATATTACTGACGAAGCAAACTTCATGATTGACTTAATGGAGAACTCTAATCTATATACTGATAACGGTAAATTTACCGATACGGGCATGGCAACACTTGGTCTCCGTGGTCAGAACTATAATGTATATATGGCTCAGGCTGATAAATATGCGGAAGAGTTAAAGAAGTTGAACGCAGAGATTGCTAATGACCCTAATAATACAAAATTATTAGAACATCGACAAGACCTATTAGAGGCGCAACGTGATGCAATTCTCGCAGCTGAGGATGAAAAACAAGCAATTAAAGACCTCGTAGCTGATGGTATCGAAAAAGAACTTGATGCCTTACAGGATTTAATTGATAAATACACTGATGCTATAGACACGGCTAAGGATTTGCATGATTATCAGAAAGACATTGAGAAGCAGTCATCAGAAATTGCTAAACTTCAAAAGCAATTGCTTGCTTACTCTGGAGATAATTCTGAAGAAACCAAAGCCACTATACAGAAAATTCAGGTTGACTTAGCTGATGCTATGGACGACTTGGAAGAGACACAGTACGAGCATTATATCAGCGAACAGAAAAAGCTTCTCGATAATCTATATGATGAATATGAAGCAATCTTGAATGAACGCTTAGATAATATCGATGCCTTAATGGCGGATATGATAGCTACAATCAATTCCAACTCGGCTAATATTAGCACAACACTGCAAACACAAAGTGAAAAGGTCGGCTATGATTTATCTGCTGCGATGCGTTCTATTTGGTCAAATGAAGGCGGTGGATACTCCATAATTACCAAATATGGAGAATCATTCCTTACTCAGCTGACATCCGTAAATGATGTTATCACAAAGATAGCATACAAGATTGGAGCGATGGTTAAGGAGAGCGATAAGACGGCTGATTCAACTATAAATTCTGCTACACCATCGACAAAGACAGACCCGTCTGCAAAGCCTCCTGCTCCTTCTGCACCTGCAAGTACACCCGCAAACAATGCCCCTAAGTTTACAGAAGATGTAAAACGAGGTGTTGCAGCTGCTATTTGGATTTACGGCTCTAAATCTGGATGGGGAAACTCCCCAGACAGAAAAGGTAGACTAACATCTAAATTTGGAGCTGCCAACGCTGCTGCTGTACAAAGCTACATCAATGCTCATGCAAACAATGGAGATTTGTATAGATATTGGGTGAGTACAGGAAAGAGTAAATTATCGCAGTATTATTACAGCGCATTTAAGAAGGGCGGTCTCGCCGATTACACAGGAGTTGCTTGGCTGGATGGATCTCCAACGGAACCTGAGATGGTTCTTAACCCAGAAGATACTAAGAACTTCATTGCATTAAAAGATGCGATGAGAAGTATCGCAGACGGAAGCAATCCAATCAGTGCATTGTTTGGAGATGATGGTACAACAAATGTATTATCACAAATCGCCAAAATGAGCACACCGGTTTCTGGCAAGGACACAACAAATATCGGAGATATTACCTATCAGGTAACTATTCCGATAGACCATGTACAAGACTACAATGATTTTATGAATCAGATGCGTAAAGACGGAAAATTTGAAAAGATGATTCGTTCTATGACTGTTGACCAGTTATCTGGTGGCAGTAAACTATCGAAAAATAAATATCAGTGGTAGCAATTAGAGAGGCAATGAATATGTTGCCTCTCTTTCTATTGGAGGAAAAGGACAATGAATTTAAACAGAAAAGTTGATATGCAGGAACGAACAATTAAAAGTCTGCAGGAGAAAATTGAAAAATTGAAATATGAAAACAAAGCTTTGCGTGAGGAAAATGCAGAGCTTTCAGATAAAAATCAACATTATGAGCAAATTGTTGGTGATGTAGAGTCTTTGCGAGACGAATGGAACTCACGAATCCAAGAGGCTCTTGCTTATAGGAAGCAATACAAAGAATCTGTATTTGCGATTCGTAAAATCAGAAAAGAATATGAAAAGAGATTCAATCAATTAAATAAACAATTCAAGGTATAGATTGCGAAAGGAGGAGGACGTATGGATAGATGCGATTTTACCTTTAGAGGAGAATCATTGAGCAATCATGGATATATGCTTTGCGAATTCGATGGATCTGGTTCTGTAGAAAATGTCACAACTGATTCACAGAGAGAATTCACTTCGATATCTATGTTTGGTGGGCGGTATTTCCCGATTATATATTCAGTATACGATGGAGCATTTGTTGCAGAAATGTCGATATGTAAAAGCGGAGAAAATATTGGGGTTGAAATAAAACCAAAAGAATCTGCTGCATTAAAAAGATGGCTTGAAAGTCCTATTGCGTCCGAATTCAGAATTGGTGGTAACGACTACGAAGGTATTTTCTGGAATGGAACATTTAATGTAGAAGAAATACATTCAGACGATGTGTGTGTTGGTTTCCATCTAACATTTACAGCTACTGCTCCATTTGGATATAAGGACAAAGTAGCGTTCAGTGGCTCTGTATCAAAAGATGGGTCTATAAGTATTAATGATACAAGCGACGATGAGGGATATATTTATCCAGATATTACGGTTACATTGAAAGCTGCTGGTGACTTGAAAATTACAAATAATTTCGATAAAAGGACTACGGTTGTCAGAGGGTGTTCGTCTGGGGAAACTCTCACATTCACTCATCTCCTGCAGATTTTATCAAGTAATAAATCTCATGAACTTGGAGATGACTTTAACTACAAATTTATCCGAATCA
>UMGA01002501.1_pt1 | contig 12484 bp, 7 predicted proteins | sample 1965171 | NCBI WGS metagenome assembly UMGA01 (sample SAMEA4836062, study PRJEB28245) | human gut metagenome | biome: gut microbiome; material: fecal sample | place: Denmark | collected 2008 | reverse complement strand
CTCGAACCTATGACCCTCTGCTTGTAAGGCAGATGCTCTCCCAGCTGAGCTATGATCCCATATATTTTGTCGTTTCTCTTGAACCGACTTCGTTAGTATAGCATTGGTTTTTTGGAAAGTCAACTGTTTTTTTGATTTTTTCAAATTTTTTCTACAATTTCTTCTATAACCGGAATAAATCAAAATCGCTGTGCGTTAATCTGATTCAAAAAAAGCCCCGCAAACACAAGGCCTGCGGGGCATTTTTGAAAATATTATACGATTCCCTGAGCTGTCATAGCATCTACAACTTTTTCAAATCCTGCAATGTTAGCTCCGGCAACATAGTTACCTTCCATTCCGTAACGTTTTGCAGCATCGTCCATGTTGTGGCAGATGTTTACCATGATGTTCTTCAGTTTTGCATCTACTTCTTCGAATGTCCAGCTAAGTCTCTCGCTGTTCTGTGACATCTCAAGTGCAGATGTAGCAACACCACCGGCATTTGCAGCCTTACCAGGTGCAAAGATCACACCATTCTCCTGCAGATACTGTGTTGCTTCTAATGTAGTAGGCATGTTAGCACCTTCGCATACAGCTACGCATCCGTTAGCAACTAACTGTTTTGCATCTTCAAGGTGAAGTTCGTTCTGTGTAGCACATGGAAGAGCAAGGTCAACCTTAACAGACCATACACCGCGTCCTTCATGATATTCTGAATTAGGACGGTAGTTCTTGTACTCTGTCAGTCTTGCACGTTTTACTTCTTTGATTTCTTTTAGAGCTGCAACGTCGATTCCGTCCGGATCATATACCCATCCTGTAGAATCACTTGCTGTTACAACTTTCGCTCCAAGCTGCTGAGCTTTCTGGATTGCATAGATTGCAACGTTACCAGCTCCGGAAACTGCAACTGTCATTCCCTTGATGTCTTTTCCGTTGATCTTTAATAATTCTTCTGTTAAGTAGAGAAGTCCATATCCTGTAGCTTCTGTTCTTGCTAAAGATCCGCCGTAGCTTAATCCTTTTCCTGTCAGAACACCTTCATACAGGCCTCTGATTCTCTTGTACTGACCGAACATGTAACCAATCTCTCTTGCACCTGTTCCGATGTCTCCTGCAGGAACATCTGTGTCAGCTCCGATATATTTGCAAAGTTCTGTCATAAAGCTCTGGCAGAATGCCATTACTTCTCTGTCTGATTTTCCCTTAGGATCGAAGTCAGAACCACCTTTACCTCCGCCGATCGGAAGTCCTGTCAGTGAGTTCTTGAAGATCTGCTCAAATCCAAGGAATTTGATGATACCAAGGTTTACAGATGGGTGCAGACGTAATCCTCCTTTGTATGGTCCGATTGCGCTGTTAAACTGTACACGGTATCCTGTATTAACCTGAACCTGTCCTTTATCGTCTACCCATGGAACACGGAATTTGATCTGTCTTTCAGGTTCAACAAGTCTTTCAAGAAGAGCGTCTTTTCTGAATTTCTCCTCGTTAGCCTCTACAACAACTCTTAATGACTCTAATACCTCTTTTACTGCCTGGTGGAATTCTGGCTCTGCAGGATTCTTAGCTACTACTTTCTCTAGTACTTCATCAACATATGACATAGCTTTCTACCTCCTAAATAATATACGTATCCTTTTCAAAGGCATACTTTACTATAAAAAAACAGATGACTTACGCCATCTGTTTTTCCCTGACGCCTTTGTCCTTTACTATTGTAAAGCAAACAAGTGTATCTGGCAAGATATTTTTACAGTTTTTTGTTATTTTTGCAACTTTTTACAAAACCCTTGCAGATTTTGCAAGGGTTTTGTGCTTTTTCTTGTATTTTATTCATTTTTTTGAAACAGAACGCACTCTGAATTGCATTTATCACAATACATAGAATTCTGTTCTTCTCTCTGTCTGTTTCATTATCTGAAGTATTTTACTCCGGATTCGAAGATCTTCATATCCTGTTCTCCGTAAATGTTCATTGCCACGCTTCTGTTTCTTCTTTCTGAGTGTGCCATCTTGCCAAGTACACGTCCATCCGGGCTTGTAATACCTTCGATCGCACAGTAAGAACCGTTGACATTCCATTCTTCATCCATCGTGATATTTCCTTCCGGATCACAGTACTGTGTTGCAACCTGTCCATTTGCAAATAATCTGTCCAGCCATTCTTTATTTGCAACAAATCTTCCTTCTCCGTGAGATGCAGGGTTTGTATATACGCCGCCAAGCTCTGCCTCTCTAAGCCATGGAGATTTATTCGTTACCACTTTTGTATAGACCATCTTGGAGATATGGCGTCCAATCGTATTGTATGTAAGAGTCGGTGAATCCGGTAACTGTCCTGTGATCTTTCCACCTGGTACCAGACCAAGCTTGATCAATGCCTGGAATCCGTTACAGATACCAAGTGCCAGTCCGTCACGCTCATTCAGTAATTTTTCTACTGCTTCTTTCATCTTCGCATTCTGGAATGCTGTTGCGAAGAATTTTGCTGATCCGTCTGGTTCATCACCTGCACTGAATCCACCAGGGAACATGATGATCTGTGACTGTCCGATTGCTTTTTCGAATACTTCTACCGAATCAACGATATCAGATGCACTCATATTTCTGAATACCTTTGTGATCACCTTTGCTCCTGCTCTTTCAAATGCTTTCGCACTGTCATACTCACAGTTTGTTCCAGGCATTACCGGGATAAATACGGTCGGCTGAGCAATCTTGTGGTCACAAATATAAATATCAGATGTATCATATAATCCTGTCTCCACCTTCGCATCCTGTCCTTCCGCTCCGGAATTGGTCGGGAATACTTTTTCCAGTGTTTCTTCCCATGCAGATACTGCCTCTTCTAATGCGATCTTCACATCTTTATATTCGATTGCCGCATTATCTGTCACTTCACCGATCACGGTATAGGTAATTCCAAGTTCAGACACCTTATCTGCAGGTACTTCTGCAATGATATCTCCGAATGCCGGTGCAAATAAATCTCTTGCATCTACATTATGCTCAATCTTCACACCCATGCCGTTACCGAAAGCCATCTTGCTGACTGCTGCCGCGATACCATGTCTGTCTAATGCATAAGCTGCTACGATCTTGCCGCTGTGGATATCTTCGGTAAACTTACCATACTGATCCATAACCTTTCCGTATACAGGAATATCGTAATTATCCGTCTCGATGCGAAGCCATACAAGTTTATCTCCGGCTTTCTTAAGTTCCGGTGAAATAATGTCTTTCTCTTTTGCAATGTCTACTGCGAAAGATACCAGTGTCGGCGGTACGTCAATGTCTTCAAACGTTCCTGACATACTGTCTTTTCCACCAATAGAAGGAAGTCCGTATCCAAGCTGTGCACTGTAAGCACCAAGAAGTGCCGCAAACGGCTGGCTCCATCTGTGTGGATCTTCTGTCATACGACGGAAGTATTCCTGGAATGTGAAACGGATCTTGCTGTAGTCACCGCCTGCTGCTACGATCTTAGCGATAGATTCTGTCACTGCATAGATTGCTCCGTGATATGGACTCCATGTTGACAGATACGGATCGAATCCGTAACTCATCATACTTACAGTATCGCAGTCTCCTGTTAATACCGGAAGTTTTGCCACCATTGCCTGTGTCTCTGTCTTCTGATATTTTCCACCATGCGGCATGAATACAGAAGCTGCTCCGATCGATCCGTCGAACATCTCTACCAGACCTTTCTGTGAGCATACATTCAGGTCTTTTAACATGCCGAGCCATTTTTCTCTTACATCTTTCACATCTTCTCTTACAAGGATACTGTCTTTTCTGTTCGGAATGTCAACTGCTACCGTTGTCTCCTGGTGTGCTCCGTTGGTGTCAAGGAATGCACGTGAAAGATTTACAATCTCTTTTCCTCTCCATGAAAGTACCAGTCTTGGATCTTCTGTTACAACTGCTACTTTTGTTGCCTCCAGGTTCTCTTCGGATGCATATTTCATGAATTCATCTACATCTTTTGGATCTACAACAACTGCCATACGTTCCTGTGATTCAGAGATTGCGATCTCTGTTCCGTCAAGACCGGCATATTTCTTAGGTACTTTATCAAGATCGATCTGAAGTCCGTCTGCAAGTTCTCCGATAGCAACGGATACTCCACCTGCACCGAAGTCGTTACATTTCTTGATCAGCTTGCTGACTTCTTCTCTTCTAAATAATCTCTGGATCTTTCTTTCTGTCGGTGCATTACCTTTCTGCACTTCTGCCCCACATGTTTCGATGGACTCTTCTGTATGTACTTTGGAAGATCCTGTTGCTCCGCCGCAGCCGTCACGTCCGGTACGTCCGCCAAGAAGAATGATGATATCTCCAGGATCCGATGTCTCTCTGATAACCGCACGTCTCGGTGCTGCTCCAAGCACTGCTCCGATCTCCATACGTTTTGCAACATAATTCGGATGATAGATTTCTTTTACCGCTCCGGTTGCCAGGCCGATCTGGTTACCATATGAACTATATCCATGAGCTGCTTCTCTGACCAGTTTCTTCTGTGGAAGCTTTCCTTTTAATGTATCCTTTACAGATACGGTAGGATCAGCAGCTCCTGTCACGCGCATTGCCTGATATACATAAGTACGTCCTGACAATGGGTCACGGATAGCTCCTCCAAGGCAGGTAGCAGCACCACCGAATGGCTCAATCTCTGTCGGATGGTTATGTGTCTCGTTCTTAAAGTTTACAAGCCACTCTTCTTCCACTCCGTCTACCTCGATTGGAACAACGATACTGCATGCATTGATCTCATCAGACTCTTCCTGATCCTGTAACTTTCCTTCACGTTTTAATTTTCTCATTGCCATCAGTGCAAGATCCATCAGGCAGACAAACTTATCTTCTCTTCCTTTGAAAATCTCACTGTGGTCAGCGATATACTGTTTATAAGTTGCTTCCATCGGCTCTCTGTAATCACCATCGCCGAACGAAACATCTGTAAGTTCTGTCGAGAATGTTGTATGACGGCAGTGATCTGACCAGTAGGTATCCAGAACACGGATCTCTGTCATAGAAGGATCTCTGTCTTCTTCTGACGCAAAATAATTCTGGATATGCTGGAAATCCTTAAATGTCATGGCAAGTCCGAGAGAATCGTATAATTCTTTCAGTTTGCTTTCTTCCATATCTTTAAATCCGTCAAAGATCTTTACATCTGCCGGCTCATCGAATACAGTAACCAGTGTCTCCGGTTTTTCTTCCTGTGCTTCTCTGGAATCTACAGGGTTAATACAATGCTCTTTGATTGCTTCGAATTCTTCATCCGAAACAGTTCCGTTTCCACCATGGATCACGTAAGTAGTCGCTGTACGGATTACCGGCTGCTCGTCTTCTTTGATAAACTGAATACACTGCACAGCGGAATCTGCTCTTTGATCAAACTGTCCCGGAAGAAATTCTACGGAAAAGATCTTGCTTCCTTCTTCTGCCTGAAATTCTTCTTTATATAATGTATCTACAGGTGGTTCAGAAAAGATGCCGTTACATGCTTTCTCAAATGTCTCATCCGATACGTTTTCCACATCGTAACGGATCAGTACACGGACGCTGTCTACGTCTTTGATTCCAAGATAGCTTCGGATCTCGGTCTTAAGTTCCTTTGCCTGTACATCAAATCCTGATTTTTTCTCCACGTACACTCTTTTTACATTGCTCATAAGTAATCCTCCACAAATGAATTTTTACACATTTTCTATTGTTAGTATAACACAACAATCATTATTTAATACAATTAATATATCTAAACACTTTTATAACTTATACTTATCAATCATCTTTTTTCTCTTCCTTTTTATAATTTCTTTTTCCCCAAAACAATACAATCCATATCAGAACCAGCACTGCAACAAACACTTTACTGATGCGGATCACCATATCCAAAAAGAATCCTTCCGGAAGCATCCGTATCATATAATCAGTCTCCGGGTCGAATACCCACAGATTATTGGTAAAAAACAGCTTATGAAAAATCGTAAAACACGTTGTAAAATCTACACGGAATGCAATCCCCAGCAGTACGCCTATGACCAGCCAGGCACTCAGTGCGATCGAGTATGTTCTGAAATACAGTCTCTTCCAGTCTTCTTCCCGTTTTCTCAGTACCGCCAGTATAACTGCTGCCACAGCCAGACAGATTACTCCGACTTTCATTCCTCCCAGGAACAGATTCCTGACATCACGCATATGCAGCCGGTCTCTTTCATTAAAGAAATCCTGCTCTCTTCCTTCCACTGTCGTCACAACCGACAGCTTCTCCTCTTTCCCGATCAGATAATTCATCATATGTTCTGTCACATACATGACATGGTCTATGCTCATATCCAGATCTTCCGTCACTTCATAGCGTTGATATTCTTTTTTATAAAACCTGTAATTACTGTCTCCATATACGGCCAGCCATATACTAAATATCAGTGCTGCCATCACTGCACACATCATGGCCGTAACAGATATGATCGTTGTTAGCTTCTTCAAGTCTTTTTCCTCCTGCTTTTCATTATTATAACACTTCTATTTATAAATACGGTTGTAATTTTCTTTCATTTCACTTATAATACAGTTAAGATTCATTAGGAGGACTTATCATGGATATTAACTATGAATTATATAAAGTATTTTACTATGTAGCTTCCACCTTAAGCTTTTCGGAAGCCTCCAAGCAATTGTTCATCTCACAGTCGGCTGTCAGCCAGTCCATCAAGGCACTGGAGAAGAAGCTGGATCAGACCTTATTCATCCGGAGTACCAAGAAAGTCCGTCTTACTACCGAAGGCGAGATCCTTCTGCGCCACATCGAACCGGCGATCAGCCTGATCAAGCGCGGCGAAAGCCAGCTCCTCGATGTCGGCGCACGCGGAGGACAGCTTCATATCGGAGCCAGTGACACGATCTGCCGGTATTTTCTGGTACCTTATCTGGAACGTTTCCACCGGGAATTTCCCGGAGCGCATATCAAAGTTACCAATGCGACATCCATTCGCTGTGTAGAACTCCTTGAGACCGGACAGGTGGATCTGATCGTTGTCAATTCACCGAATGCTTATCTCGGGAATGTTCCGAATGTAAAAAAAATCAAAGATTTTCAGGATGTATTTATCGCAGACAAGGCATTTGAGGAATTAAAAGGAAAGAAGCTCTCTTTCAAAGAACTTCTGAACTATCCGATCCTTATGCTGGACAGAAAAAGTACAACCAGTGAATATCTGCACAATCTGTTTCTTCAGAACCAGCTGGATCTGGTTCCGGAGATTGAACTCAGCAGTAATGATCTTCTCATTGATCTTGCCCGCATCGGACTTGGAATTGCATTTATTCCGGATTTCTGCCTTTCCCAGACCTCCGATTCGGATTCGCTTTTCATTGTCGAGACAAAAGAAGTACTTCCGGAAAGGGAGCTTGTCATCGCATATAACGAGAAAGTCCCGATATCCAAAGCTGCGCAGGAATTTTTATCTTATTTTTAATACATCTTTCGGATGCATGATGGAAAATACCATAGGAGCATATGTTCCTCATGGTATTTTTCTTTTTAATGCTGCTTATTTCATATCTGTCTGTTCTTCCGCCTTCCAGAATTTTGCAATCTTTTCTTCAATATTTTCACTGTTACAGATCTGGAAATCATTCCACTCCCTCGGGAACACCTCCTGACACTGTCTGTCCATAAACCGGTCATCCAACAGTGTGATCACACCTCTGTCCTGATCGGTCCGGATAACTCTTCCTGCGGACTGTAACACCTTATTCATCCCCGGATACAGGTAAGCATAATCGAATCCGTTCAGATTCTTCCGGTCGAAATAATACTTTAAAAGTTCCCGTTCCAGGCACACTTGCGGAAGTCCTGTCCCGATGATCATTGCCCCGATCAGTTTATCTTCCGTCAGATCAATTCCTTCTGAAAAGACACCACCCATCACACAGAAACCGATCACCCCGTGTGCTCTTTCCTGTTCGAATTTTTTCAGGAATTCTTCCCGTTCCTGCTCCGTCATATATTGGGACTGTACTACAACTTCAATCTGTTCCTGTGGCAATTCCATGAATACTTCCCAGACTTTTTCCAGGAATCGATAAGACGGGAAAAAAGCAATATAATTCCCTGTTCTTCCTTTTATCACATGCATCACGTATTCTGCATACTTCCGGTACATCTCCGGTCCTCGCCTGGTATACTTCGTGCTGACATCATTTCCCAGAAGCAATAATCTTTTGTCTGGTTCAAATGGAGATTCCACATAGATTGCATAGTCTTCCTTTGTTGTAGATAACAGTTTTTTATAATAATTGATCGGAAGAAATGTTGCCGAAAATAATATCGTACTATTTGCTTTCCCCATATATTCCTGCAGACATCCTGCCGGATTGACACAAAACAGATGCAGGTAAAACTTTCCTTCTTCACTAAGTTCTGAATAGATCAGATAATTTTCATCCTGCCGATCATGAATATATATGAAATTACGGATACCAAAGTAAAACTCCAGCACCTCTTTCCGTATCGCTTCATCTTTACAGTCTTCTATAAACTCTTCCAGCTTCGTCATCAAAGACAGAAGCTTAATATACACATGTGACACACTGTTCAGTATCTGGCAGCCGTCACATTCTCTTTTCAATTCCAGAAGCTGCTTATTGCAGCTCTCCAACGCCGAGACAAGTTTCGGTTCCCCGTATTTTACCAGCTTTTTGATCTTCAGAAAATCCTCCTTGCAAATACTGCTGCTGTACATTGTCCTGCCGCGTTCTACCAGATTGTGTGCCTCATCGATCAGGAACAGGTATTCTCCTTTGACGCCGTCTCCGAAAAAGCGTTTCAGATGTGCATTTGGATCAAAAACATAATTATAATCACATATAACTGCGTCTACCCACTGTGATACATCCAGTGCCATTTCAAATGGACATACATTCCATTTTCTTGCCTGTTCTTCCAATACTTCCCGGCTCATCTCGTCTGTCGATGTGAGCAGTTCATAAACGGCATCATTTACACGGTCAAAATGCCCTTTTGCATATGGACACACATCCGGATTACAGATGGTTTCTTCACAGAAACAGATTTTTTCTTTTGCCGTCAATGTGATGACCTTCATCTTCAGATCCTGTTCTCTCAGAATCGCGAATGCCTGACTTGCCACCGTTCTGGTAATCGTCCTGGCCGTCAGATAAAAAATCTTTTCTCCCAGTTCTTCCCCGACAGCTTTCACCGCCGGAAATACGGCCGCCATCGTCTTGCCGACTCCGGTAGGTGCCTGGATGAATAATTTCTTTTTTCTTAAAATGCTCCGATATACAGACTCAACCAGTTTCTTCTGTCCATCTCTGTATTCGAATGGGAATTCTACGATTTTAATGGAAGCATTTCTCTTTGCTCTCCATGTCATCTGGTATCTTGCCCATTTTTCATATTCAGATACCAGCTTTTCGAACCATTTTTTAAGTTCTGCCCGGGTATATGTCTCCCGGAATCTACGGATCTCTTCGGTATCCAGATTACAATACGTCATCTGCACTCCGATCTCTTCCAGATTATTTTGTTCTGCATAAATATATGCATAGCATTTTGCCTGTGCCAGATGCAAAGGCTGTGGCTCTTCCAGACGTTTCAGATCTTTAAATACACCTTTGATCTCGTCGACCACCACACGCTTCGGAAGTTCTATGATTCCGTCCGCTCTTCCTTCTACACTCAGGATAAATCCATCACACGGAATCTGATATCTTAACGGAACTTCTGCACGGTACTCTGCCCCCTGCTGTCTCTGGATTTTCCGGTGTATGCGGCTGCCCTGCTGCATGGCATCCTTATCTGCCCCTCCGGTCCGGTTGTCAATATCTCCATGTCTTAATATAAATTCCACCAGATTCCGCACCGAAATGCGGATACACGGCTGTTCCAGATTCATGATCTGCTTTCCCCCAATCGTTCTTCATACATCGATTGAATCGCTCCCGTCATCCCTGCGATCACATCGATCACCGTCATGATATCTCCGCTCCGATTCTTCTGGTAAGCGTGGTAGCTTCCCTGGATACAATAGCTGAGCATCACATTCATTGCTGTGTCTTCTTTCAATTCCGGGTATTTTTCAAAGATCATCTGCTTGATGCTCCGCTCGATACTATCCGCAAAATGATTCGCCTGACTGCCGGAAAATAAAATCGCCGTCAGGGAATTCTGCGATACATAAGCCAGCAGAAGTTCCCGTGCAAACTCTGCCGGATGCTCCAACAGATATTCCGGATGCTGGATACTGTTCGCAATCGACTGTACTACTTCTTCTTCCATCGCATCTGACAAATCGTAGATATCTTTATAATGCGCATAAAAGGTAGACTTATTGATTCTTGCGCTTTCACATAGTTCTTTTACTGTTATCTTTTCCAAAGGTTTCCTGGAACGCAGTTCGATAAATGCGTTCTTGATTCCCCGCTCTGTTTTCTCAATTCTAAGATCCATCTTACCTCCCATTTCCCAACACTTTCTCATATTCGTCGGTTATCCATCCTTTCGTCGTTTTTGTTGGTGGATACCTCCTCGCATTTTTCTTATAATATGATTATAAATCAAAAAAGCAACTACTGTCCATTATCTTTTCGACAGTTGAGCTTTTACGTTGCATTTTCACGGAGGTTAATATGGATTTTTACGGATTTTACACAGGAAAAATATTCGACGCTTATGAATTTCTCGGCGCACACCCGGACAAAGACGGAACCACATTCCGTACCTTTGCACCTGCCGCATCACGCATTACAGTCATTGGGGAATTTAACGACTGGCAGGAATGGGAACTGAACAAAACTTATGACGGCAATTTTTGGGAATGCTATGCCAGGGGAGCAAAACCAGGTATGATGTACAAATACCGCATTTACAGACAGGACGGAAGCTGCGTGGAGCACTGCGATCCTTATGGCTTCGGCATGGAACTACGCCCGGCCTTTGCTTCCATCATCCGCGATCTGTCCCACTATAAATTCAAAGACAGCAAATGGATGCAGAAGCGTTCGGTATGCAAGGACAAGCCGCTGAACATCTATGAACTGCATTTCGGATCATTTAAAAAGCCTTCTGAAAAAGCAGACGACTGGTATACTTATGTGGAAATGATCGATATCCTGATTCCTTATCTGAAAAAAAATGATTACAATTATATTGAGATTATGCCGCTCAGCGAACATCCATGTGATGAATCCTGGGGATATCAGAACACCGGATTCTTCAGTCCGACCGCCCGCTACGGAACTGCCGAAGAACTGATGAAATTCATTGATGCCTGCCACAAGAACGACATCGGTGTGATCATTGATTTCGTGCCGGTACATTTTGCCGTTGATCATTATGCACTGGCCGATTATGACGGAACTGCACTCTATGAATATCCACATCAGGATGTCGGTGTCAGCGAATGGGGAAGCTGCAACTTCATGCATTCCAGAGGCGAGGTTCGAAGCTTCCTGCAGTCTGCTGCGAACTACTGGTTAAGCGTATATCATGTGGACGGAATCCGTATGGATGCAATCAGCCGTATCATTTACTGGCAGGGTGAACCGGCAAGAGGTGTCAACAATAATGCAGTAGACTTTATTCGTGAAATGAACCGCGGATTAAAAACACTGCACCCGACAGTTATGCTCTCTGCCGAGGATTCTACTTCTTTCGAAGGCGTAACAAAACCTGCTGATCAGGGCGGACTTGGATTCGATTACAAATGGGATATGGGCTGGATGAACGATACTCTCGACTACTTCCGCACAGCACCGGAGTACAGAAGCCGTGATTATCACAAGCTTACGTTCTCCATGATGTACTATTATAACGATGATTTCCTTCTTCCGCTTTCACATGACGAGGTGGTTCACGGAAAGGCAACCATCGCCCAGAAAATGCATGGAGAATACGAAGAGAAATTCCCACAGGCACGTGCCTTCTATATGTACATGTATGCACATCCTGGAAAGAAATTAAACTTCATGGGGAATGAGATCGGACAGCTCCGTGAATGGGATGAAAAACGTGAACAGGACTGGGATATCCTGAAGTATCCAATTCACGATGCATTCCATCACTTCATGCAGAAACTGAATCATCTGTATATGACAACTCCGGCTCTTTCCGCAAAAGACTATGAAAACGCCGGCTTCCATTGGCTGGACTGTCATCAGGAAGAACGCTGTATCTACGCTTTTGAAAGAACGGATGGCAAAGAACGTATTGCCGCTGTCTTTAATTTCTCGGATGAGGATCAGAAAGGCTATGAACTTCCGGTGGAAGATGCGAAAGAACTGGAAGTGATTCTGGCTAGTGATGATGTAACATTTGGAGGAAGTAAGAAGTATACGAAGAAGAAAGTGAAGGTTACGGATGGGAAAGCTGTGCTGGATCTTTCGGCGTATTCAGCAGTGTATTTTGGGATTTAATTCAGAAAGGCTGTGGATACCCGAACCGGAATAAAGCTTGAAAAGGCGT
>UMGA01009820.1_pt1 | contig 12896 bp, 9 predicted proteins | sample 1965171 | NCBI WGS metagenome assembly UMGA01 (sample SAMEA4836062, study PRJEB28245) | human gut metagenome | biome: gut microbiome; material: fecal sample | place: Denmark | collected 2008 | reverse complement strand
GCTTGCCGCCTTCCTGCAACTCGAAATCCATAGAGTAAATAAACATCACCTTTCAGTGCGCTATTGCAGCCGCCTGAAAGAATAGTGTATCGACCTACATCACAGACCGCAGGAAAGGGTCAATATAATGATTCCACAGATTTCCCAGGCACCCGGCGTCGTTCAACTGGTGCTTAATTTTTTGCAAGAGCTGGAGCAACAAGGTTTTACCGGCGATACGGCGACAAGTTATGCCGATCGTCTGACAATGTCGACCGACAACAGTATTTACCAACTTCTCCCCGATGCGGTGGTATTTCCGCGTTCAACCGCAGATGTGGCGCTGATCGCCCGTCTTGCCGCGCAGGAACGCTATTCATCGCTGATCTTTACCCCCCGCGGCGGCGGCACCGGCACTAACGGTCAGGCGCTCAACCAGGGGATTATTGTTGATATGTCCCGCCATATGAACCGCATCATCGAAATTAACCCTGAAGAGGGCTGGGTGCGCGTTGAGGCCGGGGTGATAAAAGATCAACTCAATCAGTACCTGAAACCGTTCGGCTACTTTTTTGCGCCGGAACTTTCGACCAGCAACCGGGCAACGCTCGGTGGGATGATCAATACCGATGCATCCGGTCAGGGATCGCTGGTCTATGGCAAAACGTCGGATCACGTACTTGGCGTACGCGCGGTGTTGTTGGGGGGCGATATTCTCGATACGCAACCTTTACCCGTCGAACTGGCGGAAACGCTGGGTAAATCCAATACCACAATCGGGCGAATTTATAACACGGTTTATCAACGTTGCCGTCAGCAACGCCAGTTAATCATCGACAACTTCCCCAAACTTAACCGCTTTCTTACCGGTTACGATCTGCGTCATGTCTTTAACGATGAGATGACCGAGTTCGACCTGACGCGCATTCTGACGGGTTCAGAAGGGACGCTGGCCTTTATTACCGAAGCGCGGCTGGATATTACGCCCTTGCCTAAAGTGCGCCGTCTGGTGAACGTCAAATATGACTCTTTTGACTCCGCGCTGCGTAACGCGCCGTTTATGGTTGAGGCGCGGGCGCTTTCGGTAGAGACGGTGGACTCAAAAGTGCTGAATCTGGCGCGGGAAGATATTGTCTGGCATTCCGTCAGCGAGTTGATTACCGATGTGCCTGACAAAGAGATGCTCGGGCTGAACATTGTGGAGTTTGCTGGTGATGATGAGGCGCTGATTGACGAGCGAGTTAATGCTCTCTGTGTGCGGCTTGATGAGCTGATTGCCAGCCAACAGGCAGGTGTGATTGGCTGGCAGGTGTGCCGCGAGCTGGCGGGTGTTGAACGTATCTATGCGATGCGTAAAAAAGCCGTTGGTCTGCTTGGCAATGCCAAAGGTGCCGCTAAGCCAATTCCGTTTGCTGAGGATACCTGCGTACCGCCGGAACATCTGGCGGATTATATTGCTGAATTTCGCGCGCTGCTCGACAGCCACGGCTTAAGCTACGGTATGTTCGGTCACGTCGACGCAGGTGTTTTGCACGTCCGTCCAGCGCTGGATATGTGCGATCCTCAACAAGAGATTTTGATGAAGCAAATCTCTGATGACGTGGTGGCGCTGACTGCGAAATACGGTGGTTTGTTGTGGGGCGAGCACGGCAAAGGTTTTCGCGCTGAATACAGCCCGGCGTTTTTCGGTGAGGAACTTTTTGCAGAACTGCGCAAAGTGAAAGCGGCATTTGACCCGCATAACCGACTCAACCCAGGGAAGATTTGCCCGCCAGAAGGTCTCGATGCGCCGATGATGAAAGTGGACGCGGTGAAGCGCGGTACATTCGATCGGCAGATCCCCATTGCGGTACGCCAGCAGTGGCGCGGTGCGATGGAGTGTAACGGCAACGGTTTATGCTTCAACTTTGATGCCCGTAGTCCGATGTGTCCGTCGATGAAGATCACCCAGAACCGGATTCATTCACCGAAAGGGCGCGCAACGCTGGTGCGTGAATGGCTGCGTTTGTTGGCGGATCGCGGCGTTGATCCACTCAAACTGGAACAAGAACTGCCTGAATCCGGCGTCAGTTTGCGGACGTTAATTGCCCGCACGCGCAATAGCTGGCATGCGAATAAAGGCGAATATGACTTCTCACACGAAGTCAAAGAGGCGATGTCGGGCTGTCTGGCCTGTAAAGCGTGTTCGACCCAGTGCCCCATCAAAATTGATGTGCCGGAGTTTCGCTCTCGTTTTCTGCAGCTCTATCACACCCGTTATTTACGCCCGCTGCGCGACCACCTCGTCGCTACGGTCGAGAGCTACGCGCCGCTGATGGCACGCGCGCCGAAAACCTTTAACTTCTTCATTAACCAGCCGCTGGTGCGCAAACTCTCGGAAAAACATATCGGCATGGTTGATTTGCCACTGCTGTCGGTCCCCTCGCTACAACAACAAATGGTGGGGCATCGCTCGGCAAACATGACGCTGGAACAGCTTGAAGCTCTCAATGCAGAGCAGAAAGCGCGCACGGTGTTGGTGGTGCAGGACCCCTTTACCAGCTATTACGATGCGCAAGTGGTGGCGGATTTTGTCCGTCTGGTTGAAAAATTAGGTTTCCAGCCGGTGTTACTGCCATTTTCGCCAAATGGCAAAGCCCAGCATATTAAAGGTTTTCTTAATCGTTTTGCGAAGACGGCGAAAAAGACGGCGGATTTCCTCAACCGTATGGCGAAGCTGGGGATGCCAATGGTGGGCGTCGATCCGGCGCTGGTACTTTGTTATCGCGATGAATATAAACTGGCGCTGGGCGAGGAACGTGGCGAGTTTAACGTCTTACTGGCGAATGAATGGCTGGCAAGCGCACTTGAGTCACAGCCAGTGGCTACAGTCAGCGGTGAATCATGGTATTTCTTTGGTCACTGTACCGAGGTTACCGCCTTGCCGGGCGCGCCAGCACAATGGGCCGCGATATTTGCCCGTTTTGGCGCGAAACTGGAAAATGTCAGCGTGGGTTGCTGCGGCATGGCAGGGACTTACGGACATGAAGAGAAAAACCATAAAAATTCGCTCGGGATCTATGAGTTATCCTGGCATCAGGCTATGCAGCGACTGCCGCGTAACCGCTGTCTGGCGACCGGATATTCCTGCCGTAGCCAGGTCAAACGGGTTGAAGGCACGGGGGTACGCCATCCTGTGCAGGCTTTACTGGAGATTATTAAATGATATGGAAACGAAAAATCACCCTGGAAGCACTGAATGCTATGGGTGAAGGAAACATGGTGGGGTTGCTGGATATTCGCTTTGAACATATTGGTGATGACACCCTTGAAGCGACAATGCCAGTAGACTCGCGGACAAAGCAGCCTTTCGGGTTGCTGCATGGAGGAGCATCCGTGGTACTGGCCGAAAGTATCGGTTCCGTTGCCGGTTATTTATGTACTGAAGGTGAGCAAAAAGTGGTTGGCCTGGAAATCAATGCTAACCACGTCCGCTCGGCACGAGAAGGGCGGGTGCGCGGCGTATGCAAACCGTTGCATCTCGGTTCGCGTCACCAGGTCTGGCAGATTGAAATCTTCGATGAGAAAGGGCGTTTGTGCTGTTCGTCACGATTGACGACCGCCATTTTGTGACGTTGTCACCAGAAAAGTGTGACGCATATTGCTTTTGGTCATTATCTGCACAGTAAACGGTGGTATACTGTGCAGGTCTTGTCTAAAAGCGAGGATGCTATGTCTACTCAACTTGATCCCACCCAGCTGGCCATTGAATTTTTACGCCGTGACCAGAGCAATCTTTCACCTGCCCAATATCTCAAACGTCTGAAACAACTAGAACTTGAATTTGCTGACCTGCTTACTCTCTCTTCTGCTGAATTAAAAGAAGAAATCTACTTTGCCTGGCGTCTGGGCGTGCATTGATCCTGACTTAATGCCGCAAGTTCGCCAAATCGACCTGGATTAACCTCCGTCCAGGTTCGATGACCTTCTTAATACTGCTTATCTACCCGCCTGATATTGTTCAAAAATAATACTAATCGCAGTTTGTGTTAAAACGGCGGGTTAGCTTTATGAGATTATTCTTATCGCCCCTTCAAGAGCTAAGCCACTGAGAGTGCCGGAGATAAGCGCCGGATGGGGTAGAAACCCTTAAGCCTGTGTCGCACAGACTTAAGGGTTTTCTTATTTCTGAACGCTGCACTTTTTTACCTATCTCTTAAATAGTCATTTTCAATACAACTTTTTCTTTTTCATCACAGCCTTAATGCTCCTTAGATAATAACCATTATCTAACAATGAGATACCTAATTCTTAGCGTGCCTGTTAACCCACACATCAGGGTCTATGCTTATTAAAAGCAGGCAAAAAGCATGTTTTACGGTAAAGCCCCTGCGTTTGCTGGGTTGAACTGATAATCATTATCACTAACATGCTGTTATACGCTGAAAGCGATGAAGTGAGGTAAATCGATGGACATGCATTCAGGAACCTTTAACCCACAAGATTTCGCCTGGCAAGGCTTAACGCTGACACCCGCAGCGGCGATACACATCCGTGAGCTGGTGGCAAAGCAGCCGGGTATGGTCGGCGTGCGCTTAGGCGTGAAGCAAACGGGCTGCGCGGGCTTTGGCTATGTGCTCGACAGTGTTAGCGAGCCGGACAAAGACGATCTGCTGTTTGAACACGACGGCGCGAAGCTGTTTGTCCCGCTGCAAGCGATGCCGTTTATTGATGGCACGGAAGTCGATTTCGTTCGTGAAGGACTTAATCAGATATTCAAATTTCACAACCCTAAAGCCCAGAATGAATGTGGCTGTGGCGAAAGCTTTGGGGTATAGGCGGTACTATGTCTCGTAATACTGAAGCAACTGACGATGTCAAAACATGGACCGGCGGCCCGCTGAATTATAAAGAAGGATTCTTCACCCAGTTAGCCACCGATGAGCTGGCAAAGGGGATAAACGAAGAGGTGGTGCGCGCAATTTCGGCGAAGCGTAATGAGCCGGAGTGGATGCTGGAGTTTCGTCTAAACGCCTATCGCGCATGGCTGGAGATGGAAGAACCGCACTGGTTGAAAGCGCACTACGACAAGCTGAATTATCAGGATTACAGCTACTACTCAGCACCATCGTGCGGTAATTGTGACGACACTTGCGCGTCTGAACCTGGCGCGGTGCAGCAAACTGGCGCGAACGCCTTTTTAAGTAAAGAGGTGGAGGCGGCGTTTGAGCAGTTGGGCGTTCCCGTGCGGGAAGGCAAAGAGGTGGCGGTGGATGCCATTTTCGACTCTGTTTCGGTTGCCACTACTTATCGCGAAAAACTGGCGGAGCAGGGAATTATTTTCTGTTCCTTTGGTGAGGCGATCCACGATCACCCGGAACTGGTGCGTAAATATCTCGGCACCGTGGTGCCGGGGAATGACAACTTCTTTGCCGCGCTTAATGCGGCGGTAGCCTCTGACGGTACGTTTATTTATGTGCCTAAAGGCGTGCGCTGCCCGATGGAACTTTCCACCTATTTTCGCATTAACGCGGAAAAAACTGGGCAGTTTGAGCGCACCATTCTGGTGGCCGACGAAGACAGCTACGTCAGCTACATTGAAGGCTGTTCCGCTCCGGTGCGTGACAGCTATCAGTTACACGCGGCAGTGGTGGAAGTCATCATCCATAAAAACGCCGAGGTGAAATATTCCACGGTACAAAACTGGTTCCCTGGCGATAACAACACCGGCGGTATTCTCAACTTCGTCACCAAGCGTGCTTTGTGCGAAGGCGAAAACAGCAAAATGTCATGGACGCAATCAGAAACCGGGTCCGCGATTACGTGGAAATATCCCAGCTGCATTTTGCGCGGCGATAACTCCATTGGTGAGTTTTACTCAGTGGCGCTGACCAGCGGTCATCAGCAAGCGGATACCGGCACCAAGATGATCCACATCGGTAAAAACACCAAATCGACCATTATCTCGAAAGGGATCTCTGCCGGACATAGTCAGAACAGTTATCGCGGCTTAGTGAAAATCATGCCGACGGCAACCAATGCGCGCAATTTCACTCAGTGCGACTCAATGCTGATTGGCGCTAATTGTGGGGCGCATACCTTCCCGTATGTCGAATGTCGCAATAACAGCGCACAACTGGAGCACGAGGCAACGACATCACGTATTGGTGAAGATCAACTGTTTTACTGCCTGCAACGCGGGATCAGCGAAGAAGACGCCATCTCGATGATTGTTAACGGTTTCTGCAAAGACGTGTTCTCAGAACTGCCGCTGGAATTTGCCGTTGAAGCACAAAAACTCCTCGCCATCAGTCTTGAACACAGCGTCGGATAAGGAATAAACATGTTAAGTATTAAAGATTTACACGTCAGCGTGGAAGATAAAGCTATCCTGCGTGGATTAAGCCTCGCCGTTCGTCCCGGCGAAGTTCACGCCATTATGGGGCCAAACGGTTCGGGCAAAAGTACCTTATCGGCAACGCTTGCCGGGCGCGAAGATTATGAAGTGACGGGCGGCACGGTTGAGTTCAAAGGCAAAGATTTGCTTGCACTGTCGCCGGAAGATCGTGCAGGCGAAGGCATCTTTATGGCCTTCCAGTATCCGGTGGAGATTCCAGGCGTCAGTAACCAGTTTTTCCTGCAAACGGCACTTAATGCAGTGCGCAGCTATCGCGGCCAGGAAACGCTCGACCGCTTTGATTTTCAGGATTTGATGGAAGAGAAAATCGCTCTCCTGAAGATGCCGGAAGATTTATTAACCCGTTCGGTAAACGTTGGTTTTTCCGGCGGCGAGAAAAAGCGCAACGATATTTTGCAAATGGCGGTGCTGGAACCGGAGTTATGCATTCTTGATGAGTCGGACTCCGGGCTGGATATTGACGCATTAAAAGTGGTTGCCGATGGCGTGAACTCGCTGCGTGATGGCAAGCGCTCATTCATCATTGTTACGCACTACCAACGCATTCTCGACTACATCAAGCCTGATTACGTTCATGTGCTATATCAGGGACGAATTGTGAAATCCGGCGATTTCACGTTGGTCAAACAACTGGAGGAGCAGGGTTATGGCTGGCTTACCGAACAGCAGTAATGCGGTGCAACAGTGGCATCACTTGTTTGAAGCTGAAGGGACAAAACGCTCACCGCAAGCACAGCAGCATTTACAACAATTGCTGCGTACCGGACTGCCGACACGTAAACATGAAAACTGGAAATATACGCCGCTGGAAGGGCTGACCAATAGCCAGTTTGTCAGCATTGCGGGAGAGATATCCCCACAGCAGCGAGATGCCTTAGCGTTAACGTTAGACGCTGTGCGGCTGGTATTTGTCGATGGACGTTACGTGTCAGCACTGAGCGATGCGACTGAAGGCAGCGGGTATGAAGTGAGCATTAACGACGACCGTCAGGGGGTACCCGACGCTATTCAGGCGGAAGTGTTTCTGCATTTGACGGAAAGCCTGGCACAAAGCGTGACGCATATCGCCGTGAAGCGCGGTCAACGGCCGGCAAAGCCATTGCTGTTAATGCATATTACCCAGGGCGTGGCAGGTGAAGAGGTCAACACTGCCCATTACCGACATCATCTGGATCTGGCGGAAGGTGCCGAAGCAACGGTGATCGAACATTTTGTCAGCCTTAATGATGCTCGTCACTTCACCGGCGCACGGTTCACTATCAATGTCGCAGCGAACGCCCAATTGCAGCATATCAAGCTGGCGTTTGAAAACCCGGTCAGTCACCACTTTGCCCATAACGATTTGTTGCTGGCTGACGATGCCACCGCATTTAGCCATAGTTTCCTGCTGGGTGGCGCAGTGTTACGACACAACACCAGTACGCAACTCAATGGCGAAAACAGCACGCTGCGGATCAATAGCCTGGCGATGCCGGTGAAAAACGAGGTGTGTGATACCCGTACCTGGCTGGAACACAATAAAGGTTTTTGTAACAGCCGACAGTTGCACAAAACTATCGTCAGCGACAAAGGCCGCGCGGTATTTAACGGTTTGATCAACGTCGCGCAGCACGCCATCAAAACGGATGGTCAGATGACCAACAATAATCTGCTGATGGGCAAACTGGCAGAAGTGGATACGAAACCGCAGCTGGAAATCTATGCAGATGATGTGAAATGCAGCCACGGCGCGACGGTGGGGCGTATTGATGATGAACAGATGTTCTATCTGCGCTCGCGCGGGATCAATCAGCAGGATGCCCAGCAGATGATCATTTACGCCTTTGCTGCCGAACTGACGGAAGCACTGCGTGATGAGGGGCTTAAACAGCAGGTGCTGGCCCGAATCGGTCAACGACTGCCAGGAGGTGCAAGATGACTTTTTCCGTCGACAAAGTGCGGGCCGACTTTCCGGTGCTTTCGCGTGAGGTAAACGGTTTGCCGCTGGCTTATCTCGACAGCGCCGCCAGTGCGCAGAAACCAAGCCAGGTGATTGACTCCGAAGCCGAGTTTTATCGTCACGGCTACGCGGCGGTGCATCGCGGTATTCATACCTTAAGCGCCCAGGCGACCGAGAAAATGGAGAACGTGCGCAAGCGGGCATCGCTGTTTATTAATGCCCGTTCGGCGGAAGAGCTGGTGTTCGTCCGCGGCACGACGGAAGGGATCAATCTGGTCGCCAATAGTTGGGGCAACAGCAACGTGCGGGCGGGCGATAACATCATCATCAGTCAGATGGAGCACCACGCTAACATTGTTCCCTGGCAGATGCTTTGCGCACGCGTTGGCGCAGAGCTGCGTGTGATCCCGCTCAATCCCGACGGTACGCTGCAACTGGAGACGCTACCTAATCTGTTCGATGAGAAAACTCGCCTGCTGGCAATTACTCATGTCTCCAACGTGCTTGGCACAGAAAATCCCCTGGCGGAAATGATCACGCTTGCGCATCAGCATGGCGCAAAAGTGCTGGTGGATGGCGCTCAGGCGGTGATGCATCATCCGGTGGACGTTCAGGCGCTGGATTGCGATTTTTACGTATTCTCCGGGCATAAACTGTATGGCCCCACCGGAATTGGCATTCTTTATGTGAAAGAAGCCTTGTTGCAGGAGATGCCGCCGTGGGAAGGGGGCGGTTCTATGATCGCCACCGTCAGCCTGAGTGAAGGCACTACCTGGACCAAAGCACCATGGCGGTTTGAAGCCGGTACACCCAATACCGGGGGCATCATTGGTCTTGGCGCGGCGCTGGAGTATGTTTCGGCGCTGGGGCTTAATAACATAGCCGAGTATGAACAGAATCTGATGCATTATGCGCTATCACAGCTGGAATCTGTACCGGATCTCACTCTCTATGGCCCACAAAACAGGCTTGGCGTTATTGCTTTTAATCTCGGTAAACACCACGCCTATGATGTTGGCAGTTTTCTCGATAATTACGGCATTGCTGTGCGTACCGGACATCACTGCGCTATGCCATTAATGGCCTATTACAACGTCCCTGCGATGTGTCGGGCGTCGCTGGCCATGTATAACACCCATGAAGAAGTGGATCGTCTGGTGACCGGACTGCAACGTATTCACCGTCTGCTGGGATAACAGGGAGGCACTATGGCTTTATTGCCGGATAAAGAAAAATTGCTGCGTAATTTTTTACGCTGCGCCAATTGGGAAGAGAAATATCTCTACATTATTGAGCTGGGCCAGCGTCTGCCAGAATTACGCGACGAAGACCGAAGCCCACAAAATAGCATTCAGGGCTGCCAGAGTCAGGTGTGGATTGTCATGCGCCAGAATGCGCAGGGAATTATTGAATTGCAGGGCGACAGCGATGCGGCGATTGTGAAAGGGCTTATTGCGGTCGTATTTATTCTCTACGATCAGATGACGCCGCAGGATATTGTCAATTTCGATGTGCGTCCGTGGTTTGAAAAAATGGCGCTCACCCAACATCTCACCCCATCTCGTTCACAAGGTCTGGAAGCGATGATTCGCGCAATTCGCGCCAAAGCCGCTGCACTTAGCTAAACTAAAGGGACAGCTTTCATCCGGTTGGCTCACATTGCCGGATGGTCAATGTTTACACTGACCTGCACAGGAGTGTTTTGGTTTCAGGTGAACATAAGCGCCATCCGACGTTTCAGCGTGAGTCTCCGGCAAATACAGGAGGTTTACAATGAAACGCGCGTCTTTGCTTACACTCACGCTTATCGGCGCTTTTAGCGCCATCCAGGCTGCCTGGGCGGTTGATTATCCGCTACCACCAACCGGAAGCCGACTGGTTGGGCAAAATCAAACGTATACGGTGCAAGAAGGGGATAAAAACCTTCAGGCTATTGCCCGACGTTTTGATACTGCGGCAATGTTGATCCTTGAAGCCAATAACACTATCGCCCCGGTGCCAAAACCTGGTACGACGATAACTATTCCTTCACAACTGTTATTACCTGATGCACCGCGTCAGGGGATTATCGTTAACCTTGCAGAGCTGCGCCTTTATTATTATCCGCCGGGAGAAAATATTGTGCAGGTTTATCCAATAGGTATTGGATTGCAGGGGCTGGAAACGCCGGTGATGGAAACGCGTGTTGGGCAGAAAATCCCTAACCCAACCTGGACGCCTACGGCAGGCATTCGTCAACGTTCGCTGGAGCGTGGCATTAAATTACCGCCAGTCGTTCCTGCCGGACCAAATAACCCGCTAGGACGTTACGCACTGCGCCTCGCGCATGGTAATGGCGAATACCTCATTCATGGTACCAGTGCGCCGGACAGCGTCGGTTTGCGCGTCAGTTCAGGGTGTATTCGCATGAATGCACCGGATATTAAAGCCTTGTTCTCCAGCGTGCGGACGGGAACGCCGGTGAAAGTGATCAACGAACCGGTGAAATATTCCGTGGAACCTAACGGGATGCGTTATGTTGAAGTACATCGACCACTATCAGCAGAAGAACAGCAAAACGTTCAGACAATGCCATACACACTGCCAGCAGGCTTTACGCAATTTAAAGACAATAAGGCTGTAGATCAGAAGTTAGTCGATAAAGCGTTGTATCGTCGGGCAGGGTATCCGGTTTCGGTGAGCAGTGGAGCAACTCCCGCAGCCAGCAATGCGCCTTCAGTAGAGTCAGCGCAGAATGGTGAACCAGAGCAAGGGAATATGTTACGCGCGACGCAGTAGCGGTAAACGGCAGACAAAAAAAATGGCGCACAATGTGCGCCATTTTTCACTTCACAGGTACTATTACTTGCGGTATTTAGTAGCCATGTTGTCCAGACGCTGGTTAGCACGAGCTGCGTCATCTTTAGCAGCCTGAACGTCGGAACGCATTGCGTTCACGTCGTTGCTCAGCTGGTCAACTTTAGCGTTCAGAGTCTGAACGTCAGAAGACAGCTGATCGATTTTAGCGTTGCTGGAGCAACCTGCCAGCAGAGTAGAACCCAGGATTACCGCGCCCAGTACCAGTTTAGTAGCTTTCATTATTAATACCCTCTAGATTGAGTTAATCTCCATGTAGCGTTACAAGTATTACACAAAGTTTTTTATGTTGAGAATATTTTTTTGATGGGAAGGCACTTATTTTTGATCGTTCGCTCAAAGAAGCATCGAACGCTGGGTTTTAGATAAAAAAATTGAGAGAAAACAGGATGCTTCCATCGGATTCATCTTAGATAAAGTGAGATTATATAGTGAAATCCGATTTGATTTTTTATTGCTTCTGGTTATCGATTAAATAAAAAAAGCGCCCATCAGGGCGCTTCGATATACAAATTAATTCACAAAAGCAATATTACAGGACGTGAACAGATGCGGTGTTAGTAGTGCCGCTCGGTACCAGTGCACCAGAAACCATAACTACAACGTCACCTTTGTGTGCCAGACCGCTCTGCAGAGCCAGTTCTTTACCCAGACGGTAGAAATCATCAGTAGAAGTGATCTCTTTAACCAGCTGCGGCACAACGCCTTTGCTCAGTACCAACTGATGAGCCGTTTTTTCGTTGGTGGTCAGTGCCAGGATGGTGGCATCCGGGAAGTATTTACGTACTGCGCGAGCAGATTTACCGCCCTGAGTAGCAACCACGATCAGCGGAGCATCCAGTTTTTCAGCAGTTTCAACGGCACCACGGCATACCGCTTCGGTAATGCGCAGTTTACGGTTGTCATTGTTGAACTCGAGACGGCTGTTCATCACGCGGTCGGTACGTTCGCAAATGGTCGCCATGATAGAAACCGCTTCCAGCGGGTATTTACCTTTTGCGGATTCACCAGACAGCATCACTGCATCAGTACCGTCGAGGATGGCGTTTGCAACGTCACCGGCTTCTGCGCGAGTCGGGCGTGGGTTTTTGATCATGGAATCCAGCATCTGGGTCGCAGTGATAACGACTTTACGTGCACGGATACATTTTTCGATCATCATCTTCTGGGCGAAGATAACTTCTTCTACCGGGATTTCTACACCCAGGTCGCCACGCGCAACCATGATGCCGTCAGAGGCTTCGAGGATTTCGTCGAAGTTGTTGAGGCCTTCCTGGTTTTCGATTTTGGAGATGATGTGGATGTTTTCGCCGCCGTGCGCTTTCAGGTGCTCACGGATTTCGATAACGTCAGAACGCTTACGAATAAAGGAAGCAGCAACAAAGTCTACGCCTTGTTCGCAACCAAAGATCAGGTCCTGTTTGTCTTTTTCAGCCAGTGCTGGCAGAGCAATGGAAACGCCAGGCAGGTTCACACCTTTGTTTTCGCCCAGGTCACCGTTGTTCAGCACTTTACAGATAACTTTGTTACCTTCAATGGCGGTAACTTCCATACCGATCAGACCATCGTCAACCAGTACGGTGTTGCCAACTGACAGGTCAGTAGTGAAACCTTCATACGTTACCGCAACCATTTCGCTGTTGCCGATAACAGATTTATCAGTGGTGAAAGTAAAGGTCTGACCAGCTTTCAGAGAAACGTCGTTACCGCCTTCCAGTTTCATGG
>UMGA01002326.1_pt1 | contig 12950 bp, 9 predicted proteins | sample 1965171 | NCBI WGS metagenome assembly UMGA01 (sample SAMEA4836062, study PRJEB28245) | human gut metagenome | biome: gut microbiome; material: fecal sample | place: Denmark | collected 2008 | reverse complement strand
TTCCAAAAATTTTTTCTGTAAAAATCAATCCATATCTGCCAATATCTAACCAATTATAAACGCTTCTAGGCGTATTAATAAAAAGATCGGTATCCATAGTAACAGACAAATTAAAAATTCTACATCCATAGACCACTGCTACAATGGATATGTTAAAGATAAGTAAATCTATTCTTTTTCTACAAAATTCAAAAAACTCTTTCATTCTCTATTCTCCTAGTCCATATCCATGACTGAATCATCAATATTTTCTTTTCCTGCTATCTGTTCATAAAAAATAGAACGTTTTCTAATTTCCTTATTCAGGGTATCCATTCCCACTTTTTCTGCAAGAGCCGGCTCTGCTGAAAACAAATTTGTTCCGAGTCCCAGGCGATCCCCTTCAATCTGTGCTCCCAATGCCGCAATTGTCGTTGGAAACATATCCATTGTTGTCGCCATTCTGTTTTTCTGATTGACCGGAACAATTGGAGCATTGATGATCGTATTATATACACCTCGCGTATAATCTTCCGGCACATCCTGACAAAAATCACTGTCCATCGTCAAATGATCTCCTACAATCACAATCGTGGTATTCTCATAAAATGGCTGTGCTTTCAACCAGTTCACAAAATCCACGACCTGTCTGCTAGCGCAGGACATCACGTTTGCATACTGATTGCCCGGATGTTCATCCTGGCACAGATCACAAACATATCCATCTTCAAAATGGGTGTCAACAGTCAGCATCGTAAAGTTAAATGGTTGTCCGCTGTTAGCCAGATTTGTTACTTCCCGCCTTGCAAAATCGTACAATTTATGATCCTCATATCCCCACCACACTCGATAATCCGGAGGTATGAGACCGTTTTGCTGAGCGTAGAGCAAATCTTTCACTTCATAATTTCCATGTCCCTCAAAATACTGTTTTCTTCCGGCAAACTCCCCTTCTGAGCCAAACATAACAACCTGTTTGTAGCCTTGTACCGCTAACATATCACCCAGAACAGTTGCTCCCGGAAGCACTTGCACATCTTCCTGTATATTCTCCGCGCGTAGCTTTACCTTCAGCGGCAACCCGGATGTCTGCGCCACCATAGCTCCCATTGTCCACGTGGCACCATCAGAAGGAATCAGACCGCCCAGCATATCGCCCGTCGAAAAATTAACGTTTTCCATTGCCAGCTGCGTCATCTCCGGAATATCATTTTCTGCAAAAGCGCCGCCTACATCTGTTGAAGCGTACGTGGATTCCATGGACTCCATAAAAATGTACACCAGATTTCTCTTCTGCTCGGGAAATGTAACCGGAACCAACGCCGGATCCATATAATTCTCCTGCAAAAACATCGAGATCGTATCCTGATTTTCCAGATATTCTCCAACATCCAGTTCATTCCACACCATCTGTCCGGATGATACAATCAGTGCCATCGAACCTGCAACCGCTCCAATCTGTACCACCCATTTTGTAATCTTTGTTTTTCGCACCATTACGATTACCAATACCACAAAAAACACTGCCATCACTGCGGCCGGTATACAAGTCTCTACAAAATCCCAGAGTACCTCATGACTGGTGCCCTGGATTGGTGTCTTTAACTGAGCGACAAGCTCCTCCATAGACAGATTTGTCCATGTCGCCAGCATCCAGTTTGCCGCTTCATGAAGCAAGATTGCCAGAAATGAGAACAACACTGCTAACATACACAGCAGCACTTTCATCACAATCTGAATCACCTTTATCATGTTTCCCAGACGAACGATCCCGATATTCACTTTCAACTGTTCTTCCGTTATATCCGTCAGATTCTTCTGCTCTTTTTGCGCCCCTCTCTCTAACTCTTTTTTCGGCTTCTTTCTATGCTTTTTCTTTAACTCCTGCAATCTTATGTCCTCTCCTTAATTCCAACTTTTATACTGACCACTTTTACGCGGCAAAAGGGAACGCAGCCTGATTTGCTGCGCCCCCTCTCTTATTTTTTCTTTCAGAATAACTTTTTCGGATAAACTCCTGCATGAATCAAAGCCTGCAATTCCGAAACAACGGAATCCTTATCTTCTTTATAAGTCACACCAAACCATTTATCTTTTGATGTCAACACTTTTACTGCAAGCTTTTTCTCCGCCAAAAGATCACCAATGATCGTCGGCAGTAAATATTCTGCTTTCAAGTTATCTGCCGGGGTATTTGCTACAAATGCCTCAAATCCACTTTCCAGAATCTGAAAGAATTCTGGCGTAAGTCCCCACATATTCATGGAAACACTGGATTCAATATCGATTGAAATGTACTCTTCTCCCTTGTGAACGGCTGCTCCGCTCTCATATTTCTCAATATTGGACGTCTCCACGATATCTGCAAGATATCCGTTTTCATTTACTTTACAGACTCCGCGTGTTACCCCACCGTTATCACTCAGTGTATTTTTCAAAACAAAGCTGACCATACAGATCTCATCCTTTGATGTTGTCTCTCTTGTAAGGTACTCGTACGCTTCCACATATGCCTGCTTTCCATAGTAATCGTCTGCATTAATGACCAGAAACGGACTGTCTACAACATCCTTGCAGCAGAGAATAGCCTGTCCGGTTCCCCATGGCTTTGTGCGACCTGAAAAACGTTCCCTATACACCTGCGGAATATCATCTACCTCCTGATATGCGTAAGCAACCTCTACAACCTTTTCAATCCGGTTTCCGATCACTTCTTTAAAATCTTTTTCCAGATCCTTTCTGATTACAAATACAACCTTATCAAATCCGGCTTCCATTGCATCATAAATGGAATAATCCATAATAATCTCTCCGTTTGGTCCCACCGGTTCCAGCTGTTTGATTCCGCCGCCAAATCTGCTTCCAATCCCTGCCGCCATTACGACTAATGTTGCTTTGTTCATGTTTTTCTCCTTTGCTCTGTAACCTTTATTCTCCCAGTCCATCCTCAATGATCCTGATCATCTCTGCAAGAGCTGCTGTCTCATCAGAGCCTTCACAGATCACTTCGATCTCATCTCCGCTTTTGATACATGCCCCAAGTACACTCAGTACACTTTTTGCATTGGCAGTGACCTCCTCATTTCGAGCCTGCTTTCTGACCGTGATCTTACTTGCAAACTGCATTGCTGTTTTGCAGAATAATCCTGCCGGACGTAAATGCAGTCCTGTAGGATTCTTGATTTTTGTCTTTCCACTGACCATTTTATGTCTCCTCCCTTATTTTTCCGATTTCTCCTGTGTACTGTCAGATTTCTTATCGGCTTTCTGATCTGTTTCATCTTCCTTTTCTGTCAGCTTTACTTTTATTGTAGGCTGTTTTTCCAATTCTACTCCGTCAGGCACTTCAATCGATACCGGAACCTCATACTCTCCTGTAGATTTACAGTCCTGCAGATCAATCGAAACTGCATTTGTAATATCCAGCTGATCAAGTGTTGTCTGTTCTCCGATAAACTTCAATTCGATCACTTCATCTGATTCAAACGTAAGCTCATATTTGTCTTTCAGATTATTAACCTGAATTCCTTCTACCGGGAATTCTATAATCCTGGAACCCTCCTTCTCAATCATAACAGTGATCAAAATCGTATTGGCATTCTCATCCACCAGTTTGATTCCCTCCGGAAGATACTGCGTGATATCCACTGTCTTTTCTACTTTTTTAGTAGCATCACTGACATCAATTTCCGATGTCGGAATTTCTATCTCCGATATCGTATCCAGCATCTCTTTTGTACCGCTGACTTGTATTGTCTGCGGCTCACAGGTCCATCCTGTGCAAATATAATTCTCTTTCAGATTCTCCGGCTGCTGATATGTAATCGGTACATCTTTTGTATTCAGCATCTGGATCTCTACCTGAATTCCCTTCTCCGTGTTCAGGTTATTGCTCAACTTGCTCTGATCCACAATATTGCCCTGACTGTCATAAAGTACCAGATTTCCCTGAACAGTTCCCGAATCTGCGCGTCCCGTTACATCCACTTTAACCACTGCTTTTTCAATGCTTTCTACAAGCGGTTCTGAGCCTTTGATCGTAATCTTTTCAGGATTTACAGTCATGTTGCCAATGATACATCCATTCTGCGGCGTTCCTGACACACTGACTGTCAAAGGAAATACCTTCTGTTTGACATCATTGATCTCCACTACCAGGTTATTCGGCGAAGCCTCAGCTTTACACTCACTGCTATATCGCTTTACAGAAACTTTGATCGGGATCAGACTGTTGATCTGCATTTCCTGCATGTCAGCAACCGCGCTGAAATCTGAAGATGTCAGTTTCTCCAGTATTTCACGCTTTGCCGTCACTTTTACACTTACATTCTCTGTCCCATCCAAAATCTGATACATTTTTCCTTTACTTTTTACAACCTGCTCATTTTTTACTTCCACCGGAATATTATCAAACGTCTGTGTGTCAACAGGATCATCAATGTTTATCACGATCAGCCACAGAAATACAGCGAAGAACAGGGCAATCACTTTCAAGCTCAGATTTTCCATGTATTTATGCTTTTTCATTCCTGCGCCATCCTTTCCATTTTTTTGCTTTCTTCTCTGCTGATCTGTACTGAATCCGATTCAGTCGTTCTGTAAGCCTCTCCTTTGACACTCCTCTCTCTAATTGTCCGCCCATTGCAACAGATACCTGACCTGTCTCTTCCGAAACTGCGATCACCAGCGCATCACAGACCTCACTCATTCCGAGCGCCGCTCTGTGTCTTGTTCCCAGTTCTTTGCTGATCTGCATATTATCTGAAAGAGGAAGGTAACACGTTGCTGAGGTAATCCGATTTCCCCGTATGATCACTGCTCCGTCATGAAGCGGTGTGTTATGCTCAAATATATTGACCAATACCTGTGAAGAGATCTTGCAATCCAGTTCAATTCCCGTCACCTCATACTCTGTCAGATGAATCGCCTGCTCTACAACGATCAACGCTCCTGTGCAGACACTGCCCATCTCAAAGCATGCGCGCACGATCCCGTCTCGGGTTTCATCGGAAAAGCGCTGATTTTCTTTGCTTTTATCAAAAAGAGTAACATTCGTAAGAAAATTCTTTTCGCCCAGCTTTTCAAGAGCTCTTCTAAGTTCCGGCTGGAACACGACAACTGCCGCTATTGCAAGTACGCTGATCGACTCCTTTGCCACAAATAAAATCGTATGCATCTTAAAGATCGCGGCAAGCAAAAAGAATGCCCCCAGCATGATCATCCCTTTTAAGAGCATCCACGCTTTTGTATTCTTGATCCACAGCATGATCTCATACACGATCACTGTAATGATCAATATCTCTATCACATCTGTCAGGTGTACCGTTGGAAAGTATAAACCATTTATGTAATTGTTTAAAAAAATTCTGATCCGGTCTTCCATCCAGTCACCTCCTCATCCTATTCTCCAGAACCAGGTTTCTTGGTCCACAAATCTCCAAGGCTTTTCGTAAGACTCAAGTTATCCTCCGGCTCGTTCTGATTCTGTCTCAATTCTTCATTTAAACTCTGCGTCAGCAGAAGTTCATCTACATTTTTCTCCAGATCTGCTTCCTGGATCTGGCTCGTATCAATCGCCACCGTTTCCTGAACCATCGGCTCCGGCTTCAGATTTACTGCTGCTTTTACTTCCTTTGGCTGTTCTTCATGAGGCTCTGTAATATGCTTCACCTGTTTTTCAGGTAATGTAACCCCTACTTTCGGCACCGCTTTTACATAGTAGTAATACTCATCGTCCTCAAACTGTAATGTCTCTGTTCTTGAATAATCCACAGAAAGGAAGAAAAATTCTGCTATCAGACCTGCTGCTACTGCCACCACAAGATCCAGTAAAATAAAACTTGCCTGGAAGGAAACATCCAATGTCATACAGCCTGACACCTGAAGCACTGCCGCCACGATTGCTCCCGCAACGGAAGCTGTCTTCCACGCATGACTGATGCCTCTTGTTCTCACCCCATATACTACCATCATCGCCAGGAGCAGAACAACTACCATCATCCACATCTCTTTGTTGGCCAGTATCTGTTTTGTAAATACCATGATTCCATCCAGAAGTTCTTTTACCCCTCCGCTCTGAAATGCCGATGCCGTCAGCTTTACTGTGTGGAGCATATAATAAACAATCGTCCCCAGCATCATCGAAACTGCAAATGAAGGCGCTCCGAGCAACCCAAATACAACCGGGATCACATATGGGACCTTCAGAGCAACTGCTACTGCCGCCACTACCACCAGCCATGATTTTTTAGGTGTAAATCTTACATAAAAAATATACATCACCAGAAAAATTGCCAGACATAATCCCGCTACCGGCAAAGACAGTGCATACAGATGTACCAGAACAAGCAGGGCTGCTACAAGTGCCAGCATCCCGACCGGAAGAAAGGCCGTAACAGCAGCAAGACCAACTGTACAAACTGTAGAGGATAATGCTTTCATAAATCCTATATTGGAATTGATCAGTCCGAATACACATAATCCCAACACGAACTGCAGTATCTTTACAATATAAAAAGAATATCTGGCATAAATTTTTTCTATCTGATCCTTCCATACAAGTAATGTGCTCATATTATTTTTTCTCCTTCATGTTTATCTTTTCAAGACGGGACAGATCCCGATAATATTTTTTCACATGCTGCTTGGCAAGATTGTGTTTTCTCTTGTAGAACATCCTTGCACCGGTACAATAAAGAATCAAAAGAATCAGATAACCGCCTACTGCCGTTCCCATCAAGAGAAGAAGCTTTAGTATCGTAAGCTTTTCCAGAATCTGCTCCAACGTGCAGAATGCGATCAGTGCCGCTACGATTGCATAACCGATGGTAAACCAGATTGCCGTAGCCCACACATTCATACTCACATAATCCTTTTTATAATAACTGCTGATTTTCAGATCCTCTTCTGCTCCCTGCTTTTCATAAGAAGCCATCTTGATCATCAATCGTATTTTTCTTTTATCCAACATGTTTCCACCTCGATCCATTGCCTTTTAAACATCATTTTTAGTATATCATACTGTCAGAGTCCTTGTCCAATGCTTATGGTCAAAAAATATACTTTTTGTGCTCCTGCATTTTTCAACACCTTTGCCACTCTGTGTATGGTATTTCCGGTTGTATAAATATCATCGATGACCAGCACACATTTTTTCGGAATCCAGGATTTTGTGACACCAAATGCTCCTTTTAGATTTCGAATCCTGTCTCTGCTCCCAAGCACTTTCTGAGGTCGCGTTTTCTGAATTCTTTTTACTGCATCTTTGTTCACGGGAAGATCCAGCCTTTTCCCAAGTTCTTCCGCCAGAATTTGTGCCTGATTGTAACCTCTTATCCTCTGTCTGGATCTGTGAAGCGGAACTGGTATAATTTCTTCTATTTTCCATTGTTTCACAGCATCTCCTAATTCTGCAGCCATTTCCGCAGCAAAAATTTCTCCATAACATCTTCTGTTTTTGTATTTAAATCTGTAAATTCCCTGCGAAACCGGTGCTTTATGCACCCAGATACTCTTCCCGGCTTCAAAGGCATACTTCTTTTTTTGGCAATCACGGCAGTACTCCTGCTCTTCCTTTCTCAATGGCTTTCCGCATTTCATGCATCTTGGCTGACGGATATACACGATCTTTTCTTTACAGGAAGGACAGATTCCATACTTGTATACATTTTCGCAAAATGGACAAACTGAAGGGTACAACAGCTCTAAAACTCTTGTATACGCTCGTCCAAACTTGTGTATCGTTCCTGTTCGTTTTTGTTTTTTATCATTTCCTGAAATGTATCTTCACTCCCAACTATCGTTAAACATTTTTTTGCCCTTGTCACTGCTGTATACAATAAATTCCGATTATATAACAGCTTTGGTCCCGGAAGCAGCGGAATTACCACCGCCGGATATTCGCTTCCCTGGGATTTGTGAACCGTGATCGCATACGCCAGTTCCAGTTCATCCAACAGCTCAAACGGATATTCTACCTGTCGCTTCTCATCATACTCAACAGTCAGAGTTTCTTTATAGGAGCTGATCTCCCGGATGATTCCCATATCCCCATTGAAAATCCCCATTCCTTTATCTACCGTCACCCCATACTTTGTACAAACTTCCCACTCCAGCTGATAATTATTCTTGATCTGCATCACTTTATCACCGGTACGGAAAATCCTTCCGTTTGCTTCCTTTTCTTCCTTCTTCGGATCCGGAGGATTTAAATATCTCTGCAAAATCACATTCAGACGCTCTACTCCAAGCAGACCTTTTCTTGTCGGTGTCATCACCTGAATATCAAACGGAGATGCATCCACATATTTCGGAAGTTTCTTCTGGATCAGTGTGATCACAACTCCTATAATCACATCCGCCTCCTGCCGCTTCAGGAAAAAGAAATCACGACTTTTGTTATTTATGATCACGCGCTCACCCGCATTAATCTTATGCGCATTCAGTACGATATCACTTTCTCCCGCCTGACGGAAAATCTTTGTCAGTGTAACCACATGAAATTTATTCGATGCAATCGTATCTTTTAATACACTTCCCGGTCCTACCGACGGCAGCTGATTGACATCCCCCACCAAAATCAATCTTGTTCCGGGCACAACTGCTGTAAGGAGTGCATGCATCAAGGTCAGATCTACCATGGACATTTCATCAATGATCAGCACATCTGTTTCCAGTGGATTGTCGCGATTTCTTAAAAATCCATTGACATTTCCTTCTTCTTCTGGATTTCCGCTGACTTCAAGCAGACGATGAATCGTCTGCGCTTCATAACCTGTCGCTTCTGTCATGCGCTTTGCTGCACGCCCTGTCGGCGCTGCCAGAAGAATACTCATCCCCTCGCTCTCAAAAAACTGAATCATGGTGTTGATTGTTGTTGTCTTTCCGGTTCCGGGTCCTCCTGTCAGGATCAAAAGTCCATGCTTGATCGATTCGATCACCGCCTGATGTTGCATTGGATCCAGTGAAATCTGTTCCAGCTCCTCCACTTTTCGCAGTCGTTTTTCCATCATATCTTCCGGCATCGCGCAGTCAATATCCAGATCATTCAGCATACGGGCAACATTCAGTTCCATATAATAAAAGCGGGACGGGTAGATACGGACCTCTCCTTCTATTTCTTTCATAACTGTCTTTCGTTCCATGCAAAGATCCATGATATATTTTTCAATTCCTTCAATCTCAACACCAAGAAGCCTGGAGGTCCTTACCTCTAAAACATTCTTCGGCAAATATACATGTCCTTCTGTCATGGACTGCTGAAGCACATAAAAAATCCCGCTTTGGATCCGGAAATCAGAGTCTGTATGTATTCCAATCTTTGCCGCAATCTCATCCGCAGTTTTAAACCCAACACCTTCGATATCATCCGCAAGTTTGTAAGGATTGGTTTCCAGGATCTCATACACTTTACTGCCATACTTCTGATAGATTTTTGCTGCCAGTGCTGTACTGATTCCAAAGTTCTGTAAATAAATCATCACTTTGCGCATTCCTTTTTTCTCATCCACCTGCAGCGCGATCTCCCTTGCTTTGCGTTCGCTGATTCCATTCACTTCTGCAAGCCGTTCCGGCTCTTCTTCTATAATACGAAAGGTGTCTGTTTTAAACTTCCTTACAATTCTTCCTGCCAGAGCTGCACCGACTCCTTTGATCGCACCGGAACCAAGATACCGCTCTATGGAGATCAGATCTTCCGGTTCCTTCATCTCGTAAGAACTGATTTTCAACTGGCTTCCGTAAATATTGTGATTCACATAATCTCCCTTAATTTCCAGGCGCTCTCCTTCGCTGATAAAATTCAGGGTTCCTACACAGGTTACTTCGCCCGCTTCACTTTCCAGCTGAAATACTGTATATCCATTTTCTTCATTGCGAAACACAATATGTTCCACGTATCCTGTTACAATCTCCACTTCTTCCTCCCATTTTATGCAGCCTCAACATTGTATACATGTATTCTTGCATATTTTTTCTGTTTAACAGTCCTACAATAGAAGACAGACTCCCCCGACATACAGAATCTTCATTCTGTTGCCGAAGCAGCCTGTCCCATCCTGATTTCTTCTCAGAAATCCTTCCTGCCACTCATAAATTCCACAAACTGTCCGGTTCCGATCGCTACTACTTTCATCGGATCTTCTGCCGTCATTGTATTGATACCTGTCTTTTCCTCTATCAGCTCTTCCAGACCTCGCAGCATTGCCCCACCGCCAGTCAGAACAAGCCCCCGATCCAGAATGTCGGCAGACAGCTCCGGCGGAGTCTGTTCCAATACCGAAACAACCGCTTCCACAATCTTCCCTGATGTCTCGCGAAGTGCTTCTTCTGTCTCCGAGGAAGTCACTGTTACCGTCTTTGGAAGCCCTGTCACCAGATTCCTCCCTCTGACCTCCATACTCTCTTCCTCAATCAGAGGATATGTCGTGCCGACTTTGATCTTAATATCTTCAGCAGTCCGCTCCCCGATCAGAAGGTTATGCTTTTTCCGCATATACCGTACAATTGCTTCATCAAAATCATCCCCGGCAATTTTAATCGAGGTATGCACGACCGCGCCACCCAGCGAAATTACAGCAATATCTGCAGTTCCGCCTCCAATATCCACGATCATATTACCACATGGCTTTCCGATATCTATTCCTGCTCCGATTGCTGCTGCCACCGGCTCTTCAATGAGATGTACTTCTCTTGCTCCTGCCGCAAACGCAGCTTCTTCTACAGCTCTTTTTTCTACTTCTGTCACACCGCTCGGTACACAAATGCTGATTCTTGGCTTCTTAAACGTTCTTTTTCCGATTGCTTTTCTTACAAAGTACTGAATCATCTTTTCAGTTACTGTATAATCTGAGATCACACCCTGCCTGAGAGGACGTACTGCTACAATATTGCCCGGTGTTCTGCCTAACATCAGCCGTGCTTCCTCTCCGATCGCTCTTATTACATTCGTATCTCTGTCAAACGCTACTACAGATGGTTCTTTTAAAACAACCCCTTTTCCTTTCACGTATACAAGAACACTTGCGGTTCCCAAATCTATTCCGATATCTACAGCCATCTTTTCTCCTCCAGCCTTACAAATTCTTTTTCCCCTCTTTTGTATTTCTCAGTTCATTTATAATCTGTCTTCTCTTCGGCTTCAGATACTCGCATAGTTAAGTATAATAAAATTTATTTCACTTGGAAACCCCTTTTGCACATTTTTATTTTTTATTCAGAATTGCGGCAATATATTTGCCTGTATACGATTTCTCATTTGCTGCAATTTCTTCCGGTGTCCCGCTCGCTACGACTGTACCACCTTTATCTCCGCCTTCCGGACCAATATCGATAATATAATCTGCTGTTTTGATCACATCCAGATTATGTTCAATCACGATCACCGTATTGCCGTCACCTGATAAACGTCGCAAAATCTCTGTCAGCTTATGCACATCTGCAAAATGTAGTCCTGTTGTAGGCTCATCCAGAATATATACCGTCTTTCCTGTACTTCTGCGGCTTAACTCTGTTGCCAGTTTGATTCTCTGGGCTTCTCCTCCGGATAATGTCGTAGATGGCTGTCCCAGTCGGATATAAGACAGACCAACATCATTGAGTGTTTCCATTTTTCTCCGGATACTCGGAACATGTTCAAAAAATTCCAACGCCTCTTCCACCGTCATGTTCAATACATCATAAATTGTCTTTCCTTTATATTTCACTTCCAGAGTTTCTCTGTTATAGCGTTTTCCTCCACACACTTCACACGGTACGTATACATCCGGCAGGAAATGCATCTCAATCTTAATGATTCCATCTCCGCTGCAGGCCTCACAGCGTCCGCCCTTCACATTGAAGCTAAATCTTCCTTTTTTATAGCCTCTCGCTTTTGCATCCGGTGTTGCTGCGAACAAATCACGAATCAAATCAAATACACCCGTATATGTTGCCGGATTGGAACGCGGTGTTCTTCCAATCGGAGACTGATCAATGTCGATCACTTTATCTACCTGCTCCAGCCCTTCAATTCTCGTATGCCTTCCCGGAATTGTTCTTGCATGGTTCAGTTTTTTGGCAAGTGTTTTGTATAAAATCTCATTGACAAGAGAACTTTTTCCGGAACCGGACACTCCTGTCACACATGTCATGATTCCCAACGGAAACTTGACATCGATATTTTTCAGGTTATTTTCTTTTGCGCCTACTACTTTCAAATATCCGGTCGGTTTCTCTCTTTTTTCCGGAACCGGGATCTTGAGGCGTCCGCTCAGATACGCTCCGGTCACTGATTTTTCGTTTGCCATCAACTCTTGAGCCGTTCCCACTGCAACAACCTGTCCACCATGCTCTCCAGCTCCCGGACCGATATCCACAATGCAGTCAGCCGCCAGCATCGTATCTTCGTCATGCTCCACTACAATCAGAGAATTTCCCAAATCGCGGAGATGCTTCAATGTGGCAAGTAACTTGTCGTTGTCCCGCTGATGCAATCCGATACTCGGTTCATCCAGAATATAGGCCACACCAACAAGTCCGGAACCAATCTGAGTTGCCAGCCGGATTCTCTGCGCTTCCCCGCCGGACAGTGTCCCTGTCGCTCTGGCAAGCGTCAGATAGTCCAGTCCTACATCCAGCAAAAACTGAATCCGCGCTTTGATTTCTTTTAAGATCTGTTCTCCGATCAGCAGCTGCGTCTCTGTCAGTTCCAGCCCCTGTAAAAATTTCTGCAGCTTATCGATTGAAAATGCTGTGAGTTCTGCAATATTTTTCTCTCCCACAGTTACCGCAAGAGAACCTTTTTTCAATCTCTGACCTTTACATTCGGAACATGGAGTAATCCGCATAAAAGTCTCATACTCTGCCTTCATTGTCTCAGACCCCGTTTCGCGATAGCGGCGCTCCACATTTTTGATCAGTCCTTCAAATGCCACATCATAAACACCTTCTCCACGCTGTCCTTTATAATGTACTTTCACAGATTTCCCGTTTGT
>UMGA01004194.1_pt1 | contig 13302 bp, 9 predicted proteins | sample 1965171 | NCBI WGS metagenome assembly UMGA01 (sample SAMEA4836062, study PRJEB28245) | human gut metagenome | biome: gut microbiome; material: fecal sample | place: Denmark | collected 2008 | reverse complement strand
AAGGAAAAGACACTTACAAATGTAGGTGTCTTTTTTCATATGCCGGGGCTTCCTATCCGTACGGGTTACCGGGATAGGCGGAGAACATCTTTTGAAGGAGCGAAGGGACGCGCAAATAAAAATTGACTCACAAACTCATGTATGTTAATTTGATATTAAATAAATAATATAAAATTATAAAAGAATTGACAATAAAATCATGAGAGGATTTACATTCAGATATAAGTAAATGGAAGGGGTGGTTTTACTTGTCTGTTTGTGGGGATGGGAGTTCTATAGTATTTTATTTAAGCATTTAAAGGAAAGAGGAGTTTGTATGAAACAGGGAATGAAAAGTATTTTAGTTGTTGCTGTTGTGTTGTCTATTTCCAGAGGAAGCTATGCTGCTGAGTATCCTCATTATTATGAGTTGCCTGGGGTGGTTATAACAGCGACTCGCACGGAGAATACAATAGAAAAGGTACCTGCATCAATGCAGGTGATTACTGAAGCGGATATCCGGAGAAGTGGTGCTCACAGTATGCGGAATTTACTTACAGATTTTGCAAATATTTTTCAAAAAAGCAAAGTTCGTGGTGGCGGTCATGATATTATTATTCGCGGTATGAGTACGGATAAATCTCTTATTATGATTAATGGACGGCGTGTGGCTAATGAAGCGGATGCGAGCGGTCTTGGAAATGCTATGGCACTAGATCGTATCAATTTAAGTAATGTGGAAAGGGTAGAAATTGTCCGTGGTCCCTCAAGTGCTCTTTATGGCTCGGAAGCGATGGGAGGCGTGATAAATATTATTACAAGGCCAAGTATGAAAATATCTCTTGTTACTGGATTGGAACAGACTTCAAATGATACGAGCCATTGGTGGCATGCGGATACAGGAAGAATCGGAAAGTTTTCTTCTACTTTTGATATGCGGTTTAATAAAATCCGCAGAGATATGGAACCGGAAGCAACGGAGTCCAATTCTTATGGAACGGCACAGACATATAACGCATCTTTAAATTATTATTTTAATAATAATAATAATTATATTAATGTGTGGGTTGATTATTATAGTCAGAATTTAGAAAGCGACAGCGGAAATCCGATGTTAAGGGAATTCCCTGTATATATGGGAATGAAGAAACTTTCCGGACAAGCGATGATTTCTGGTGATGGGATGAAAAGGTATAAACAGCAGAATTATGGAATCAGCTGGAACGGGAAAACAGATCGGAATGATTGGCAATTGCGCGCATATATGAGCAAGTTTGATTGGGATAGCAAAAGAAATCAAAAAGTAATCAAGGCAATTCCTGGTGCTGATAGGTTGTCTAAAATGGCTTATGGAGCTGTTTTAAAAAAGCAGTATAATACATATGATTTTAATTATAATTTTCATAATATATGGGCTATAGATGGGAGAAACACGATTTCTTTGAATGAGCACCATCGTTTGACTTTTGGTTCGGAATATGTTCGCGAGAATATATCTGGTACCGATTTAGGGGTTAATGGAGATGGTATCAGTGAGTTGACTGAAAATGGAATAACGAAGAATCGTTCCAGAAAATCTTTTTCTACATATGCCGGCTATATCCAAGATGAAATGGAATATGGGAAATGGTTTATTGTTCCTGCAATTCGCTATGATCATCACAGTATTTATGGCAGTCACGCATCTCCGAAATTAGGGGTGACTTACAGCGCAAATGAAAATTTTCGTGTGAAAGCCAATTATGGCAAAGGGTTTAAGGCGCCCACGGTATTCCAGCTTTTCTATGATTTGGACAGAATGATGGGAACGACATGGGTGCATCTTACTGGTAATTCAAATTTGAAGCCAGAAGAGTCTACCAGTTGGGATTTGGGGATTGAAGCAAAGTTTGGAAAAGGGTATGGTTCAATTACATACTTTGACAGTGATGTGGATAATCTGATTAATAGCCGATTTGTAAAAATAGAAAATAATGGACATCGCCTGTATCGTTATGAAAATGTGAATACTGCCCGTATCAAAGGTGTGGAAAGCACGTTGGGATATAAATTTAATGATGTATTGGAATTTAAAGTGACCTCTACATGGTTGAATGCCAAAGATACGACAAAGCATATTGATTTGACACAGAGGGCAAAATTATCTCAAGTGTACCAGTTTATTTATGATGACCATAAAGATAAGGGATGGAGTGCGATGCTTTGGAATCAGTTTGATTATAAATTTGTAACAGATGCAAATGGTGATGGTATGCCTGATGATAAAAAGAGTTATAGTTTGACCAGTTTTGCGCTTACAAGGAAAATTAACAAAGATACTCGCATTTATGGCACGGTACAAAATGTTTTTGGAAAGAAAGACACAAACTGTGACTTGGATGGACGTTTTTGGTCGATAGGATGGGAGCATACTTTTTGATGAAAAGAAATTTTCTATTTAACTTTTTTATAGTGGCTGAGGTTATTTTATCCAGTGGCTGTGGAACCCAGCAGGAAATTCCCAAAACTACGGCTTTTTATCAAGTAGTTGACAGCGCGGGGCGTACAGTGGAATTGGAAAAGAAGCCAAAACGGGTAGTGCTTTTGGCGACTGCTTTTCCGGAAATTCTTCTTGCTGTAGATGGTGATTTTGAAGCATGGGCTAATAATCCGAGTATAAAAGAACCTGCATGGGCAAGGGGAAAAAAGACAGTAGGATATGTGTACGATATCAACATAGAATCTGTTGTTGCAATGAACCCGGATCTTGTGGTTGGGCTGGTCGGACTCCATAATAAATTGGAAGCTGTCTTCAAGACCAATAACATACCTTTTCTGCTTTTGTCTCTTTCGCGTTATGAAGATGTGGAAAATGCGATACAAGTACTTGCAGATAGTACAGGACATCATGAGAAAGGGATAAAAGTGGTTACTGCGATTCGAGAACGTATGGCGATAACGGAAAAGAAAATGCCTGATAAAGGACTTACCTGTGCAATTCTTCATGGAACGGCGCGATCGTTAACATTTGAGGGGGAAGAGACAATTGCAGGAGAGACTGCAAAACGTCTCCATATCAGTAATGTTTTTGCTGGTATGTTTATAGATGGTACTAATATGGTGCCTTTTAACTTAGAGGCATTGGTAGAAAAGAACCCAGATATCATTTTTTTAACAACAATGATGCTGCCGGGAAAAGAGGAAGAAGCTTTTAAAGTTTTTTTTGAACAGCCTGCCTGGGCAGGTTTAAAAGCGGTGCAAACGGGAAGGGTATATTTTCTGCCACAGAATTTATTTTTGTCCAGTCCTGGAATTCATTATCCGGAAGCATTGGAAATAATGGCAAATCTTGCATATGAGGGGGATTTGGAATGAACCATTTTGAAGAATATATTGCTGAATGGTATGATACGATTCCTGAAGGAGGTGGTACTGCAGCAAGTCCATGGAAGATCGAATGGAACGATGTTCCCTATAAAGAGCGGGATACAAGACCTTTGTCCCGGTTAAAGGTACTGGGAGCAATGAAGGAAGTTTTATTTAATGGTACACCTACGCAAAGGGCAGCAGTTTACATCCATATTCCTTTTTGTCGTTTATCATGTACCTATTGTTCTTTTTTCAAAAAGAAGGGAGATAATAAGGCACAGCATGAATATGTGGAGCTTTTACTGAAAGAACTGGAATCACTGTCCGATAAGCCTTATGTTAAAAAATCAAAAATATCTGCCGTCTTTTTTGGTGGTGGTACACCGGGCATCCTTTCAGCAGGAGATATGGCGGATATACTTTGCGCTATAAAGAAAACATTCCTTTTGGCAGAGGATGCGGAAGTCACCATGGAATCAAGTTTGTCGGATATGACAGAAGAAAAGATGGACGTGGCCATAGCTGGTGGGGTAACCCGTTTCAGCTTTGGCATACAGTCATTTAACAGCCAGGTAAGAAATACAGTTGGTCGGCCTTATTCACGAGAAGAGGTGCTGAAACAGCTTTCCATTTACTCAAAGAAAAAAGCAGATATCATTATTGATCTAATTTATGGTTTGCCCTATGAAACAGAAGAAACGATGCGTCAGGATATTCGGGATGCCGCTGCTTGCGGCATTGCTGGATTAGATTTATACAAGCTTCAGCTTCTTCCTGATTCTCCTTTGGGGAAATCTTTTGCAGCAGCAGGAAAGTGTTTGATAGAATCGGAAGTACAGGTCTTCTTTCAGGTAGCGGAAGAAGAATTGAATGCGATCGGGGCAGAGAATATTTCCTGTTCTCATTGGCGGATGAAACAATCCGAAAGAAATTTGTACAATACAATTGCTTCTGGCAGTGATGATCTTTTTGCGATTGGAATGGCCTGCGGCGGACGAATCGGAGGGGTCAGTTTTATGAAACCTATTCCTGATGCTATGTATCATTCTGTGGTTAAGATGGGAATGTATTGCCCTATGGCAGCAGAAAAAGAAGGGAAATACCATGCTTTCTTTTCCGCACTTCAATCAGCAGGAAACCGGGGAATTATTGATTTATCTGCTTTAGAAGAAATGTTTGGATTGCCTGTTGCAAAATTATTGATGCCGCTTTTCCAAACTTGGGAAGTTTGGGGGCTTTTGGAACTGATAGAAAATCAATGGAGAATGACATCACCCGGAAGATATTGGTATCGTACAATGACACGTCTTATACTCCGTGCAGCGGATTACATGTGTTTTGGATTACCAGAAAATATCAAGAAAGCAGATTGGCACGGCATGATTAATATGAAGTAGGAGGGAATATGAAGTTTTTGATTGTATATTCCAGTAAAACAGGGAATACAAAAAAGGTGGCAGAGGCTTTGGCACGGGTTGCACCAATAGGAAGCGAAATTCATTCCATAGAAGAGGCGGGAGATGCTGATGGATTTGATGTGATTTTTGCAGGGTACTGGTTAGATAGGGGCGGTGTTGATGAAAAGATGAAGAAATATCTGCGTACATTGCATAAAAAGAAGATTGTCCTTTTTGAAACAATGGAGGCAGGCCCTGAATCGGAGCATATAGGATTTGCCAATGCAGCCATGGTTTTGCCTGAAGGAAATACAGTAATTGGTGTTTTTGCTTTACAAGGTGAAATCAATCCTGCATTGTTGGAAACAATGAGAACCATGGGGATAACTACTCCCCATAGTGGGCCAGAAATGGAAAAATGCGCGGCTCAAGCGGTGGGGCATCCGAATAAGGTGGATTTGGAAAAGGCGGAAACCTATATGAAATCTTTTTCAGAAAAATGTCAAAGGTATTTTGTCTAATAATAGCCAATGAAATAGTACTAAACAAAACTGTTTTCCTGACATCCTTGCAGGGGAACAGTTTTTTGTTAAAATTAAAGAATAAATTTAAAAATAAGTTTGTGCGTGTATGTTTGATACGCAAGGAGACGCTATGAAATCCTTTGCAGTTTTTTAGTGGTAATTGCCGGAACCATGTGGGCGGGAAGCGGGCTTGCGGCCCAGCATTTTCTTGCACATAATGATCATACCGCTATGGACCTGACTGTTTTCCGTATGATTTCTACGGCACTTATTATTTTCGTGATTGCTTTTATGCGGGGAACCTTGGGGCGGTCTATGCGGATACTTAAGGAATATCCTACATTATGGATCAAACTTATTTTTTACGGTCTGGGGCTCATGCTTATGCAGCATACTTATTTTGCGGGAATTGGTGCGGGAAACGCGGCTGTGGCTACGGTGATTCAGTATATATGCCCCGCACTTGTTATCTGCTGGGTGGCTCTGCGAAGAAAAAAGGTACCGGGGATGGGTGACATGTTTGCTGTAGTGCTGGCGGTAGGAGGTGTATTTCTTCTGGCGACAGGGGGAGATCCCCGGACATTGTCTGTTCCTGCGGAATGTATCTATTACAGTGTTTTGTCCGCCGTATTTTATGCTTTTTGTTCCATTTATCCAAAACAATTGATGATGACACTGGATAATTCATTTTTTCTTATGTTCGGCATGCTTTTCGGCGGTATAATGGGGTATATGGCTGATCCTGTTACTGATTTAGGCACGTTTTTTCATGATGATGTACTTTTTGATATATTCATGATTATTATTTGCGGTACGGTTATCGCTTTCATTTGCTATAATGTCGGACTTGCATGGTTGACTGAAGAGCAGACATCAGTGACCGCGACCGTGGAACCGGCCGTTTCTGTCATCGCATCCTATTTCCTTTTTGGAACGACGTTCGGTTTGTTTGAAGGAACAGGGATCATTATGGTTTTACTTGCTATTCTTATGCCGGTCATGAGAAAATGGCATGGAAATTAGTTTTCCCCGCTTTGAGGTTCTGCTATAATGTGTACTGAATGAAATACGAATAATTGTCGATAAATAACCATGCAGGAGAGACTATGGATACGAACCATATCAGGAATTTTTCTATTATCGCCCACATTGATCACGGCAAGTCTACACTGGCGGACCGTCTTATTGAGATGACGGGAACCGTGCAGAAGCGCGATATGGAAGCGCAGATACTGGATACAATGGAACTGGAACGGGAAAGAGGTATCACGATTAAAGAGCAGTCTGCCCGTTTAATGTACAAATATAAAAATGGAGAAATGTATGAGCTGAATCTCATTGATACTCCGGGGCATGTAGACTTCAACTATGAAGTGTCTCGAAGCCTTTCTGCCTGTGAGGGAGCCATTCTTATCATTGATGCGACACAGGGCGTACAGGCGCAGACTTTGGCCAATGTATATCTGGCGCTTGATAATAATTTGGAAATTATCCCGGTTGTTAATAAAATTGATTTACCCAGTGCCGATGTGGAACGGGTAAAGAAAGAAGTGGAAAATGTTATCGGGCTGGATATGTCAGAAGCGGTTCCGGTAAGTGCTAAAACCGGTCTTAATGTAGAGAATGTGCTGGAGCGGATTGTGGAATTAATTCCGCCGCCGGAAGATCGTTCCGATAAACCGCTCCGCTGTTTGATTTTTGATTCCATCTTTGATCCCTACAAAGGTGCTATTGCTTATGTCCGTATTATGGATGGGGAAATCCGGCCAGGTATGGAAATAAAGATGATGTCTTCAGGGAAAGTGTATACGGTTACAGAAGTAGGATACTTTACGCCTCTTCCCAAAGTTACTGCTGCTTTGACTTGTGGATCTGTGGGATATGTAGCGGCGAGCATAAAAAATGTAGGAGACTGCGCAGTAGGTGACACGATTACATCCGCTGAAAATGGTGCCAAAGAACCTCTTCCCGGATACCGTAAGGCGCTGCCTATGGTTTTCTGCGGCCTTTATCCTATTGAAAGTAAAGATTATGATCAGCTGAAGATGGCATTGGAAAAGTTGCAGCTCAATGATGCAGCGCTTGAATATGTGCCGGAGACGTCACAGGCACTTGGTTTCGGATTTCGTTGCGGTTTCCTCGGGCTGCTCCATATGGATGTTATTCAGGAACGTCTGGAACGGGAATATAATTTGAAATTGATTACAACGGCACCGTCGGTTATCTATCATGTATTCAAGACAGACGGGGAGATGATAGCCGTGGATAATCCGGCGGAATTGGCGCCTATGACAAAAATTGAGCATATAGAAGAACCGATTGCCAAGGTAGAAATACTTGTGCCTTCTGACATGGTGGGTAATGTAATGGAATTGGTGCAAAATCGTCGTGGTGAATTTCAGACGATGACTTATCTGGATGAAACACGTGTGGATTTATCTTATAAAATTCCGTTGGCGGAAATTATTTTTGATTTCTTTGATAAGTTGAAGTCGGCAACGAAGGGGTACGCCTCTTTGGACTACCAGATTTCCGGTTACCAAAAAACAGATGCCGTTAAACTGGACATTCTACTGAACGGGGATCTTATTGACGCGTTGTCTATTATTGTCCACAAAAGCAATGCAGCATCCCGTGGCAGAGTATTGGCGCTCCGATTGAAAGACATTATTCCGCGCCAGCAGTTTGAGGTGCCGATCCAGGCAGCGGTAGGAAGTAAGATTATTGCGAGAGAAACGATTAAAGCTTATAAGAAAGATGTCCTCGCCAAATGCTATGGCGGTGACGTAAGCCGGAAGAAAAAGCTTCTGGAAAAACAAAAGGAGGGGAAAAAGCGTATGAAACAGGTGGGAAGCGTAGAAATTCCCCAGGAAGCCTTCATGGCGCTATTAAAAGATGACTGATTCCAAAACGCTTGGCCTTTACTTACATATTCCATTCTGCCGAAGCCGCTGTTATTATTGCGGCTTTTATTCTGTAGGCAGCAAATTGACGGACAGTTTCCTTGATGCGCTGGCGCAGGAAATGGAAAATAAAAGCAAACTTTTTGAGGATAAACTTTGTGATACGGTTTATTTAGGCGGAGGAACACCCTCCGTGTTGTCCGGAAATCAATTAAAAAGCATTATAGAAGCATTGCACCGGTATTTTCATATCTATGAGAATGCGGAAATTACGATGGAAATGAATCCTTGCGATATGACGGAAGCATATTTAAAAAATGCTTTGGCACAGGGTGTCAATCGTATTTCTGTGGGGGTACAGACTAATCGTGATGAACTTCTTGTAAAAATTGGTCGCCGCCATACGGCTGCTGAGGCGGAGAAAGCTGTCAATCGGGCATTTAAACTCGGTTTTAGAAATATCAGCATTGATTTAATGTGCGAACTTCCCGGTCAGACAGTGGATGATTTTGAAAAGACATTGAAGTATGCTGTGCATTTGCCGATTACTCATATGTCGGTATATAGCTTGATTTTGGAGGAAGGAACGAGATTTTCCCAAATGGCGTCGCGCGGTATTCTGGCGCGTCTGTCAGAAAATGACAGTTGGGCAATGTATCAGGCGATGTGTCGGATACTTCCTCATTACGGATTTGAGCGGTATGAAATTTCCAGTTTTGCGCGGACAGGGTTTCAATCTGTCCATAACAGGAAGTATTGGAAATTAGAAGACTATTTAGGGTTGGGGCCCTCTGCCTGTTCCCGCATTGGGCATGAACGGTGGGAAAATATTTCTAACTTAAGGCTGTATGAAGAGCGGTTGGCGGCAGACGAGCCTGTGGAAGAAAAAATTTCTCTTTCCCCAAAAGAAGAAATGGAAGAATTTGCATTTCTTGGACTTCGTATGAAAGAAGGCATCAATGGCAGAGAATTTTATCAGCGGTATGGGAAAGAAATAATGGAAGTTTATGGCAGTGTGGTGAAAAAGCTGGTAAAAGAAAAGATGATTTTCCTGAATAATGGGAACATTCAAATGACCTATAAAGGGGCGGCACTTGGAAATTATGTGTTTGAACAATTTCTTTTGGATTGAATCTGTTGGCAGGGAAATATCCCTATCAGTTTTATTTTGTGAATGTTTTTACTTTTTATAGTTATTGCATTAAAATAAAAAGAACTTACTAAAAAGGAGGGAGCCACATGCCGGTATCATACATGGAAATTGATTTAAGAGCGTTTCGTCACAATCTGCGGGTTATCCGCAGCCATTTAAAAAACGTATCGGCGCTTGCTGTGATCAAAGCAAATGCTTATGGACATGGGGCGGTAGAGTGCCTGCGTGCAGCTTTAGAGGAAGGCTGCGTCGGTGCTGCGGTAGCCCGAGTGGAAGAAGGCCGTGTCGTTAGGGCATCCGGGTTTGATTGTCCCGTTTATGTCCTTGGACTGCCGCTTCCGGAAGAAATGTCCGTGGGTGTTAATGAAGAACTTATTCTTCCTGTTGATGATACGACTAATTTGGAGGCGTTGGAGACAGCCGCGTCCACTTTAAAAAAAATGGTGGAAGTGATGCTTCCTATTGATACGGGAATGAATCGAATCGGTACACATGCAAAAGATTTACCTGCCTTTCTGGAAAAATTAAAAAAATATCCCCACCTGCATATTCATGGGTTGTTTACCCACTTGGCAACAGCTGATGCAAAAAATAAGAGTAAAGCGTATAAACAACTGGCAGAATTTGAAGAGGCCCTTTCCGCTATGCCGTCATTGGAGAATTTGGTTATTTCCGCAGCAAGCAGCGCAGGGGTCGTGGATATTCCTGAAAGCTGGTACAATCTGGTGCGCCCGGGGATTATCCAGTACGGGCCTTCTCCCTCAAATACGATGCTGAATTACCTGGATTTAAAGTATATGATGACTGTAGTAAGCCATATTACCCATGTGCAGGTGGTGCATAAGGGAGAAACCGTAGGGTATGGTGCTACATATACAGCAGGAAAGGATATGAGAATCGCTACGATTCCTATCGGATATGCAGACGGATATCCCCGTGCACTTTCTAATAAAGGAGCAGTTCTTATTGGAGAGAAACGCTGTCCTATCGTGGGGCGTATCTGTATGGATCAGCTTATGGCGGCTGTTGATGATACCGTAATGCCTGGTGATGAAGTCGTTCTTATCGGAAAACAGGGGGAGGAAGAAATTAAAGTGGATGAGCTGGCAGAACTGGCCGGTACAATTCATTATGAAATTCTTTGTGGGCTAAGACGGATTCCACGGATATTTATTGATGAAAAATGATTATAAATACTGATTGATGAAATAAAAAAGAAGGCGCATTATTAATTTACGACCTTCTTTATGTGCTATATGCCGACATTTAGCGTTTTGTGCAACTTTATGATTATAACGAGAATGTTTTAAAATAAATGGAGCGCCTAGAGGGATTCGAACCCTCGCACCTGGTTCCGGAGACCAGTGCTCTATCCCCTGAGCTATAGGCGCCTGACGAAAGACATTATAGCATATTCGCTGAGTTTGCTCAATTGCGTGGCACTAAAATTGAACAGTTTGATCGAAAAGGAAATATGATGTAATACGGAAGGGAGGCACAGAATGGATCGAAAAATATTTCTTTTGATGCTGCCGCAAGAACTCATTTGGAGGGGGAATATCGGAAGAATTGATGAGTGCTTATAAACGGGAATTAGCGCATGTTTATAGGATGGCAAGTGCTAAAAGGATGTTGTTTATAAAGCGTAAAGGTACTCATTAAAAAATGGTGCTGAATGAGTGCAGCCGTGATATGCGCGGAGATGTTGGTGAACTGAAAAAGAAGTATGGAATCCACTATTGATGATTGTTTTACAATTTCGGATAATGCCGGAATACTTGAAGAAAAGCGTTTGACAGGATATAATCGTGATGATATAATGTTTTTCGTTGACGGATCATTAGCTCAGTTGGTAGAGCACCTGACTCTTAATCAGGGTGTCCGGGGTTCGAACCCCTGATGATCCACCAGACATGATACCCGAGGTTATGATGGCTTCGGGTTTTTGTTTTTTCATAATTTGTTGGAGTTTTTAATATCTTTGTAAAAGGTTTTGGCAAAGTTGATAATTGCTGCGGAGGGATTTGCGAAGGAGGGGGTCTTTCTGCATTTATGCAGCAGGTATGATAGAATATAAAAAATATTTCGGAAGAGGTGCGGTATGAGATACAGAAGTACACGAAGTGAAGAGAAAATTTCTGCGCCCCAGGCATTGCTTCAGGGATTGGCCAAAGATGGCGGGCTCTATGTTCCTGAAATGCTGCCGGTGCCTTTTATTGAATATAATTCTTTAAAGGATTTGTCATATAAGGAATTGGCCAGCTTTGTTCTTAAACGTTTTTTGACAGATATTCCTGAAAATGATTTGAAGAAACTTACAGATGCGGCCTATACGGGAACATTTGCCGCAAAAGAAATTGTGCCTGTAAAACGTATGACAGATGCTTTTTCTGTGGCGGAAATGTTTTATGGCAGAACTTGTGCTTTTAAGGATCTGGCGCTTTCTTTGTTCCCTTATCTGCTTGTATGGGCAAAGGCGCAGGAAAATGATGGAAAGCAGATTTTAATCTTAACGGCTACTTCGGGTGATACAGGGAAGGCAGCGTTAGAGGGATTTCGTGACATTCCCGATATCAATATTATGGTATTTTATCCATCTGATGGAGTGAGCCCTCTTCAAAAGGATCAGATGCAGAAGCAGTCCGGTAATAATGTAAGGGTGGCAGGTATTGATGGTAATTTTGATGATGCCCAGAGTGCATTAAAACGCATTTTTATGAGTGGCTTGAGAGAAGAAGCATCAGAAAAGGGTGTTTTGTTTTCCAGTGCTAATTCGATTAATATTGGCCGGTTACTGCCGCAGATCATCTATTATGTATGGATCTGGCTTCAGTTGAGAAAGAACCATTCGATTGGAGAAAATGAGCGGTTTAATGTGGTAGTTCCTACAGGAAATTTTGGAAATATTCTGGCCGGGTGGATGGCAAAAGAAATCGGTGTTCCCCTTGGACAGCTGATTTGTGCTTCCAATGAAAATAAGGTACTTACAGATTTTTTCGAAACAGGCGTGTATGACATCAATCGCGAGTTTTATCTGACGGAATCACCATCTATGGATATCCTTATTTCTTCTAATTTTGAGCGTTTCCTGTACTATGTACTTGGTTCTGCTGATAAAGTGGCAGCAGCCATGAAAGCATTGAACAAGGAAGGGCGATATGCGGTATCGGAAGAAGAATTAGCAGACGCTCTTGGTGAAATTACAGGAGGATGGGCCTCTTCCGAAGATATGAAACGGGCGATGAAAGCAGTTTACGAATCTTATGACTACCTTATGGATCCTCATACTGCAGTGGCTTATGCGGTTTATCACAGACTTCGCCGCGAAGGGAAGATAGAAAGACATTCTCATACAGTCATCATCAGCACAGCACATCCATATAAATTTCCCGGTATAGTAGCGGAGATTCTCGGTTTAGATGAAACAGGTACACCCTATGATGTTCTTCGGCGTATTGAAAAGAAAACAGGGATTCCTATTCCTTTTCAGTTGGGAGATTTGGAAATGAAGGAAAAACGTTTTATCGATACAATTGGAAAAGATGATGTGGCTGATGCAGTTAGTGAATACATGGATGATATTATGAATATAAGGATGCGAAATGAATAAGGCGGATTTGGAAGAGAAGCAGGAAAGACGGATGCGTTATGGATTCCTGGCACTTTTGCTTTTGGTGTTGGGAGGGATCCATTTTATGGATCCTGCTTTTTATCCAACAGTTTATCAACTGTCCAAAAGTGGAGATTTGGGCGGTACTATTACCTATTTAAGAGGATTTGGTGTTTATGCCGTTTTTGTCAGTTTTTTTATTGATGTCGTTATCAATATTGTTGGATTTCTTCCGTCTATTTTTATTTCTACTGCCAATGGACTGATTTTTGGTTTATTTTGGGGGACGATGATTTCATGGCTGGCAGAAACATTAGGCGTTATGATTTCTTTCTGGGTTATGCGTGTTCTTTTCCGAAGTCTGGCAAAGCGGGTGATTGAACAGAGT
>UMGA01009133.1_pt1 | contig 13568 bp, 8 predicted proteins | sample 1965171 | NCBI WGS metagenome assembly UMGA01 (sample SAMEA4836062, study PRJEB28245) | human gut metagenome | biome: gut microbiome; material: fecal sample | place: Denmark | collected 2008 | reverse complement strand
CCTGCCGTAGGAAGGCCGATATACCCTAATCCTAAAAACACAACCTTTTTCATGTTCAATATCTCCTTATTAATAAGTGTGGCAAAAGTACAAATAATATGTGACTTTGTACGGATTTTCACTGAAAACCACTACTTTTGTGCAAACATTTTGAAAGCATGAGGGTACTAATCATCAATACTTCCGAACGAATAGGTGGTGCGGCTGTCGCTGCCGGACGACTGATGGAATCGCTTAAGAACAACGGCATCAAGGCGAAAATGTTGGTACGTGACAAACAGACAGACCAAATCAGCGTCGTCGGCCTAAAGCGCAGTTGGCTGCACGTATGGAAATTCATGTGGGAACGCATCGTCATCTGGAAAGCCAACCGTTTCAAGAAGAATGATCTCTTCGCTGTAGATATCGCCAATACCGGTACGGACATCACTTCGCTTCCCGAATTTCAGCAGGCAGATGTCATCCATCTGCACTGGATCAACCAAGGGATGCTGTCACTCAACACCATCCGCAAGATTCTGACTTCCGGCAAACCTGTAGTATGGACCATGCACGATATGTGGCCCTGCACCGGCATCTGCCATTATGCACGCGAATGCAGAAACTACGAACAGGAATGCCACCACTGCCCTTACATCTACGGAGGAGGAGGCAAGAAGGACTTATCTACCCGAATCTTCCGGAAGAAGAAAGAAATTTATAGTCAGGCATCCATCACGTTTGTAGGCTGTAGCCGCTGGCTGGCGGAGAAAGCCAAAGTCAGCGGACTGCTCACCGGACAAACGGTTATCAGTATCCCGAACGCCATCAACACGAATCTTTTCAAGCCTCACAATAAGCAGGAAGCCCGCAGAAAATGCAGGCTGCCACAGGAAGGGAAGCTGATTCTTTTCGCTTCTGTCAAGATAACAGACAAGCGAAAGGGAATTGACTATCTGATTGAAGCCTGCAAACTGCTGGCAGAGAAACATCCGGAATGGAAAGACTCATTGGGCGTGGTTGTTTTCGGCAACCAGTCGCAGCAGTTGCAAGACCTGATTCCTTTCCGCGTCTATCCGCTTCCTTATATTAAGAATGAGCATGAGTTGGTGGATATATACAATGCCGTAGACCTCTTCGCTATCCCTTCTCTCGAAGAGAATCTGCCGAATATGGTGATGGAAGCGATGTCCTGCGGTGTGCCCTGCGTCGGTTTCAACACCGGAGGCATACCGGAAATGATCGATCATCTGCACAACGGATACGTAGCTCAGCGCAAGTCTTCCGAAGATCTGGCCAACGGCATCCATTGGGTACTGACGGAACCCGAATATGCGGAACTTTCCGCACAAGCCTGCCGCAAAGCCATAGGCAACTATTCGGAAAGTATCATAGCGAAGAAGTACACGGACGTTTACAACAAAATAACAGGGAAATATGCATAGTGTCCATCCTACTCCCAAGTTCTCGATTATCACGGTGACCTACAATGCCGAGAAAGTACTGGAAGATACCATCCAAAGTGTTATCTCGCAGACTTACCACCACGTAGAATACATCATTGTGGACGGAGCCTCCAAAGACGGTACTCTCTCTATCATCGACAGATACCGCTCACGGATAACTACCGTCGTCAGCGAACCGGACAAAGGATTGTACGATGCCATGAACAAGGCGATCTCCCTTGCCAGCGGCGACTATCTCTGTTTCCTGAATGCGGGCGACTGCTTTCACGAAGACGACACCTTGCAGCAAATGGTGCACAGCATTCATGGGAGTGTTCTCCCCGACGTCATCTACGGGGAAACTGCGATTGTTGACAAAGACAGGCACTTTCTGCATATGCGCCGCCTTTCCACGCCCAAAAAGCTGGACTGGAAGAGTTTCAAACAAGGAATGTTAGTCTGCCATCAGGCTTTCTTTGCCAGACATACGCTGATGGAACCTTATGACTTAAACTACCGGTACTCCGCTGATTTCGACTGGTGCATCCGCATCATGAAAAAGGCGCGTACCCTGCACAATACGCACCTGACAATCATCGACTATCTGGATGAAGGAATGACTACGCAGAACCGGAAGGCTTCTCTTAAAGAACGATTCCGCATTATGGCAAAACATTATGGATGGATAAGTACCGCAGCACATCACGCTTGGTTTGTACTGCGGTTGATTATCAAGCCGGGACAATAAACAGTGTATTTCAGACTGACTGACCCAGCCAGTCTGAAACTATAAAATATAGAATTATATCTAATTCACCTCATAAAGCATTACCTGATCCAGTATCACTCCCTCATCCAATGCCTTGATGACCAATTGATGTGATTTCCTGCCCAGAACGGGAAGTACGATTTTCCGGATTGCCTGATTACGAAGCACGTTCTCTTTCCATTCCTCGCTGCGCCCCTTCGTTTCGTACGCTATCACTTCAGGCTCGGCACCATCCAGAGAAACCGAGAAACGCAACTTATCGCCATGCACCGGATGATTGGGAAGTAACCGGATATCCACCTCTACCGAGTCCGTTTTCAGATTACCGAAAGAGAAAGTCAGCGCATCGCCTTTTCTTATCTCTGCGGCTTTGCCTTCATATCCCAAACCTTCGCAGACAATAGCGTTGCCCTTCTTTGCCTCCGCCCCATTCCATTGACAGGCTGCTTTACGGTCCGCTGTCATCGGAGCAGTAGCCGCATTTCTTTCCACACGGTTGAATACAGGGAGCTTGCGGGGTTTGAAGTCCATCATGCGATTCCATTTCCCATTCTCCAATGAGTTATAGTGTTGAGTCAGTGCAGCAATGCTGTCGTAAGCGGCATCACTCTTTTCCCAGTCTTCCTTATCGTGGCGTGCCAATTGGGCGTATAACAGTTTGCGATTCATTTGTGTCGCAGCCTGTACGGGATATTTCACCAGTTCGAAGTAAGCGCTCTGTCTGTCGGCGGGTACTTTAGAAGCAGCTTTCTCTACTGTTTCCGAAAGTTCGCTGTAAGCATTCAGACGTTCGTTTATCTCTCTTTCGCTCCACGGTAAGTCTTTGACTACCCGATAGACCGGATTCTTTTCTTCCTCCCGTGTATTTCCCATAAATTCGGGTTTGCGGATATGTGCCAAGCGATAATGTTCCTGCATAACGGGGAGGATGGTCTTTGCACAGGAGGTTCCCAGTTCCCGTTCCAGCCAATGTTTCAGATGTGCGGTCACTCCTTCGAAAGATACCTTATCCAGATTCCATGCCATATCCATGAACAGTTCTATCTGATACTCGGCAGGCTTGATGTCGCCGACGTTCAGTATCCACATTTTCTGTATTCCCTGATCGTAAGCCTGCTTCATCTGTTGATAAATGAGTGATGGACTCATGGTGCTCAACCATAAATGATCGTGCGGGCGTCCCCAGTAGGAAACATGATAATAGACTCCGTTGCCGCCTTTACGGGCACGCTCTTCGGCAGTGGGGAAATGGCGGATATAGCCGTAGTTATCATCACACCACATCAAGGTCACGTCTTCGGGCACTTGCAGTCCCGCATGATAAATATCGAGCACTTCCTTATAAGGAATAAAGACCTGCGGCACTTGTGTTACGTCTTTATTCACGTACTTTTCGAGCAAGCCGCGCTGGTCAACAAATACCCGGTTCAGGACGGCTTTCTGTTCTTCTACCGTCTTGGCTCCCTGCATCTTTCCATCGTGAACGCCACGCATACCCAGCGTGTAAAGTATCTCTTGTCCGGCAACTTCTTTCACACGATTTTCCCAAAACTGATAAACGGCCGGACTGTTATTCACGTAATCGTATGCTCCTTTTCCACGTATTTTCCATTCTCCGGCAGCATTGCACGCCATTGGTTCGCAGTGGGAAGCTCCCATAAAGATGCCATACTTTTTCGCTGCTTCCCGATTGCCCTTCGTCAGAAAGAAAGGCAAGGTACACTCATGCATAGCAGGCCAGTAGGTATTGGCCCGCAAACGAAGCAGCAACTCAAAAATACGTTCGTTGGTACGCGGCCCGATTTCTCCTTTCACATCCGACGGTTCGTAAGTCTTGTTACTCCAAGGCATCAGTCCCCAATCTTCATCATTAATAAAGATGCCCCGATACTCCACAGAAGGAGACTGCAACTCTCTAAACTTGCCCGAAAGACGAAATGTCTCTTTCTTCTCCGGAGTCACATCTGCCCACCATTCCCAAGGGGAAACGCCCAGCAGACGGGATATTTCAAGTATGCCGTAGGCTGTACCGTGACTGTCGCTGCCGGCTACTACTAGCTTTCCATCTTCTGAGACGGCGAGCATGAAAGCCTGCTTTTTGTTTTTTAATGCGGAAATATCGATGCCTGCCTGCTCAATCAGCTTGCTCTGTCCGATCGTTCCTACCAGGATGTTTCCGGTGTTTATGTCTATATGGGCAGTTGCCGACAATACAGTCTGAAGGTCACGGGACAACAAGTCCAGCGAAGTACGCACCACCGGTGCTTCCGAACCGCTGCAAGCTATCGCAACCGGCCGACCTGACTGCAAAACAAAATCTTTTTGTTTACCCTGAACGGACACGATCACTGCTACCCAAGCAAGGAAAGAAAATAAAATTCTATTTCTCATAAATATTACAGTTTTACAATATCAGTAATGGTCACAAAGCAATCGTCGCTGCCATAGATTCTCTTCGTTTTATCAGTCCATGTGGGGCTGATGCCCGTAACTTCAATCACCAGCGTATATTCCCCTTCAGCCAATTGGGGAGTCTTAAAACGCGTTGCATGATCATTCGCCTTACTATAGAAATCGACCAGTGAAGAATATATTTTCTCCCCTTTCTTATCAAGGATATTCATACGCGCATATCCGCTATGACAGTTCGTTTCGCCCATAACAGCCACACAAGAGCCAGTGAAAGGAATGCTCAGCGTACTTCCTTTTACATTGGAAGATATTCTTCCTTCCTCCACTTTCCAGTCAGCTTCTTTACTGAACGTTATCTTCTTTAAATCGACGGTTTTTCCTTTGCGCAGAGGATTTACGGGTTTCAACTTATCAACGTCCCAGGAAGGCCAGTATTCCGGAATAGAAAGCTTTGTTCCATCCACCTGCATAGGCATCCACACATAGGTGGCAGCCGAAGCCTGATGCGGATAAGACCAGCGATCGCCCATAAACATAGGAATCGTATCTTCGCCACACTTTAAAGGAAACACAAAAGTGGTCTGTGAATTATAGGTCAGGCTTCCTTCGGGAGCAAACAAACCTTGTCTGGTCCACGGGCCTTTGACGGAAGGGGCAGTAAAGTAGAAATTATCATTCTTCTCCCAACTGGTCAGATTGGAGAACAAGAAGAAATACGTGCCGTCCTTTTTAAACATTGCCGGAGACTCTCCGTGAGAACCACCTACTCCCGATACCACTTTTTCCTCTGCCGTACGGTAGTCCTTACTCAAACGATAGACAATTCCTCCGTGCAACAGCAGATATCCAGTACCGTCCGCGTCCTGATAAGTCCCCATATCCCAGCGGCGAATAGGCTTACCTTCATACAACAGAGGTCCGTGAAGTTTATATTCACCTGCTATAGTGCTACAGGTAGCATAACCGATATGGGGATCTTTATAGTTCATATCGTCTGCATGCATATACATCACATACTCGCCGGTAGAAGGGCATTTCATGACTTTCACACGCTCGCCTACACGATCAGGGCCAAGAATTCCGCTTGACTGCATCGGCAGTACAACACGTTCGAACTTCCAGTTCACCAAATCATCAGATGAATAACAACTGAAACCCGGAAATGCATTGCTCTTGTCCGACTTATATTCCCCGAAAAGATAATATCTGCCATTCTCTTCCACAATGCAGGCACCGTGGGCATTGACAATCTCTCCCCTGTCGTCAAACCAGGGAATTCCGTTATTTACTATTTTTTCGGTTTTCCGGGCCATGCCCGTTCCATAAGATACCCACAAAAAGGCAAACAATAACATCCAGTATTTCATGATATTCTTCTATAAATTCTTATAAAAAATATAAGGCACAATTAAATTACAAATTTACGATTAACTATCTATATTCCTATAGAGAATAGTACAACAAGCATGGAATATTGTACTATTTTTCTTCAAAACAACATCCCGCAGAACAGCCACACACTTTCCATCTCCGCCGTGCATATCATGCAGCATCTTTCATCATTGAAAAGAATAAGAATATTTAATGCACAAAAATAGGGAGAAGAACGTAATGAGACGGGAGGTAAATCGGGCAGATATAGGGGGTAAATCGGGCAATAAAGTAAAAGATTGTCATGTTACGATAATTCGCAGTCTGCTAAGTCAAATAAAAGAAAACTCTCTACGGGTTCTTCTGACATATAGAAAACTTTTTACCATCAATACTAAAATCGCAGTTGAGTTTATAATAAATAGTTGCATCGTTTATTATAAACGGTCTCCCCATTTATTATAAACTCCAATACACCTTTTAAGCACGTATTTCTTGATTTTATGCAACAAAAAAGGCTGCAAACCGTATAAAAGGTTGCAGCCTCAAGCTTATCACCGGTTCACATAGATGCTGATTTGCATATGATCCCCTTTGTATTTTGTTATAATGTTACACTATTTTTTTCGGTTCGGTTAAGATGATTGATAAGGTGCATTTCGTTTCATTTTTTAATGGGTTGTTACTTTATTGCCTGTATGACTCCTGCAAATATACAACAAAAAAATGCCTTTGTCAAGTCCTGCGGATATTTGAATAATTAAAAAGCGACAGGCAGTGCAAGTAACTGATACATCAAAGTGCGTGCCATACGCTCCTGCCCTTTGGTGTCGGGATGCAAACGGTCATAGCCGGCATCATAGAAATAAATAAGCTGTTCTTCAACCATCGGATTCATACCTGTCACTGCATTAAAGTCTATGACAGGTATTCCCCATATATTTCCTGCCTCCTTAATAGCCTGCACATAAGCATCTATATATTCTCCGCAACCATTCTGATAGCTTTCATCCGGCTGGACATTCTTATCGCCGAAGTTAGCCAACGAACGATGCAAAGGAGTCAGCAGAACGATCTGCTTATCCGGGAAAAGTTTCTTCAGTTGAGTGATTCCTATATTAATACGACCTCTATAAGTGTCTTGAGTCATGACAGGCGTACGCTTTTTCCGCGTCACCATCTTCTTCATCTCACCGTGAGCAGACAGCACTTGCTCTTCTTGTTCCGTAAACCACTCACCGATAGGCACACTACTATTATAATCGTTTGTCCCCATAAAAACCAGGATAGCATCGACTTCTCCGCCATGTTCTTTCTTCAGCTTTTCCGCCTGACGGGGTACATCATCCCACTGCCTTCCACTAATGCCGTAAACAAAAGGAGTGATCCCCAGCCATTCTTTCAGAAAGTCCCAGTACTTCTTTATATTATCACCGTAGCAATTCGGGTCTGTGATGGAATCTCCGATGTATCCTACTTTCTTGCCTTGCCAGGGATGCTGAATACAACCTTGTTTATTTTCAGAAAAGTCTTTTGTTACAGATGCTTGCTCTTGTCCATACGCCAAACAAGAGGAGAGAAACAAAACTGTGCATATGATCAGAAACCTGTTTTTCATTGTTTTATTCTATTAATAATGAGGTACTCGTATTCAAGTATGGAAATGCAGCCTCAAAAATAGACAGTTTAAGCGAAAGTAGCAAGAATAAAAACAAGAAGATAAAGATAGTACCTTCTTCCCCCGTTTGCAGGGCAACTATAATCTGATTGCAGGACATATATAGCCAATGTGCAGGGTAACTATCTCCTGCACGTTGGACATATATGTCCTGCACGCTGGGCATATATGCCCTATAAATACTTCATATATCTAATACACAGACTTATTTTGTGTACATCTTCAATCGGATATATCCTTCCTTCGACTGATTTTTCAATGCAATCCCGATACGTGTATATGCCGGAGAGTTCACTTCAATCGTTTCGGAAGTAAACACCACTTTACCCGATGCATCAATAGCTACAATCATCTGTTCGGAATCTGTAGCCAGCAGAAGATGTGTATCGTCCAGGATTTTCCAGTCGGCTCGTGTCGTTATGGCTGTTTCGAATCGGATCGGTGTTTTCGCTGTAAATTCATCGCCAACTGTAAAGTTGCCTTCACCCTGGCGGTCGTAAACGAAAGTACGAATGAGCTTATCCAAATTGGGGGTGGAATAGGCAGAGGTATAGTCAATACTGAATACATCTTTTTCGTTCGTAAATTCTTTCTGTAGCACAACGCCTTTCGCTTTGCCACCCGAGGACTGTGTTCGTCCGTCTACTACAGGAACCGGATGACCGAATGATCCTTTTATCTTATATTTCTGAGGAGCGTCTCCGTTAAAGTAATCACCGGGATAGGAGTTCGGACCACCCTGATCGCCAACCATCGTTTCACTTCCCAAAGCTACGGCATAAGAACCGACATCATTGTGGTTATGATTCTCCGCATTGGTTCCGCCCTTGGCTGATATGGCCAGACGACAGGAAGTTCCACCGGCAGGACGAGCAATCAAAATACCTGCCTGCTCATAATAAGCGCGCAAAGCATCCGACTCTTCCTGCAATACCTGACGGATTCCGTCTGTCATTCCAACCTTTGCAACCTGACTTGTGAAAAGTTCGAGAAGGTGAAGGGACAAGTTGTTTCCTTTGGGTAAAACAGGCTGTTCTTCTGCAGAAGTAATACCCAGCGCCCGGTCGCAGTAACTGAGAATAAACTTGTCCGGCGACAACCCGATGCGACAATCCGAATAGGCGGGGCACACTCCTTCATTCATCTGTATCTTCTTCCCATACCGGGCGATACGGACAAACTTGGGAGTCTGAAAGAAGTCGATCTTTCCCTGCGTTGCCCGGTATACTTCTTCACGCAACAGAATGTAGGCACAGAAACCATAATTATAATAACCTACACCTTCACTACAGTAGCCGTCGTCAGCGTACCCCTTCATTCCATACACGTTATACTTTTCGGCTGCCGCAACAAAGTAAGCACGTTCCTCCTTATCGGGCAACAAGGCAAGAGCCGCACCGGTAACACCCGCCAGACACACAGAGTTCCAGTTATTGGTAGCGGTGAACCACCAAAATGGTTTTGTCTCTTCCAGACAACGGTAGACCGGACGGAAAACCTTCTCACGGAAAGCACACTGCACCCGTGCCCTTACCTCCGGCGACAGACGATCGTCCAGCATGGTAACACACTGAGCAATACCGTTTCCGGCAGTAGCAACCACCAAGTCTACATAATAATCCGTTCCTTTATAATTCTTCAGACCGCGGTCGTGGGCAGGAATAGACCAAGGCTTCTGACTGCAAAGAGCCACCAGAGCTTTTTCGATGGCAGGGACATAACGCCTCTTATTTTCAAGGCATTCAGCCAAAGTCAGCCTGTACAGATATTGATAACGGGCATTCATCATATTCTCTCCAGGCAAACGAACGTTCGTCTTATTCAAATGCAGGTACAGTGAATCGACAAAAGGGGGCATCCCCTGCTTTAACAAAGCAGGAGCTTCCTTTTCCAGAAGTTGTTTAGCGTCGTCACTCTCTTTTATCTTATTCCAGAAAGTCCTGTCCTTATAAGACGTTCCTATCCCCTGCGGTCGATCGGGAAGCATAGCTGCAATTTCCTGAATACGGTTCTGCGGGATAGTAGCATTCTGTTTCGGAGCGTCTTCTGCCATACGATACATTTCCGTTCCGGCAAGCAGGAAAGCACCCGGTCCGTATACTTCTGTCATATTGCGGGTCACTTTCTTTGGGTCGGCACCGATAGGTTGTACATATCCTAGTTTACCGTCTTCTTCTACCGCAGAAAGCAGTGCTTTCCATCCTTTCTCTACTACAGGCAGGAACTTTTCCTTTGGTAAAAGTCCCTCGTTCAGTCCATAGGCAAGGGCATATACGAAGAAACCGCTACAGCTTGTTTCTGGTGATGGATAAGCGTCCGGATCGAGCAGACTTGCACGCCAGAACCCGTCGCTGCTCTGTAAATTAGCGATGCGGTAACAGAGTTTCTGAAACAGTTCCTGATAGAACGGACGATATTTGCTCTTGGCAGGCAGTTCACGTAGCATTTCTACCAGTCCGCCAAGCACCCAGCCATTGCCCCGTCCCCAAAAGACTTTGGCACCATTACTCTCTTTCATATCAAAATAACGGTGGTCACGGTAGAAGAGATTTTCTTCTTTATCGAACAGGAACTCGTAAGTCGCTTTGTACTCTTTATCCATAAAGCGAATGAATTTCTTATCACCAGTGATATTATAGAGTTTCAGATAAACGGGGGGTGCCATGAAAAGAGCATCACACCAAGTCCAGTGTTCTAATGTCGTGGCATCTCCGTAAGTCAACTGAAACGAACCCGAAGGAGGATTGGCGACCACCCACTCCGTACGCGCCAGAGTAGGAACAATCATGTCCTTTTGCTTGTACTTTTCGTACAGATACAGATAGGTTTGAGCAATACAAATATCATCTGCATGATACATCCGTTTATCTACCTGCCAATAGTTACGACTTCCCAGGCGGGTCAGCCATTTATAATAGAAGTCATCCTGATCGTCCTTCTCGGCGATCTCTGCCCAATAAGCAAGTCCCAGGAAAAAGGTGGCATTCACCCAGTTGAGATCACCATAAACAGCTCTGTTGTAATGACCGATCTGCCAATCGGCTACCCTACGCATCGATTGCTTCACTTCGAGTTTAGTAAACGATTGTGCATGTGTCGTGCATAAATAAGCTATGCTTAGAAAAAGAATCAAAAGTAATTTCTTCATAATATATTTTTTAATTTATATGCTTTGGATGCACCGGCATAGATACCGGTATTTCTAAAATCACATAAAACAGTCTTTCGCTCGCTGGATATTTCAGGAATCAGCAATTCAACTTTAATACAAGATTGTGTCTGCCCAGGATCAGCAATATGCAGTTCGGCATTACCACTGTGTCCATCCTTAATCATCAATGCACAGGCTTTATCCACACTTACAGAAAGCTCTCCGTTACGGAATGTACCCTCTTTATAAAATACCATTTGCCATATTCCCAATTTCGTATGCCTCACTATCTGCATAGAATCCGTATTCGCCAGAATTTCGACGGGACTCTTCCTGTAGTTATTCATCTTGCGGGCAGAATGAATCCCAGGCACCACGATATAGGCATAGGTAGCATTCCGGGGATTACAACCATGATTAAATCCCAAAGTAAAGACCTCTTGCTGCTGCTCATTTTTAGATTCAGTATGATTAATGCTGTACCACGATCCCGTCTGTATCTTCTTGCTCAAAAAGAGATTTCCGCCGGCGGGAAAGACATAACCAATTCCATTGTGCAATACCCATTCGGGAGAATCATAGACGAAATCTCCTTCTTTCACCATCGACTGCTTCTTACTTTGTGACAATATGACCTCCTTTTTCGAAAGCAAACATTGATTGATAGTAGTACATACCGGTACACCGGCTGTCGAATTAACCCCCGCTCCCAAACAAATGATTTCATCATCGAAAAAGAACCAGGACTTTTTAGCTGCGGTATTTATATCAGCATAGGTATCAAGATATGAATAAACAGATACGCCATAAAGACTATCAGAGACTCCTCCTGCAAATACGGAAGTTCCCTTCGTTTGCCAATCAATTACAGTTCGTGGAATGGTATCCAGTTGAGGAGCAGTCACTCCAGGAATACGATTCCAGTTCCATACCGGAAAGATGCGGGCGTACTCGTCCCCTTCGGTCACGATGTTTGTACATCCGTCGGACATAAAATAGGTTTTCAGATTTTCACCATTCCCATATTCGCATCGCATGGTACGATTGGAAACCATACGAACGTCAAATGTATAGTGGGGACGGACATGAAGAGCATAGTCTCCTCTGAAATAATGAGTGTGTAACGGCTTTATTCCATAGTTGGCGGACTTCTTGCCTTCCAATCTGGCTATAATCGCATTGTATTCATCAATATGTGCCGGGTCGAGCTCCAGCATTCGTTTGGCAAACAAGGCGGCATGACTCTTTTGGGTAGCATTATTACGGCTCACTCCTCTTCCCAATACATCGAAAAGCATGTATTGTCCACGTATAACCTGATAATAAGTGCCGCACATAAAATGCCTCAGAAATTGTATTCTCTCATCATCCAATGCATATTTCGTTCCTTTAGTATATAGAGCTACCTGTGTTACTCCTTTCAGTATTTCGTCTCCATAACCACCGATATAAAGCTGCACGCCATGCTGAAAATAGCTGTTGTCATGCTGAAATCCTTCTTTCACAGTATATGATAGAGGACTATAAACATTCTCAACAGCCGTTTTCAAGTCAACATCATTCTTCTGAAGGCAAGCTCTATAAATCCAATGTAAAGCAATATCCGTCCGGTTGGCTCCAGTCCATCTGGCAGGATGTCCGCCGTCCTTCCGCATACGTTGCAAGACCTTTGTCTCCAATACTTCCGGAATCTGCCTTTTACCAACACGCATCTGAATAAGCAGAATACCGAGTTTCTGCGGCTCGGCAATCTGATTATACCACCAGTTATTACAATGTGGATTACGATGATGCCAATACTCCAAGCCCTTTACTATCTTATGATACAAATCTTCATTCTGATAATAGGAATTCTTTGGATGAGTATAAGCAAATACAAAGTCATACAACCGATCCACATGAATAAGTGGCATCCAGTTAGTACGATCCCGGCGGGCATAATCTATATCTATAAAACATCCTTGGACGTCATCATACAGTTCCAGAGCTTTATCAATATTCGGATTTTCTGCAACCCCATCCCGAATCTTCTTCATTAGAATATCAAAATCATCATTCTGCAAGCCAGACGTACAAATAGAGGGACAAGGTAAAACCAAATCCCAAGGACTCCATGCCAGCAATAATAGAATTATGATTTTATAATGTATCATTTTCATATATGCATGTTTATCATTTGGAGAATAAGGGGATATGTCAAAAGTAACTAAATTCCCTTCTTGAAGGAGGAGAGCTTAGTTACTTTTGACACACCTTCTCATCCTTAAAATACAATCAGGCCGACCACTCAGGCTACTTCGTATATTTAACAGGTTTCGACCAGATTTTATCCAATACGTTTTCCTGCGGAGCATACAAGGTTTCCATTATAAAAGAATCGCCTGTAAAATCTTCTAAAACGTCCTGTCCTTCCTTATTATAATAAGAAATTTTTGTTGTTTCTTCTCCTCCCTTGTTCCAAGTTAGCCTGGATGCCACTAATGTGCTGTCCAGCAACATGGAATATTTGATGACCAGATTACCACTCTGCATACTCTTAGAAACAATGGAACGATTTAACAGATAGCTCTGGTACTGTGTCCCATAAATGGTTCCTGTAAAGTCTGTAGCCAATGATTTATTCAACTCATCATCTTCCAGCCAGGCGGAAAAAATGATAGACCCCTCCCGCATATTCTCTAAAAGAATATCCGTCCTCTTATTTTTGGCCAACTCATATCTGACAGTATCACTTTGATTCAATGCAAGAGCAATCTTTGTAGA
>UMGA01003631.1_pt1 | contig 13623 bp, 13 predicted proteins | sample 1965171 | NCBI WGS metagenome assembly UMGA01 (sample SAMEA4836062, study PRJEB28245) | human gut metagenome | biome: gut microbiome; material: fecal sample | place: Denmark | collected 2008 | reverse complement strand
GCCGCATCTCTCGAAACGACTTTATTAATTTACCCTATTTCTGTTCTTCTTGCAAGTTTGCCCCTTCGTTTGCGTTGTCATTAGTTCAGATAACTTTTTATCGCTTCATCCTCTTCAGCATAGCAAAAATACTACCATTAAAATTAATGATAGTATTTTTATTAGCTATAATCCGAACTATCTATTCGAAATATTTTTCAAAAAACTTTATTTTAAATCAAAATTCCTTCGCAATGATCTACTTCATGCTGAATTACCTCCGCAATAAAATCCGTAAACTCTTGCGTCTTCGTATTAAGATTCATGTCTTGATATGTCACGGTAATCGTTCTATAGCGTTTAGTCTTTCGTTCGCCACTCAATGAAAGGCATCCCTCTTCAGTCAAATACTCACCACTCTTTTTTGTAATTTGCGGATTAAGCATAACTAATGGAAGAAGTCCTACATAAAAAGCAATGATTCTTTTATTTTTACCAATCATATTGGCTGCTAGTCCGACGGCCTTGTCTCTATTCGCCAAAAGAGTATCTCGCAAATCTTCCGCAACTTTCAAATCTGCACGATTTGCACTCGTCGACTTTTGACTCAAAAAGAGTTGGTCATGAATAATATTTTGCGCTGTCATAAAATCACCTTGTGTCGTTAATATTTTTACTAATTATAATAGATATTTTGGAAGTGAATAAACAGTGAACAACCAAGCATTTCAAAAATTATCGCCTAATCATCCATTAACTAATGAACAAAATAGTTTGATTAACCGAATTATCAAGTTTGCGGCTGCGCATTTACAAAACAAAAACATCCCGGCTGTTTTTACTATCTATGGTGATGCTGGTACTGGCAAAAGCGTGATTCTCTCATCGCTATTTGATCGGATTCAAAAACTAAGCCGCAACAATACTGCACCATTTTCAGGTACGCAAAATTATTTTTTAGTAAATCACCCTGAACTGCTTAAAGTCTATAAACAAATCGCGGGGCCACTACAAGAACTTTATAAAAAAGACTACATGCGGCCTACTTCATTTATTAACCAATTAGATAAAAAGCAAAAGACAGCGGACATCGTAGTAATTGATGAAGCGCATCTGCTTTTATCGCAGCCAGATCATTACAATAACTTCTATCATAATAATCAGCTTGAAGAGATTATTAAACTAGCCAAAGTTGTCGTTCTTGTTTTTGATGAATATCAGGTGCTGCGCATGAAGAGTTTTTGGACTAAAGAGCGCTTGGAACAAATTACGCATCGCTACGCCCACGAAGAATATGTTTTACATCATCAATTTAGGATGACGGCTCCGGATAATCTGATCAACTGGTTTGATGCTTTTACTCAAGAAACTTTGCGGCCACTAGATAAAACCATGTGGCAAAATTATGATTTCCGTATTTTTACCGATGCCGAAAAAATGCGCCAGGAAATCATTAAACGAAATAATGAAGAAGGTCTAGCGAGGGTTCTTTCTACATCCGGCTATCCTTCCACCTTAGACGGCGGCAAACATTACATTAAAGAAGGTAACTTCAAAATGCCGTGGGATCAGTACAATTACACGTCAACGCCATGGGCCGAGATTCCGGAAACCATCAATGAGGTTGGTTCTATTTATACTTGTCAGGGTTTTGATTTAAATTATGCCGGCATCATTATTGGACCGCCAATTAGCCAGGTTCCTCATACTAACAAGCTGCAGGTTAATTTAGACAAAATCACCGATACAGAGATGTTTAAAAAGCGTAACGATCTGACCGATTCTCGAGCTAAGCTTAAATATGAAGAAAAAATGGTACTAAATTCGCTAAATGTTCTTTTCAAACGTGGTATCAAAGGCACTTACCTCTATGCCCATGATCCATATCTGCGACAAACTTTAAATAGCTTGTTCATTCAAGCAAATTGTATGTAAACATTTTCGCTTACATTTTCTTAATAATTTTGAACTTGTATGGACCAAGTATCGCGCTAAAATGGAGATTAGACATGTTTAAGGGAGGCCCTCAAAATTTTTAAGAAAACAATTATCGGGATGGCTGCTGTCACTTTGCTAGGCGTTTCAGCACCTACAGTTAGTGCTAAAACAGCAACTCCTGTTCAAGCGAGCACATATCCCAAAACAGAAATGCGCAGTTTTGTACGCAATGTTTTTGCTCAAAACAATAGTCGCGGCAGTGCTGTAATTATCAAAAATGGTCGTCCGCAGCAAATTAGCTACGGCTGGGCTTGGTACGGCAAAAAGATCGGTAACGGAAACGAACAAGTAGTTTATCCAACTGGTTCTCTGCAAAAGATAATTACTGCAGCCATGGTTATTCAATTAATGAATGAAAAATGGCACACCAGCGAGCGTTTTACTCAAAACACCAAAATATCACGTTGGTTCCCTAACCTTAAAAACGCCGACAACATTACAGTCGGTGAATTAATGACCCATACTTCCGGCATTACTGCAACAGGTACCGAAACTGACCGCGGCAGCGATAGTTCCGAAGAAGAAGCCATTAATTGGGCTATCAATAATGCAAATTCCACTGATCCCGGCACTTCCGGAACTTATTCTTACAATAATACAAACTATATTTTGCTTACCGGCATTATCAGAAAAGTCAGCGGCCAATCTTATGAAGAAAACTTCAACAGCCGCATCATTAATAAATTAGGTTTAACCAATACTTATCTTTACCAAAACATCCCTAGCGGAAAAACAGATCCAATTTCTTACACTTGGGACAACGGCAACAACTATCAAGATCCACAATATGTAAAAAGATCTTTAGCATCTCAACTTCCAGGTACAGGTAACATGTTTACCACTCCAATGGATTATTACAAGATTCAAGTTGGTTTAACCAATGGAACCATTTTAAGTAAGTCAGATTTCCATTACCTTACTCACTTAGACAGTAAGGTTAATGATTATTCTGGCGGTGTACATATTGAAAACAACGATACTATTAAATCTGCTTACGGCAATTTAACTGGTACTCACTTCGGTATGTGGTTCGAAATGACAACTGATAATCGCAACGGTTTGATTATGTTCTTAAATCAAACTTCAGGCGATGAAGATGCGCAAAAAGCAATGGGCTTGCAAATTTTGAATCATATTAGGGCTAACACTTTTACAGATGATTAAAACAAAAACAGCTTTCTACAACAGAAAGCTGTTTTTCTTATGCAAATAAATATGTGTACATCTCACTAGTGAGCGGCGTTTCGAATAATAAATTCATCCCTACGGCTGGCTTTTTCTTAGCACCAATCAATTCTTCCTTAACCGACTTAGGATCAATTTTTGCCTCACCTAAATAGAAGAACTGCTTGCCTTCCGCATCACTTCTTTTAACAAACAAGTGAATGTGCATCCCTTCAGTATGTAGCAAGCGCTGCACTTCTTCCGAATTTAAATGACGTGGCACTCTTGTATACCAACGCAAACTTCGACCATTTTCTAACGTATTATTGTAGATTGCGTTGCGCTTTTGATCATCATTCTTCTCATAAGTGATAAACATTGGCGTATCGTGTTCGCCAACGCGATAGCCATACATTGGAGCAGAAACATCTTTGGGCCAGTTTAATAAACGGCAAGCATCTTTACGATCATATTGTTGATACAGAGTAAATTGATGCAGATTGTCATACGACTCATTTAATTCCAGCCCCGTTTTAATTACGTCTTCTGCCAATCGTTTAAACCAGTTATTTTGCTTAAGTGTGGCGGCTAATTTTTCATTCAGTTCATAATCAGGCAGATTGCTATGCTCAATTAGCGGCAGATCGCCATATTGAGCTTTTTTCGTTGTCTTGCCCTGCTTAACGTCGAAAAATGACAAAGATAAAATATCTTCAACTGACTGCAGCACTGCTTCATTCACATAACCACATTTTTGCAAAAGACTGACGTAGTCTTCTTGCTTTACTTTGCCGTTTTTGAAAAGCAAATCTAGCAAAAGCAATTCATGTATTCTTTTACCATTTAATAATTCCTTGGTCAGAAAAGTTAATACCTGATTTTCATATTTGCTTAGCTCAACAGATTCACCCATTTTTTGTAAAAAGGTCGCATAGTCGTCCAAGCCATGATTATTCGCAAAAACAAGTGGTGATACTGAACCATATTGGTAAAAGTCATACAAAAGCGGAATACGACCAATTTTATTTTTCAATTCTTGATAGCTCTGCCTCAATTCACGCAGGCCATCGAGTTTTACCTGATCTAGCGATGCCAAAATCTTTTCAGAGGCCACTTTACTGAAGTTAATCGTTGAAACATCGATCAGATTTGGCAAGCGAGTCTCTCTTTTAGCCCGGTCTTTGTCACGCGAAGTATCCTGATTTAAGGCGATCGGGATCAAATAATTATTTTTATAGTTACCGATAAAATCAAGCGCCGTCACGAAGTTTTTACCAGGATATTTCCTAAGACCTCTCCCTAATTGCTGCGTAAAAACAATACTCGACTGCGTGTTGCGCAACATAATAATCTGATTCAAAGACGGAATATCAATCCCTTCATTGAACAAATCAACGGCAATAATATATTCGATTTTTCCGTTAACCAGTTTGGCAATAACTTCGCTCCGGCGTTTTTCACTATCTTCATTAGTCAAAGCAATTGCTGGATGACCTTTTTTAGAAAACAAGTTAGCTAATTCTTTGGCCTCATCCTGTCTGCTGCAAAATACCAATCCTTTGGCTTGCTTGCCACAATAGCCATAATAATCAATCTCTCTTAAGACATAATCCACACGCTGTTCAGAAACTAAGTAGCGTAAGCCCGTCGTTTCATCAATCGTCTCGCCATCTGCTTCATAATCCTGCACGCCAACATAATGAAACGGCGCTAGCATCTTTTCCTCTAGTGCATCCCGCAAACGAATCTCATAGGCCAAATTATAATCAAAAATTTGGTACACATTTTGTTCATCCATTCGCTCAGGAGTGGCCGTCATCCCTAGTAAAAATTGCGGCTTAAAGTGCGCCAATATCTTTTGATAGCTTGGCGCCGCTGCTCTGTGCGCTTCATCAATCAAAATATAGTCAAATTCATCTTCAGCTAAACTAGCTAACACATCTGTCTGACTTAAAGTCTGTACTGTCGCAAAAATATATTTTCTGTTTAATTCATGATGACTACCGCTAAGCAAACCAAAATCTTTTTTCGAACCGCCAATTACCTTGTAAAAACTTTCAAGCGACTTCTTCGCAATCTGTTGACGGTGGACAACATACAAAAACTTTTTCGGCTTAAAGTCTTTTACAGCAAAAGCACCTAAATAAGTTTTACCCGTTCCTGTTGCGGAAACTACTAACCCACGCTTTTCGCCGTTAGCAACTAATGCATTCAAATTCTTTAACGCTGCTTGCTGCATCTTATTCGGCGTAATCTTTTCAACGCTTTTACGGACAACATTTGCTTTAGGCTTTACCCAATTTGCTTTGTATTCTTCCAGCCATTCGCTAGTGATATCAAAACTATTTTGCTCAAGCAAAGCAATCTTTTGTGCAAACTGCTTGGTTAAATTCGCTTGGTTATTCGAACTAACTTTTAGCGCCCACTCATAATTACTAAGCACAGCTGACCGAGTAAAGTTGGCACTGCCTACAACGACAGTTTGGTAATTTTCATGTTCAAATAAATAGCCCTTAGCATGAAAGCCCGCTTTTGTCGCAATTTTAATTTTTAAATTCGGTATCTTCTGCAGCTCTTTAAAAACACGGGGATTATTGAAGTTAAGATAATCGCCTGTAATGATCGTGCCTGAAACGCCCTTATCAGCTAAATCGGCTAGCACCACTTTAAGTGGTACGAGCATATCCTGTGTGATAAAAGCTACTGCCCAAGTAAAACTCCGGCAGCTAGATAATTCTTCGCGTAAAGTAAACCAGATTTTTTCTTGTGCATCATTACCTAAAACTCTCGGTCCAAATAATTCACTGCCAGGATATCTCTCATCCTCAAAACCGTTTAAAATTGCATCCCGCATCACCGTCATGTTTTTCACCTCGTTAATTGATTCTACTAAAAAAGCACTCGCTTTTTAAAAACGAATGCTTCAAGTTTATTGATTTTGCCATTTTTCATGCCAGCGATACAAAATCAGTGGCAAAACTGATACGATCGCACACATGCCAATCAAAGTCCAAACATAAACACCATGTAAGTAACTTGGAGTTCCTTATGCTGGAACGAAGGTAACGAAGAATGCAATTACGGTAATAATTAATGCCAAAATTGCAATCGCAATACTGGTGTTAGGATTCTTCGACATGTAATACATGCGGTGATAGTCTTCGTGTCTTCTCTTTAAAACAATGTAAGCGATCAACATGATCATATAAACCATCAAGTACTGAGCAGTAGTTACGGCCAAAGAAACATTAAAGGCAAAGTCCACATTGGCACCACTAGTAAATGTAATCAAAAGCGCAGAAATAGCAACAATGCTTGATTGCAAGATCATGATTCTGATTGGCACACCATGCTTAGTGGTCTTGGCAAAGAATTTAGGCATGTAGCCTTCCCTTGCAGCTTCACACATCCCTTGGTTAGGACCAGCAATCCAGTTACCAAGTTCACCGATGATTCCGCAGGCGAGCATGATTCCCACAATCTTTTGCAATAAATCACCAGGAAGACCAATTATTGATTGAAGCCATTTCTCCGGCCATTTACGTAATTGGTATAAACCAGGCAATACCAGCAATCAATAAATAAAGCAGCGCTGTAGCACCAGTCTTACCAAATGGAGCTAGTCATCGCAAACAGCTTGAATGCAGTCAGACGATTGTATTTCAAGTCCTGCTCCAGGGCCCAATCTTCTTTTTTCTCGTTATTCAAAAAATTAACCTCTACTCTTCCAAAAAAATATTTTTTCGAAAGTAATTATACTAGTGTTTTGATTATTTTACAGGTTAATTTCGAGCAAAATTGGACAGTGGTCTGCTCTTTTTCCGGTATCCATCATTTCTGACCGAACCACCTTATCGGCTATCCGATTAGATACTAGCCAGTAGTCAATTCTCCAGCCAGAGTTGTTGGCCTTGGCGGTTCTAACGCGTTGAGCCCACCAAGAATAAACATCTGTAATATCGCCGTGAACTTTTCTAAATGTGTCTGTAAAACCTGCATTTAATAAATTGGTAAAGTCCACTCTTTCTTCATCAGTAAAGCCGGCTGAATGGTGATTATTTTCGGGATGCTTCAAATCGATTTCAGTGTGAGCACAATTGTAATCGCCACTTGCCAAAACTGGCTTTTCTTGATCTAGCTTGTGTAAGTATTCAGTATATTTCTCATCCCAAACTTGGCGATCAGCTAAACGCTTTAAGCCACTACCTGAATTGGGCGTATAAACTTGTGTGACAAAGAACTTATCAAAATCAAGCGTAATAATTCGGCCTTCCGCGTCCATCGTATCTGGTACACCAATAGTTGGATATGAAGCTTTTGGCGTTAATTCTTTTTTATAAAGATACATTGTTCCTGCATAACCTTTTCTGGCCGGTTCTTCTGAAGAACGCCAAACGTAATCATATTCAGGAAACTTTTCTGCAAGTACTGTTTGGTGCTTCTTAGTTGGACCCGTTGCACGCAACTTGGTTTCTTGAATTGCAATAATATCAGGATTTGCGTCATGAATTTTATCTAACACCTGACGGGTTTCTTCAGCTCTAGCTGATGTTCCAGTCAAAGCCGCATTAAGTGAATCAATATTCCATGAAATTAAAATCATTGCTCTTTCTCCTTTTTTCTATTCATGCTAATTATAGCCGAAAAAGAAAAGGACTGGCTTAGATGACTAATCTAAACCAGCCCTTTAAGGGAGTTGTGTTGAATGAGAATAACGAGATTTTTTTACATTAGCCTACTCATCACTAATGCTGTGAAAACGAATCATCAAGGTTAACAAAAAGGTTCAACGCTTGAGATATGCAGGGGACTTGATTCTTCATTTTCGCAAAAAGGGGATGGGCTTTTTATCAACATTCGCTCTTGCGACCACATAGTCGCTTGAGCTCCCAATGTATGAGTTAATAAAACGTCCAATAGGATGTATTAATAAGGAATTAGAAGATTTGTTACCTTCTTGCAATCTATCTCTATTTGTTGCGTTGTATTTTTGTTATGAGTATATAATACCAATTGCATGACACGGTGTCATTATATTCTCTATGTCTTTATAATTCCTTAAACAATTGCCGTATATAGGCAATAATTTATTTTGCTTATTTAGCTTGTTTTATTTTAAATTTTTAAAATTTTCTGCAAAAAATAAGCTTTTTTGTGTTTTGTTGAACAAGTGGAAGTGTATAATGAGGGCTGGTCATACTAATAAATTTTACGGAGGTTTAAATTTATGACAAAGATTTTTGCTTACGCTATTCGTAAAGATGAAGAACCATTCTTGAACGAATGGAAGGAAGCTCACAAGGATATCGATGTTGATTACACTGATAAGCTTTTGACTCCTGAAACTGCAAAGCTTGCTAAAGGTTCAGATGGTGTTGTTGTTTACCAACAACTAGACTACACCGCTGATACTCTTCAAGCATTGGCAGATGCTGGCGTAACTAAGATGTCATTACGTAACGTTGGTGTCGACAACATTGACATGGACAAGGCTAAGGAATTAGGCTTCGAAATTACTAATGTTCCAGTTTACTCACCAGACGCTATTGCTGAACATGCTGCTATTCAAGCTGCACGTATATTACGTCAAGACAAGCGCATGGACGAAAAGATGGCTAAACGTGATTTACGTTGGGCACCAACTATCGGCCGTGAAGTTCGTGACCAAGTTGTCGGTGTTGTTGGTACTGGTCACATTGGTCAAGTATTTATGAAAATTATGGAAGGTTTCGGCGCAAAGGTTATTGCTTACGATATCTTCAAGAACCCAGAACTTGAAAAGAAGGGTTACTACGTTGACTCACTTGACGATTTGTATAAGCAAGCTGATGTAATTTCACTTCACGTACCAGATGTACCAGCTAACGTACACATGATCAACGACAAGTCAATCGCAGAAATGAAAGACGGCGTTGTAATTGTAAACTGCTCACGTGGTCCACTTGTTGACACTGACGCAGTTATCCGTGGTTTGGACTCAGGCAAGATCTTCGGTTTCGTTATGGATACTTACGAAGGCGAAGTTGGTGTATTTAACAAGGATTGGGAAGGTAAAGAATTCCCAGACAAGCGTTTGGCAGACTTAATTGATCGTCCAAACGTATTGGTAACTCCACACACCGCCTTCTACACCACTCACGCTGTACGCAACATGGTTGTTAAGGCATTTGACAACAACTTGAAGTTAATCAACGGCGAAAAGCCAGATTCTCCAGTTGCATTGGACAAGAACAAGTTCTAAAAATAAATTAGAATTAATAAAAAATCTCAGCTCAATTGGGCTGAGATTTTTTGTTTGGTTTATAAATTATCGTTATAGCTATCAGACACGTCGTCCGCAGGATTGGCTACTGACTTTAAAGTGAAGTTCTTACCATCATAGTTTAAAACAACGATGCCACAATTGTGATAATGCAGTTTTCCTAGGGGATGTAAACTGTTCAGTGCTTTTCTTAAGAAGTTCATTAAGGCACCACCATGTGAGACAATTAACACGTTTTTACCATTTGGAATATCCTTAAGCAATCTACGAATCGTTTTATCCATCCGCTCTTCTACTTCGACCTGGCTTTCTCCACCAAATTGTTTGAAGAAGTCATTATAAGGTGGCTTAGGATTCAAACTTTCATCGTGGGCTTCATAGCGACCAAAGGCAAACTCCTTCAATCCCTTATCACGCTTGAATGGCATCTTATGTTCCGTTATAATTTCCAACGTATCACTCGCTCTTTCAGAGCTTGAAGAAAAGGCATAATCAAAGTGTACGTGTTTTTCTTTTAAATAATCACGTGTAGCTTCTGCTTGCGCAATTCCTAATGGAGTTAATGGAGAATCGCATCTGCCTTGGATCTTATGGAAATAATTAAAAAAGGTTTGTCCATGACGAACTAAATATACTGTAATCATTGTCTTCTCCCATATCGAGGTTAAAAATGAAAATACTAAAAAGAATTGGAATCGGTTTGCTCAGCTTAATCGGTATTCTGCTTGTAGTAATTATCGGTTATGTGGGCTACATGCAAATGCACTACTATCGCATCCCTGATAATCGCAAACTGTCTATAAAAAATAATCAATCTAAACAATTAAGCTTGCACCATCTATACTCTATTATTACTTATAATGTTGGTTTTGGTGCATATAATCACAATTTTGATTTCTTTATGGATAAAGGTGAACTCAAAAACGGTACAAAAACGCAAGGGACACGTGGTACTGCCTTTTCTAAACAATCCGTTCTTGCTTCAACCGACGGTGTCATCAAGACGATGAAAAAACAGAATCCTGATTTCATGCTCTTTCAAGAAATCGATACCCACTCAACGCGTAGCCACTATGTCAACCAAGTTAATTTAGTTGAGCACGCTTTTAAAAATTATGACCATGTTTTTGCCAATAATTTCCACTCCGCATATCTCGCTTGGCCACTTTATGACCCACACGGCAGCGTTCAATCAGGTTTGCTTAGTATGAGTAAGTACCACATGCAAAGCGCAGTTAGAAGAAAATATCCTGTTTCTTCCGCATTTATCTCCAAATTTACAGATCTTGATCGCTGCTTCACGGTTATGCACTACCCAATCAAAGGCGGAAAAGAATTAATCGTCATCAATAGTCATATGTCAGCCTATGATAAAGGCGGTAAAATGCGTAAAGCACAAATGAAGATTCTTTCTAAAGTAATCGAAGCTGAATATAAAGCGGGCAATTACGTCATTGTCGGTGGTGACTTCAACCACGCATTAGGCCGCGACATGCTCACCCACTTTGACCATCAAGAAAAGATTCCTAGTTGGGTATCTGTTTTAGATCAAAAGATGTTGCCTAAGGATTTCATCATGGTTAAAGCAACTAACCGTGAGCGTGTAGCTACAGTTAGATCAACGGATATGAAATATCGGCCTAAGGTTAACTACCAAACAGTTGGCGATGGCTTTATCATTTCAAAAAATATTAAAGCCAAGGCTACCGATATCAACACCGATTATCGTTATGCCGATCACAATCCAGTCAGATTAGGATTTAGCTTAAAATAAAAAAGCCGTAAAACGGCTTTTTTATTTTTATTCAATATCTAAATATTTAGCTAAAACTTTTAAGACACCATTCTCATCATTCGATGGTGCTTCGTATTTGGCAACCGCCTTCGTTTTAGCGTTAGCATTTTCCATGGCATAGCTATAACCACATGCCTCAAGCATGCCGATATCATTTTCACCATCACCAAAAGCAATCAAATCTTTTTGTTCAATGCCATAGTACTTAAGCATATCAGCTACACCTTTGGCTTTATCAATGCCCTTGTGCACCAGATCGATCGTCATATTACCGCTACTAGTACCGCGAACGTAATCACCGTATTTTTCATTGAAGCGATCTTGAATAATTGTAGCTAATTCATCGTCGGCAGTCAGACAAACTTTCAAAATAGCATCGCTAGGATCGATATCAGTAAATTTATCGATTTCTTCTACTTTGCGATAGTAAATTCGAATATCATCTTTGGTTGCCTTATCCATACTTTTCAAGATGTAACAATGATGTTCTGCACTAACCATGATGATTGCTTCTGGATATTCGGTTTGAATAAAGTGAAGCAACTTCTGAGCAATATCATAATCGAGCGCAGTTCTTTTGATTACTTTGCCATCGGCTTCGAGAATAGCGCCATTTTCAGATACATAATCAATTCCTTCAGTGAATTCTTGAAAGTATTCATGTGATCTGATCAATTGATTACCTGTAGCTGAAATGAAGGGAATATTGTTTGCTTGTAGTTTTTTCAAAATTTTACCAAAAAGCTGATGATCAAAAGTCTTCTTTTCTGTTAAAAAAGTACCGTCCATATCAACAGCTACGGCTTTAAAGGGTATTGTAGTCATGTGTATCACCTTTCCAATACCTTTATGTTACTATGTAAGCGCTTTTGTTTCATCATTTTTAGCTAAAAATGAAATTTCTTTCACAGGTAATCATATATTTCACTTCATGCAAGAAGTTTTATTTTAATGGGTACGTATATGGATAATGCGCTGTTTCTGGCACTTTATCCCAGGTTACCGTGTGGCCTGCACCATGTGAACAAAAGACCGAGTTAGGCGTATTTTCTAGATCTGAAACAGGATCATAATTTTTCTGTTCGATGATTTCTTGAGCATTTGCTAATGTGCGATAAAGAAGTAATAGAAGTGTAAAAAATTTTGCCGTTCCTATCCGGCACTTAGGGCTGTGTCGGATAGGTCAGGCGTTAGGCTTCCGGCAAGTCTATCTTGCCGACAAAGCTGTAATAAATCTCAATGTCCTGCCTGCGGGTGCCGTTCTCGTCATAGCTGCACTCATGCACGACGATTTTCTCAATCATTTCCCGCAAGAGGGTGGGGGTCAATTCTTCAAAAGCAAGGTGCTTTCTCACAATCCCCATGAATTTCTCGGCGTTGACGGTGGCGGCCTGCGACTTGGAAAGTTCCTCCTGCAAAGCGGCAGCCCGGTCTTTCAGTTCCCGCTGCTCCTGCTCATAGTCCGCCGACAGCTCCATGAAACGCTCGTCGCTGATTTTGCCGCTTACATTGTCCTCATACAGCCGCTTGATAATGCGGTTCACTTCGGCAATGCGTGTCTGGGCCTGTTCAAGCTGCTTCGTGGCTGCGGCGGTCTTTCTCTTGCCGCCGATTTCGTTCTGCTGGATGAGCAGCTTTACAAAGCGGCTCTCATGCCTGGCGGCGTATTCCGTCACTTGCCGGAGATTGGAAAGCACGCCCGCCGTCAAAAGGTCGGTGCGGATAAAGTGTGCCGTACAGTCACGGGTACGCTTCTTGTAGCTGCCGCAGATATAACAGTCCTGCTTGCGGTTCTTGTTCTGATACCGCTGCTGATACAGCACATGGCCGCAGTCGGCGCAGAACAGCATACCAGAGAACAGCCCCACTTCATCATAGCGGTTCGGGCGTTTTCGCTGCTTGCGTAACTCCTGCACACGCTCCCATGTTTCCGTGTCGATAATCGGCTCATGGTGATTTGGGAAGATAGCCTGCTTCTCGATGGGGTTCTCAACGCTGTGCTTGACCTTTTTAAATCGGGTTCATTAACATCTCTCTCCCAATTCGATAGTGCCTGCCGGGTAACATTCAATTCCCCGGCTAGTTCTTCCTGTGTCATTCCCAATTGTGTTCGCAGATGACGTATTTGCTTTCCTGTTGTAATATTCGTCTGTTCCTGGTTCAAAATAGTTTCTCCTCTCTGATACTGATTTTATCAATGATATTTCGCAATAGCCAGCAATGAACGCTTGCATTGCGCAAGACGTTACATTATCTTCTGAAACATATAGCGCACCTTGTCCAGGCGGCTGTTTGGACGGCGGGGCTGGATGACTGGCTTGCCGACAGCGGCCTGATACCCTTTCAGTTCTGTAAGGCATACGCTCTGCCCGTTGGTGTAAGAGGCCAGATCAGTACGGTATGCCTGTATACAGCGGGCGGGAAT
>UMGA01003381.1_pt1 | contig 13902 bp, 12 predicted proteins | sample 1965171 | NCBI WGS metagenome assembly UMGA01 (sample SAMEA4836062, study PRJEB28245) | human gut metagenome | biome: gut microbiome; material: fecal sample | place: Denmark | collected 2008 | reverse complement strand
TTTTATTTTTGTCTCTCATTTGGAATACATTCCAAACAAAAAGGCCATCTTATGATAGTTCCCTTATCTTATTCATGACTACTCAACAAATTCCGTACCTGATCAGCATCCTTGAATTCACCAGAGAAGACCAAAACATCCCCCGGCTCAATCACAGTCCAGCCGTGCGGAGCCAGCCACTGATCTCCACGCCAAATTCGACTGACCGTAATCTTGTCGATAAAGTCCAAATCGGCCAAAGGACGTCCAGTGTAATGCGTATTCGTAACCTTAACTGAGTAAAGCACATTCTTCGTATCAGTAAGAATCCGGTAAACAGTCGGTGACTCAATCAACGCACGCATCAAGGCAGAACGAATATTGGTAAAGTTGAAAATTTCAATATCTCTTTGATGAAATTCGTCAACAATATCGCTATCAACCTGACTGAGTCGTGCAATTACACGCTCTACTCCAGCTTCTCTAGCATCCCTTGCCAAATCGGCATTGTTCTCATCTTGGTGACTCGCAGCCACAAAGATATCACAATCATATGCGCCAGCCTTTTCCAGCGTCTTTGTATCCAAGTCAGGTAATAAAGTAATATTCTCAACTCGGCTGTCGTAAGTTTCATAGTCGACCTTATTAGCAGTGAAAATCTTGACTGAGTACCAATTATCGTGCAAATCGTGTGCAACCGGCACCGTGAAGGCGTTGGCCCCAATAAAGGTAACGGTCTTCTTGATTCTGTCTTCCGGTGACAAAACGAAGCTTGAATTAAAGACAATCGGACTCAAAATACATACGATAACTGCGGCCAAAATAAAGGCATCGGATTGCATTGAAGTAATGGCGTGCAATCTTCTCGCAACTTGCAAGGTTGGCAAAACAATCGTAATGGTTGTAGCAGTTAAGAAGCCGCCGGCAAAAGCATTGCGCTTTTCAAAGAATCTCATGTAGGTTAAAACAACCGGCAACTTGGCGAGCAATAAGAAAATAACCAAGACTGGCAAAAGCATTAAGGCTGAGGGATGGGTCAAGAATGAACGCAAATTCAATCTTACCCCTGTCATAATGAAGAAAATAGGAATAAAAAAGCCATAACCAATTGAGGTCAACTTATCCTTAGTTGCTTCACTTGGTTCAAGCAGCTTCATGACCATCCCAGCCAAAAAGGCACCTAAGATGTTCTCAGCCCCAACAGTTTCGGCAACAGTAACTAGTGAAAAAATTAAGAAAAATGCCAAACGAATATCTAGTTGCGTCGTTGCCTTAGTTACCTTGGCAAACCACAAATATGGTTGCTTAAATCTACGCAAAAGAAAAATTGCGGCCAAAAACAGCAAGATAATCAACCATAATTGTCCTGCATTACCACCGTTGATTGATGCATAAATGGTAAGCAAAAGCAGTGGAATAACTTCACCAAGAACAGCCGTCAACAGGATCGTCTGGCCAATTGGCCGACCCAAAATGTCCTTTTCCTTCAAGGTGGCAATCACCACGCCTAGAGCAACGGTCATCAAGATAATCGCAGCCAGCATAACTTCGCTGAACAAACCGATCCATTTCAAAACAAAGGCCAAGGCCACAGCCATGACGACGATTCCACTAAAGGCAATCACGGCTGTCTTCAGCGGATCAACCATTTTTCCGGCTTGTGATCTCCCCTTCGGATTATTCTTTCTTTGCAATAAATCGAAGTCGATTTCCATCCCTGATAAAAACATCAGTAAGATCACGCCCAGATTAGACAAAAAAGTCAGATCGTGCGTCGAAGAAATCAGGTTGAAACCACTCGATCCCATGATAATCCCCACGATAATTTCGGCTACCGCGGTTGGGACATTGCTAATTTGAAAACGAGCCATAAATATTGGAATGATTAATGCCAATAATACGACTAAGAATAGCGATAATTGTGCCATTTCTCTCCCCTTTTCTCATTCAATCAACAGCAATTATACAAAAAAAAGCGCCCCATTCCCATAATTTTAGGAATAAGACGTGTTTTTCTCTTAATTTACGTCACTTGCTAAAACATATTGTGTAGCATTCAGTGCGTAGTACTTTTGGCCTTTAATAGTAATCTTGCTGCCGTAGACTAATACACGACTGCCCTTCTTGACCTTGTTTTGCTTCTCGATCTCACCAGTGCGAGTACGTAAGTAAGTATCCTTGTTCACGGTCTTAGGCGTTGCGTCGATGTTTGAAGCAACTACGTATTGGTCCTTGCCAATCTGGTAGTACTTCTTGCCATTGATCATCTTGTAGCCCATGACCACAACCGGACTGCCGGCGTACTTGAGCTTCTTGGTGTTCTTGCCCTTAGCATCATAGATGTAAGCATCGTGACCTAAAGTTACAGCACCTTGAACAACTGGGATTTCTTCCTTAGTCTTGTTTGGATCCTTATCCTTGTCCTTCAAGTTAGATTGAGATTGAGTATTCTTCTTTTGCAAGTCGTAATAATACTTAATCAATGAATAAAATTGATCCATGCTGTAGCCCCATTTTTCAAAATAGCCATCGGGGTCAACGTGGTCAGTGCCACCAAGGAAGTTGCTGACGGCGTGGTGCGACCAAATCGTACCTTGACCATCATCGCAGGCATTGTCCGGCTGCAAATCGTAACGGTGTAAAAGCTTAGCAATGTAGATCGCATCATTATTAATTGACTTAATAAATGCGTCCCTACTATCTTCTTCACACAATTCAACTTGAATAAATCGGTTGTTCGCCTGCTGACCTGCACCCCAAGTACCCATGTCGGGCGATCTCATCTGAATAACCTGGTTGCTGTCAACAAACGCATGCACGTAGGCATTAATGTTCATCCACTCGCGGTTGAAGTAAATAGCCTCATCGTGGGCGGTAGCACCCGGATCGTCAGTTTCGTGAACAACGATGCCTTCTGGCTTACCATTTTGGTATTCAACGCCAGGGAATTTGTTGTACTTGATACCTTCTAGCTTCAGCATTTTGTATAAATAAGTAACACCGCTGTACTTATATTTCTTAGCTTCAGTGTTAATCGATGCCGCTTGAGTTTCTTCATTATTAAAACTAAACGTACCGATTAAACTGATGGCCGCAATAAATGCGATCGTTAATTTCTTTAGCTTCACTAAACCATCCTTTATTACATGAAGTTAGATTTCTTGATGTATTGACGGATACCAACTCTGTAGTACTTGGCACCGTTAATAGTTACGGCGCTACCGTAGGTAGCAACTTGTTCGTTCTTCTTGCGCTTCAAGTTGTTGTCGCGGTTGCCATATTGGTTGTAAACGTAAGAATTACGCTTCAAGAACTTGAGGGTACCGTCGATGTTACCGGCTGCGATGTATTCATTTTCGCCAATACGGTAGTAGCTCTTGCCCTTGATGGTCTTGGTGCCGTAAGTGTTGATTAACTTAGCGCCTTCTTCGTCGTTAACCTTGAACATCTTGCCAGCGAGCTTCTTGCCGTTCTTGTCATAAACGTAGGCATTGTGCATCAAGTTCTTTTGGATCTTGGTTACACCCTTTGGAGCTTGAGTGATTGGTTCACTGCTACTGCTCTTCTTGCCCTTGCCAAGAGCACTGCCGTTGATCCAGCCCTTGCCTTCGATATACATTTTAGATGAGCCATCATTATAGGTAATGGTCTTGGTTACAGTAACCCTCTCGCCTTGCTTAACTGAGCCGACTGGACTAGCAACTGAGTGGTCGGTTGGCCAGTTGTAGACTGAGCCGCCCTTTTCGACGGTGTAAACCTTAGCAGTCTTAGTGATAACTGGATCATACTTGCTCAAATTGTGAGCGGTGATTCTTGAGTTAAGTGCGGAATCATATTGGGTATCGGTTGCGTAAGTACCGGTCAAAGCCTTGGTAGCTTGAGCATAGTTATCGGCGTTTTCGATCCAGGCACCCTTGTAGCGAAGTGGTTGCCATGAAACACCTTCACGCAACTTTTGTCCGTTGTCTTCGAATGATTCTTCCAATGTATCGTATTTTCTAAATTTAGCGGTGACGTAGTAACTCTTGCCGTTCTTATCTTCTTCACGCGTCTTAGAAGTATAAGTGGCACCAGTCCAACTATCATCAGCCTTCATACCAAAAAGATTATTCGCATTAACTGCCAATCCTGATTGGCCCCAACCAGATTCAACGATGGCTTGGGCGATCATTACTGATGGATAAGTACCGTACTTCTTAGCAGCCTTCACTGCTTGCTTTGCGGCTTTGTTTAAAAATTCTGCTTGTTCATCGGTTGTTGCTGCGGAAACTTTTTGGCTATGAACAATATTTATAGCATTGCTTACAACTGGCGTAGCTACTGGAGTCAACATAACTGCGCTAGCAATGCTGGTCAAAAGTCTCTTCTTCATAAGTTGGTTCCTCCTATTATTAACAGTTCTATTGTATCTAGCAAGTTATTTTAAAACAAGGGATTCGGCTGATTTGTATGATAAAAGTAATATTTCAATTATGTTATTTTAATAGTGATTAAGTATGCATATTTACACCTTAATTTTGAGGACGATGTTATTGTTAGAAACCTTTTTTGTTTTTGCTGTGCTCTATTCACAGCTAGCGAAAAGTCGCGGCGGAAAGAATCCATCCAACCTCCCCTTAGCAAATAAGAGGAAGGATCACTCCCACACCACACCTACTCTAGTATCGCGTACTCAATATACGTGCTTCAGTCGTGTAGCCTGTACGCATGCTGATCCTTCAGCAAGACTACTACCTCGCGAGAGTTATAAACTCGTGGATCTTGTACATTATAGGCTCCTATCACCATGCTGAACCTATGGCCTATTACATTTTTTATATTTCAAGGAGGAAAAGACCACATGAAGAAAAATTTAAGAATCGTTAGCGTTGCTGCTGCTGCTTTACTTGCTGTTGCTCCAGTTGCTGCTGGCGTATCATCTGTTTCAACTGCCGACTCAACTGCTGCAACTACTGCTACTCAAGAAGTAACAAATCTTGGTACTTTAAAGGGTACTATTGTGCTTGACCGTGGCTCAAACACTCAATTTAGCGTTAAGTTAAGCGATGCTCAAAAAGATGCTATCTTGCAATTAGGTGGTACTGATTTAAGCAATGCTAAGCCTGAAGACATGAAAGACATTGCTGTTAAGTCAGCAACTGGTCAAAATGCAAATGGTGTATTCAAACAAACTATTACATTTACTGTAAACAACAAACCTTACGAAGTTACTGTAAATGCTAAGTTTGCTAGCCAACAAGGTACTCCTTACTTCTACAACAAAGATACCAACACTGTTGTAAATGATGGTAGCACTGTTTCATTAAATGAAATTGCTAACGGCTTTACACCAGATTCACTTTTGACTGCTATTAAGAAACACTACGCTTGGAAGACTAGTGATCAATCAAACGATAACATTGAAATGACTACTACTGCTTCAGATGTTGAAAGCCAATTAGTAGCTCAAGACTTGAAGCGTGCTTCAAACGGTAGCTTTGATTACCCAGCAAACGGCTTCAACCTTAAGTTAACTGCTAAGACAGAAAATGGTAACACTGCTTCAATCACTGTAAGAATTAACGCTTCAGTAAACTACAACGCACCAGCATTTGTATTTGATGGAAATGTTTACTACAATGACAACGTTATGTCAAACGGTAAGACTTCTGGCAATTTAGTACTTAAGGATACTGATAAGACAAAGGTTATTGTAAACGGTAAGTTTAACGATGCTATTGTAACTGATTCTGTCAAAGCTTACGTACAAAGCGCTTTTGGTACTACTTTTGACAAGACTGCAGCAGACTTAGCTGCTCACCAACAATTAATTAACCCAAGCAACATCAAGATTGATTCAAGCAAGGTTAATGCAAGTGTTGCAGGTTTGTACCCAGTAACTATTACTGCTACTAACCCAGCTGGCTTCACTTCAAAGCTTGTTGTTTACGCAATTGTAATGGGTCCTACTGAAAAGGCTCCACAAGAATACGTAAAGGCTGATAACACTAAGGTTTACAACATCAACGGTAACGTTGTTTCAGAAACTGATAATATTTCAGCACTTTCAAAGGGTGCAGCTGTTTACACCTTCGGCAAGGTAACTGTTAACGGTGTTGAATACACTCGTATCAACAAGGAAGGCTCAAACGAATTCGTAAAGAGCTCAGACTTAACTGCAACTAAGCCAGACACTACTGTTCCAAGCCAAAGCAAGACTATTATGCACAACGCATACGTTTACAAGTCTTCAAAGAAGCGTGCTAACAAGGTTACCTTGAAGAAGGGTACTGAAGTAACTACTTACGGTGGTACTTACACATTCAAGAACGGTAAGCAATACTACAAGATCGGTAACAACACTGAAAAGACTTACGTAAAGGCTTCAAACTTTTAATTAAGTCTTTTAGGACACACTGATAAATAAGAAAGGCAGGGCGAAAGCTCTGTCTTTTTTTGGAGAAAATTATAATGAAAAAACGTTTTAAATTTACCAGTATTATTTTAGCAGGATTATTCGCTACAGCTCCAGTGTTTTCATTGAAAGCTAGTGTTCCCAACACTACTCAAGCTGCATCGACTATAACTAAAAAGAATGTTATAACTCATTTTCTTGGTGAACGAAATATATATATTAATAGCACTAAAATTAACGGCTCTGCTTCAATTAATAATATTAGTTTAGTCAATAATTCTGGAACTGAGATTGAAACAAATGATACTGTTTTAACCGATGGTAAATATACTTTGAAAGCTCAGGCAACAGTAATAGGCTTGACACCCACTTCAACTGATCGATCAATTATTATTGCGAATAATAATGGCGAAATTCTGGGATCAGCGAATGTTAGTGCACACGGTACCATTGCACAAGGCGGAATCGAATTTGATTTTACTATTAAAAATGGTAAGTTAAGTTGTACAAGTTTAGGAAATGTTGCTAAAAATACCAAGAAAACCACTAAGAAAAAAGCCAAAAAGAGAAATAAAAAAGTAACACATAAGAGAAGTCACAAAAAAGCTCATAAGAAAGTTACCAAACATACTAGAAAAAGAAGATAGGATTTTATAGTACAACTAATAAAATCCATTACTCAACCGGAATTCGAGTAATGGTCTTTGTTTGCACTTTTTTGAATAAAATGCAGTTTTCTTAATATAACCTACACCTAATAACGTAATTTTTTCTGTATAGTCTAGCACCTAGTTCATTGTTTACTATTTTTCCATTACATTACGCAGCTTCTGCAATAACTGCTTCTTCAATCGTTTCAACGTAATGCGTGGCACGCCACATTCTTCGACTAATTGCGTGATCGTCTTCTTTTCAAGCAAATGTTCAAACAGAATTACCTGTTCAAGCTGACTAAGCTTCTTAGCTTCATTCTTTAATGCAACAAGGTTATCCCAAGCTGCGGCTTCACCGAGATCATAGACGAGATACTGCGCTAGTTGTGAGTCGTTCTCAATTTTCCACTTAGTAAAGTCCTTGGACCAATTACGATATTCTATGTCAGTGGGCAAGCTGATAACCCCCATGTTACGACGCTTGTAGGCTGACATATTCATCACACTCCCTTATGTCTAAATATATCTATATTTATTATATTTCTAATAATTATATACATATTTTATAAGATATACGTTATTAAACTAGAAGAAAAAAGTATAAAACATTGGCTTTTGTCATCTATAAGGTGTACCGTGATGATAGAAGGCATGGCAGAGTAAAATGATTTAACCTAAAAAATACCGTAGCTTAATTTGGCTACGGTATTTTTAGTACTATTTATTAGAGCAAAAGGAAAACGAGGCATTTGCCTCGTTTTCCTTATATACTACTTAGACTTAATTAAAAGTTTGAAGCCTTTACGTAAGTCTTGTCAGTGTTGTTACCGATCTTGTAGTATTGCTTACCGTTCTTGAAGGTGTATGAACCACCGTAAGTAGTTACTTCAGTACCCTTCTTAAGAACATCCTTGTTAGCACGCTTCTTTGATGACTTGTAAACGTATGCGTTGTGCTTCAAAGTACGCTTAGTACCATCGATGTTGTCTGCGTTGATGAACTTGCCAGTTGCCTTGCCGTTTTCAACTACTTCGTAGTAAGCCTTACCGTTGATAGTAGTGGTTGAAGTTGCAACAGTTACAGTGTTGTAACGAGTTACCTTGTCAGTACCAACACGCTTAGCGTCCTTGTCGTAGAAGTATGCGTTGTGCATAATAGTCTTGCTTTGGCTTGGTACAACCTTGCCGTTTGGAACAGTTACAGTTACAGGCAAAGTAGCAACCTTACCGTTAACTGTTGACTTAGCAGTTAAAGTTGCAGTGAATGATGCAGGAGCTTCAAAGTCACCAGCAGCATTTACCTTAATACCAGCCTTTTCAAGTTCAGCAGTAAGGTCTGCAGCAGTAGTGGTTACATTAACGTCCTTAAGTTCACCATTTTGAAGTTGAACAGCTTTGTATTGCTTCTTCAAACCGTCAAGAAGAGTGTTTACATTAAGGTTACCGTTGTTGTCAGCAAGAGCCATGTATGATGCAGCCTTGCTTTCAATTAAGCCTGAGTTAGTGTTGTAGAATTGAACAGCACTAGTGTTAGTAGCATCGTAAGCCTTAATGCCCTTTACAGTAAAGGTTAATTTAGTAACGTTACCGTATTGGTCTAACTTTAATTTGTTGCCATTAACTGCATCACCTGTAACAGTTACGTTTGAAGGCAACTTAAGTGATAATTCCTTGTTTGCGTTAGCTGAGCCAAAGCTGAAGCCTACACCAGTAAGTTCAACTTGGTAGTCGTTACCAGCTTTTACGTAAACATCGTTAGTTGCTTCGTTCCACTTTCCAAGGTTGTTTTCAGTGGTCTTAGTTGTAGCATCGTACTTGTAAATAGTAGTGTAGCCTGTGTTACTCTTTAAAGTAACATCCTTAGCAGCGTCAATTACGTTAGCAGTTACTGAAGTACCGTTAAGTGAAGCAGTAATAGTACCTTGTAAAGTTGCTGAAGCAGTAACTTTTTTATCCTTAGCAACAGCAGCAGTCAAAGTAAAGTTAGGAGTTACAGTAACAGTATCAGCTGCGTTAGTAACAGCACCTGCACCAGTTAAGTCAATAGTTGGCTTGTTGGTTGCTGTGGTAGCAGTAGTAGTTGTAGTAGCGTCAGCAGCTGAAACAGTAGATACAGCAGTTGCAGCAACTGGAGCAACAGCAAGTAAAGCAGCAGCAGCAACGCTAACGATTCTTAAATTTTTCTTCATGTGGTCTTTTCCTCCTTGAAATATAAAAAATGTAATAGGCCATAGGTTCAGCATGGTGATAGGAGCCTATAATGTACAAAACCCTTCAAAGCAGGATCCACGAGTTTATAACTCTCGCGAGGTAGTAGTCTTGCTGAAGGATCAGCATGCGTACAGGCCGCACGCCTGAAGCACGTCCTATTACTTACCACGATTCATATTGTACTAACCTCTTCACAAAATAGCAAGTTAAATAAACTGAAATCTTTCTTTTGTAATATTTCTCACTTTTTCCGTCACATCAACGTTTAGCCGACCTCTTTTTTAATAAATAGCCAAATCCTAGCTATAACAAGAAAAAGGCGGACTCCCGTCCGCTTTTTTCTTTAAGAATCTTTACCTTTTTTTACAAAAGTATAACAAACTTCAACAAAAAAGTAATATTTTCATTAATGTTTCTACAAAGAGTTCGTATTTAAACTAGTGTGTTTCTTCACTTTTTAACAAGTTTACTTTTTAGTAAATCTATGACCTCAAATAACAACTCAAGATTAGTCTTGCTTGTCTGCAGATTCTGCTTGATCAGTATCCCCATCGTTAAAGATGTCGCTAACAGTACGTTCAATATATGAAGCAGATTGAGGAGTAACGTAATTCTTAACACCGTCTTTCTCAAACACGTTGGCTTGCGCAATAGTAGTCATCGCACCGCGAACTTGTTCCGCAGTAAGATTATCTACTGCATCCCCCAACGTAACACTTGTCTTCTTGTTCTTACCATTCAAAAAAGTTAACTTCAAAGTCTTAGTAGTCTTAGCCATTTAAATTTCTCCTTGTTTTCCTTAATATATTAACTAACTTATCTTGCCTAATTATTCAGCTGCTTCGACAATACGTCTTCTCTGAATTAAGACCGCATCATCAAGTGAATCGTCTTGCAGACTGGCAATGGCCTTACCCACATTTTGAAGGGCATCAGCTTTTGCATCCTTAGACACATTCTTGAAGCTACGGTTCTTAAGTCCGCTCTTGTATTCCTTGTTACCGAAAGTAAATTGGATTGATTGTTCAGTTAATTCAAAATTCATGTTTAATTTCTCCCTATCTTAATATTTGTTAAATTTTGAGCTTTTTGTAATCAACCTGCCGGCCAGATGTCTTACACTATTACTAACAATTTGAAACCCAAAAATGGGCCAAATTTGTTGAAATATTTTTTTATTGCAAGGGAGTTTACTTAATACAATGAAGAAATTAATCTTTTGGGGTACTATTTTTGCGCTATTCGTCTTAGGTGGAGGCGGCGCCGGTGCTTACATTCACCACACTAATGCCGTGCAACACGAGAACACCACCAACACATCCGGTTCAAACAAAGGTCAGAATCCTAAGTCCGGCCCTGTCAACGGCAACAATGGTAAGGATGACAATAATAAGGAAGATAATTCTTCCAACGATTCTAATTCAAGCAAGTCATCTGATAATAGCAACGATTCTTCCAGCTCCAGCAGCGACAAGAAGCAAGACAAGGACAAGAACAGTTCTGCGCAATCATCTTCAAGCGATGACGACAAGCAACAATCTAGCACCACGCAATCTTCTACTCAGTCATCAACCCAATCTTCAGCCGCTCAATCTAACATCCAAGGTGGCAAGACTGGGAAATAAGAGAAAACTATCTTGCTGACTAAATAGTCGGATCATGTTATACTAATTGTGCAACGAAGTAAAAATATCTAAATAGTGATACTCAAAAAGCCTTACCATCGCAACTGGTAAGGCTTCTTTTTTTCACTTGGGGCAACTACCAAGCGTGAGGGTGAACGAAGCGACTACTTATTTGTGATCGTTATCTCGATGGTTCAACCAGTGATCGAACAGTGCAAGCACTATACCAACAAGGATGGGTGCAACGATCGAAGTAAAAATATCCATAGTGAACTCACCTCCTCTCAATGGGAGGACGTAGTCGCTAGGCATTATTTTAACAAAAGACAATTTTGATAGGAATTGGTAGTTTTAAATTTATTTTTTAAAATCTGATAAGTCTACTGGAGCAGATACTTTTCCCTTCTTGAAGTTAGCCATAGCTTCATCAAGATCGCTGCTTGTTTGCTCATATTCTTTCTTTAATTCTGGATGCTTCTTAATGTCTTCTTTGATGAAATCTTGAATTTTACTCATGTTGTTCATCTCCATGTTCTATTTTGTATCTTGATCATTTTGCCCTAAATTATCAAGATACTTTGAATATGATCATGATATTTTTCCATACAGGCAGTAGTTTGCTTTAAAGTTCAATATCTATTAAAATTATAGAAAGATCAATCCCCTTGCTCTAATGGATACGTCCTATCGCAAGGTTTTTTTATTGCTTTAGAAAGTTCCTACTTTATATAATCCAATATTTCCCCACATCATCCTAACAACTGTAGTAAAATAGATTAGTTACATTTGCTTTTATTTGCAAAAGTAGATAGAATTATTATTGACTTTGTACTACTTATTTTCTAAATAAAGGGGTAACAACTTTGACTGAAGAAGAAAAAAACGCTCAAGCACAAGCTGATAAAGAAAACAAAGAAGAAAACGACGATCTTAAAGTCGTTATGCCAAAAGCTAACAAGACCATTATGCCAGCTGAAGAATTTAAGGAACAACCTGATTACTTGAAGGTTTTCGCTAACTTCTACATCGCTGAATTCGATGAAGATGACCTCGAAGTAATCAACCTTTATGATGAAAACCACAATATGGTCGACATCAACAGCTACCTTTTGAACAACATTCACTTCCCACGTAAGAAGCTTGTTGATCACGTATTGCAATACCATGATTACAACTTCAAGAATTTACTTAAGGTAATGGCTGACAAGACTGGTGTTAAGCCTGAAGAAATGCTTACTTATGAAGCATGGGAAAAATGGGACGAAGAACAACGTGCCAAGATTCCTTCATCACTTTCATAATTTGAAGACAGAAAAGGCTCCCGAGTTGGGAGTCTTTTTTGTTACCCTAATTCATCAATGAATTTACGCAATCCATTCTTATCTTGAGAAGATAATCGTCCAACATAGTGAAAACTAACATCTGATTTTAATTAAGTCAAAGTGTTCAGTATAACTGACAAAAAATGCGAATTCTGTCAGTTATATCGAACACCCTGACTTTTTGGCTGCAAAATTAAAACATAATTATTTTACTTGCAATGTGAACTAAAATAGACGAAAATGAATGTATTAGAGGGAAATGTCATCGTGGCATTTTCTTTTTTTATTGATAGCTACAATTTATTTGTGGGAGATATTTATAATGAATACTAAGTCAAAACGTATGAGTGCGGCTGGCTTACTTATCGCCATTGGTATTGTCTATGGTGATATCGGAACTAGTCCACTTTATGTTATGAAGTCTATTGTCGAAGGCAATGGTGGTATTGGTAATGTGAACCGTGATTTTATTGTTGGTTCTATTTCTCTAGTCCTTTGGACTGTAACCTTGCTGACAACCGTGCAAACCGTATTAATTGCCCTGAAAGCAACTAACCACGGTGAAGGTGGTATCTTTGCCTTGTATACTTTGGTTAGAAAGCGTGCCAAATGGCTTGTATTACCAGCCTTAATCGGTGGTGCCGCTATCCTAGCCGATGGTACTTTGACTCCTGCCGTTACTGTTACGACCGCGATTGAAGGGTTAAAAGGTCTTAAATTCGGTGGCAACGTTCCTGTTTCTACCCAGGAAATGGTAATTGTCATTACCGTGGTCATTTTGCTGGTACTGTTCTCTATTCAAAAGATGGGTACCAGTATTATCGGTAAGGCATTCGGACCAATCATGTTTATTTGGTTCACATTCTTAGGCGTCATGGGTGTAATCAACATGGCTGGCGACTGGACAATCATTCAAGCGATTAACCCAGTTTACGCCATTAAATTGCTATTTAGCCCTTACAATAAAGCTGGAATCTTTATCTTAGGATCAATCTTCCTGGCTACTACTGGTGCTGAAGCCCTTTACTCAGATGTAGGTCACGTTGGTAAGAAGAATATCATTGGTTCTTGGCCATTTGTATTTGTTTGCTTGTCACTTAACTACTTTGGTCAAGGGGTTTGGATTTTAAATAATCCTCATTTCCAGCGTGCCGATGGCGGAGTGCTTAACCCATTCTACGAAATGATTCCAATCAACATCAGATTGTTCGCCATCATATTGGCCACTATTGCCGCTGTTATTGCCTCACAAGCTTTGATCACTGGATCATTTACCTTGGTTGCTGAAGCTAGTGGTTTGAAATTCTTGCCAAGAATGAATATCAACTATCCATCAACAGAAAAAGGTCAGATCTATATTCCTTCTATTAACAAGGGAATCTGTGTTGCAACTATTGCAATTGTTTTGTACTTCCAAACTTCTGCTCACATGGAAGCAGCCTATGGTCTTTCCATCACAATTTCAATGTTAGCAACTACCATCTTGCTTTATGAATGGTTAGCGATGAAGAAAATTAACCCAATCTGGAATTGGATCTTCTTAATTTTCTTCGGTGTTCTTGACATCATGTTCATGATTTCAAGTTTGACCAAGTTCACTCACGGTGGTTATGTTTCACTCTTCATCGCCGGTGTAATTGGCTTCATCATGTATGTTTGGTACTACGGTAACAAGGTTCGTGACAAGCGTGAATCACGCAATGCCTACGTTCGTCTTGA
>UMGA01002722.1_pt1 | contig 13919 bp, 10 predicted proteins | sample 1965171 | NCBI WGS metagenome assembly UMGA01 (sample SAMEA4836062, study PRJEB28245) | human gut metagenome | biome: gut microbiome; material: fecal sample | place: Denmark | collected 2008 | reverse complement strand
CAGAGAAATTCCACGGATTAACAGATACAGATACAAGATATCGTCAGAGATATGTTGACCTGATCATGAACGAAGAATCCAAAGAAGTATTCATCAAACGTTCTAAAATCATCAGTAAGATCCGTTCTTATCTAGATGGACAGGGATTCATGGAAGTAGAAACTCCGATGTTAGTATCCAATGCAGGTGGAGCATCAGCAAGACCATTTGAGACACATTACAATGCATTAAGTGAAGATGTAAAATTACGTATTTCCCTAGAGTTATACTTAAAGAGACTGATCGTTGGTGGACTTGAGAAAGTTTACGAGATCGGACGTGTATTCCGTAACGAAGGTGTTGACACACGTCATAACCCAGAGTTTACATTAATGGAATTATATCAGGCATACACAGACTATCACGGAATGATGGATCTGACAGAGAACTTATATCGTTACCTTGCAGAAGAAGTATGCGGTGGAACAAAGATTCAGTATAAAGATTTCGAGATCGATCTTGGAAAACCTTTTGAGAGAATCACAATGGTAGATGCAGTTAAGAAATACTCTGGAGTAGACTTTAAAGAGATCAAGACTTTAGAAGAAGCAAGAGCAGCTGCTGAAGAACACCATGTAGAATACGAAGAACGCCACAAACGTGGAGATATCTTAAACTTATTCTTCGAAGAATTCGTAGAAGACAAACTGATCCAGCCAACATTCGTTATGGATCACCCAGTAGAAATCTCTCCATTAACAAAGAGAAAACCAGAAGATCCAGATTATGTAGAACGTTTTGAGTTCTTTATGAATGGATGGGAAATGGCAAATGCATACTCTGAGTTAAATGATCCGATCGATCAGAGAGAACGTTTCAAAGCACAGGAAGAACTTCTTGCACAGGGTGACGAAGAAGCCAACACAACAGATGAAGACTTCTTAAATGCATTAGAGATCGGTATGCCACCTACAGGTGGTATCGGATTCGGTATCGACAGAATGGTAATGTTATTAACAAACTCTACAGCGATCAGAGACGTCTTATTATTCCCAACAATGAAATCTCTGGGAACAGAAAAGAAAGCGTCTAAACCAGCAGCGAAAGCTCCTGAAGCTGTAAAAGAAGTGATCGATTTCTCTAAAGTTGAGATCGAACCATTATTCAAAGAAGAAGTAGATTTTGAAACATTCAGCAAATCTGACTTCAGAGCAGTGAAAGTAAAAGCCTGCGAAGCAGTGAAAAAATCTAAAAAATTATTACAGTTTACGTTAGATGATGGAACAGGAGAGGACCGGACAATCTTAAGTGGAATTCATGCTTACTATGAACCAGAAGAATTAGTCGGAAAGACACTGATCGCCATCACAAACCTGCCACCAAGAGCAATGATGGGAATTGATTCCTGTGGAATGCTTTTAAGTGCAATTCATGAAGAAGAAGGAGAAGAAAAACTTCATCTTCTGATGGTAGATGATCATATTCCAGCAGGTGCAAAACTGTACTAAGAAGGTTCAACGGACCTTTCTGCCACAACAGGCAGGAAAACGGGATATTCATCATTTATCAGAATTCTGAGAATCGCGATTATATCATATGATACAAAAACGATGCAGACAGTAAAATCGCATATTTTTAAAAATGAATGGGCAGTCCCTTTAGGCAGGACTGTCCATTTTTATATTAGAAAAGGAGAAAATTATGTTAGCAATTATCATTGACAGCATCAGTACTTTCATGTACAGCAAACTGTTAGTAGTACTGTTGATCGGAGCGGGAATCTATTTCACGATCCGTACCAAACTGCCACAGATGAGATTATTTAAGGATGCCTGCAAAGCCGTTGTAGAAAAGCCGGAAGATGAAAATGGAGTATCATCATTTCAGGCATTAATGGTATCAACCGCATCACGAGTAGGAACAGGAAATATCATTGGAGTATCATCAGCTATCTGTATCGGAGGATTTGGCTCCGTATTCTGGATGTGGGTGATCGCAATTATCGGAAGTGCATCTGCACTGATTGAAAGCACCTTAGCACAGATTTATAAGAAAAAAGGAAAAGATGGAGAATGTTACGGTGGACCTGCATATTACATTGAAGCAGCACTTCACTGCAGACCATTAGCAATCGTATTCTGTCTTTCCATGATTGCAACATATGCATTTGGATTTAATATGCTTGCATCCTATAACCTGCAGTCTACATTTTCAGGATTTTCATTCTATGATGCAAAATGGACTCCATGGATCATTGGAGGAATTCTTGCAGTAATCACAGGCTGGTGCTTATTAGGTGGAGGATCAAGAATCGTAAAAGTAACATCCACATTGGTTCCAGCCATGGGAGTTGCATACATCCTGATCGCAGTGATCGTTATGATCATCAACCATGCATATCTGCCAGTTGTATTTTCAAAGATCATCAGCGAAGCATTTGACTTTCAGGCAATCTTCGGAGCATTCGCAGGTTCCGCAATGATGCAGGGAATCAGACGAGGACTTTATTCCAACGAAGCAGGAATCGGATCCGCGCCAAATGCATCCGCATCCGCACAGGTAAGTCATCCGATCAAACAGGGACTCGTACAGATGTTATCTGTATTCATTGACACATTACTTTTATGTACAGCAACCGCCATGATGTGCTTATCCTCAGGAATCGCTCCAGCAAAAGAACTGCAGGGAGCACCATGGGTACAGGCAGCACTCCATGAATCTTTAGGAAGTTTTGGACCGCTCTTTATTACAGTAGCAATGGTATTATTTGCGTTTACAACACTTCTTGGAAACTGTTTTTATTGCGATAACTTATTAAACTACATTCACAAAGGACAGCCATCCAAGACATTTATGAAAGGATTCCGTATTGTGTCTGCACTGGTTGTCTTTATCGGAGCTGGAATGGAAGTATCTATGCTTTGGAATATTTCAGATGTGTTGATGGGAGTGATGGCACTCATTAATATTCCTGTGATCTTGATCTTGTCGAATACGGCGCTTAAGGCACTTGCGGATTATGAGAAGCAGAAGAAAGATGGGGAGAATCCGGTATTTAAGGCTGGGGATATTGGACTTGAGTATGAGACGGATTATTGGGGGTAATTTGAAAGTAGTCGTGTAGATTGTATATGAGAAAAACGAAATAATAGGATAAAGGATCCAGACCAGGAAATTTATGCACGCCGTTTTGAACGGTCGCTGATTCGCTAGTTTTCCTTGCGCAACTCGCTTCGCTCAAACAGCGCACCAAACTAGCTGCGAACCGTTCAAAACGGCGTGCATAAATTTCAATGGTTCTGGATCCTTTATCCTATTATTTCGTTTTTCTCATATACACGGACGGCTATTCAAATCACTACGGGTGTGTATGTTATACGGTATTGGCTAATGATTTTTGATTTCGCAGACGGAAGGATTGTTATAGCTTGGATTATGCACATGGAAAGCGTGATTCAGAAATAAAAAAATAATCGCCTGCCCCTGAGAAAGTAGACGATTATTTTGTCAATATAATCAGGCAAACCGTCATCGGTAACACCTTTTCTTTATATTATTATAATATCATTAGTATAGATTTATGGCAATTAAATATATTAGTTGCTCCTAAAAATTTTTGTAGGTATTTGTTTTTAAACTTTTACAGACGTTAAGTCCCTGTATTCAACCAAATTCAATGAAATAACCACACTTATTCCACGAATATAAAAGTATATTTTCATTAAAAATTACTTTATAATTAGTTTATCAATGCAAAGGCTTTATAGAAAAGCCGCAATAAACTCATATAGTGGAGTAGGAGGAGTTAGTTATGGAATATAACGTAGAAAAAGAAAAAAGAGAAGCGATTGAAGCAGGCCAGAGAGCATTGAATAATCTACATACGGCCAGAGAGAATCTGAATAGTGCAAAGAACTGGGGATTGGTGGATATGTTTGGTGGTGGATTTTTTACTACGATGATGAAACAATCCAGGATGGACCAGGCAAAGAGGAATATGGATCTGGCGAAATTGGCTCTTCGTAATTTTAGTAAGGAATTAAAAGATGTAAATATTGCTTGTAATTTAAATTTGGATATGGGTGATTTTTTAACTTTTGCAGATTATTTCTTTGACGGATTTGCTGTAGACTGGATGGTGCAGGAGCGGATTAATAAGGCTCGAAATCAGGTGGAAGAGGCAATTCGAAGAACAGAAGAAGCATTGAATCAGTTACAGCGTATTTAAAAATTAATATAGGATAAGATGCTGGATAAAATATTAAAGCAGGACTGAGAGGAGAAGGGAAAATTATAATTTTCCCTTCTCCTCTTTTAATAACTCAATATTCAACCCATTCTCCGCCGCCGTCTTATCAACCCAAAGATTCAAAGCACTAACCGCCAAAGAAATATCATCAAGCTTCTTACTGATAAAAGCAAAATCTTTCATCTCATCATCTGAAATCTTCCCATCACGAGCAATCTGTATCAGACGGCTTGTCAGCGGATCAATCTCGTTTAAACTAGCAACTGTCTCCAGAATAATACTTGATAATTCAGACATTTCAACTTCTGGTACATAACGATCTCCGATCAGACATTGATGAGAGCAGAAATAATTGCAAAGATCTGGTCGTTTATAGCAGTCAGCCATCTGAATCACATCATATGGAGTTGGGTTTTGTGTACCATATTCGATCTTTTCAATTCTTGATGCAGAAACACCATCCATCAGTTCACTGGCTTTTTCTCTTGTAAGTCCTTGAGCTTCTCTGCACAGCTGGTAAATATTTTTATTTTCTCTTGTAAATTGCTTTCCCATAATTATAAATCCTACCTTATTTCTCAAAATCAGAGGAATACATCGATTTATTTCCACCAAAAGGAAGTGTATTTCTCATTTACAATTTATTATAATAGAACTATAATGAATCGGCAATAGAAAGCCGAAGACATAATTTAACAAGAAGAAAGAGGGAACAGACGATGTTAACAATATTATTTTTAATCTTTTTATTTGGAATCTTTGGAAAATTATTTTTCTTTGGAATAAGAGCAGCATGGGGAATTTCTAAATTTGTTTTGATGGTAGTATTTTTTCCAGTGATCTTAATTGGAATGCTAATTGTTGGACTTGTGAAACTTGCATTCCCATTATTGCTCATCTTTGGTGTGATCGCAATGTTTGGTGCGGATCGTTAAAATCTATTGATTGTGATGTATGCTAAAATTGCTTTTAATCTGGATTTATTATATAATTACAGATAGCTGAAAGGAAGAAACGGCTACTGAAAGGAATAGATTTTATGAAACATGATAATGAAGGACAGAAGAATTTCTTTTCTGAGATTTCGGAACATCAGATTTCGGCGAAGGAATTTTTTTGTACAGTGTTGTTAGATTCACTGAATAAGAATTTTGGCTGGAGAAAGGCAGTAATTTCATATTTTGATACACATGGGAAATTTCTTTCCTGGACAAGTTGGAAAGGAATTATGATAGACTGTAAGGAACACCCATACAGACATTTTGCACCAAAAGATATTATAAGATATCAGATTTATGAAGATGCAGTAAGAGATCACCTGACTTATTTTAATGTAACACCAAGATTATATAAGGCGACGGATATTATAGAACCTTATGCATATGAACATTCAGAAATGGTTCATTTTCTGGAAGAGAATTTTGAATGTCATTACAGTATGACATTGGCATTTGGAATCAATGCATATATACAGCTTAGTTTTTTGAAGAGTGAAGAAGAAGGTGACTTTACAGAAGAAGAGACGAAGCAGTTAGAAGAGATTTATGTCTATGTAGCAAATGCATACAAGAATTTTAAAAAATATGAACAAGCCAAAATTGTTGCAGATATTCAGGAGGAAATCATTGCTTCAGGAGAGAGAGCATACCTTGTAACGGATGATTTTATGCATATCATGAGTCACAATCAACAGGCACAAGAGTATATAGCAGATATTTTAGGGAATGAAGTGGTAAATCAGATGAGCAGTTCAGTGCCTTGTAGCTGGCTTCCATTTTTATTAGGAACATCAGGAGAGGGAATGCCAGTAGACCGAGTTGAAACACGAGTGATCAAAGATTATATTTTCAAGATTTACACATATAAACAAAGTTACTCAAATGGGATCATTGACTGTTATCACTGGATTACGATTTCAAAGAAAGAAGAGAAAAAATCCTTGGAATTTAAAAGCCAGGATGTAACTTTGACACCAATGGAACAAAAAGTTGCGAATCTCATGTATCAGGGACTGACTTATCGAGCAATTGCTGATAAGCTGGTGATCAGTTATCATACAGTAAAGAAACACGTACAGAATATATATACAAAATGTGATGTAAACAGCAGATACGAATTGTATAAGTGGATAGAATCCACAAATGATTTATAAAATTTTACAACAAAATAGAACAATCAGAGAAATCCCAGACGAAAAGTCTGGGATTTTTTTGACAAAAGAATGCTAATTTATTAACAAAATAAACTAAAAAAAGGGGAAAAAATTAAAATATAAGGAACATTCCCTATATAATATAGCACGAATAGCCACTTTTATGGATTTTAGAGTTTGATATAATTTTAACATAAATAAAATTCATCTGAGCAATCAGGAGAATTGGAAGGAGTAAAATCATTGACACAAACAGGAAATATATTTAACATTCAAAGATTTACGATCCATGATGGTCCTGGACTTCGAACAGAGCTTTTCCTAAAAGGATGCCCGCTTCGATGTAAATGGTGCAGTAATCCAGAAAGTTTTATGACATTCAGCCAGCCAGGAGTATATCGGACAAAATGTATTTCAGAAGAAAAATGTGGAGAATGTAAAGAGGTATGTTCTGGAGAAAACGTTTTGCAGTTTTTTGAAGGAAAAATAGGAGCAATCGACAGGCAAAAATGTAAACACTGTCTCGCATGCGCCGATGCCTGTCCAGCAGAAGCTATCAAACAATGGGGAAAATACATGACGGTGGAACAATGTATGGAAATCATTCGAAAAGATAGAGGTTATTATGATCGTTCTGGTGGAGGAGTAACAGTTTCTGGAGGAGATCCATTATTGCAAAGCGATTTTGTACAGCAGTTATTTAAAGCCTGCAAAGAAGATGGAATCCAGACATGTCTTGAATCTACTTTTTATGCAGAATGGGAAGATGTTTTAAAAGTACTCCCGTATACAGATTTGATCATTTCAGACCTGAAACACATGAATACAGAAAAACATAAGCAGTATACAGGAGTGAATAATGAGAAGATTCTTGAGAATCTTAAACATCTTGCCAGAGAAGGAAGAGATATGATCTTAAGGATTCCAGTGATCCCAGATGTGAATGATGATGACATAAACATGAAAGAGACAGCTGATTTTATATTAAATGAGCTGGACGGACATGTAAGGACACTTCAATTATTAAGTTTTATGAGGCTGGGAGAAGAAAAATATATATCACTTGGAATTCCATACAGAATGGAAGACGTAGAATTAGACAGAGAAGAATTTCAGAAAAAAGTGGAAAAGATCTGTGCATATTTTAATGATCGAAACATTCACTGCCTTGTAGGGACAAAAGAAAAAGAATAAATAGGATGAAGGAGAAAAAACATGACACACACAAACGCTTGTGGAACAGAACCATTTGATAAGGTATACTGCCTTGGATATCAGGTCCACCATGAAGACTGGTCACCATTTCCAAGAGTTAACCGCTTAAGACAGGACTTTTTAGACAGACCATATGACATTGATGTTGAAAGATTAAGACTCGTTACAGAGGCTTACAAAGAACATCCAACAGCACCAAGAAAATTACAGTGTGCATATGCATTCAAAAAAGTTCTGGAAAATACAACATTATATGTATACGATGAAGACCTGATCTTAGGAGAAATCGCAGCACCAGCCAAAGCATCACCAATTTATCCAGAATTTTCTGTAGCATGGATCATTGAAGAAATTCTTCATTCTCCATTTGAAGAACGCGAACATGATCAGTTCTATATCAGAAATGATGAAGAACGTCAGGAAATTTTAGATTTATGTGAATGGTGGCAGGGAAAAACAGTTGCAGACCGTATCGAAGGAAGGCTTTCTTACGATCAGTCTAAAGGATCTGAAACAGGAGAAAAGATTTTCCAGACAAACCTTTACCATTATGCAGGAACAGGACATCTTGCAATCGATTATGCAAAACTTATGAGAGTTGGATATGATGGACTGATCAATGAAGCAAAAGACAAACTAAGCAAGCTTAGCATGAGAGATCCAGAATATAACGATAAGAGAGATTTTTATGAAGCAATGATCATCATGCACGAAGCTGCCAAGACATATATTGAACGATATGCAAGTCTTTGTGAAGAAAAAGCAAAAGAAGAACAGGATGAAAAGAGAAAAGAAGAACTTCTTATGATGGCAGAAAACTGTCACCAGATCGCAGGTGGAACACCACAGACATTCTGGCAGGCAATGCAGCTATTTAACATTGCAACAACATTGATTCAGGTGGAAAGCAACGGACATTCCATTTCTTATGGACGCATGGACCAGTGGCTGTATCCTTATTATGAAAAAGATATAAAAAATGGAACGATCACAAAAGAATTTGCTTTAGAGCTGATCGAAGTAGAATATGTAAAGATGAACAATCCTACTAAGTTAAAAGACAAAGGATCTATGGCGGTACGAAACGGACGCGGATTTGGAGGAGAAAGTCTTACGATCGGTGGAGTTGACCGTGAAGGAAATGATGCAACAAATGATCTGACAATGTTAATGTTAGAAGGATCTGCTCATACTCGAATGATGAATCCATGGGTATGTGTGCGTATGCATGAAAATACTCCATATGAACTTAAAGTGAAAGCAGTAGAATGTATCCGTGCAGGATATGGACATCCAAAACTATTTAATGATGCACCAACGATCAAAGGTATGATGCGAAAAGGAATGACATTAGAGGAAGCCAGAGATTACTGTGTAGTAGGATGCGTTGAGATCGATCTTCCAGGAAAAGAATATGGATGGCATGATGCAGCTTATGTAAATACACCAAAGATGCTTGAAATGGTTATAAATGGCGGACGTTCCATGAACACAGGAATCCAGCTTGGACCAGATACAGGAAGTCTTGATACATACAAAACTTTTGATGAAGTTCTTGAAAGTGTAGACCAGCAGTTTGAATACTGGACAAATCAGATGTGCAGCAGCTTAAATATCATTGAGGAAGCACACAGAGAGATCAAACCACTTCCATATGTATCTGCATTCTTTGAAGATTGTATGGAATCAGGAAAAGACCTGACAGAAGGTGGAGCAAAATACAATGGAACAGGACCACAGGCATCAGGAATGGCAACATGTGCAGACGAACTGTCAACGATCAAACAGTTAGTATTTGATGAAAAGAAAGTAACAGGAGCTGAACTTCTTCAGGCAGTCAGAGATAACTGGGAAGGACATGAAAAATTATATGCTCTTGTAAATAGTTCTAAAGTACATCACTACGGAAATGATGATGACTATGCAGATGAATTATTCAAATACATGTTTGAATGTTACTGCAGACATATCAGCGGAAGAGAAAATACGAGAGGCGGACATTTCAGTCCTGGAGTATATTCTGTAAATGCGAATGTAGCAATGGGATTAAATACAAATGCATCTGTTGACGGACGTAAAAAGGGAGAAGCCATCTCAGATAATATGGGACCAGTACATACAGATGCAGGATCACATGATATCTGTGGACCAACTGCACTTACAAACTCACTTACAAAAGTAGACCACAGCCTTGCAACAAACGGAACACTTATGAACTTAAGATTCCCACAGGAAGCAGTTGCAGGAATCGAAGGAAGAGATAATCTGATCAGCTTCATCGATGAATATATGAACAAGAGTGCAATGCATGTTCAGTTTAATATTATGAGTTCCGAGACAATGAAAGCAGCACAGAAAAATCCAGAAGATTATAAAGATATGCTTGTACGAGTTGCAGGATACAGTGCTTATTTTGTAGAACTTGGAAAACCATTACAGAAAGACTTAATTCAACGTACAGAATTACATTTCTAGAAAAAATAAATGTCACAGATAAACAATACAGAAAGAAAAGAATAGGAAAAATATTATGATTTTTGAAACAAAATTTATATGGGTTGGTTTAATGCAGATCATCGGATTCTTCGTACAGGGATGTACAGGATTTGGATGTACGGTTATCGCAGCAGCAGTTACAAATGGTCTGCTTGGAACAACAGAAGGAGTTCCATATGGAACATTGATCACATTACCATTTATGTATTTCTTAGGAATCAAGGCATTTAAAGATGTATCATGGAAAGACCTTGCAAAGATCATCTGCCTGTGTATGCCGGGAATCTTAGTTGGAAACTATCTTTTCCATGCAGTTAGCCCAGATGTAGCTAAGATCTGTATCGGAGCAATGGTTACATTTATTGCATTAATGAATATTTACAAACATATCATCAAACCTCTTGTCTTGAAAAAAGAAGTTGAAGAGGAAGTTGATACACCATTTAGAACTGCACTTCGTTATGGATGTCTTGTATTAGGTGGAATCGTGCATGGTGCATTTAATATCGGTGGACCACTGATCACAGTTTATACGATAGCAGCAGTTAAGGAAAAAGAAAAATTTAGAAATACAATGAACATGGTTTGGGTGATCTTAAATACATGGAATGCATTTTCACAGTTTAGAAATGGAGTTATCACACCACATCTGTTAAGTGCATTGGCAGTTGGAGTTCCAATGGCAGCAGTTGGATTCTTCCTTGGAATGGCATTCTTAAAGAAGATCAACAGAGAAACATTCCTTCGAGTTGTATACTGCGTATTACTCTTCGTAGGAGGAAATATGCTCATCACAAGTTTACTATCAGTTTTATAATTTAGAGGAGAGATCAAAATGAAAGATTTTAGATTCAAAGTACCGCAAAATATCGAATTTGGAGTAGGAAGTTTAAAAAAACTACCAGAAATCTTAAATGAAAGTAAATCAGAACATGTATTTTTAATTTCTGATGAAGGACTTGCAAAACTTGGAGTTGTAAAAAAAGTTCAGGATATCGTAGAAGCAGATGGATTAAAATGCACAACATATTTAGGAGTTGTTCCAAATCCAACCGTAGACGTAGTAAATGAGTCAACAAAATGTTATAAAGAATCAGGTGCAACAAGTATCATTGCACTTGGTGGTGGAAGTTCCATGGACGTTGCAAAAGCGACAGGTGTGCTTGCAACATATGGTGGAAAGATCACAGATTACGAAGGATTATATAAAGTTCCAGGACCAATTGTACCAATCATTGCGATTCCTACAACAGCAGGAACAGGAAGTGAAGTTACAGCTTCAGCAGTAGTAACAGACGAAGAAAGAAATTACAAAATGTCTGTCATCAGTTATGAAATGTTACCAAAATATGCAGTTCTTGATCCACAGCTTATTATGACTGCACCAGCATCAATCGCGGCTTCTTGTGGAGTTGATGCACTGATCCATGCATTAGAAGCATATGTATCTAACTTCGCATCACCATTTACAGATGCAATGGCAGAAAAAGCAATGGAACTGATCGGTGCAAATATTCGCCGCTTTGTAGCAAACAGACAGGATGAAGAAGCAGCATGTGCAATGATGACAGGATCAACATTTGCAGGAATGGCATTTGCATGGGCAAAACTTGGAAATGTACATGCAATGAGCCATCCGGTAAGTGCATATTTCCATGTGCCACATGGTGTTGCAAATGCAGTACTTCTTCCAACAGTTATCGAATACAACGCACTTTCAGATCACGGAAGATATGAAAAGATTTATAACTTTATCCGAGAGAAAAAAGAACCTGCAAAAGACTTCAAACCACAGATGCTGATTGATGAGATCAAAAAGTTGAATGCAGATCTTGGAATTCCACAGTCACTTTCAGAAGTAGGTGTAACAGAGGACAAGATTGAAGCAATGGCAAAAGATGCGGTTGTACATCCAAATGTACTTGCAAACCCTAGACAGACAAACTTAAAAGAAATGATCGAGCTGTATAAAAAAGCGTTATAATAAAAATAAATTATATATGAAAAGTTCCACCAAATGAGGAAAAAATATGAATGAAAAAACTAGCAAAATAACATTGATCGGCTGGATGATAAGTATTATCATCCCAGCGGTCATAGGAACAATATCTGTTTCTCAAAATTTTACAAAAGAATTAAAAACGTTCTTTATAATCACAATCTTTATTATTCTGATCATTGCATTTGAACTGTTACCCAAACTGATCGCATCAGTTTTGCTGCCGGCATTGTATATGATCAGTGGACTTGTACCAGCAGAAGTTGCATATGCATCATGGACAAGTACAACTGTATGGATGGTACTCGGGGGATTAGTACTTAGTGCAGTATTGGAAGAATGTGGATTATTAAAAAGAATTGCATATTATGTGATTTTAAAATGTGGTGGAACTTACAAAGGAACGGTATTTGGATGCTTTATCATTGGGATCATTTTGAATCTGATCACATTTTGTAATGGATGGCTGGTCGCAAGTGTCCTTGTATATGGAGTCTGCAAAGCTATGGGACTTAAGACATCAAATGAATCAGCGCTGATTTGTTTTGCAGGGACACTTGGGGCAACAGGCTGTACGATATGTTTGTATTATCCGGGATATTTTTCAATTATGGAAAGTGCAATCAGGGAAGTGATTCCAGATTTTACAATGACAATGACAGTATCCTTAAGATATAACGGATGGTTTATTCTCTGGTGCATTATCTGTATTTTGATCTTAATGAAAGTTTATAATACAAAAGATTTAAAGATCAATGTTGGAAAAGAATACTTTTACAAACAGTATAAAGCACTCGGAGATATGAGCAGCAAAGAAAAGAAAGCAATCGTTATGATCCTGTTATTGCTTGGATATCTGTTTTCAACAAAACTTACGGGATTACCAGCAGCATATGGTTTTATGATCATTCCATTTTTGACGTTTCTTCCCGGAATTTCTTTAGGAAATGGAAAGACAATATGCAAACTGAATTTTACGACAGTATTTTTTGTTGCTTCTTGTTTAGGAATTGGAACCGTAGGTGCACATATCGGATTTGGAAATTTCCTTACAGGACTGGCAGTTCCAGTGTTACAAGGAAGAGGAATGTTATTTATATGTCTTGCATTTATCACATTAGGAATGCTTTCTAATTTCTTTATGACACCATATGCAATGCTTGGAGGATTATCACTCCCATTTGTACAGATCGCAGTATCGCTAGGGATGAGTCCGATCGTTGCATGTATGTTGCTGCTATATTCTTGTGAAATGTTATTATTTCCTTATGAATCAGCAGGAAATCTTATTATGTATGAATTCGGTATGATGTCTATGAAAACATTTATTAAGCAGATGGCATTAAAAACAGTGATCATGTATGTTGGGTTTATCGTGGTGATGTATCCAATGTGGAATCTGATGGGACTTATGTAGATAAAAATAAAAAAGAGCAGGAATTATGTGTACAAAACATGATTTCTGTTTTTTGATTTTATAAATTCAATTGTATGAAAAGGATGAGGTATTTTTATAGGACACCTCATCCTTTACTATATAGGATTAGGGTGTCAAAAGCCCCTTTTTGATATTTGATTTTGTTTGTACCTTGAAAATTTAACACGAACTGGTAAAGGATATGATTTTCTGATATCTAAAGCAGTGACTCATTGGTTTTATGCTATTTCCTCATTTGAAGCATACGAATCCAAGTTATTTATATAATCTAATAGCTTCTGAAAATTTAATGCTGCTATTTTAAATCCGAAGAATAATCGGGTACGATTTTTGCCATGCACAGGTATCTTATCCACATGATATCTTCGGCGGAGAAGAGATGGAATTGCTT
>UMGA01002365.1_pt1 | contig 13942 bp, 10 predicted proteins | sample 1965171 | NCBI WGS metagenome assembly UMGA01 (sample SAMEA4836062, study PRJEB28245) | human gut metagenome | biome: gut microbiome; material: fecal sample | place: Denmark | collected 2008 | reverse complement strand
GAGTCCCTGCCCGGAGCGATGCCACCTTCCTCTGGCGTCCCTCTATACATCCACCTCTCAAAACCCCAAAAACATCCCCGACTGCCTCCACTCCCGGAGCGATACCACCTTCCTCTGGCGTCCCTCTATACATCCGCCTCACAAAATCCCAACAACATCCATCCCGGACCAATGCCACCTTCCTCTAGCGTCCCTCTATACATCCGCCTCACGAGTCCACAAGCCCTTCCCGAACCCGCTCCGTAAGACTGTCTCCACCCTTACGATACCAATCTTCCACAAAAGAGTCAAAAGAGCTCACAGGCATCCTCCCCATAATGATCTGGATAAATGCGTTCTTCTCCAGCAAACGCAAAGTCTGAGGAATCTCCCCGTCACCATCCCCCAGATACTTCTTCTCCGGAGCACGGTAATTCGCATCCACCAGAAGCCCCACCGCCGAGATCCTGGACTTATACGCCGCCCAGGCCTCTACCGAAGGCACCTCCGCCTCAAGATACTCCTTACACGCATCAAAATAAGACGCCTCAATGGCACTGAGATCCTCCCTGGTCTTCTCATCGCCCGGACTATAAAGAACCTCACGGATATGCTTTGTCACTATATAAGTAGCCTCATTATAATCCACATTGATCATTAGCGGACGCGCCGTAGGATCCACATTCAAGGCAAAATAAGTGTTCATCTCATCCGCATCCTCTGCCTCATATCTGGAATGGTCAAACAACACACTCAAAATCTTCATTGCAATCTCCGGATGCTCATACCCTTTACGCACAACTACATATTTATTATCTCGAAACGTAGAGTATACCTCCACAGTCCGCTTTACATCCGCAGTCAGATAATACGGTTCCCAGTCTGCCTCTTTATTCTTCCGATACTCATCCATAAGAGGATTATTCGGAGTCCACCAGAGCCCGAAAAACGCTCCGCATTTTCCATTCACCACAAGATCACGGATATTATTCTGTGCACGTAAAGCAAAATCCGAATCAAGTATTCCCTGCCTGTAAAGCTCTCTGAGATACCCCAGAGCCTCCTTTGTCTCCTCCGTCAGCGATCCATAGACAATTTCCCCATCTGCATTTTCAATCCACTGCTGCGGATATGCCCCGAACTTTTCAAACACAGAGTCCACCGAATAGCTGGTGCTGACCGTGCCCACAAGTCCCGGATCACAGACAAGTCCCACAGGATCTTCACCATCCTCTGCACCCATCCGGTTTTCCTGAAACGCACGGATCACTGAAAAAGCCTCTTCCAGTGTCTTCGGTTCTTTCAGTCCCAGCTGCTCTATCCAGTCACGTCTCAGCCATAAAAGCTGCGGCCCATCATCAATGGCAGTCTCCGGAAGTGCATACAGTTTTTCGTCAAAAGTCCCGGATGCCAAAAGTTCCTCTCCATAGCTCTCATACATTTCCTTTATTTTATCGGAAGCGCAGCTTTTATATACTTCCGTCAGATCCTCGATAAGATCATTTTCAACCAGCTCTTCCAGAGTTTCCCTGTCCGACACCAGAAAAATATCCGGAAGATTCCGGTCTTTGACCAGGATGTTCAGGGCTTCATCATACCGCTCCTCACTCTCCATAAAAACATTCTTATTCTGAATATTCAGTGTTTTTTTCAGATACCGGGTATATGCATTGTCCTCATAAGTCTGCCCGTCCGGAAGATTAGAATTATTAGCCCCCTTCATCTGTCCCAGAGTATAAGTTACAAGCTCCGGATATTTCCCCAGAGGCGTGGTTTCTGCCTGTTCCCAGCTCTTACTGTTCTTTTCGGACAGAACATCTATATCTGTTTTTTCCATTTCTGCAGTTCCTAAAGAACACCCCGTCAAAAGTGCCAGGCTCAGTATCGTACTCAGAAATACCACTATTTTTCCCAGACTAAGTCTCATCTTTTTTTACCTCTTTCGGGATCCTCATATCAACGCTTGTCCCCTCACCTACCTTGCTCAGGATCCGGATGGCATATTTCTCTCCATATAAAATGCACATACGGTCATTGACATTTTTAAGACCATAGCCTTTTGCCTGATATGTGAGCAGCTTTTCTGCCTGCTCCTGCGCCATCCCTATTCCGTTATCTTCAACCCGGATCACTACATCTCCATTCTCTTCAAAGAAATAAAGTTTCAGAAGCTTTTCCCCTTCCTCCTTCACATCCAGGCCATGCTCCAGAGCATTCTCAACGATGGGCTGCAGGGCAAGCTTCGGAACCAACTCCTGCTGCACAGACGGATCGATCTTCCACTCCACCTTAAAATCATTGTCATGCATGATCAGCTGGATTTCCAGATAAGCTTCGATATTCCGAATACAGGTTTCCACAGTCACCATATCTGCTCCCTTACTGAGCGCTGTCCGGTAAAATGTAGATAATGCCAGTGTCACACGGCTGATCTCCTTCTGACGGCTCTTAATCGCCATCCAGTTTATAATAGAAAGAGAATTATAAAGAAAATGGGGATTGATCTGGGCAGTCAGCGCTTTCAGTTCAAATTCCTTCAGAGCGATCTTATTTTCATACACTTCTTCGATCAGTCGATTAATTTCATCCATCATATGGTGAAAGCTTCTCACCAGCTGTCCTACCTCATCTCCGGAATCACTGTAAACCGTAACTTCACGGCTTCCCTGGTTCACCTGTTCCATATTTCTGGTAAGCTGCTCAATCTTTCTGGTAAACAGCTTAGAAAACGTCATTCCAAGCACAATGATGATCACAACACAGAAGCCGATCAGTGGGATCTCACTGATCAATACTTTTGAAACCGAGCTCTCGATCACAGCCGGAGGTTTGTAAAAATAATAGGTCCATCTTGTTTCATGTCCGCTGCTGCTGACATAGGTATATTCTTCCCTCAGACGATCCAGCTTTTTTGCGGTTTCTTTCTGTGCTGAAATATCACTGGCCGCCAGATTTTCTCCATGATAGACGATATTTTGCTGATCATCCACCACAAAGCCTCCGGAATTCCGTTCAATAATATTAGCCAGAGGCTGGAATACTTTTCCGTAATCCAACAAAATACAGAGCACAGCCTCCCTGATCTTACCATCATATATTTCCCTGACTGCCGCGATCTGACGATTATCCCGGTCCACGATCCACTGAACCGTCACGGTATTATTTAATTTGTCACTCCACCATTCCCCATCAACCTCTGAAAGCGGAGCCAAGGTATATTCATGGCGCACGGGAATGCTTTCTGCAAAAAGATGTATCCCCAGAATTGCTTCGTGGTAGGATTTCGGCACCGTCAACAGCGGATCCACAACTTCCGTATACTGTTCATATGCAGTATAGCGATCCATATCTTTGTTGAAGATCACCTCCTGGATTTCAGGAGAATAGGTAAGATAATTCAAAAGGCTGGCATAAATTTCGATCTGCCCGTCAATGTTTTCTCTGGTCTGCTCCAAAATGGAGTACATATCCTCCATCTCATTTTTCCGTACAAGACTACTCATACGACTGTGACTATACAGTGCCAACACAGTCATCGGCACCAGGGATACCACCACAAGAAGATTTGTCAGCTTGTACCCGTATTTCATATTATTATACTTCTTCAGAAGACTCTTCATCCTCATTGTTTCCTTTCCGATAGGACTCCGGGCTGCTTCCGTAATATTCCCGGAAGCTCCGGCAGAAATACGAAGAATTGGCAAATCCTACCTGCTCGCTGACCATGGCTACTTTCATGTTGGTAGTTCGTAGAAGCTCCTTGGCCTTTTCCATGCGGAACACACGGATAAAACGATTCAGGTTCATCCCCGTCTCCTTCTTGAAAATAAAGCTGAGATAGCCGGACGAAAGGTATACCTTTTCTGCCAGTGTTTCCAGATTCAGATCTTCCGCATAGTGATTGTAAATATAATTTTTGACTGCTGCCACCTCATCTCTGGATTCGCTCATGGAACGGTCTAGGAACTCCTCGTACTGGCGGATATTTTTTTCTGTAACCTCAATGATCTCCTGAATGGTAGAACAGCCATACAGATGATCCACCTCCAGATCCAGCCTGTGCTCTCCGGCAAAACGATTCTCCTGAAACAGCTCCCTTATCACATTGGAAAAAACAAATTTCACATACATGGCCGAAAACTGGGTATTGGACTGATATTTGGATGCCAGGCTGCGGAAATGGCTCCACAGCTGCTTCACATCCTTTCTGGAAATATCTTCTGAGATTTTTTCCATAAGCCTGGAATCCTGCTCCTCTTCTCCGGTATTTTTTTCCTCGTCCTCCTCGCTGGTGTAGACATGGATATCCGGATGATAAAATTTTTCTTCCATCTGCTGCTCCAGCTGTTCCATGATTTCCGGCAATTCCTGATATCCGTCAAAACGCCGGCTTACAGCCAGATGAAAGCGAACAGGATGAAGGCGCTTCAGAAGATTATAGACATTTTTTGCCACAAGGACATAATCACAGTACACATCCTTAAAAAGAAGCAAGGACTGACGGCCATTAAGATTCAGATAGAAGAAAGAACGGCGAAGCTCTTCCCGGATCTCAAGGGGAACCTCATCACTGGCAGAATCAAAAAAAGCTTCATCCGATTCAATAAGAATTGCACAGTGCCACTGCTCCCAGACAGAAAAATCCACAATTCCTTCCGCTTCCTTCAGACGCTCCTGATCTCCGGAATAAATGTAGCCCAGCAGAAAATACTGCTGAAGAAAGCTCTTTTCTTTTATGGACTGCTGCTCTTTATTTTTCCGGGATGCGATCTCCTTCTGGATCTTCTGTATGGTGTCATGAAAGCGGTCCGGATCCACCGGTTTCAGTACATAATCCGTCACACCATAGCGGATCGCCTCCTGAGCAAAAGCAAAATCTCCATAACCGCTGAAAATGATAATTTCCAGATCCGGATATTCCTCTCTTGCTTTTTTTGAAAGCTCCAGACCATCCATATGCGGCATTTTGATATCTGTCAGCATCAGATCCACCGGATGCTTTCTCAGCTCATTTAATGCCAGCTTGCCATTAGCCGCCTCATAAATTTCCCACTCTCCCTCCTCCATAGACAGAAGAAAGCGGATTCCGTCACGTTCCAGTTTTTCATCATCTACCACCAAAACTCTGTACATTCCTCACCTCGCCAAATATGGCCTGATCCACGTAAAAGCACGCAGATCAGGCCGTTTTTCTTTCATTTTAACATTATTCAACTAATTTGTCAGCCCTTAACAGCTCCTGCAACCACACCTTCAATGATATATTTCTGGCATGCAAGATAGAACGCAATGATCGGAATGATGGAAAGGACAAGAACGCCCATCATCGCTCCCATATCAATGGTTCCGTAACCGCCCTTCAGATACTGGATGGCAATGGAAATGGTTTTATATTTCTTGATATCAAGTACCAGATATGGAAGAAGATAATCATTCCAGATCCACATGGTTTCCAGGATCGCTACAGTTACACAGGTCGGTTTCATAACCGGAAGAACCACTTTAAAAAATGTCTGGATCGGGGTACAGCCATCGATCATGGCAGCTTCCTCAATCTCGATCGGAATGGATTTTACAAAACCGCTGAACATAAATACCGCAAGTCCTGCTCCATATCCAAGATAAATGATGATCAGTCCCCACGGAGTATTCAGTTTCAGGATGTTTGCGATCTTGGAAAGAGTAAACATTACCATCTGGAATGGTACGACCATGGAAAACAGGCACAGCATGTACATGGTTTTTGTCAGCGTGTTGGTAACACGGTTGATGTACCAGGCACACATGGAGGTACAGAGCAGAATTACCGCAACAGAAAATACTGTGATAAATAATGTCCATCCAAATGCCTGGAAAAATCCGGTTTTTGTGAGACCATTTACATAGTTTTCCAGACCTACGAACATTTTATCCGTTGGGATTGCAAAGGGATAACGGCTGATGTATGCTTTTTTCTTAAAAGAATTGATCAAAACCAGAAGAATCGGGAAAATATAAGCAACAGATACCACACTCAGGATCGCAGTCCACAGGCCGCTGAATTTTACTTTTTTATTCATTACTGCTGTACCTCCTTACTTCTTGTGAGACGATTCTGGATCATGGCAATTGCTCCAACCAGGATAAAGAAGATCACGGCCTTCGCCTGTCCTACGCCTTCCCATCCAGTACGTCCATAGAAGGTATTGTAAATATTCAGTGCAAGCATTTCTGACATATTGGAAGGCTCACCATTTGTAAGAGCAAGGTTCTGGTCAAAAAGCTTAAAGGAGTTGGTAAGTGTCAGGAAAGTACAGATGGTGATGGACGGCATGACCATAGGAATGACCACATTTTTCAGAAGCTGTCCTTTGTTTGCACCATCGATCTGTGCAGCCTCGATCAGCTCACCCGGGATATTCTGAATACCTGCGATGTAAATGATCATCATATATCCGATCTGCTGCCAGCACATCAGGATCACAAGACCCCAGAATCCGTAAACAGAAGAATATGTAAGTGTTTTATTGATCTGAAGAAGCAGACCGTTTAACAGAAGCTGCCATACATAACCAAGGATGATTCCACCGATCAGGTTTGGCATAAAAAATACAGTACGGAATATATTGGTTCCTTTGATCTTCTTGGTCAGAAGCAACGCAACTGCAAAACCGATCACATTGATCAGAACTACTGATACAACCGTAAATGCGGTGGTGTACCATAATGCATGTCCAAAGGTTCCATCCTCAGTAAAAATCTTCACATAGTTCTGTAATCCCACGAATTTTGCATCCGTTACTGTGGTAAATTTACAGAAGGAAAGATATACGCCCATGATAAAGGGAACGATAAATCCAATAGTAAATGCCAGCAGGGTAGGCAGGACAAAAACCGGAAAATACTTTTTCATCATCTTATTCTGCATGTTTTCTCTTCCTTTCTCCTGAGGATGCATCCTTCCCTACTTTACGCATCCTCTCTTCATTAAAAGAGGCAGGCGGAAACCGCCCACCCCTTCGTGATCACGTTTCAGTTATATCTTATCAGCCTTCATTTGCTGCTTTGTACTCTTTTGCCCATCCGTCAACAAATGCAGTTTTCACAGCATCCCACTCGCCGGTACCCTGTGCATACTCAAGCATTGCACTGCCGACCTGGTTTTTCCACTCTTCAGAAGGCATGGTTGTAAAGTTCCATGAAACCGGAGTTTTACCAGCTTTTACATATTCGTCGGCTGCTTTTACAAGCGGATTTGCAGACTCATAATTCTCATCAAAGGTCTTGAATGGTGTTGTAAATCCCATTTCCTTGCTTATAGATTCTCTTCCTTCATCACTTGTGATAACCCAGCTGAGGAAATCAAGAGTTGCCTGGATATCCTTCTCATCTGCTTTTTTGTTTACGCACCAGTAGTTCTCACTGCCTGTGCAAAGTCCCTGGTCCTCTTCACCATCAACACCAATGTAGATTGGAAGCATTCCCATATCCTCATCTGCTACTTCGTTATCTTTGATGTTATCATAAGCCCAGGTTCCATTCTGATAGAACACAGCCTCTCCAAGACCAAATTCAGCATTTGCATCATCGATAGTCTTGCTGGAAAGAAGGCTTGGCTCACAGGTAGAATCTGTGATATAAAGGTCAAACAGGTTCTTGAAGTTGTCAAGATAGGTCCCTTTGATCGCATCTGTGGATGTGATTCCGTCTTCTTTGTACTCATAATAGATTGGAAGGTTTGCAAGGTGTGTCTTGAAGCGCCAGTCACTGGAAGAATCAAAGCCTGCGGAAGTAAATGCACCGTCAACTCCAAGGTCATCTTTCTTAGCCTGGATATCATCTGCAGCCTTCTTTAATGTCTCAAAATTGTTGATCTCATCTGCAGACTTGATCACAGCGCCATCCATCTCACAGTATTTCTTAAGAAGCGCTTTGTTGTAAATAATTCCATATGTTTCAATTACATAGGCGATACCGTCAACTGCACCGCTGTCATCCTTCAGTACGAAATCGTCACTCTCCACATTTTTATAAACATCGCTGTCTTTCAGGTCATAGCAATAATCCTTCCAGGATGCAAGTCCAACCGGTCCGTTAACCTGGAACAGTGTCGGAACCTCATCCTTGGCCATCTCTGATTTCAGAGTAGACTCATAAGTTCCGGAAGCAGCTGTAACAACGGTAACCGGTACACCAGTCTCATCGGTGTATTTCTTTGCCAGGTCTGACCACTGATCTGCCTGCTCCGGTTTAAAATTCAGATAATAAACAGAGCCTTCACTGTCATCCCCCTTTGCCATAGCCGGAACTGCCGGGATCATAGTAGCTGCCATCAAAGCTGCAAGACCAAATGCTGTTGCTTTTTTCATTCTCATAATCGTACCTCTCCTTTACCTTATATGATATTCAATTTGTTTCGCGGATATGCTTAAAACGTCCATTTCGCATATTCCTGACCGATAAGCTTCAAATCAGCTTCTCGATTAACTTGATATTATTGTAAATCGAAGAGGTCATTTTCACTATATAAAAAAATCAAGAAACATGTTGATTTTTTTATATAGTAAAAATATTGATATTTTATCATGAAAAAAGAAGCCGGAACAGGCTTACTCCCATTCCGGCTTCTTTCATATATTATTTTCGATTCATCATGCTTTATTGACAGATCCGAAAAGCTCCATTTTCTCTTTAACAGTAGCTTTGATCGCTTCTGCTCCAGGTGCAAGAAGCTTACGTGGGTCATATCCTTTACCCTGCTGATCTTTACCCTCTTCAATGTATTTACGTGTAGCTTCAGCAAATGCAAGCTGGCACTCTGTATTTACATTGATCTTGGAAACGCCAAGGCTGATCGCTTTCTTGATCATGTCTGCCGGGATACCTGTACCACCGTGAAGAACAAGCGGCATATCTCCTGTCAGTTTCTGAATAGCATCCAGAGTCTCAAAGCTTAAGCCCTGCCAGTTAGCCGGATATTTTCCGTGAATGTTACCGATACCAGCTGCAAGGAAGTTGATTCCAAGATCTGCAACTCTCTTACACTCCTCAGGATCAGCGCACTCGCCCATACCAACAACACCATCTTCCTCGCCACCGATGGAACCAACCTCTGCCTCAAGAGACATGTTGTGCTCAGCAACGATCTTAACCAGCTCTTTAGTCTTAGCTACGTTCTCATCGATCGGATAATGAGATCCGTCGAACATAATGGAAGAGAAACCAGCCTCAACACATTTCAGGCATCCATCATAGCTGCCGTGGTCAAGATGAAGAGCAACCGGAACAGTGATGTTCAGCTCTTCCATCATACCGTTAACCATACCTACAACAGTCTTATAACCTGTCATGTATTTACCGGCACCCTCGGAAACACCAAGGATTACAGGAGAGTTGAGCTCCTGAGCTGTCTGAAGGATAGCTTTTGTCCACTCAAGGTTGTTGATGTTGAACTGACCAACTGCATAATGGCCTGCTTTTGCTTTTTTCAGCATTTCTGTTGCGTTTACTAACATGATAAAATCCTCCTAACCTGTATTAGGATACGGAAAAACCGTGTCCTTTATATCCAACCGTACTCATAATAGCAGATTTCCTTTGGTAAGTCCAGTATTTTACCAAAAATGCTGATGCTGTGGGAATTATTATTTTTTTTGAGAAAAAGCTTGCAATTTTATCAAATGTTATATATAATACATTTGTTGTTCACGGATGGATTCCCGAGTGGCCAAAGGGGGCAGACTGTAAATCTGTTGGCACCGCCTTCGAAGGTTCGAATCCTTCTCCATCCAGCGAATTTAGCTCTTACATCTTTGCGATGTAGGAGCTATTTTTTTGTGCAAAAAGAAAACCGCAAAGGGGCCGCAAAGCCGCGGCCCCTCTGCACACCCCTCGGGCTTTTTTTAAGGAGTTCTTGGTTGTGGATAAGGGGAGGGTGTTGACTTGTGTCTGTATGCTTGGATATTGGATGTGGGACGCTGTGCCGATCTGGTTCCTGTATGCTTCGGTGTTGATTGTGGGACACTGTGCCGATCTAGTTTCTGTATGCTTCGGTGTTGGATGCGGGGTGCTGTGCCGATTTATTTTTGGGGGATACGGCCGGCTGCTTTATTGGTTATGGATTGTTTTGAGGCCGTTTTCTGTATGCTTCGGTATTGGATGCGGAACACTGTGCCGATCTGGTTCCTGTATGCTTCGGTGTTGGACGTGGAACGCTGTGCCGATTTATTTTTATATATTGTGTTTTTTGGCACTGGGCAGGATGTACATTCGCTTCTATTCTCTGTTCTCTGCGGTTGAATTTTCAGCCGGGGATGTGGCAACGGTATGGGCTGCTGCGGAGGAGGTGTGATACTGCTTAGGCTGCGGGAATCGGCGTTATTGAGACAGGGGCTGCTGTCTGAGCCAGAGGCGAGTTCTGCCCCTGTCTCAATGTTTTTAGCCGATTTCCGGAGCCTTAGCAGTATCCGCCGACGGAGCCCTGCCCGTACCGCTGCCACATCCCCGGCGTACGGTTCATTCCATCCACCACACTTCCATCCACTACACAAAGAAAAAGACGGCCACCCCAAAAAACGAGACAGCCGTCCTTTCCTCACACATCATACATAAGAAATCGAAACACCGAAAAAAAATCTATTTGTTAACTCTGTTAACCGTATTACCATCCAGAAAAGCCTTGATATTATCAACCGTAATATCCATGATCCTCTGTCTGGAAGCCTGAGCAGCCTAGGAGATATGCGGAGTGATGATGCAGTTTTTAGCCTTGAGAAGCGGATTATACCCCTTGATCGGCTCAGTAGAAACAACATCAAGACCAGCAGCATAAACCTTCCCACTATTCAGAGCATCTGCCAGATCCTGCTCAACAACAAGCTGACCACGGCTGTTGTTGATAAGGATAACTCCATCCTGCTTCCTTTGTTTGCAAGAACGATAACATCTCACGGCTGAGCCATATCCAGTGCTTTATGGAACAGAAGGTTATCTCCTGCCGGTGCATTTACTGTAAATGCAGTTCCCAGAAGTCTTGCCTTCGGGTTCAGCGGGAAAATACTGGAATCTACGGCAGCGATCTTTCCACAGTTATCATCAATATTTGCAACTGGAATTCCACGGAAGGCTTCTACTAATTCTTTTGACGGTCTTTCAAAGTTTCGTCTGATCCTACATCCTAATGCCATATGAAAACCTCTCTTCTTTTGATTTTCTTTTTTAATTGTATTTATCATATCATACAAGCTTACTATTGAATAACGAATAATTTCTCTGTATAATATAAATAATTTTTATATTATCAAAGCTTAAACCATCCTATAGACAACACCAAAGAAAAGGAGCTGTTCATATGAATCTTGCTGAAATCGAAACCTTTCTCACCATTGTAAATACCAAGAGCATCACCCGTACAGCGGATCTTCTTTTTCTTTCCCAGCCTACTGTCAGCCACCGGCTCACATCTCTGGAGAACGAACTGGGTTTTCCCCTTGTGATCCGTCAGAAAGGCCACAAGCAGGTGGAACTGACTGCCAAGGGAACAGATTTTATCATCCTTGCGGAACGCTGGATGTCTCTCTGGAAGGAAACTATGGAGTTGCAGCGCAATCAGGATTCCCTGCTGCTTACCATCGGCTGTACAGACAGCCTGAACGTAGCTGTTTTCGCACCACTATATGACAGGATCTTAAATGAGCAGACCAAGCTGGACCTGAACATCGAGTCCCATCATTCTTCAGAGCTCTACGGTCTTCTTGGAGAACACAGCATTGATATCGGATTTGTCTACCACAAATTGCATTACAAGAATATCATAACAGAGAAAATCTTCGAAGAAAAGCTTTATCTGATACAATCGGATCAGCCAGTGATTCCTGCTCCGGCAATACATACCGATGAGCTGGATCCATCCCTGGAGCTGTTTTTAAGTTGGGATGACAATTATCAGATCTGGCATGACCGCTGGCTTTCCTCCGCTTCCAGGCCTCACATTGCGGCAGATACCATCACACTTTTGGACCGTCTCTGGAAAAAACCGGGAAACTGGATGGTCGCACCACAGTCTGTGATCCTGGAGCTTTCCCATTACCGGCCTCTTTTTATCAGTGAACTGAAAAACACACCGCCAAACCGTGTCTGCTATAAGATCAAGCATAAATATCCAAAGTCCACCAGCAAACGTGCCGTGGAATTCTTCGAAAATGCACTGGAAGACTTTCTTGCAGAATCCACTCCGTCCTTCCCGATCGGCCAGGTATGGGAACGACATAAATAAAAAAAACGGTAAGCACAAGTCCGTCAGGAAGATTTTCTGCTTTACCGTTTCTTCTTATTATATTATTTATACCAGGATTTTTGATCCACCGCTTTCCACCAAAAAAGCGGTGGGTATTTTTTATCTGATCATTTGTTTTTCAGCTCTTCCACTGCTTTTTTGATCCTTGCACATGCTTCCTGAAGATCCTATTTGTCACAAAAATTGTCATAAAAGAGCCACGCCCGATAAAGGGAATGGCTCTGATTATTACATTACATTTTCAAGCTTTTTTATTTCATTCTGTACTCTTGCAGCATCTACGTGATTGTATATGTTCATTGTAATGCTTATGTCACTATGTCCCATGATCATTTGTAAAACTTTGATATCTAGGCCAGCTTCTGCACATCTGGTGCAAAACGTATGACTCAGCATATGTGGATGTGTCAAGTATAGGACAAAAAAATTTTATTTTTTTCTGCCGAAGACTATCTGACGTTTCCATCAGGTAGTCCCAGCACCTTTATTATCTTCTGATAAGTCATTCTTGTCCTGCTCAAGTTATCTCTGTTCTGAAAAAATATCGTCAAAATTCCATTCGATTTCAATTTCATCCTGAATCAGAGAAACAGCAGCACCCATCACTGCAATCAGCCACACTCTCCAGTTCATACAGGTAAGACACGAAAGAATACAGATAAAATTCAGATAACCTCCTACAAAGTTATCAATCATACGGATTCCCATTCCTTCCAGCGTATGAAGGCCAGTAGTAATGGAATTGAGAATCGTGCCTTTATTCATATTCTGGAAATATCCTAAAGATACACGTTTCAGTGCATCTCCTACTGCAAGTCTGTCTCTGGCAATCAATTCATAACTGATCGACTCCTGAAATCTTGCTCTCAGATAATCAAACAGAAAGCGCAGAAAAATGAAGAACAGCAGAATCACGATACTTTTCCCAATCCAAACCGTTGAGACAGCTTTTCCCTGTCCTTCGCATTCTACAAGCTTCCCGATCATATATGCAGCCCATATGACCGGCATTGCCGCAAACCAGCCTGAAAAAAAGGAAAAAATAAAACCGATATACAGATTCTTTTTACAGTGCCAAACATGATTCTTCACCTTCTTTCTGGCTTCCTACTGCCCAGTGCCTTACTCCCACATGAGCCTGCCACATTCGCTGATAAAGCGGACAGTTCTGAATCAGCTCTTCCTGGGTTCCTGCTCCTTCTATACAGCCATTTTTCAAAACAACGATTTTGTCTGCATCTGTGATTGTGGAAAGTCTATGTGCAATAACCAGCAATGTCTTGCCTTTTGTCAGTTCTTCAATACTCTTCTGAATCTTGTTCTCATTTTCCGGATCCGTAAATGCAGTCGCTTCGTCAAGGATGACGATCGGTGCATTTTTCAGAGAGCTCCATTTGTTTTCCGTAAATATAGCAGTTCCAACCGGAACATCAAGAAGATTTCCTGAAAAGTCATCAGGAACATATGATAAAACTTTTCGTGCTATATCATTATCATCCGTGCCACTCCAAAATAGCTTAATATACAGTTTGCTGAAAATATTTCTTTGCGTAAGAACATCGTCATATATATTTTTTGATGTTTCATAAGCATTTTGTATTTTGTCTGCCATATTACCCTCCAAATTTAATTTTAATTCTAAAAGCTTAAAACTATCGTTCTCTAATCTTCCTGACATTACGATTCATG
>UMGA01002659.1_pt1 | contig 14044 bp, 13 predicted proteins | sample 1965171 | NCBI WGS metagenome assembly UMGA01 (sample SAMEA4836062, study PRJEB28245) | human gut metagenome | biome: gut microbiome; material: fecal sample | place: Denmark | collected 2008 | reverse complement strand
TGCTTTCATTGACGGCGGAGCAAATTCGTCCGGCACCGGAATTTGCTGTGACGCTTTCAACAGAATATCTCACTGGACTGGGCGCACTGGGCGACCGTATGTTGATTCTGGTGAACATCGAAAAACTGCTGAATAGCGAAGAGATGGCGCTGTTAGATAGCGCGGCGTCAGAAGTGGCGTAATTCTCCCGATTTCCTCAATTGAAATGAACCCGATGATCTGCGCATCGGGTTTTTTATTTCAATTTCGCGGCGGGTGGCATCCGCAATAAAGTTTCCCCCCTTCTTGCCGATAACGAGATCAACTTGTTTTCAGGAAGGTGCCTTATGATTAACCGTATCCGCGTAGTCACGCTGTTGGTAATGGTGCTGGGGGTATTCGCACTGTTACAACTTATTTCCGGCAGTCTGTTTTTTTCTTCCCTTCACCATAGCCAGAAGAGCTTTGTGGTTTCCAATCAATTACGGGAACAGCAGGGCGAGCTGACGTCAACCTGGGATTTAATGCTGCAAACGCGTATTAACCTGAGTCGTTCAGCGGTGCGGATGATGATGGATTCCTCCAATCAACAAAGTAATGCCAAAGTTGAATTGCTCGATAGCGCCAGGAAAACATTGGCCCAGGCCGCGACGCATTATAAAAAATTCAAAAGCATGGCACCGTTACCTGAAATGGTCGCCACCAGTCGTAATATTGATGAAAAATATAAAAACTATCACACAGCGTTAACTGAACTGATTGATTATCTTGATTATGGCAATACTGGAGCTTATTTCGCTCAGCCAACCCAGGGAATGCAAAATGCAATGGGCGAAGCGTTTGCTCAGTACGCCCTCAGCAGTGAAAAACTGTATCGCGATATCGTCACTGACAACGCAGATGATTACCGATTTGCGCAGTGGCAACTGGCGATTATCGCGCTGGTGGTGGTATTGATTCTGCTGGTGGCGTGGTACGGCATTCGCCGTATGTTGCTTACTCCGCTGGCAAAAATTATTGCTCACATTCGCGAAATCGCCGGTGGTAACCTGGCGAATACCCTGACCATTGACGGGCGCAGTGAAATGGGCGACCTGGCGCAGAGCGTTTCACATATGCAACGCTCTTTGACTGACACCGTCACTCATGTGCGAGAAGGTTCAGATGCCATCTATGCCGGTACCCGTGAAATTGCGGCGGGCAACACCGATCTTTCCTCCCGTACTGAACAGCAGGCATCCGCGCTGGAAGAAACTGCCGCCAGCATGGAGCAGCTCACCGCGACAGTGAAGCAAAACGCCGATAACGCCCGCCAGGCCTCGCAACTGGCGCAAAGTGCCTCCGACACCGCCCAGCACGGCGGCAAAGTGGTGGATGGCGTAGTGAAAACGATGCATGAGATCGCCGATAGTTCGAAGAAAATTGCCGACATTATCAGCGTTATCGACGGTATTGCCTTCCAGACTAATATCCTCGCGCTGAATGCCGCGGTTGAAGCCGCGCGTGCGGGTGAACAGGGCCGTGGTTTTGCCGTGGTGGCGGGTGAAGTGCGTAATCTTGCCAGTCGCAGCGCCCAGGCGGCAAAAGAGATCAAAGCCCTCATTGAAGACTCCGTCTCACGCGTTGATACCGGTTCGGTGCTGGTCGAAAGCGCCGGGGAAACAATGAACAATATCGTCAATGCTGTCACTCGCGTGACTGACATTATGGGCGAGATTGCATCGGCATCGGATGAACAGAGCCGTGGCATCGATCAAGTCGCATTGGCGGTTTCGGAAATGGATCGCGTCACGCAACAGAACGCATCGCTGGTGCAGGAATCAGCTGCCGCCGCCGCTGCGCTGGAAGAACAGGCGAGTCGTTTAACGCAAGCGGTTTCCGCGTTCCGTCTGGCAGCCAGCCCACTCACCAATAAACCGCAAACACCATCCCGTCCTGCCAGTGAGCAACCACCGGCACAGCCACGACTGCGAATTGCTGAACAAGATCCAAACTGGGAAACATTTTGACGAGTATTTACTAACGCGGTCATTGCCGCCTGATGGGGAGCGTTGATGTTTAATCGTATTCGAATTTCGACCACGCTGTTTTTAATTTTGATTCTCTGCGGGATCTTGCAGATTGGCAGTAACGGCATGTCTTTTTGGGCATTTCGCGACGATTTGCAACGACTGAATCAGGTCGAGCAGAGCAATCAGCAACGTGCGGCATTAGCGCAAACTCGGGCGGTAATGTTACAGGCCAGTACCGCGCTGAACAAAGCGGGCACTCTGACGGCACTTAGCTATCCGGCGGATGACATTAAAACGTTGATGACGACGGCGCGCGCCAGTCTGACGCAATCCACCACGCTGTTTAAAAGTTTTATGGCGATGACTGCGGGCAACGAGCACGTCAGGGCGTTGCAAAAAGAGACGGAGAAAAGTTTTGCCCGCTGGCACAACGATCTCGAACATCAGGCGACCTGGCTTGAAAGTAATCAACTTTCGGATTTCCTCACTGCGCCGGTGCAGGAATCACAGAATGCGTTTGACGTTAACTTTGAGGCCTGGCAGCTGGAGATCAACCATGTGCTGGAAGCCGCCAGTGCGCAAAGCCAGCGTAACTATCAGATTTCGGCGCTGGTGTTTATCAGCATGATTATTGTTGCGGCGATCTACATCAGCAGTGCGCTGTGGTGGACGCGCAAGATGATTGTTCAACCACTGGCCATTATCGGTAGCCATTTTGACAGCATTGCTGCGGGTAATCTGGCGCGTCCGATTGCGGTATATGGTCGTAATGAGATCACCGCCATTTTTGCCAGCCTGAAGACCATGCAGCAGGCTTTGCGTGGGACGGTGAGTGATGTGCGTAAGGGAAGCCAGGAGATGCACATTGGTATCGCGGAGATTGTCGCAGGCAATAACGATCTCTCAAGTCGTACCGAACAGCAGGCGGCATCGCTGGCACAAACGGCCGCCAGTATGGAGCAATTAACCGCCACGGTAGGGCAAAACGCCGATAACGCACGACAGGCGTCGGAACTGGCAAAAAATGCCGCGACAACGGCGCAGGCGGGCGGTGTTCAGGTCAGTACCATGACTCACACCATGCAGGAGATCACCACCAGCTCGCAAAAAATTGGCGACATTATCAGCGTTATCGACGGAATTGCTTTCCAGACCAATATTCTGGCCCTGAATGCGGCAGTGGAAGCGGCTCGCGCCGGAGAGCAGGGGCGTGGTTTTGCGGTAGTGGCAGGTGAAGTGCGCAATCTTGCCAGCCGTAGCGCGCAGGCAGCAAAAGAGATCAAAGGGCTGATCGAAGAGTCAGTCAATCGTGTCCAGCAGGGTTCGAAACTGGTGAATAACGCCGCCGCGACCATGATCGATATTGTCAGTTCGGTGACCCGCGTGAACGACATTATGGGAGAAATTGCCTCTGCGTCGGAAGAACAACAGCGGGGGGATTGAGCAGGTTGCACAGGCTGTCAGCCAGATGGATCAGGTGACTCAGCAGAACGCCTCGCTGGTAGAAGAAGCGGCGGTGGCAACGGAACAACTGGCGAATCAGGCCGACCATCTTTCGTCGCGTGTGGCGGTATTTACCCTTGAAGAACATGAAGTAGCACGACATGAGTCGGTGCAGTTACAAATTGCGCCAGTGGTATCCTGAAGTGATTGAGAAGGCGCTATGACTTCATCTCTGCCCTGTGGGCAAACGTCTTTATTGTTACAGATGACCGAGCGCCTGGCGCTTTCCGACGCGCATTTTCGGCGGATAAGTCAATTGATCTATCAACGAGCCGGGATCGTTCTGGCTGACCATAAACGCGACATGGTTTACAACCGACTGGTTCGTCGTTTGCGTTCGCTGGGACTGACGGATTTCGGTCATTATCTGAACTTGCTGGAATCTAATCAGCACAGCGGTGAGTGGCAGGCGTTTATCAATTCGCTGACCACGAATCTGACGGCATTTTTCCGTGAGGCACACCATTTCCCTCTGCTCGCGGATCACGCACGTCGCCGTTCTGGCGAGTATCGCGTATGGAGCGCGGCGGCTTCGACCGGCGAAGAGCCGTACAGCATTGCGATGACGCTGGCTGACACATTGGGCACCGCGCCCGGACGCTGGAAAGTGTTTGCCAGTGATATCGACACCGAAGTGCTGGAAAAAGCCAGAAGCGGTATTTATCGCCATGAAGAGTTGAAAAACCTGACGCCGCAGCAACTGCAACGGTATTTCATGCGAGGGACGGGACCGCATGAAGGGCTGGTACGCGTGCGTCAGGAGCTGGCGAACTATGTTGATTTTGCCCCGCTGAATCTACTGGCGAAACAGTACACCGTGCCGGGGCCGTTTGATGCGATCTTCTGTCGTAACGTCATGATCTACTTCGATCAAAATACCCAGCAGGAGATTTTGCGCCGCTTTGTTCCGCTCCTTAAACCCGACGGATTGCTGTTTGCGGGTCACTCTGAAAACTTTAGCCACCTTGAGCGCCGCTTCACGCTGCGTGGTCAGACGGTGTATGCGCTAAGTAAGGATTAACGATGAGCAAAATCAGGGTGTTATCTGTCGATGATTCGGCACTGATGCGCCAGATCATGACAGAAATCATCAACAGCCATAGCGACATGGAAATGGTGGCGACCGCCCCTGATCCGCTGGTTGCGCGTGATTTGATTAAGAAATTCAATCCCGATGTATTGACGCTGGATGTTGAAATGCCGCGGATGGACGGACTGGATTTCCTCGAAAAATTAATGCGTTTGCGTCCAATGCCCGTAGTGATGGTTTCTTCCCTGACCGGCAAAGGGTCAGAAGTCACGCTGCGCGCGCTGGAGCTGGGGGCGATAGATTTTGTCACCAAACCGCAACTGGGTATTCGCGAAGGTATGCTGGCGTATAGCGAAATGATTGCTGAAAAGGTGCGTACGGCAGCAAAGGCGAGCCTTGCAGCACATAAGCCATTGTCAGCACCGACAACGCTGAAGGCGGGTCCGTTGTTGAGTTCTGAAAAACTGATTGCGATTGGTGCTTCAACGGGTGGAACTGAGGCAATTCGTCACGTACTGCAACCGTTGCCGCTTTCCAGCCCGGCATTGTTAATTACCCAACATATGCCGCCCGGTTTCACCCGCTCTTTTGCCGACAGACTTAATAAGCTTTGCCAGATCGGGGTTAAAGAAGCCGAAGACGGAGAACGTGTCTTGCCGGGGCATGCCTATATTGCGCCGGGCGATCGGCATATGGAGCTGTCGCGTAGTGGCGCAAATTACCAAATCAAAATTCACGATGGCCCGGCGGTTAACCGTCATCGGCCTTCGGTAGATGTGTTGTTCCATTCTGTCGCCAAACAGGCGGGGCGTAATGCGGTTGGGGTGATCCTGACCGGTATGGGCAACGACGGCGCGGCGGGAATGTTGGCGATGCGTCAGGCGGGGGCATGGACCCTTGCGCAAAACGAAGCAAGTTGCGTGGTGTTCGGCATGCCGCGCGAGGCCATCAATATGGGTGGTGTCTGCGAAGTGGTCGATCTTAGCCAGGTAAGCCAGCAAATGTTGGCAAAAATTAGTGCCGGACAGGCGATACGTATTTAAATCAGGAGTGTGAAATGGCGGATAAAGAACTTAAATTTTTGGTTGTGGATGACTTTTCCACCATGCGACGCATAGTGCGTAACCTGCTGAAAGAGCTGGGATTCAATAATGTTGAGGAAGCGGAAGATGGCGTCGACGCTCTCAATAAGTTGCAGGCAGGCGGTTATGGATTTGTTATCTCCGACTGGAACATGCCCAATATGGATGGCCTGGAATTGCTGAAAACAATTCGTGCGGATGGCGCGATGTCGGCATTGCCAGTGTTAATGGTGACTGCAGAAGCGAAGAAAGAGAACATCATTGCTGCGGCGCAAGCGGGGGCCAGTGGCTATGTGGTGAAGCCATTTACCGCCGCGACGCTGGAGGAAAAACTCAACAAAATCTTTGAGAAACTGGGCATGTGAGGATGCGACTATGATGCAACCATCAATCAAACCTGCTGACGAGCATTCAGCTGGCGATATCATTGCGCGCATCGGCAGCCTGACGCGTATGCTGCGCGACAGTTTGCGGGAACTGGGGCTGGATCAGGCCATTGCCGAAGCGGCGGAAGCCATCCCCGATGCGCGCGATCGTTTGTACTATGTTGTGCAGATGACCGCCCAGGCTGCGGAGCGGGCGCTGAACAGTGTTGAGGCGTCACAACCGCATCAGGATCAAATGGAGAAATCAGCAAAAGCGTTAACCCAACGTTGGGATGACTGGTTTGCCGATCCGATTGACCTTGCCGACGCCCGTGAACTGGTAACAGATACACGACAATTTCTGGCAGATGTACCCGCGCATACCAGCTTTACTAACGCGCAACTGCTGGAAATCATGATGGCGCAGGATTTTCAGGATCTCACCGGGCAGGTCATTAAGCGGATGATGGATGTCATTCAGGAGATCGAACGCCAGTTGCTGATGGTGCTGTTGGAAAACATCCCGGAACAGGAGTCGCGTCCAAAACGTGAAAACCAGAGTTTGCTTAATGGACCTCAGGTCGATACCAGCAAAGCCGGTGTGGTAGCCAGTCAGGATCAGGTGGACGATTTGTTGGATAGTCTTGGATTTTGATTTGTATTGCCTGATGTGGCGTGACCACGTCATATCAGGCGGTCTGATAAGGCGATGACGCCGCATCCGACAAACGCACACTATGCTTGATGTGTGGCAGCAAAAGCCCTAAATCCCGCCTGTTTTGCCCCTTACTCAAACCATTGAACGCTTTGCGCTCTGGCATCATTCACGCTTAATACTCTTTCCAGGATTGGCGACGTGTCTGACGAGAGCGACGACAAAACAGAAGCCCCCACACCTCACCGACTAGAAAAAGCGCGGGAAGAGGGGCAAATCCCGCGTTCCCGTGAACTGACCTCACTGCTGATTTTGCTGGTGGGCGTTAGTGTTATCTGGTTTGGCGGTGTGTCGCTGGCCCGTCGATTGTCGGGCATGCTCTCCGCTGGGCTGCATTTTGATCACAGTATTATCAATGACCCGAATCTGATCCTCGGGCAGATTATTCTGCTGATCAGAGAAGCCATGCTGGCGCTGCTGCCGCTGATTAGCGGCGTGGTGCTGGTGGCGCTCATTTCTCCGGTCATGCTGGGAGGGCTGGTATTTAGCGGCAAATCCTTGCAGCCGAAGTTTTCCAAACTCAACCCGCTACCGGGCATTAAACGGATGTTCTCGGCTCAGACTGGCGCGGAGTTGCTTAAAGCAATTTTGAAAACCATCCTGGTTGGCAGCGTGACGGGGTTTTTTCTCTGGCATCACTGGCCGCAGATGATGCGCTTGATGGCCGAGTCTCCGATTACCGCCATGGGTAATGCGATGGATTTGGTAGGGCTATGCGCACTGCTGGTGGTGCTTGGTGTCATTCCAATGGTGGGATTTGACGTCTTTTTCCAAATATTCAGCCACCTGAAAAAGCTGCGTATGTCACGGCAGGATATTCGTGATGAGTTCAAACAAAGCGAAGGTGACCCTCATGTTAAAGGGCGGATCCGTCAGATGCAGCGAGCTGCTGCACGGCGTCGGATGATGGCCGATGTGCCGAAAGCGGATGTCATTGTCAATAACCCGACCCACTATTCGGTAGCGTTGCAGTATGACGAAAACAAAATGAGCGCACCGAAAGTGGTCGCTAAAGGTGCAGGGCTGGTCGCGCTGCGCATTCGTGAAATTGGCGCTGAAAATAACGTCCCGACGCTTGAAGCGCCGCCGCTGGCGCGAGCGCTGTATCGACATGCGGAGATTGGTCAACAAATCCCGGGTCAACTGTACGCCGCGGTGGCGGAAGTGCTGGCCTGGGTCTGGCAACTGAAACGCTGGCGTCTGGCTGGTGGACAGCGCCCTGTACAACCTACTCATCTTCCGGTGCCGGAAGCCCTGGATTTTATTAACGAGAAACCGACCCATGAGTAATCTGGCCGCGATGCTGCGCCTGCCCGCAAACCTGAAATCGACACAATGGCAGATCCTTGCCGGACCGATTTTGATCCTGTTGATCTTGTCGATGATGGTGCTGCCACTGCCCGCATTCATACTCGACCTGTTGTTTACCTTCAATATTGCCTTGTCGATCATGGTGTTGCTGGTGGCGATGTTTACCCAGCGCACGCTTGAGTTTGCTGCGTTTCCGACCATTCTGTTGTTTACTACGTTGTTGCGTCTGGCACTTAACGTGGCTTCAACCCGTATCATTTTGATGGAAGGGCATACCGGCGCGGCGGCGGCTGGGAAGGTGGTCGAAGCATTCGGTCACTTCCTCGTTGGTGGCAATTTCGCTATCGGTATCGTGGTGTTTGTCATTCTCGTGATCATCAACTTTATGGTCATTACCAAAGGTGCCGGGCGTATCGCAGAAGTGGGTGCGCGCTTTGTTCTCGATGGTATGCCGGGTAAGCAGATGGCGATTGACGCCGACCTTAACGCTGGATTGATTGGTGAAGATGAGGCGAAAAAACGCCGCTCCGAAGTGACTCAGGAAGCCGATTTTTACGGCTCAATGGACGGGGCAAGTAAGTTTGTTCGCGGCGATGCCATCGCCGGGATCCTCATCATGGTCATTAACGTTGTCGGCGGGTTGCTGGTCGGCGTGCTGCAACATGGCATGAGCATGGGACACGCGGCGGAAAGTTATACGCTATTGACCATTGGCGACGGTCTGGTGGCACAAATTCCGGCGCTGGTGATTTCTACCGCCGCGGGGGTCATCGTTACGCGTGTCAGCACCGATCAGGATGTTGGCGAGCAGATGGTGAATCAGCTTTTCAGTAACCCAAGCGTTATGTTGTTAAGCGCCGCCGTGCTCGGTTTACTCGGCCTGGTGCCTGGAATGCCGAACCTGGTATTTTTGCTGTTCACTGCCGGATTGCTGGGGCTGGCCTGGTGGATACGCGGACGCGAACAAAAAGCGCCTGCCGAACCCAAACCGGTAAAAATGGCAGAGAATAATACCGTTGTCGAAGCGACGTGGAACGATGTACAACTGGAAGATTCTCTGGGAATGGAAGTGGGTTATCGACTGATCCCGATGGTCGATTTCCAGCAGGATGGTGAGTTGTTGGGCCGTATACGCAGTATCCGCAAGAAATTTGCCCAGGAGATGGGATTTCTGCCGCCAGTGGTGCACATTCGCGACAATATGGATCTGCAACCTGCCCGCTATCGCATTTTGATGAAAGGCGTGGAGATTGGCAGTGGTGATGCTTATCCGGGGCGCTGGCTGGCGATTAACCCTGGAACCGCTGCCGGGACGTTACCTGGTGAGGCGACCGTCGATCCGGCATTTGGCCTGAATGCTATCTGGATTGAAAGTGCGCTAAAAGAACAGGCGCAGATTCAGGGGTACACAGTGGTTGAGGCCAGCACGGTGGTAGCAACGCATCTTAACCACCTCATTAGCCAGCATGCCGCAGAGCTGTTTGGTCGTCAGGAGGCGCAACAGCTGTTGGATCGCGTCGCCCAGGAGATGCCAAAGCTGACGGAAGATCTCGTTCCTGGCGTCGTCACGCTCACCACACTGCATAAAGTGCTGCAAAATCTCCTCGATGAAAAAGTACCGATTCGCGATATGCGCACCATTCTCGAAACGCTGGCGGAACATGCGCCCATCCAAAGCGATCCACATGAATTAACCGCCGTCGTGCGCGTGGCGTTGGGACGGGCGATTACCCAGCAGTGGTTTCCTGGCAAAGATGAAGTCCATGTTATTGGCCTCGATACACCGCTGGAACGTTTGTTACTACAGGCGCTGCAGGGCGGGGGAGGACTGGAGCCAGGGCTGGCGGATCGTTTACTGGCGCAAACTCAGGAAGCGCTATCCCGTCAGGAGATGCTGGGTGCGCCGCCAGTATTGTTGGTGAACCACGCGCTGCGACCATTATTGTCTCGCTTCCTGCGCCGCAGCTTGCCGCAGTTAGTGGTCCTGTCGAATCTGGAACTGTCTGATAACCGACATATCCGCATGACGGCGACAATTGGCGGCAAATAATGAGAACCTTATTAGCAATATTATTGTTTCCGCTGCTGGTGCAAGCCGCCGGGGAGGGGATGTGGCAGGCAAGTAGTGTAGGAATTACGCTAAATCATCGCGGTGAGTCGATGTCGTCTGCGCCTCTTTCTACGCGACAACCTGCTTCAGGATTGATGACGCTGGTAGCGTGGCGTTATCAGCTTATCGGCCCGACACCTTCAGGACTGCGGGTTCGCTTGTGTTCGCAATCTCGTTGTGTCGAATTAGAGGGGCAGAGCGGAACCACCGTGGCCTTTTCCGGTATAGCGGCAGCAGAACCGTTGCGATTTATCTGGGAAGTGCCAGGCGGTGGGCGGTTAATTCCACCGCTAAAGGTACAACGTAATGAAGTGATTGTGAATTATCGCTGAAGGACAAAAAAATTACGCGCTCGCGAGTATGTTTAATAACTCAGTGAAAAAGGCTCGATGTCTTGTTGCAATTATTTATCAGGAATAGCTTGCAACAAAACATGCCAAAAAGATGTGAATTATCCTCTTGTCAAAGGGCTTGGATAAAAATCTTCAGAGTTACGGTATAGCTGCAACTGGCGAGTTCGCGTATTGGTCTGTATGATCATACATGAGAGCCATTCTGATTCAGAATAAGGGTCACTTAAATCCTGAACGTCCTCATTTGAAAGGATTAATTCACATTCTTTGTCCCTAAAATCCAGCCAGGCTCGCTGTGATTTTTTAAGCAAGTTAAGTTGTTCGGTATCAGGTTTTTTTACACCTGTGCGTGGCACTTGTTCTATATAACGATAAGTTTCACCATAGGCTTTATTTAATTGCGCATCGACGAGATTGTATTCTTGTCGCAGGCATGATTTGATCACGTTAATGTCAGTATCATCATCTGAATTTTTTTGCCAACAATCTTTGATGGCTGAAATGTCATGGTCGTTTACTATAACCGTATCTTCTGCGTAAGCCTGGCAAGAGATAATGCCTAATGTTAATACAAGAAATTTAAACACTGCGGTATTCCTTAAATTCAACCGTTATCGTTTCCCTGGGGCCGGATATTACGCTTCTGGCCTCTTATCCAACAGTCAGAAAACAATGGCATGTCCATTTTCAGAATACATTTAGATGGCAATAAAAAAGCCTGATCAGGTAACCCTGATCAGGCTTTACTCTCACGAAAAATCGATTACATACGCTCTACTGTCTCAATACCCAGCGTATCCAGACCCAGCTTTAGCGTCTTCGCTGTCAGTTGTGCCAGTTTCAGACGGCTGTTACGCACTTCTTCGTTTTCTGCGCTGAGGATCGGGCAGTGCTCGTAGAAGCCAGAGAACAGACCAGCCAGATCGTACAGGTAAGCACACATCACATGCGGCGTGCCTTCACGGGCAACCACGGTGAGGGTTTCTTCAAACTGCAGCAGGCGAGCTGCCAGTTGCGCTTCACGATCTTCACGGATGATTACCGGAGCTGCAGCCAGTTGCTCTTCGTTAATTTCTGCCTTACGGAACACGGACAATACACGCGTGTAAGCATACTGCATGTATGGCGCGGTATTACCCTCAAACGCCAGCATGTTGTCCCAGTCGAAGATGTAGTCCGTGGTGCGGTTTTTGGAGAGATCCGCATATTTCACCGCACCAATACCAACCGCGTTAGCCAGTTTTTCCAGCTCGTCAGCTGGCATATCCGGGTTCTTTTCTGCCACCAGACGGCGTGCACGTTCCAGGGCTTCATCCAGCAGATCGGCCAGTTTCACTGTACCACCCGCGCGGGTTTTGAACGGTTTGCCGTCTTTACCCAGCATCATGCCGAACATGTGGTGTTCCAGCGGTACGGATTCCGGTACATAGCCTGCTTTACGGACGATCGCCCATGCCTGCATCAGGTGTTGATGCTGACGGGAGTCGATGTAATACAGCACGCGATCGGCATGCAGTGTTTCATAACGATATTTCGCACAGGCGATATCAGTGGTGGTGTAGAGATAGCCGCCATCTTTCTTCTGAATGATCACGCCCATCGGTTCGCCTTCCTTGTTTTTAAATTCATCAAGGAATACGACGGTCGCCCCTTCGCTTTCTACTGCCAGACCTTTGGCTTTGAGATCCGCCACAATTCCTGGCAGCATTGGGTTGTAGAGGCTTTCGCCCATCACGTCATCACGGGTCAGCGTCACGTTGAGACGATCATAGGTGATCTGGTTCTGCGTCATGGTGATGTCGACCAGTTTGCGCCACATCTCGCGGAAATATTCGTCACCGCTTTGCAGTTTTACCACGTAGTTACGTGCACGCTCGGCAAACTCTTCATCTTCGTCGTAATGCTTTTTCGCATCGCGGTAGAAACCTTCAAGGTCAGCCAGCTCCATTTCACCGGCGTTTTCCTGCTGCTGCTTTTCCAGCCATGCAATCAGCATACCGAACTGAGTGCCCCAGTCGCCGACGTGGTTTGCGCGAATCACTTTGTGACCGAGGAACTCCAGAGTACGCACTGCTGCGTCACCAATAATGGTAGAGCGCAGGTGACCGACATGCATCTCTTTCGCCACGTTTGGCGCAGAGTAGTCAACCACAATGGTCTGTTTTTCTGGCGTAGAAACACCGAGACGATCGGACGCCAGCGCCTGCTGAACATGTTCAGCCAGGAATGCCGGATCAAGGAAAATGTTGATAAAGCCTGGACCGGCGATCTCAACTTTGCTGGCGATACCGTTAAGATCCAGATGAGTCAGCACCTGCTCTGCTAATTGTCGCGGTGCCATACCCAGTTTTTTAGCAACTGCCATCATGCCGTTAGCCTGATAGTCGCCGAACTGAACTTTTGCTGACTGACGAACCTGCGGTTCGCAATCCGCAGGCGCGCCTGCCGCAATCATGGCCTGACGGACTTTTTCTGAGAGAAGAGCCTGAATATTCACCGGAATACCTTACATTGATGAAGCGAGCAAAAATTGCCCGCACCAGTTAAAGAAATTAGGGCGGGAGTATACTGCAAATGGCTGTTTTCGTCAGCAACGTGCGCGTGGCGTATTGCCGTTTTCACTATTGCATCAGAAGCGGCGTGAAATCAGCGGTTGGTTGACACAGGGCAACAGGGTAAATTAACGCTTTTACTGAAAGACGAAGAGTGATTATGGCGAACTGGCAATCTATCGATGAGCTGCAGGATATTGCATCGGATTTACCGCGATTTACCCACGCATTAGATGAACTTTCCCGCCGTCTGGGGTTGAATATCACTCCGCTGACTGCCGATCACATTTCTTTGCGTTGCCATCAAAACGTCACCGCTGAGCGCTGGCGTCGCGGGTTTGAACAGTGTGGCGAGCTTTTGTCAGAAAATATGATCAATGGCAGACCGATTTGTCTGTTTAAATTGCATGAACCGGTACAGGTTGCGCACTGGCAGTTTTCTATTGTGGAGCTACCGTGGCCCGGGGAAAAACGTTACCCACACGAAGGTTGGGAACATATTGAAATCGTTCTGCCGGGTGATCCAGAAACGCTGAATGCCCGTGCGCTGGCTTTGCTTTCTGATGAAGGACTCAGCCTACCGGGGATCTCAGTTAAAACCAGTTCACCAAAAGGTGAGCATGAGCGATTACCGAATCCGACGCTGGCGGTCACCGATGGCAAAACAACTATTAAGTTTCATCCGTGGTCCATTGAAGAGATCGTTGCCAGCGAGCAGTCAGCGTAATTAAGGAGCAAAAATGGCATTACTGGAAATTTGCTGTTACAGCATGGAATGTGCACTAACGGCGCAGCAAAACGGCGCAGACAGAGTTGAATTATGCGCAGCCCCAAAAGAGGGGGGGCTTAACGCCGTCGTTGGGGGTACTGAAATCCGTGCGCCAGCGGGTGACGATCCCTGTGCATCCGATAATTCGCCCACGCGGTGGTGATTTTTGCTACAGCGACGGTGAGTTTGCCGCCATTCTTGAGGATGTGCGCACGGTCCGCGAATTAGGTTTTCCTGGACTGGTGACGGGCGTTCTCGATGTT
>UMGA01001421.1_pt1 | contig 14364 bp, 10 predicted proteins | sample 1965171 | NCBI WGS metagenome assembly UMGA01 (sample SAMEA4836062, study PRJEB28245) | human gut metagenome | biome: gut microbiome; material: fecal sample | place: Denmark | collected 2008 | reverse complement strand
CACGGCCCCGAGTCAGCCGTCTCGGTGAAGGCACGCTGATTACATTGCGCTGTATAAACGGCAGCACCGATGAACGCCCCGATCAACTGGTCGCCATGCGTGTATATATGGACGGGCGGTTAATTGTTTCGACCCGACAACGCAAAGTGCTGGCGCTGGACGATGTGGTGAGCGATCTGGAAGAGGGCACGGGTCCGACCGATTGCGGGGGATGGCTGGTGGATGTGTGCGATGCGTTGACCGATCATTCCAGCGAATTTATCGAGCAGCTGCACGATAAAATTATCGACCTTGAAGATAATCTCCTTGATCAGCAAATTCCACCGCGTGGATTCCTGGCTCTGCTGCGCAAACAATTAATTGTGATGCGTCGCTATATGGCACCGCAACGTGATGTTTATGCTCGTCTTGCCAGTGAACGTTTGCCGTGGATGAGCGATGACCAACGCCGTCGGATGCAGGATATTGCCGATCGCCTTGGGCGCGGTCTTGACGAAATCGACGCCTGTATAGCACGGACTGGCGTGATGGCGGATGAAATCGCTCAGGTGATGCAGGAAAATTTAGCTCGTCGTACCTATACAATGTCGTTGATGGCAATGGTCTTTTTACCCAGTACCTTTCTGACCGGGTTATTTGGCGTCAACCTTGGTGGGATCCCTGGCGGCGGGTGGCAATTCGGATTTTCAATTTTTTGTATTCTGTTAGTTGTTCTTATTGGTGGTGTTGCTTTATGGTTGCACCGTAGTAAATGGTTGTAACAAAAGCAATTTTTCCGGCTGTCTGTATACAAAAACGCCGCAAAGTTTGAGCGAAGTCAATAAACTCTCTACCCATTCAGGGCAATATCTCCCTTGCAGGTGAATGCAACGTCAAGCGATGGGCGTTGCGCTCCATATTGTCTTACTTCCTTTTTTGAATTACTGCATAGCACAATTGATTCGTACGACGCCGACTTTGATGAGTCGGCTTTTTTTTGCCTGTTATTTATCAGCGTCTACCCTTTAAGAGTCCACCCAATGACCGGAGGGAAATATGACGACACTTATTTATTTGCAAATTCCTGTCCCTGAACCGATTCCTGGCGATCCTGTTCCAGTGCCCGATCCGATCCCTCGCCCGCAACCCATGCCTGACCCACCACCTGATGAAGAACCGATTAAATTGTCGCATCGTGAGCGTAGATCTGCGAGGATACGCGCCTGCTAACTTTGCGTCGATGACCACGAGAATAGATTGTGACCGCTTTTTCTACCCTGAATGTTTTGCCTCCCGCCCAACTCACGAACCTTAATGAGTTGGGTTATTTAACCATGACGCCGGTGCAGGCCGCCGCGCTTCCGGCGATCCTTGCCGGAAAAGATGTTCGCGTGCAGGCGAAAACCGGCAGCGGCAAAACGGCGGCTTTTGGCCTCGGCTTGTTACAGCAAATTGATGCGTCGCTATTTCAAACCCAGGCTTTAGTGCTGTGTCCTACGCGTGAACTGGCGGATCAGGTGGCAGGTGAATTGCGTCGGCTGGCGCGTTTTCTGCCAAATACCAAAATTTTGACGTTGTGCGGTGGTCAACCGTTCGGTATGCAGCGTGATTCGTTGCAACATGCGCCGCATATTATCGTGGCAACGCCGGGTCGTTTGCTGGATCACTTGCAAAAAGGCACGGTATCACTGGATGCGCTGAATACTTTGGTGATGGATGAGGCCGACCGCATGCTGGATATGGGATTTAGCGATGCCATTGATGATGTCATCCGTTTTGCGCCTGCATCTCGACAGACGCTTCTGTTTTCGGCAACCTGGCCGGAAGCCATCGCCGCAATCAGCGGACGAGTGCAACGCGATCCTTTGGCGATTGAAATTGACTCAACAGATGCTTTGCCACCCATTGAACAACAATTTTATGAGACATCCAGTAAAGGCAAAATTCCTCTGTTGCAACGGTTATTAAGTTTGCATCAGCCATCCTCTTGTGTGGTGTTTTGCAATACCAAAAAAGATTGCCAGGCTGTCTGCGACGCGCTGAATGAAGTAGGGCAAAGTGCATTGTCGTTACACGGCGATCTGGAGCAACGCGATCGCGATCAGACCCTGGTACGTTTTGCTAACGGTAGCGCCCGTGTACTGGTTGCGACTGATGTTGCTGCGCGTGGTCTGGATATTAAATCGCTTGAGCTGGTGGTGAACTTTGAGCTGGCGTGGGACCCTGAAGTTCATGTACATCGCATCGGCCGTACAGCTCGTGCAGGAAATAGCGGTCTGGCGATCAGTTTCTGTGCTCCGGAAGAAGCACAGCGGGCCAATATCATTTCTGACATGTTGCAGATAAAACTTAACTGGCAAACGCCGCCAGCTAATAGTTCCATTTTGCCGCTGGAAGCAGAAATGGCAACGTTGTGTATCGATGGCGGGAAAAAAGCCAAAATGCGCCCGGGTGATGTATTAGGTGCGCTGACAGGAGACATCGGGCTTGATGGCGCAGATATTGGCAAAATCGCCGTGCATCCGGCGCATGTCTATGTCGCGGTGCGTCAGGCTGTTGCTCATAAAGCATGGAAACAGTTACAGGGCGGGAAGATTAAAGGAAAAACGTGCCGGGTGCGGTTATTAAAATAATGAAATGTTGAATTGCCGGGTGCAAGAGTAAACATCTTATGCGGGATTGCCGGATGCGACGCTGGCCGCGTCTTATCCGGCCTCCATAAGAGTAGCCCGATACGCTTGCGCATCGGGCGCTATCCTGGTTATTTCACTTCAACCACATTCAGCCGTAACTCATCCAACTGATTTTCATCTTCTTCTGGCTGCCAGCCCGCCGGTTGTAGTGGGATCTCTTCGCGATCAAACGCCAGATCACCCCCGTTAACCACTTCAGAACCGTGGGTAATGCCTTTGAAATCGAACAGGTTGGTATCGCACAGATGCGACGGCACCACATTCTGCATCGCGCTGAACATCGTCTCGATACGCCCTGGATAACGTTTATCCCAGTCACGCAACATGTCAGCAATCACCTGACGTTGCAGGTTAGGCTGTGAACCGCACAGGTTGCACGGAATAATCGGGAACGCTTTTGCATCGGCAAATCGCTGAATATCTTTCTCGCGGCAGTAGGCCAGCGGACGAATAACGATATGTTTGCCATCATCGCTCATCAGTTTCGGAGGCATACCTTTCATCTTGCCGCCGTAGAACATATTTAAGAACAACGTTTGCAGGATATCGTCACGATGGTGACCCAACGCGATCTTCGTCGCCCCCAGTTCCGTTGCGGTACGATAAAGGATACCGCGACGAAGGCGAGAACACAGTGAGCAAGTGGTTTTGCCCTCTGGAATCTTCTCTTTCACGATACCGTAAGTATTCTCTTCAACAATCTTGTACTCAACGCCCAGCTTTTCAAGATACTCGGGCAGAACGTGTTCCGGGAAGCCCGGTTGCTTTTGATCGAGGTTAACAGCCACCAGCGAAAAATTGATTGGCGCGCTTTGCTGCAAATTGCGCAGAATCTCCAGCATGGTATAGCTGTCTTTACCCCCGGAGAGGCAAACCATGATGCGATCGCCTTCTTCAATCATATTGAAGTCAGCAATGGCTTCGCCCACGTTACGACGCAGACGTTTTTGTAATTTGTTCAGGTTGTATTGTTCTTTCTTACTAATTTCTTGATTTTGCGACATTTAAAAGCGACTCAATTCGTTATATGGCATCAGAAGAGTATGCGTCATGCCGGAATGCCCAGCATAAGAAATCTGATATAAAAACAGTGGCGTGTATGGTACGGATTAGAGGGGAAAATGTCAGCACATTTGCGAAATGAATCAAAAAGCCCGCAGCAATGTGCGGGCGTTAGTGTCAGCGCACAACCAGCACGGAGCACTCTGCGTGACGCACTACAGCTGCGGCGTTGGAACCGAGCAGATAAGTGGTGATATCCGGTCGATGGGAAGCAATGATGATCATATGAGCGGGGATCTTCTTCGCCATTTCCAGAATGCGGTCTTTGGGCGAGCCTTCCTCAACATGGACATGCACTCTGTCGGTTGGCAGTTTAAATTTTTTAATGATCTCTTCCAGTTGCGATTTGGCTTCCGCTTTCAGGTCATCCATTGCCGGTAATTCTGCGGAATACGCTAAACCCAGAGAGGCATAGTAGGGCAGTGAAGGTATTACCGTCAGGAAATGAACCTCTGCATCATCAATCTTTGCCTCTGCCTCAACGTGGCTAATCACGCGTTGAGTTAATTCTGAATCGGAAATATCGATAGGGACAAGAATCGTTCTGTTCATAAAACCTCCTGTTTTAGTATCCGCATAAAGTGTAACGCCAGATGACACTTTTTGTGTAATGACGGAGTTCACATTTTTAATTTAGATCAAAGGAGGAAGAATAAGCAGAAAAAGCCCGCCATAACAGCGGGCAGGAGGATTTAGAACTGATAAACCAGACCTAAAGCGACAATATCATCGGTAGAGATGCCATTGGCAGCGTAGAAACTGTCATCTTCATCCAACAGGTTGATTTTATAGTCAACATAAGTGGACATGTTTTTATTGAAATAGTAAGTCGCGCCAACATCGGCGTATTTAACCAGATCTTTATCATCAACACCTGCCGGGTTGTCTGCACCACCGGCAGCGTGCAGGTCACGGCCTTTAGACATCAGGAAAGAGACTGCCGGACGCAGACCAAAATCAAACTGGTACTGTGCAGTGACTTCAAAGTTCTGGGTTTTGTTTGCAACAGCATAATCGCTGTCGCCAAACGGGGTCATATTACGCGTTTCTGAATACATGGTTGCCAGGTAAATATTGTTAGCATCGTATTTTAGCCCAGCAGTCCACGCGTCTGCTTTATCACCACCCGCCGCAGTATGGTTAACCTGGTCATTGGTGCGGTCAGAAGAGGTGTATGCCGCACCAGCGCTAAAGCCCATGCCTAAATCATATGTTGTGGAAAGACCCCAGCCGTCACCGTTTTCATGGCGAACATCACGTCCGTTGTTGGTGCCTTCCTGACCATTACTGGCTCCTTCGTTGTTACCTTGATACTGCACCGCGAAGTTCAGACCATTTACCAGACCGAAGAAATCAGTATTACGATAAGTCGCGACGCCATTGGCTCGACCAGTCATAAAGTTGTCTGCATTGGTATAAGAGTCACCGCCAAATTCAGGCAGCATATCGGTCCAGCCTTCGATGTCGTACATTACGCCATAATTACGTCCGTAATCGAAAGAACCGTAATCTGCAAATTTCAGCCCGGCAAATGCCAGACGGGTCCATGACTGGTTTTTTGAAGATTCAGTGTTGTTTGCCTGAATATTGTATTCCCATTGACCGTAGCCAGTGAGTTGATCGTTAATTTGGGTTTCGCCTTTAAAACCCAGACGCGCATAGCTCTGGTCGCCATCTTTCGCTGAATTATCAGAAAAATAATGCAGGCCATCAACTTTGCCATACAGATCTAATTTGTTGCCGTCTTTATTATAAACTTCGGCTGCATGTGCAGCACCTGCGGCGAGCAGGGCAGGAATTAAAAGTGCCAGTACTTTGCTTTTCATTGAATAAATCCTTTAGTTATTTTATTTGCCTTTTATCCCCATTTCGGGGAGTGAAAACATCCTAAAGGAGAAGTTCAGTTAGCCGATAAATATCATTTGTTACGCCTTAAGTAAAACCTTAATCAAATAATTCCTCTGAAATGATAATAAGTCTGGTGAATGTATCGAAGATAATACATACAAAATAAAAATTATACTTTTAATTTGCTATACGTTATTCTGCGCGGGTTATATGCCTTTATTGTCACAGATTTTATTTTCTGTTGGGCCATTGCATTGCCACTGATTTTCCAACATATAAAAAGACAAGCCCGAACAGTCGTCCGGGCTTTTTTTTTAGAATTGGATAATCCTTATCCAGAGCATTTAATCGGTGTTGCTTTTTTCCGCTTTTCCGGCCATTTGTGCCAGGAAGTCATAGCGTTTTTGCAAATCAGCTGCAGCATCTTTCCATAACTGTTCTGCCACTTCTGGCTGCTGCGAATTCAGCCGACGGAAACGTTGCTCGTGAAGTAACGTTTCTTCCAGTGCTTCTGACGGCGGGCGTGAATCCAAGGCCAGCGGCAGTTTGCCTTCATCGGCACGACGCGGATCATAGCGATATAGCGGCCAGAAGCCGGTAGCTGTGAGTTGGCGCATCTGGTCGTGGCTGAGTGCCAGATCGTAACCATGCTCTTCACACGGGCTATAAGCAATGATCAGCGATGGCCCCGGATACGCTTCCGCTTCCTGAATCGCTTTCACCGTCTGGTTCAGCTGCGCGCCGAGAGAAATCTGCGCCACATAAACATGACCGTACATCATCATACTGACGCCAAGATCTTTACGCGCTTTACGTTTGCCGTGCTCGCCAAATTTAGTTACTGCACCCAGCGGTGTCGCTTTCGATGCCTGACCACCGGTGTTGGAATAGCATTGCGTATCCAGCACCAGAATGTTGACGTTTTCCGTCAAACTCAATACATGATCCAGACCGCCAAAGCCGATATCGTAAGCCCAGCCATCACCACCAATCAGCCAGATTGATTTTTCCACCAGTGCATCTGCATCACGTAGCAGTTCATGTGCTTCGGCAACATCGTTGAGTTGCTGGCGTAAAGCTGCAACCTGTTCACGACGAACCTCTGGCGTGGCGTCTGATTTCAACGCCGTCAGTAATTCCGCCGGGATTTTATCGGCAAATTGATCCAGCAGACGCAGCACGCGGACACGGTGTTGAGCGACCGTCAGGCGGAAACCAAGGCCAAATTCGGCATTATCTTCAAATAGAGAGTTCGCCCATGCCGGCCCACGACCGTTGGCATCGGTGGTATACGGTGTAGAGGGCAGGTTACCGCCATAAATTGAAGAACAGCCGGTGGCGTTAGCGATCAACATCCGGTCGCCATAGAGCTGAGTCAGCAATTTAATATACGGCGTCTCGCCACAACCGGAGCAAGCACCTGAATATTCAAACAGCGGTGTAATCAGCTGCGATGTACGAATATCAATACGTTCCAGTTTGCTACGGTCGATTTCTGGCAGGTTGAGGAAGAAATCGTAATTGATTTTCTCTTCTTCGACATGTTCCAGGCGAGACATCATATTGATGGCTTTAATCTCTGGATTCTGACGGTCTTTCGCCGGGCAAACTTCGACGCACAGGTTACAACCGGTGCAATCTTCCGGTGCCACCTGCAAGACATATTTCTGCCCGCGCATATCACGCGATTTCACATCCAGCGAATGCAGGCTGGCAGGGGCGTTTTCCATCGCTTCAGGCGGCACCACTTTTGCGCGAATAGCTGAGTGTGGGCAAGCGGCAACGCAGTGGTTACATTGGGTACAGAGTTCCTCTTTCCAGATGGGGATCTCTTCGGCGATATTGCGTTTTTCCCAGCGAGTGGTGCCCATCGGCCAGGTGCCGTCTGGCGGCAGCGCCGAAACGGGGAGGGCATCACCAAGCCCTGCGAGCATCGCTGCGGTTACGGTTTTCACGAAATCAGGGGCGGCATCGGAAACCACTGGCGGTCGATTGGCGCTGTGCGGATTTACCGGTTGCAACGGAACTTCTTCTACGGATTCACGCGCCAGCGCCAGAGCCTGCCAGTTGCGTTCCACCAGATCCTGGCCTTTGCTACTGTAACTTTTGGCAATCGCACCCTGCAATTCTGCGAGGGCGCTATCGCCAGGCAGAATTTGCGTCAGATGGAAAAAAGCCATCTGCATGACGGTATTAATACGGGCCGCCAAGCCACATTCGCGGGCGATTTTCGCCGCGTTAATCACATAGAAGCGCGCTTTTTTCTGATTTAGCACGGCCTGAACTTCCTGCGGCAAGCGCGACCACACTTCATCTGCGCTGTACGGCGTGTTGAGCAGGAAAATGCCGCCAGGTTTTAAACGCTCAGCCATCTGATATTTATCGATAAACTGCAACTGGTGGCAGCCAACAAAATCAGCCTGGGAAATGAGATAAGCGGAACGAATCGGCTGTTCGCTCACGCGAAGGTGAGAAACCGTCAGGCCGCCCGCCTTTTTGGAGTCGTAAACAAAATAGCCCTGTGCGTACCACGGCGTGGAATTACCGATAATCTTGATATTGTTTTTGGTCGCGGAAACGCTGCCATCACTACCAAGGCCATAAAACAAGGCTTCCAGTTTCGCCGAGTTTGGCAGGGTGTTTTCCGGCAACGGCAGTGACAGATTGGTCACATCATCGTAAATACCAACCGTAAAGCGCGCTTTCGGTTTAGCCGCGTTGAGCTCGGCAAATACCGCCAGTACACAGTCCGGGCCAAATTCTTTGGATGAAAGACCATAGCGCCCACCAATGACACGGGGCAGAGTTTCGCGCTCGCCATTATTAAAGGCTTCTGCCAGTGCGGTCATTACATCCAGATAGAGCGGTTCTGCCTGGGCACCGGGTTCTTTGGTTCTGTCCAGTACCGCCACGCTGCGTACGGATCCCGGCAGAGCTTGCAGCAAGTGTTTGGCGGAGAAGGGACGGTACAGGCGAACTTTCAGCACGCCAACTTTTTCGCCACGGGTTAGCAATTCATCAACCACTTCTTCACAGGTGCCAATGGCAGAGCCCATCAGGATAATCACCCGTTCCGCTTGCGGATGCCCGTAATATTCAAACGGCTGATACTGACGACCTGTCGCGGCAGAGAAATCATTCATCGCCTGTTCAACATGGTCATAGACCGCGTCGTACCATGGGTTGGTGGCTTCGCGAGACTGGAAATAAGTGTCAGGATTGGCGGACGTACCGCGGATCACCGGATGTTCCGGGTTGAGCGCCCGGGCGCGATGAGCATCAATTTCGGCCTGCGGCATGAGATCAAGAATAGTGTCATCGGCCAGCGGGACAATTTTATTGATTTCGTGGGACGTGCGGAAACCATCAAAGAAATGAATAAATGGCACGCGGCTCTTCAGCGTTGCGATGTGCGAAATGAGAGCAAAATCTTGCGCTTCCTGGACGTTAGCCGCACACAACATCGCGCAACCCGTCTGGCGCACCGCCATAACGTCGGAATGATCGCCAAAAATAGAAAGTGCATGTGTGGCAACGGTACGTGCCGCTACATGCAGGACAAATGGCGTCAGTTCGCCTGCCAGTTTGTACAGCGTCGGGATCATCAGCAGCAAACCCTGCGATGACGTAAACGATGTTGAAAGGGCACCCGTCTGCAAAGCGCCATGCACGGTAGCGATAGCACCCGCTTCCGACTGCATTTCAACTACGCGTGGTGTGTCTCCCCAAACGTTCTTTAAGCCGTTTCCGGCCCAGGCATCAGCCTGTTCTGCCATCGTGGAACTGGGGGTAATAGGGTAGATGGCGATAACTTCACTGGTGCGAAACGCCACCGAAGCAACCGCGCCATTACCGTCAATAGTAATCATATGACACCCTTACATTGCGCAAATGAGGGGCGCACGAAATTGCTGCGCGCCCAGTAGTAATCCTTCAATTTTAGCAAATGGCTTTCTTCTGCATTTTCGCTTTTGTGTCCCCCATATCAGCGTAATGAATGTTTTGATCAAACAGAGGGCAAAAAAATAGCCATAAAAAAGTAAAAATGCGGGGCAACGCGCAGGACAGCTCTCGACGTCGCCCTCTGTGCTGCCTATTATTTATGGCGGTGTCGTTTGGCTTGAAGATCAGAGGAAGAAAAGATGCGAGCAGCGTTTTGGGTAGGGTGTGCCGCTTTATTGTTGTCGGCGTGTAGTAGTGAACCTGTTCAGCAGGCGACTGCGGCGCACGTAGCGCCAGGTTTAAAAGCGTCGATGTCCAGTAGTGGAGAAGCAAATTGTGCAATGATCGGCGGTTCGCTTTCTGTTGCCCGTCAACTGGATGGTACGGCGATTGGGATGTGTGCATTACCCAACGGCAAACGCTGTAGCGAACAGTCACTTGCCGCCGGGAGCTGTGGCAGCTATTAATTCATTAAATCCGCCAGCTTATAAGTTAATGTCTGTTTCGCGGTCGCCAGCGTTAACTGGTTCGCGGTCAGATCCACTTGTGCACCTTCTTTCAGCATTTCGCTAATGGTGTTATCGAGTTCATTAAGCTGCGGGTTAGCGCACATCATACGGGTCATTGCCAGCCCTTTGGCTGTCAGTTCACCATTAGACAGTTTGCCTTCACCGCTAAAGCGGTTACACATGCTGCCGGAAATCATCATTTTTTCACCAAAGCTGATTTCTGGCGGATTTTTATCGCTGGTCACGGGCTTACCGTTTACGCTTTCCAGCACAAAGCGATGATGCTGTAGCTGTTCTGGCGTAACAGCAATTTTGTCATTACTTACACATCCCGCCATCAGCAGGCTTAGCGCAACAAACGCGGCTAGTTTCTTCATTGTGGTTCTCAATTACAGTTTCTGACTCAGGACTATTTTAAGAATAGAGAATGAAAGGTCATTGGGGATTATCTGAATCAGCTCCCCTGGATTGCAGGGGAGCGGCAAGATTAAACCAGTTCGTTCGGGCAGGTTTCGCCTTTTTCCAGATTGCTTAAGTTTTGCAGCGTAGTCTGAGAAATACTGGTCAGAGCTTCTGCTGTCAGGAATGCCTGGTGCCCGGTAAACAGCACGTTGTGGCAGGCAGACAGACGACGGAACACGTCATCCTGGATCACGTCGTTGGATTTGTCTTCAAAGAACAGATCGCGTTCGTTCTCATACACGTCCATACCCAACGAACCAATTTTCTGATTTTTCAGCGCTTCAATTGCTGCCTGAGAATCAATCAATGCACCGCGACTGGTATTGACGATCATCACGCCATTTTTCATCTGTTCGAAGGCGGCTTCGTTCAACAGATGGTAGTTTTCCGGTGTCAGCGGGCAGTGCAGAGAGATAACGTCTGATTCAGAGAACAGGGTTGGCAGATCGACATACTCCACACCGAGTTCCAGCGCCGCTGCACTTGGATACGGATCGAACGCCAGCAGACGCATACCAAAACCTTTCAGAATGCGCAGCATCGCCACACCGATTTTACCGGTACCGATAACGCCTGCCGTTTTGCCATACATAGTAAAGCCGGTCAGACCTTCCAGAGAGAAGTTAGCGTCACGGGTACGCTGATACGCGCGGTGAATACGGCGGTTCAGCGTCATCATCATACCGATGGCGTGTTCAGCAACGGCCTCTGGATCATAGGCTGGAACACGGACTACTTTCAGCCCCAGTTCTTTTGCCGCGTCAAGGTCGACGTTATTGAAACCGGCACAGCGCAGGGCGATATATTTAACGCCGTGCTTTTTCAGCTCTTCCAGCACCGGGCGGCTGCCGTCATCGTTTACGAAAATACATACCGCTTCGCAGCCATTGGCAGTTTTAGCGGTTTTTTCCGTCAGCAGAAAGTCAAAAAATTCCAGCTCAAAGCCAAAGGACTCGTTCACCTGTTGCAGGTACTTCTTGTCGTACTGTTTTGTGCTATAAACGGCGAGTTTCATAAGACTTTCTCCAGTGATGTTGAATCACATTTAAGCTACTAAAAATATTTTACAAAATTTCAAATTTAATTGAAAGCTATGGCGATATTGAAAAATTCATCAACAACTATGCTTAGTGTAGGCGCAACCTTCAACTGAACGGTTAAACATGCCACAATACCCGTATTGAATGCTTAATTTTTCGCTAAATCAGGATATTAACTACCCATGCTGGGTAAATATAAAGCCGTTCTCGCGCTGTTATTACTGATTATTCTTGTGCCGTTGACGCTGTTGATGACGCTCGGGCTGTGGGTTCCCACTCTGGCGGGCATCTGGCTACCGCTCGGGACACGTATTGCATTAGATGAAAGCCCACGCATTACGCGTAAAGGTTTAATCATTCCCGATCTCCGTTATCTGGTGGGAGATTGTCAGCTTGCGCATATCACCAACGCCAGCCTTTCACATCCCAGCCGCTGGTTATTGAACGTCGGCACGGTAGAACTTGATTCTGCTTGTCTGGCGAAATTGCCGCAGACGGAGCAATCGCCAGCTGCTCCAAAAACCCTCGCGCAGTGGCAGTCCATGCTGCCTAACACCTGGATCAATATCGATAAACTGATTTTTTCTCCCTGGCAGGAATGGCAGGGAAAACTCTCTCTCGCATTAACCTCTGATATCCAGCAACTGCGTTATCAGGGCGAAAAAGTTAAATTTCAAGGCCAGCTGAAAGGGCAACAACTTACAGTCAGCGAACTGGATGTCGTCGCGTTTGAAAATCAGCCGCCGGTTAAACTGGTGGGGGAATTTACTATGCCGCTCGTGCCGGATGGACTTCCTGTAAGTGGGCATGCTACTGCGACGTTAAACTTGCCGCAGGAACCGTCACTGGTGGATGCAGAGCTGGACTGGCAGGAAAATAGCGGGCAATTGATTGTGCTGGCACGGGATAACGGCGATCCGTTGCTCGATTTGCCGTGGCAAATTACTCGTCAACAATTGACCGTAAGCGATGGTCGCTGGAGCTGGCCGTATGCAGGTTTTCCTTTGAGTGGCCGACTGGGTGTCAAAGTCGACAACTGGCAGGCAGGGCTCGAGAACGCTCTGGTCAGCGGGCGACTGAGTGTGCTGACCCAGGGGCAAGCGGGTAAAGGCAACGCGGTGCTTAATTTTGGTCCAGGAAAATTAAGCATGGAAAAAAGTCAGATGCCACTGCAACTGACCGGTGAAGCGAAACAGGCGGACCTCATTTTATATGCCCGCTTACCCGCGCAGCTAAGTGGAAGTCTGACTGACCCAACGCTGGCCTTTGAGCCCGGCGCGTTATTACGTTCGAAGGGAAGAGTCATCGATTCGCTGGACATCGATGAAATCCGCTGGCCTTTAGCGGGTGTAAAAGTCACCCAACGTGGTGTTGACGGACGTTTGCAGGCCATTTTGCAGGCGCATGAAAATGAACTGGGCGATTTCGTGCTGCATATGGATGGGCTGGCGAATGATTTTCTCCCTGACGCTGGCCGCTGGCAGTGGCGCTACTGGGGAAAAGGCAGTTTTACACCGATGAATGCCACCTGGGATGTCGCAGGAAAAGGTGAGTGGCATGACAGCACGATTACGCTGACCGATCTCTCCACCGGTTTCGACCAGTTACAATACGGTACGATGACGGTAGAAAAGCCGCGATTAATTCTCGACAAGCCCGTCGTCTGGGTACGTGACGCACAGCATCCCTCCTTCAGCGGCGCGCTGTCACTGGACGCCGGGCAAACGCTGTTCACTGGCGGCAGTGTGTTACCGCCATCAACCTTAAAATTTAGCGTCGATGGGCGCGATCCGACGTATTTCCTCTTTAAAGGCGATTTACATGCTGGTGAGATTGGCCCGGTTCGGGTAAATGGTCGCTGGGACGGTATTCGTCTGCGCGGTAACGCCTGGTGGCCAAAACAATCACTGACTGTATTCCAGCCGCTGGTGCCACCCGACTGGAAGATGAACTTACGCGATGGTGAACTGTATGCTCAGGTTGCATTTTCTGCTGCGCCTGAACAAGGATTCCGCGCGGGAGGACACGGCGTGTTGAAAGGCGGTAGTGCCTGGATGCCAGATAATCAGGTTAACGGTGTCGATTTTGTCCTGCCTTTCCGTTTTGCCGATGGAGCCTGGCATCTGGGGACTCGCGGCCCCGTTACGTTGCGAATTGCCGAAGTGATTAATCTGGTGACAGCGAAAAATATTACGGCTGATTTGCAAGGGCGTTATCCGTGGACTGAAGAAGAACCCTTGCTGTTGACTGATGTTAGCGTCGATGTGTTAGGCGGTAACGTACTGATGAAACAATTACGTATGCCGCAACATGACCCGGCGCTGTTGCGGCTGAATAATCTCTCATCCAGCGAACTGGTTAGCGCCGTCAATCCGAAACAATTCGCCATGTCCGGGGCATTTAGTGGTGCATTGCCGTTATGGCTAAACAACGAAAAATGGATAGTGAAAGATGGTTGGCTGGCAAATAGCGGGCCAATGACCTTGCGGCTGGATAAAGACACCGCAGATGCGGTGGTGAAAGACAATATGACTGCGGGTTCAGCAATTAACTGGTTGCGCTATATGGAAATTAGCCGGTCATCGACAAAAATTAACTTAGATAATCTCGGTTTATTAACCATGCAGGCCAACATTACAGGTACCAGTCGCGTTGATGGTAAAAGCGGTACGGTAAACCTTAATTACCATCATGAAGAGAATATTTTTACGCTGTGGCGCAGTTTACGCTTTGGCGATAATCTCCAGGCATGGTTGGAGCAGAACGCACGTCTGCCGGGAAATGACTGTCCGCAAGGAAAAGAGTGTGAGGAAAAACAATGAAAATTTT
>UMGA01008388.1_pt1 | contig 14519 bp, 9 predicted proteins | sample 1965171 | NCBI WGS metagenome assembly UMGA01 (sample SAMEA4836062, study PRJEB28245) | human gut metagenome | biome: gut microbiome; material: fecal sample | place: Denmark | collected 2008 | reverse complement strand
CCCACTGAACCCCCCCCTTCTGATGCCTTGGAATCACCTGCTGTAGTGGCGGCAGCGGCAGTTGTTGCGGCGGCACTGTCTGCATTAGAGTTTCCGCAGGCTGCCAGCGGCAGCAGCATTGCGGTTGAAACCATGGCTGCAATCACTTTCTTCATCACTTTTTTCATTCTAGTTCCTCCTTTTGATAAAATTGTTGTCTGAAACCTGCCTTAATCAAACCGTGATTCCTAATATTTTTCCTTATCCACCCCCACCTGCTTGAATATATTGATAATTCAATCTATAATTATAGTGTCAACAAGTATATTTACTGATTTATTTAATATAATTCAACCATATTTATGCAATTATTACAAATTACTTTTTTTTGCCAATTAATAACTTTTGGAAATAGGAGGGCGTATGAATTACCAGCATCTGGAATACTTTCTTAAAGCAGCTGAATACCAGCACTACACCCGGGCCGCTGAACATCTGCATATCACACAGCCTGCTCTTACAAAGGCCATACTTGGCATTGAGGAAGAAATCGGCGCACCTTTGTTCATGAAGCGGGGCCGGAATATTGAACTTACGAAATATGGAAAGATTTTTTTTGATTATGCAAGGCGTTCCCTTGAAGAAATCAACCATGGAATATCCGCCGTAAAACATCAGGTCAACAGTGATCTGAATACCGTTAACCTGTCTGCCTTATGCTCCATTAATACGACCTTTTTGCCGAAGAAAAGCGCGCAGTTTCACCTTGCCTATCCTGACTGCAGCCTAAACATCACCTTTAAATATACAACAGCTATTATCAAGGATGTATCCAACTATAACAGCACCTTTGGTTTATGCGGAGAGTTTGACAATGAATCTGAATATACCAGCCTGGAAAAAATCCTGCTTTACACGGAACCCGTCAAATTTGTCATAAGCAGGAATCATCCCCTGGCACACAAAAAATCCGTAGAGGCCGCCGAACTGAAAAACCAACCGTTTGCAGTCTATAACGTGAGCACCAACGGTACCAACAGGCTGCTCTATGAATTATGCGACGGCGCCGGATTCAGACCCAAGACCCTGACAGCCGCTTACAATGACTATGGGCTGATTAACGAGGTGATTTCAAACCAATGCATCTCTATTGTCTCCTATACCTTTTATAAGCAATTCCAAAGCCTGGGATTTACGGAACTGCACATCGCCACCAGTATCCCCCTTATCCAGAAAATATATCTGGTATGGGTCAGGGACGCAAATCTTTCCCCTGTGGCAAGGGGCTTTCGCGAGATACTGATGAGCAAATGACCTCCCTCATTAAAAAAGGGCATAAAAAGGGTGCAAACGCAGATAAATGATCCGCATTTGCACCCTTTTCCCAACTTTCCAGCCGGTTTTATTCCACCGTTATTCCCCGCTGATTACAGCGCATATCTTCCGCGCTTCACAAACTTCCCGGCCTTCTCCACCACCACCTGATGGTCCTTCACCACCTGGGTACCGCGCAGGAACACGCTCTCGATACGTGCCGTCAGCTTCCTTCCCTCAAAGGGAGCGTAATCCACATTCTGTACCTGGTCCGCAGCCGTAACCATATCCTCCACACCGGTGCGCATGACAACAATGTCCGCGTCGCTTCCCGGAGCAATGGCTCCCTTGGCGGGATACATTCCGTACAGCTTGGCAGGATTTTCCGACAAAAGCTGGCACATTTTTTCCTTTGTAATTCTTCCTGCGTCCACACCATAGGTGTAGAGCAGTGTACCCCTTGTCTCAACTCCGGGCATACCTCCGGGAATCTTTGTAAAGTCATCCTTTCCCAATGCCTTCTGCTCTGTGGTAAAGCTGCAGTGGTCCGTTGACACGGTCTGGATGGTCCCGTCCGCCAGAGCCTTCCAAAGGCATGCGCTGTCCTCCTGCTTTCTCAGAGGCGGCGCGCACACATACTTGGCCCCTTCCATGCCGGCAAGCCCGTACAGGCTGTCATCCATGAGCAGATACTGGGGGCATGTTTCCGCATATACCTTCTGTCCCCTTCTCCTGGCTTCCATGATCACGTCGTATCCCTCCCGGCAGGTGAGATGCACCACAATCACAGGGATATCCACCACCTCAGCCAGCCTGAGCAGCCTGTCAATGGCCTCTGCCTCAGCGGCAGCCGGCCGGGTGGCCGGGTGGCTTTCCACGCCCATTCTTCCGGCAGCCTTTGCCTCTGCCTGGAGGGCAGCTATCATACCGCTGTTCTCACAGTGAACACCGGTGATTCCTCCCACCTCCTTAAGCCTGCGCAGAATTTCAAAAATAGTCTTGTCGTCCACCTGGGTATCGTATGTCATGTACAGCTTAAAGGAGGTGATTCCGGCCTCCATCATGTCGTCAAGTTCCCTGCTGACCGACGGGTTCCAGTCCGATATGGACATGTGGAATCCGTAATCACAGGAGCACTTGCCGTCCGCCTTCTCATGCCAGTTCCTGAGGCCGTCTGCCAGGCTCTCCCCTTCATACTGGGTCCCGAAGTCCACGATGGTGGTGGTGCCGCCCCGAACAGCCGCCCTGGTTCCTGTGGCAAAATCGTCCGCAGTAACCGTTCCCGCCACATGGAGGTCAAAATGGGTGTGGGCGTCGATGAATCCCGGAAAGAGCAGACAGCCTTCCACATCCACAATCTGGGTATCCTCATCTGCCAGGCGCTCCATTTCCTCACCGGTTCCCACTGCCGCCACCTTTTCCCCGTCAATGAGCACATCTGCCCGGACACTGCCGCTTCCGCCAACTACGGTTCCGCCTTTTAATACCTTCTTCATATATATCACTCTCCTGTTCTGTTTCTCTCTGTCAATCTAACGATACGTTCCGGCTTTTTTCCCTTTTTCCTGTCACCTTGCGGACATTCCGGCCCCTGTATCCATCTGCCGCCTATGGGCATCTGTCACCTGCGGGCATCAGCCGCCATGGCCTCCAGCCGTTCCCCGTCAATCCGGTACACGGTCCAGTCACTCATGGGCCGGGCGCCCATTCCCAGATAAAAGTCAATGCTTGGCTTATTCCAGTCCAGGCACCACCACTCCAGACGTCCGCACCCCCGTTCCACGGCAATGGCTGCCAGCCGGTTCAAAAAGACGGTGCCGAAGCCCTGGCCCCGGTACTCCGGGCGCACATACAAGTCCTCCAGATATATGCCGGCCCTTCCCAGGAAGGTGGAGAAATTATGGAAGAACAGAGCAAATCCCACTGTCTCCCCGTCCTTCATCCCCAAAATCACCTCTGCCTTTTCCTTCTCAAACAGCCACTGGTTCAGCAGCTCCTCTGTAGCCACCACCTGGTCAAGCATTCCCTCATAATCAGCCAGCTCCCTTATGAACCTGAGAATCAAGGGTATGTCCTGTGGTTTGGCAAACCGGAATTCAACGGCCTTATCCGCCCTTTTATGTTCCATTCCATGCCCTGTCTTGTCAAGGGTGTTGTCCATGATGTCATCTCCTTATGCGGAACAAGCGAAAAGCAGGTGGACTGCCTTTCGCCGTTCATTTCCAATGTTATTTTTACTTTTTCTTTGAATAGTACGTGTCATCCATGGGAAGCGTTGTCCTCAGCACATGGTCCTTTGCATAATAAGCTCCCTGTGCCGCCGGAGCGGTTGGTATGGTGGCAATTTCCCCAATCCCCTTTGCGCCGTAGGCAAAGGACAGCAGTTCTTCCTTCTCCACATAGATTGCATGGATATCCGGAATCTGGGTGGAGCGCATGAGTCCCAGGGTGCCGTATTTAGCCTGGGGAACACCGTTCTTTAAGGGGAAGTCTTCGGTCAGGGCGTAGCCCAGTCCCATGAGAACACCGCCCTCAATCTGGCCCTGTATGGAAATAGGATTTACTACCTTTCCGGAGTCATGGGCAGCATACACTTCCTTTACCCGGCCGTCGTCGTCTAACACCACCACATGGGTTGCAAATCCGTAAGCCACATGGCTCTTTGGATTGGGCACATCTGCTCCCAGCTTATCTGTGGGGTCAAAGAATTCCGCAAAGAACTCACGGCCTTCCAGCTGGCTTAAGTCTCCTCCCGCTTCCTGCAATGCCTCATTCAAATCAGCCGCAGCCATCCTGACAGCCTCGCCTGTAATCAGAGTCTGACGGGAACCGGATGTGGTTCCTGAATCAGGCGCCACCTCGGAATTGGCCCCCATATTCCTGACCATTTCCTTTCCAAGCCCTGTTGTCTCGGAAACCATCTGTACGAATACGGTTGCACACCCCTGCCCGATATCGGAAGCAGCGCTGTACAGCTCAATCTTTCCGTCGCGGATCGCCAGCTTTGCCCGGCCTTTATCGGGAAGTCCCACGCCCACGCCCGCGTTCTTCATGGCGCAGGCGATTCCGGCCCTTCCGGGATTGCTCTCATAGGCATCCTTTACAGCCAGAAGGGTCTCCTTAAGGGCTGTGGAGCAGTCCGCTATCTGCCCGTTTGGAAGTACCTTGCCCGGTTCAATGGCGTTGCGGTAGCGGATTTCCCACGGGGAAATACCCACCTTCTCCGCCAGAAGATTGATATTGGACTCCAGGGCAAATTCACTCTGGCACACGCCGAAACCGCGGAACGCGCCTGCGGGCGGATTGTTGGTATAGTAGCCGAAGCCGCGGATATCCGTGTTCTGGTAGCAGTAAGGCCCTACGGAGTGGGTACACGCCCTCTCAAGCACAGGTCCGCACAGGGAAGCATAAGCTCCTGTATCAAAATAAATCTCGCAATCCAGTCCTGTAAATATACCGTTCTCGTCGCATCCCAGGGTAAATGTCCCCTCCATGGCATGGCGCTTTGGATGGAAGCTTAAGGATTCCTGTCTGGAAAACACCACCTTTACCGGCCTCTGCACCTTAAGGGCTGCCAGGACTGCTATGTGCTGTGCGGATACGTCCTCCTTGCCGCCGAAGCCGCCACCTACCAGCTTGTTTTCCACAACCACACGGTCCGGATCCCAGCCCAGCATGATGGATATTTCCTTCCTGGTATCGTAGACGCCCTGGTCTGTGGAATATACCTTCACACCGTCCTTATAAGGAAAGGCCACCGCGCATTCCGGTTCCAGGAAAGCGTGCTCGGTAAAGGGCGTACGGTATGTCTGGGTCACCACGTATCTGGAATTTTCCAGGGCCTTCTTTGCATCCCCGCGGGTAACGTGGCGGCTCTGGCACAGATTTCCCTTCTCATGTACCCTGGGCGCGTCCTCTGCCATGGCTTCCTGAATGGAGCACACGGGTTTCAGCTCCTCATAATCAATCTTCACCATCCGCTTTGCCTTCTCAAGGATGTCCCTGGACTCGGCAACCACCAGACAGATGGCGTCGCCCACACAGCGGGTGATATCTCCCTTTGCAATCATTACGTCCCAGTCCTGCTGGAGATGGCCCACCTTGTTATTGGGGACATCCTCGGCCGTGAGCACGGCCAGCACGCCGGGAAGGGCCGCTGCCTTCTCGCAGTTAATATCCAGAACCCGTGCCCGCGGATACCGGGAGCGGACAGCCGAAGCATATACCATTCCCTCCATCTCCACGTCATCCGGGTACTCGCCGTAGCCCAGCACCTTTTCCCGCACATCCAGGCGGAAGGCACGCTTTCCGACGCCGTACTCATCCCCCTTTTCCAGGGACTCCTCAATCCGGGCGTCGCCTCTCAGAATGGCTGCCGTCAGCTGGATGCCTTCGATAATTTTCTTATATCCTGTACAGCGGCAGATATTTCCCTTTAACGCAACCTTGATTTCCTCCTCAGTAGGGTCCGGAACGCGGTCAATCAGAGCCTTTCCCGCCATCACCATGCCCGGCGTACAGAATCCGCACTGCACGGATCCCATTGCCCCGAAGGCATACACAAAGGCTTCCTTTTCCGCGTCGCTTAATCCCTCCGTGGTAATGATGTTTTTGCCCACTGCCCGCCTGGTGGTCAGGACGCAGGACTTGACCGCCTTGCCGTCCACCACAATAGTACATGTGCCGCAGGCGCCTTCGCTGCACCCGTCCTTGACAGAATGAAGGTGAAGGTCGTCCCTCAGATAGCGCAGCAGCGGTTTATCCTCGCTGGTGCAGCGTTCCACTCCATTTACTGTAAAACAAAAGTTCTCTCCCATTTTATGCCTCCTGCCTCTACGCCTTTACCGTGAAAATGCCGTCGGCATCCAGTATAATTCCTCTTGGACATTTGACTGCACACATACCGCAGGCGATACACTTTGCTTCATCTATTACCGCGTGGTTATTCTCTATCCTGACGGCATCCGCCGGACAGTTCTTTACACAGATACCGCAGGCAATACAGCCCACCGAACAATCCTTCCTTGTCTGGGCTCCCCCGTCCTGGTTCATACATGCCGTATAAACCGGGTATTCCGGCGTGGTAATGCGAATCAGACCAAGGGGACAGGCTTTCACGCACAGGCCGCAGCCCACGCATTTGCCCCGGTCCACCTCTGCTGCTCCAAAGCTGTTTATGTGGATGGCGTCCGACTTACAGGCAGCCACGCAGCTGCCCATGCCCAGACATCCCCATTTACATTTCAATATGCCGTCCGGATGGTCTGCCAAGACCTGGCTGCAATCCCCTGCCAGGTCCCCACGGGGAATAACCGCCTCTGCGTGACAGCCCCCCAGGCATTGCACCACGGCTACTTTTCTATTGCGCTTTTGTGCCATTTTGTTCTTCTCCTTTCATTATTCTTGCAAAAGAATAACGTTACTTTTTTAACAAGCCTTTGCCAAAGGAGTCCCCACATTTTCATTGAGGACTCCTTTGTACGGCAATTCGCACACATTGTAACAGTTCAGAAATCCGATGTGAACTGTCACCACACATTATCTACAGCATATATGAATAGTCGTTGATGACTGTCCGGATGATATTCTGGATGCCGTCCGGCACATCTGCGTTTACGGTACCAACCGTGTAATCCATGATCCTGCCCTGAAGCCTTACCCTGCACACACCGGCAGCAGCGTCCAGTACCGTGAAGCCCTGGTTTTTGCTGTTTTCCATGTCAGCCTCGTTGGCAAACAGGGTGAATTTGTCAAGATAGGGAGCGCTGTCCCACGGACAGAAGCTCTTACAGTTGCCGCACTCGTTGCACATATAATCCACGTGGATGATCTGATGCTTCTCCATGCCCGGAACAACCAGGGAGATATTGGCTCTGTTGGGGCATACCTCAACACAGTTTTCGCAGTAGCTGTTGCATGATAAGCAGCGGGCGCTGTCAACCACATGGTCATTTTCCTCTGCCAGCCTGCCCTTGCGTCCGTAGATGGTCTCTGCATCAGAGAGCTTGAACAGGTCCTCTGCCAGGGCTTTTCCGATAATGGCCTCCGCAGCCATCTTGCCGTCCCTGATTCCTTCCACCACCGTGGCAGGACCGTACAGGCCGTCTCCGGCCACATAGACACCCTTTACAGAGGTTTCCAGCGTCTCCTGGTTCACCTGGGGACGTCTTCTGCTGTCCAGGGCAATGCCGAAACTCTCATAGAATGCCCCCGGAACCTTCTCGCCTACAGCGGCAATCACGGTGTCGGCAGGCACTTCCACTGTCTCATCTGTCTCCACCACGCCCCGGCGTCCGCTGGCGTCCATGTCTCCCAGCACCATCTTCTTACAGTACAGGACTCCATTTTCCAGCTTAACAGGAGCCAGGAGCTCAGCGAATTCCACGCCGTCCTCCACAGCCATGACCAGTTCTTCCTCATCAGCAGGCATGTAGCGTCTGGTTCTTCTGTATACCAGGGAAACCTTCTCCACGCCTGCGTTTCTCTTGGCTGCCCTGGCCGTATCCATGGCTGTGTTGCCTCCGCCGATCACAACCACGTTCTTGCCTAATTCCACCTTGCCCTCTGTTGCCTTAAACCGTGCCAGGAAATCCAGTGCGTTCATGGTATCCCCTGCCTCCAGCTTAAGAACGCCCTGCTCGGACGCGCCCACTGCCAGGACAACATAATCATAATCCTTCTTAAGGGCCTCTATATCGGTGATTTCCTTACCGTTCACCATCTCCACGCCCATGGCTGCCACCAGCTTCACGTCGTTGTCAATGGCACTGTCGCTGATACGGAATCCCGGAATCACGTTGCGGACAACGCCGCCCATCTTCTCTTCCTTCTCAAACAGGGTAACCTTCACCCCGCCCCTGGCCAGGAAATAAGCTGCCGCCAGTCCGGCCGGGCCGCCGCCTACCACAGCCGCCTTCTTATCAGAGGTAACCTCAGGCGCTTTGAGCTTAGCCATAACCGCCTCAAATCCGCCCTCTGCGGCCTCCAGCTTGGTCCTGCGGATATCCACCGGGGACTCGTAGAAGTTTCTGGTACACTTGCTCATACAGTTGTGGGCGCAGATAGTACCTGTGATAAAGGGCAGAGGATTCTTGTTGAGAATAACCTCCAGAGCCTGCTCAAACTCACCTGCTCCTGCCAGCTGCAGGTATCTGGTGATATCCTGATGGATGGGGCAGCCTTCCTGACAGGGGGCGATGAAACAGTCGGTAAGCGGAACCGGCCGGTTGATTTTCCTGGAAGGAAGGGGCTTTACCGCCTTTACATGGTGCTTGTCGGATTTCACAGCCTCCACCAGTCCGGCTACCCTGGCAGCATCCACGCCCTCAAAGGCGGCAGCTTCCTTGGCTGCAAATAACTGTCCAATCTGCTCCAGTCTCTCATAACCGCCCGGCTTTAACATGGTGGTGGCCATGGTTACCGGCCAGATGCCTGCATCCACGATATCCGCGATATTAAAGAAGTCGGCGCCGCCGGAATAGGAAATGCGCAGCTTCCCGCCAAAGTCCTCAGCCAGCTTCCCGGCAACAGACATGGAAAGGGGATAAAGGGACTTTCCGGACATATACATTTCCTCGCTGGGAAGCTCGTTCTGCTTTACGTCAACAGGGAACGTATTGGTAATCTTCACGCCGAATTCCAGTCCCTTCCCGTCTGCCAGGGCCTGGAGCCTCTGGAGCATGGGAACCGCGTCTGAGTACTGTAAATCATCCTTAAAATGGAAATCGCCAAAGGCAACATAGTCATATCCCATATCGTCCATGATCTTCCTTGCGTACTCATATCCAAGCAGGGTGGGGTTGCATTTAATGAATGTATGTACCTTCTTCTCCTCAATCAGGTATCTGGCGATGCGCTCAATCTCCTGGGGAGGACATCCGTGAAGGGTGGAAAGGGTTGCGCAGTTGCATACCTTTGGAGATATGGCTTCCACATCCTCCCTGGACACCTTCTCAAACCGGTCCAGATTGTCAAGGAGCCACTGCCTGCACTCTTTGAAAATGACGGTCTCGGAAGCATCCTTCATGCCCTCAATGAAACGGTCAATTTTCTCTGTCTTGATGCCGTCCAGGTCATATCCCACGGACATATTGAACTGGAAGCCCTCAGGACTGCCCAGTCCAAATTCCCTGGCCAGCACCTTGCAGGCAAACCAGGCCTTTACATACTCGTCAAATGCCTGGGGCACATAGAGCTCTGTGGACCACTCGCAGTTATAGCACTCGTCGTCAGCCTTGATACACGGTTTGGATACAGGAAGGTCCTCGCCGTCCAGCTTCTGTACGGTCTTAAGCTCGAAGAAACGGCTGCCTGCCACGTAGGAAGCCACGATATTCTGGGTCAGCTGGGTATGGGGTCCTGCTGCGGGTCCGAAGGGAGTCTCCAGCTTACGGCCAAAAATCTCATAGGTTTTGTCCGGGTCTGCAATGAATGGTCTCTTGATGCCAAATACAGCGCCCTTCTTGTTCTCTTCAAGGATCCAGTTCATCAGTTTTCCAAATGGAATCGGGGTCATAATGTCGCTCATATTATTCTTATCCTCCTTTATAACCAGACCAGGTCCCAGCACCGGATACCGGGGACATTGTCCCCGGGTCCTCCATCCGGCTCAGCCGCCCGGGAGACATTGTCGTCCCGGGGTGCTGCTTTCCCGCCGCCCTGCAATCGGATATCACTTATAAATTATACATTGCGTATGCGTTGTTTATATATAGGAAAGACCAGCCATCCCTGGAAGGCGTTTCCTATGGATGCCGGCTGCTGCCCCGGCAATTAACCGTTGATGGAATGGGCCAGCTTCTTTGCCTCTTCCCTTACCTCATAAAGGATCTTCTCCTCATCCAGTCCCACAAGCTCCCTGTTCTTCATCAGAACCTTGCCGTTGCATACCGTGGTCACCACGCTTCTTCCCGTCATGCCGAACAGGATGTGTCCGTTTACATTGGACGCGTCCATTGGAGTCAGCGGGATATAGTCCGTGACAATCACATCAGCGGCAGCGCCTTCCTTCAATACGCCCAGCTGCTTCTTGAAATAGCGGTTGGCAATCTTTGCATTGCCCTCAAAGAGCATCTGGGGAACCTCGCCCCAGGCCGCATTGGCGTCGCAGAGGTGATGTTTGTGAAGAACATTGGCTACCTTGAAGGATTCTGTCATATCATGGGTGTAACCGTCGGTTCCCAGGCCGGTGAGAATGCCTCTGTGCACAATCTCCATGGTAGGCGGGCATCCGCAGGCATTGCCCATGTTGGACTCAGGGTTATGTACCACCATGGTATCCGTATCCTTGATCAGCTGCATCTCATGAGGATTTACGTAAATGCAGTGGGCCAGCAGGGTCTTTTCCCCAAGGATATTGCAGTCCATCAGACGGTCCACAATTCTCTTTCCGTACTTCTTAAGACAGTCGTGGAGATCCTCGATGCCCTCTGCCACATGGATGTGGTATCCCACCTCAGCCGGCTTGTTGGCTGCCGCCAGCTCCATGGTCTCATCTGAGATGGTGAACTGGGCGTGCATTCCCATCATACCCGCAATCATGTCCGTGTCGTCCGCCAGGGCGTGTTTGATCCAGGACGCGTTTTCCATAACAGCCGCCCTTGCCTTATCCATGCCGTCCCTGTCGGAAATTTCATAGCACAGACAGGTCCTGACGCCCATCTCCTTAGCGGCATCCTCAATGGCAAACAGGGAATCCTTTATCTCACCGAAGCTGGCATGGTGGTCAAATACGGTGGTAACTCCGTTCTTAATGGAATCCAGATAAGTGGCCCTGGCGCTCTGGCGGGTCTGTTCATTGGTCAGGTGGCGGTCAATGGTCCACCACATGCCGTCCAGAATATCCAGAAACCCTTTGGGGTCATATCCTTTAATGGAAAGACCTCTTGCCATGGCACTGTAGATATGCTCATGGGTGTTGATGAAGGCCGGCATGATGACGCCCCCCTTTGCGTCCACATATTCGGCATCAGGGAACTCCTTCTTAATCTCCTCCAGTGTGCCCACCTTCTTTATTGCGGTACCGTCCATTGCCACTGCCCCATTTTCAAAAAATGGCTGTTCTGGGTCTCTGGTAACCAGACGACCGTTCCCAATCACTAACATAACCTCTCTCCTTTGCTTTTTATTATTTTATGTACCTGCTCTTTAAATCTGTCCTAAACACCATCGGGATTTCATAAACTTTAATAAGATAGAACAGGACTTCCTGTACCCCTATACTAACACCATACAAATCCATTTGCAAGCAGAAAATGCAAAAATTTTTAGATATTCAAAATTTTTTTGTAAAAACCTCTTGCAATTCCTTTTTTTTGTGCTATGATGGAATCATAAACAACGCATCACAACTTTGCGAAATGTTTATTGTACAAAGTCACCAGATTTGAAGAGTCCGAGGAAAAGGAGGTTAAGCCATGTCATACACACTAGATTTACTGAAACAGCTTGCTGATGGCCTTGCGAGACAGTTCGGACCTGACTGTGAAATTGTCATACACGACCTTGAAAAACACGACCTGGAACATTCCATCGTGCACATCAACAACGGTCATGTGACAAACCGCCAGGAAGGGGACGGACCTTCAAAAGTAGTCCTGGAAACCCTTCACAAGGATCCGGCTTCTTTAAAAGACCATCTTGGATACCTGACCCGTACATCCAACGGCAAGATACTGAAGTCCAGCACCATCTACATCCGTAATGAGGAAGGAGATTCCATTGACTATCTTCTCTCCATTAATTACGACATAACAGGCCTGATGACTGTGGACCGTTCCATTAAAGCTCTCATCGACACCGAACCCCAAGCGGACGTGAAGCAGCAGCCCGAACAGATTGTCCACAACGTCAATGACCTGTTAGATACCTTGATTGAACAGTCGGTGGCCCTTATCGGCAAGCCGGCCGCCTTGATGAACAAGGAGGAGAAAGTCACTGCCATCCAGTTCCTGAACGATGCAGGCGCCTTCCTTATAACAAAATCAGGGGACAAGGTTTCCAAGTACTTCGGAATCTCCAAATTTACTTTGTACAGCTACATTGATGTAAACAGCCGCAAGTCGGAAGATAAAAAAGCGTGATGATAATTAAGGAGGATTATGTAACATGGATCAGAAGATTCTATGGGCGGTCAATCAAATGCCTAAGACAGATGACAAGAACCTGCCGATTATGGGACTGGAGGAGATTGCAAAGGCGAGGACATTCCACGAAAGCTTCCCCCAGTACACCAAAACACCACTCACCAAGCTGGACCACATGGCAGCTTATCTGGGAGTAAAGGAAATCTACTTAAAAGATGAGTCCTACCGTTTTGGCCTCAATGCATTCAAGGTTCTGGGAGGTTCCTTCTCCATGGCCCGCTACATTGCCAAGGAAACCGGCAGGGACGTATCCGAACTTCCCTACTCAGTCCTCACTTCTGACCAGTTAAGAGAAGAATTTGGCCAGGCTACCTTCTTTACCGCCACAGACGGCAACCACGGACGCGGCGTTGCATGGGCCGCCAACCGTCTTGGACAGAAGGCAGTGGTACATATGCCTAAGGGTTCCACCCAGACACGTCTTGAGAACATTGCCAAGGAAGGCGCTGCCGTAGACATCCAGGAGATGAATTATGATGACTGCGTACGTCTGGCGGCCAAGGAAGCCGACGAAACCCCAAGAGGCGTCATGGTACAGGATACCGCCTGGGACGGATACGAGGAGATTCCATCCTGGATTATGCAGGGTTACGGAACCATGGCCATGGAGGCCGGCGAGCAGTTAAAGGAATACGGCTGCGAGCGCCCGACCCACATCTTTGTCCAGGCAGGCGTTGGTTCGCTGGCTGGCGCTGTGGTAGGCTACTTCTCCAATCTGTATGCTGATAATCCTCCTGTTTTCGTAGTGGTGGAAGCTGAGGCAGCTGCCTGCCTGTACAAGGGCGCTGCTGCCGGCGACGGACAAATCCGCATCGTGGACGGCGACATGGAAACCATCATGGCCGGCCTTGCCTGCGGCGAGCCCAACACCATTTCATGGGATATCTTAAAGAACCATGTCAAAGTATTCATCGCTGCCCCTGACTGGGTAGCCGCAACCGGTATGCGTATGCTGGGCGCTCCTATCAAGGGCGACGCGCCTGTTACCTCCGGAGAATCCGGCGCAGCTCCATTCGGCGCACTGGCAGCCGTTATGTCCATGGATGAATACGCTGAGCTGAGAAAAGACATTGGCCTGGATGAGAATTCCAGAGTACTGCTCTTCTCCACTGAAGGCGACACTGACCCTGACCGTTACAAGAACATTGTATGGAAAGGTCTGGATAAATAACAATCACCTATATCACACCCAAAACAAATATCAATGTATAATGGAGGAAATGAAGAAATGAATCTGGATTACGCAAAAATCAAAGAAGCAGCAAAGAACTATGAAAAAGACATGACCAAGTTCTTACGCGACATCGTTAAATTCCCGGGCGAGAGCTGTGATGAGAAGGCTCACATCGACCGTATCGCTGAAGAGATGACAAAGCTGGGATTTGACAAGGTAGACATCGACCCCATGGGCAATGTTCTGGGATATATGGGAACCGGCGAGACCCTCATCGGCTTTGACGCACACATCGACACAGTGGGCATCGGCAACAAGAACAACTGGAACTTCGATCCTTATGAGGGCTATGAGAATGACACCGAGATTGGCGGACGCGGCGTGTCCGACCAGTGCGGCGGTATCGTATCTGCTGTATACGGCGCTAAAATCATGAAGGATTTAGGAATGTTAAGCGACAAATATACGGTTCTGGTAACTGGTACGGTTCAGGAAGAGGACTGCGACGGTCTGTGCTGGCAGTACATCATCAACGAAGACAAGGTTCGTCCTGATTTCGTAGTATCCACAGAGCCTACCGACGGCGGCATCTACCGCGGCCAGAGAGGCCGTATGGAAATCCGCGTTGACGTTAAGGGCGTTTCCTGCCATGGTTCCGCTCCTGAGCGCGGCGACAACGCTATCTATAAGATGGCTGACATCCTTCAGGATGTACGTGCTCTGAATGAAAACGACGCTGCTGACGACAAGGAAGTTAAGGGCCTTGTGAAGATGCTGGATGAGAAGTACAATCCTGAGTATAAGGAAGCCAACTTCTTAGGCCGCGGCACTGTTACTGTTTCCGAGATATTCTTCACATCTCCAAGCCGCTGCGCAGTTGCTGATTCCTGTTCCGTATCCCTTGACCG
>UMGA01008108.1_pt1 | contig 14529 bp, 8 predicted proteins | sample 1965171 | NCBI WGS metagenome assembly UMGA01 (sample SAMEA4836062, study PRJEB28245) | human gut metagenome | biome: gut microbiome; material: fecal sample | place: Denmark | collected 2008 | reverse complement strand
CGTTTCCGAACCGGCGCCGAGGGCTATGGCATTTTCATTGGCCACTTTTGTATTGCTGCCAAGAGCCATGCCGTTCTTCGCCGTTACAGAAGCGTTGTTCCCCAGCACCATAGCACCATCAGCGGAAACCGTGGAGTTGCTGCCCACTGCATAGGCATTATCCGCATTAATAGTATTCTTATAACCGAAAGCACCTGCCGTATTTCCTTTGACCGTACCAGCCGTGACGTGCTTGATCTTATCGCCGTTGGCTTCTGTCGTTTCCGTAATGGTGGCAGATCCGACTGTATTACCGCCGCCAACGGCATAGGCATTATTCCCATACACGGTATTTTCCGTGCCGACCGCCGCGGAAGAGGCACCGGATACGGTGCCGTCCGTCATATCCAGACCGACTGTATTCGCATCGCCGACAGCTGTAGATTTATTCCCGTAAGTCTCCGCCCGGCTGCCGAGAGCCAGAGACTTATCGCCCCAGCTCCGTGCCATGACACCGATACCGGTGCTGGCAATCCCCTTCGTCAGTGTATTGACGCCAATCGCCGTCGAACCTGTACCATAAGACTGGGTCATCATGCCGATGGCCATACTGGCATTCCCTATAGAAGCGGTATTCACATAATTCTTACTGTCATTGATCGCTGCACTTCCCAATGTCGTCCCAGGATATAATACAGCCAGTTCCCGGTTAAAGTTTTTCTGCACACCAGTGGTCGCCATGTCCGGAATGGCAGCCTGTAGAACAGGTTTTGCCCGATCAATATCATCCCCGCCGATAGCAATCGAAGAATGCCCGATGGATCTCGAATCAGCGCCTATGGATGTGGATTGCGTACCATAAACTTTAGCCCGGCTGCCGATCGCCACGCCCTGTGAATACTCCGGCTTGTCCGCCGGAGCGGTTACATCTTTTCTGAGCAGGCAGGCTTCCGCTCCGGCACCGATCACCACATCGCCCCGGGAACCATAAGAAGCGGCCTCCGCTCCCATGACAACCGCGCCGTTACCACCTTGGGGATGAGTATGATACTCGGAAACCGTGCTCTTCGCCTGGCGGCCGATGACGATATCCCCGTTTTCTGCTGCTGTTGCCACATTCCCAATGGCGATGGTGCTCGCAGTAAACTGATCCCCGGCCCTCTTCTGTCCCAAAGCCTTGGCTCCCCTGCCTATGGCCACACTGTTTTCAGCAGTCGAACCTGTCTTTGCATCATAACCTGCGGCAAGAGAATTCTCCCCATCCGCATTTGTCAAAGGACCAACAGCAACGGCATTGTTTCCTTTCGCCTTAGTATTGTCACCTACTGCCGTGCTGCCACTACCTGTTGCCGCAGCACCCGGACCATGCTGTGTATTGGCTTCCACCAAGCCCGGCATCAGGCATCCTGTAAGAACAAGAGCACACAGAAACGCACGGAAAGGCAGGCTCTTCTTTTCAGAAGCCGCTCCTCCGTTTTTTCCGCAGCGTCCGGAGATTTCCGAAACCACCACATAACAGTGTTTCACCCGGCTCCAAATGACTTTATAAATTTGATTCATAAATTTCCTCCCTCGTAAATTTCACCTTTATAAGCAGCTGATGAGATATACTTCAAAAACAGAGGCTGCCATTCACCAGGCACTATCGACCGAAGCCTTCCGGTATGACCAGAAACTTCTGTCCCTTGTCAAAATAAACGGCTTATATTCTATATACTATTTAATGTAGCGATTACTTACCGGCTGCGATATGCGAACCGTATATGTCGCGGTAATCACCCTTTTCTTTATTGCCTTCATTATTGACACGGACGCGTTCTACTTTATTCCTGTCATTATCTCCGCCGGAAATACGGTCTACCCGGAAACGATAAGCTTCTCTTACCTTTTCCATCTCAGGACCAAATTCTTCCATAGCTTTACCCATATTTCCATCAACAGGCGCCCCATTCTGCAGTGCGCGGTAAATAATGGCCGCAAATTCATAGCGGGTCATAGAACGATCCCCTTTGAATTCACCATCCGGATAGCCTTCCAAAAGACCTCTGTCTGCCAGTGATTTTACATAAGAGTATGCCCAATGGTCTTTCGGCACATCGGGGAACTCTACATTCCTTACAGGCTGCCCCGCCATCTGTCCGATGATCTGCCGGAACTGTTCATTTTGCGCTTCCAGACGGGTAACCGCATCTTTCAGGTCGACGATTTCTTTTGCCATAGCTACTTTGGATGTAGACACATGGTTGCCCTGTCCCAGCTTTACGCTGACTCCGGCATTCACCATGTTTTCTCCTCCGCCGAAAGAGCCTCCCACGCTGAACATGGTATCTTCATTGGGGCGGTAGAATGCGCCTACCGATACTGCATGGGCGTCTTTGTAGTTGCCGTAGCCGGCTGCCACATCCCACTTGTCATCCGGGTCGAAGTCCAGCGGGTGGAGGGCTGCCAATGCTGCCGCTCCCGCTCCTGCACGATTCACACGGGTTCCCAATTCGCCTACTTTATTGGTTACATTTTTGATATCCTGCGTGGAAGCGATGCCGGAAACGGAATAAGTGCTGCCGTCATTACGAGTGAAGTTCAAGGTATTCCCGTCAAGTGCTGCGGATGATGTATAACGATCCTTCAGGCCGGTGATGGTCGCTGTCGTTCCGTCATTATTTATCAAGGTAGCACTGCCTGTACCATTCGCAGCATAGGTAGCCGTGCCGCCGGTTACTACTGTGTCTTTGGCATTGACGGTATATGTCGTCGTATTCCCGGTTTTCTTGGATGTTACGGTTACATTGTCTCCCGCTTCTACCTTTGTCTTTTCAATTCCCAGACTGCTTGTATCGACGGACAGGTTATATCCGACCTTCTTGCCGTTTTCCACTTTATCCGTAATCTTTACTGTCCCGTCCGTAGATTCCATCTTGGGTCCGCTGACAGTATAGTTCTTTTGTCCGTTAGTTTCTGTCTCCGTGACAGTCACATAATCTCCGGCTGTCACAGTGGTATGCTTAGCAGCTTCCTCTGCCGCCTTAGCTGCCACTTTCTTCAACTGTGCCACATTGACGGCATCGGTATCTGCCGTGCCGGCTGCAACTCCGGTAATCTGGCGGGTGATACCTTTGGACGTATCGCCTACGGAAACAGCCGCTTCTGTGGCCTTCCATGTGGAAGACGTATCTGTGGATGACGCCTTGGTGGAGGGATCATAACCCGCAACTCCCTTATCCACGGATGCCACGGAACCGCTGCCGAGGGCTACGCCGCCCGCTACGGTCACGTTGGCATTGTGTCCGATGGACACGGCATTCGCTACACTTGTCGTAACTACACTGTCCCCGGAACCGAGGATAACACTGCCGTTTGCCCCGGCAAGCTTGCGCTTATTGCCCAGTACGAGGGCGTCATCTGTATTCTCTATTTCATTTTCAGAACCAATGATAGATACGTGATTGACATTAGTAGCGACATTCTTGAAACCAGTAATAGAGTTATAGGTACTTGGCCTACGGCTGGTACCGGTCACGGTGTTGTTAACGCCAATCATAGCCGTGCGTAATGTATAGTCCGCTCTGTTGCCACCACCAAAAGCCATAGTAGAGCCACCTCCGTTGGACTCTTTAATAACACGGCGTAAATTTTGAGCCAATGCTTCAGGAGAATTACCGCCGCTAGTCGGAGCAGAGTAAATATCTTCTACAGAGTTTGTAATTTCATTACCGGCACCATAAATTAAAGAACCATTGGAATTAAATGTACGGTTAGCAACACCAACGATACTATTAGCAATACCAGAATAATTACTAGATGCTGTTTTAGATTCGATGGAGTTCAAGGAACCGGTGATCGTAGCACCAAAATTTTGAGCTGAATTAGGACGGAACCCACCGCCATCATAAGCGCCGGTAATAGCGGAATAAGCGCCATTAACAACACCAAAGGCGGCGTTATTCCAGCTGTTAGTTCCAACTGTTGTCGCATTAACAACTACATTATTACTACGCATATTAGTTATATCACTAGTATCAACAGTGGTATCATAAAGTTTACCTTTAAAATTATGAGTACCAACCATAACACTGCCGGAACGCGCATAAGCATTTTGCCCGATAGCTACACCGGTAACTACTTTATCAGGATTAGCAGGAATAAATGGTGACTGCAACCCAAGAAATCCGGATCCCGTAAATGTAGTTTGTCCGAAGTTGAAATTTTTTTCTTGTACACCGGCCATATTTTCTGAAAATGCATTCTGTCCAATGGCAATACCGCCGCCCTGATTGACATAATTATTGATATGAGCATTATTGCCTACAGCAATATCACCGCGTGAAGGACGTACCGTACCGTTGGAGTAGTCAATATGAGCATCTTTGCCAACAGCTACATTTTCTGCTTCCGGCGCACTGCTGCCTGTACCATATGCCACCCCGTTCCCAGAACCTGTCGCCGTATCCGCCGCATCAGCCGCATAACCGCCCATGAGGACTCCCATCCCCACAGCTGCCGCCAGAGCGGCTTTCACCGCTTTTCCCGAAGCGCTTTTCGTGTGGCTCCTTGCCACTTCAGAAGTGACTACATAGGCATGTTTTGCCTTACTCCATACAATCTTGTAAATTTTATTCATGCTACACTCTCCCTTGTTGCAGCTAACCAAAACAGACGACACTTAGGTCATCTTAAACTATCGTTTTATTATAGCACGTTTATTACAAACAACGAAGTAAAAAATGAAAATCGGCTCTTGTTTTTCAGAAGCCGGCAAAATACCGGCAGAGAAGGGACTTTCATTCTAACTTTTCACATCACTTCCTCATCACGGCAGCAGATCCTTCACGTTCGCTTCAGATGACGATTAACCGTTTCCCTCATTATGACGCCTTACCGCTTTTCCTCATTACGGTAATAGATCCTTCGCTGCCGCTCAGGATGACGTCTTATGGTCTTCCTCATTGCGGCAACAAATCCTTCACGTTCGCTTGGGATGACGTCTTACTGTTTCCCTCACTACGGCAACAGATTCAGATTCTTCATCAATGCACTGGATGACGTCTTGCCGACCATCGTCATTCAGAACGGGGATAAGAATGCTGTGTGAGAAAATCGGCAAACAAAACGGTAACACGGAGTGAAGAATCTATTCCTCTGATGACATCTTACCGTTTTCCTCACCACAGTAACAGATTCTTCGCTGCCGCTCAGAATGACGTTTAATGTTCTCTGTCATTATGATGCTTAGCGTCCCTCCGTCATTATGATGCCTTACCGTATTCCGTCATTCAGAGCGGGGGCAAGAATGCTGTGTGAGAAAAACAGAAAACGGGATAGTGACACTGAGTGAAGAATCTATTACTCTGATGACACCTTACCGGCTTTCCTCACCACGGGTATAGATTCTTTACTGACGATCCGGATGACGCTTTGCGGAAAAGCAGCACTTCTCTTGATAAACGGCTGCCGGATAAAAGGGAACATCCTGCGAATTATACAGCATTCATCAATACACCATTTTAAGCCTGATGCAAAAAATCTGCCGCTCTTTTCCTGCGGCAGATTTTTTCTGCGTTTACCTCTTAATTTCCACACGATACTTTTTCAGCTTGCCTCCATAGACAGGAAAGAAACTGAATTCGCCGTAATCCTTTACCGGCTCCGCATTCTTCAGCAGCTCCATATCGGCATCAGAAATCACAAAATCAATATCCCCATTTGCTTTCATATGCTCCGGATCCGCTGTTTTTGGCAGCACCACCGTACCCAGCTGCCAATCATAACGGATGCAGAGCTGAGGAATCGTGACCCCGTATTTCTCCGCCATTTCCGCAAGGCATCCATCTTTCAGCGCTTCGCCGTGCGCCACGGGAGAGTAGGCTTCCACTACGATATCCCTCTTCCGGCAGTAATCAATCAAATCCAGCGGACTGTTTCCCACATGGCAGAGAATCTGGTTCACCATGGGTTTCACACAGCAGCCGGCAAAGATGTTTTCAAGATCTCCCTCAAGGAAATTGGAAACACCGATTGCCCGCAGTTTCCCGGCTTCCAAAGCATCTTCAAGAGCACGCCATACTTCCCTGTTTTCTTCATAGTAGCGGTCCTCCGACTGGTTTACCTCCACCCAGGGCTGGGGTGAATGAATAATCATCATATCCAGATAATCAAGTCCCATCGTTTCCAGTGTCTTTTCGATGGATTCCATGGCGGACGCATAGCTTTTATTTTCAGCCGCTACTTTGGATGTGACAAAGATATCCTTCCTGTCCACGCCGCAGGTGCGGATTCCCTCTCCGACGCCACGTTCATTGCCGTACGCCTGTGCCGTATCGATATGGCGGTATCCGATATTCACCGCCGCCCGCACAGCCTCCGCCGCCTTGTCGTCATCAATAAACCAGGTACCCAGCGCCAGTTTCGGAATGGCTACGCCGTTATGCAACGTATAACTTTCCTCAAAAATCATAATTGCCTCCTCTATAAACGGTTGCCTGTACAGAATAACAAGTATCAGAATAAATCACTTTGCGATGAAACAGCCGATTTGATTAATATAGCATGCCCTCATGCTTTTATACCCTTTGGCGGTTCAGAAACATCATCAAAAGTCCCATACAGGTCTTCCTCTTTTTCTGCCGCTTCCATGTCCGCATAGGAATCGGATTCGGTTCACTGTGCCATATTTCCTTTCGCCATGACAATTCTTTTTTCCATGCTTACGCTTCAGAATCATTATATCCAAGCGCCAATCAAGCTACAAGTACATTGCACATATTTTTCTCCTAAAAACGGTTCCCCAAGGAAACTTTATCGGCGTACTTCATCGTCTCATCTTTGCATATTTCCCTATATAAAGATAAAATATAAAATCATAACGCAAAGAAAGGACGGACTCGTGAAAAGGATTTTATTTCTGGTTCCCCGCATGAACATCGGCGGTGCGGAAACCTATGTATATACCGCGGCAAAAGAACTCCGTGCCCGGGGCTATGAAGTTTTTCTCGCTTCCGGCGGCGGACGTCTGGCGGATAAACTGAAAGCGGCAGGCGTCAGGACATTTTTCGTTCCGGTCCGGCAGAGCAGGTTCTTATCCGTCTGGCGCGTTTCATCCATCGTGAAGAAATACCATATAGACATCATTCATGCCAACTCGGGAGCCGCGGGCATCATCGCGGCAAGAGTAAAAAGAAATACGTCTGTCCCCGTGGTATACACGGCACACGGCATTCTGGGAAATATGGAAAAAGAATATGTCATTGACCAATTGGATCAAATCATCTGCGTCAGTGAATACGTCAGGCAGGATTCCATAGCACGCGGATTCCATGAGGATCATCTCCTTGTCCGTTATAGCGGTATCGACACGGAACGTTTCACCGCAAATGAAGAGGAGCGGATCCGGCTGCGAAAAGAATTCGGTTTCGATAAAGACACCCTCGTTCTTGCCATGGTATCCCGCATAAAAAATCTGGAACATAAAGGCCACGGACATCTTCTCTCCATGCTGGACAAGTATGGACGCAAAGAAAACTGGAAGCTCCTTGTCATCGGAAAAGGGAACGGGCTCCCCCTGCTGAAAACGAAGATACGCGCCATGCACTTATCCGATAAAATTCTCTGCCTCGGACACCGGACAGATGTGGAACACCTGCTGAACGCCGTGGACCTGACCGTCCTTCCTTCCCACTTTGAGACGTTCGGTCTTGTTCTGGCGGAAGGCATGGCGATGGGAAAACCGGCCATCGCTTTTTCCGTAGGCGGCACGCCGGAAATCGTGAAAGATGGGGAAACAGGATTTCTCGTGGAAAAAGACAATGAAAAAGAGCTGTATGAACGAATCAAACAGCTCGACAGCGACCGATCTCTTCTTAAACAATTTTCAGAAAACGGTATCCGATGGATACGCTCCCGTTTCACCAACCGCCGGATGGTCGATGAACTGGAAGTCATCTATCACAAGTTGTCACCTTAATTATTTCCTGAAGGTCTTTTTGAAACGCCGTTCCAACTGGCGGAGCCAAATAAAAATCAGATGGATACGGCTCACCTTTAATTTAAATTCCCACATCGGCTGCCTGGCAGGAATCGGAATGCGGGGCAGGGCAAGCAGATCCTGTGTCCACAACGGGACATCATAGAAAATCGCCAGCCCCAGTTTATACCCGCACTTCTCCGCCTCCTGCATGACCTTTCTGTCAAAATCTCCGTAAGGGTAGCAAAGACATTCCACCGGCTTCCCATTAAGTTTTTCAAAAAAGCGTTTGCTCTCTGACAGCTCATCATGAAGACGATCCGTACCGCAGCGGCTCAGAAACGGGTGATCCATGGTATGGGAGCCGACATAATGCCCCTCATTCTGCCACAGGGCCAATTCACGTTCATCCATTGTCCGCGTCGGCGCTTTCCCGAAATTTTCCCATTTGTTCTCCCTGCCGATCCAATTGGCAATGGGAAATACATTTCCTACATGGCGGTATTTTTTCAAAATCGGTAAGGCCGCGGAAAAATTATCTTCATAACCGTCATCAAAAGTAAGGACCACCGGTTTCTTCGGCAGCCGCTTTCCATGGAGAAAATGCGCCTGCAGCTCCTCCACCGTGATGCTGTGAAATCCGTTTTCTTCCAAGTATCTCATCTGCTCTTCAAACTTCTCCACCGGCAGCGCGTTCCGATCCCCCGGGACAGAAGCAATGCGGTGGTACATTAAAATAGGTACCCGATCACGGAAATGGTAATATGTGTACAATAAAGCAGAAAAGATTATAATAGAAACGTATAACATAAATAAACTCCTTAATTTATTCTAATCATTGTATCACATATATTTTTCCTGATCAGAGGATTTCATGAAAACATTTTTAGTTTATAATACCTCTTATTTCGGAGACACTATCCTGACAGACGCACTGTGCAGGAATCTGAAACGGCTGTATCCGGAAAGCCGTCTGGTTTTCGTATCGAATAAACCGTTCACCGACATTTCCCGATACATGGACGGTGTCGATGAAGTCTGGACCTATGACAAATGGGGCATCCATAAGGGACTTGCCGGATGGTATAAATTTTATAAAGAACATAAAAACCAACATGTTTTTGATGCCGCTTTTGTCATTTACGGCAATGAGCGGGGCATTTTATTATCCAAATTTTTAGGCGCAAAAAAAATATACGCAGACAATCGGCATGCGATTGTCCGCCTGCTCCTCTCCAACGGAAAAATTAATTACGGAAAATGGATCCATGTGCAGGACCGGCATGCCTATCTGGCGGAACTGTATGCGGGAAAACCCATGGAAAGCATGAAAATCAGGTACCATGTCCCTGATGAAGCTTTTGCATATATCAATGAACAGCTTTTAAAAGGAATCAGCAAACCGATCATTGCATTGAATCCGGTCACCAAGCGAAAAGAAAAAGATTTGAAACCGGACACACTCCTTACACTGGCAAAAAAAATAAAAGACGCAGGGATGATCCCCGCCATGATCGGTGCAGGAAAAGATTGTGAATCATTTTATGAAAATCTTCCGCCTGCCGGCAGACAGGTGCTGCTGAATCTGGTAAACAAAACCACCATTCCCCAACTGGGCGCCCTGCTGAAAAGCTGTGCCGTCCTCATCAGCGCCGACACCGGCACAGCCCACTTTGCTCTCGCCTTAGACATTCCCGTGGTAGATGTTTTTTACCTGAATGATGAATCCAATCTCGCCGCCTGGGGACCGAAGACATTCTACCGCCACCGCCTGATTGCCCGCGGCGGAGATTTCAGCGCTGAAAATATTTGGAAAAATGCACAGGATCTGATAGAAGAAAACTCTTCCCTGTAACTTTGTATATTTCCGGCTTGTATCAGGAAAGGATATTGATATGTTCTCACGGTATTTCACGGATAGCCATTCTATAAAAACGCTCCCATCTTATCTTTTGTCTTCTTTTATTTTCATAAGCGTCATCTTTTTACTTTTCCATATTTCCGGATTTGAACGTGTTTTCGAATGGAATAAGAGTCTGCGTGATGCAGCCACAGGGTTTGCCGTCTTCAGCCTCATTACATATGCACTGAGAGAAAAATTGTATTCCCCCTTGTGGTGTTTATCCCTGTTTCCTTATCTAACGCAGCTTGTAATTTACGCCTATGTACTCATTCATGCCAATATGTCCTGGACGATTGATTACGACTTGATCCACCCCTATTTCCTGCTTTTCGTTTACGAATCAACCCTCACGGCATGCTTCTTTGCCTTCTCACAAAACCGTCCAGGGAAATGGCGCTTTTCCATTTCTGTCCTTTATGGAATTATCGTCGCGGCAAGCCTTCTGTTTGCTGCTATATATCTGGGATACTACCTCCTATACAATGACACGATACGCGCGGAAAATATGCTGCCCATCCTGCAGACCAACAAAAAAGAAGCGTTTGAATTTATTTCAGACCGCATCGGACTGCCTGTCCTGTTTTCTTCCCTTATCTTTTTTGCGCTGCTCTTACCGGCCTCTTTCTTCTGCTGCCATAAAACTATTTCCGTCGGCCGGGATTGTTACAGTAAAATGCGTATCCTATGGATAGGCATGATTTGCATTCTGTCTATCATCAGCATCCATAAATATATCCCGTCCCTTTTTCCTATTTCACAAACTTATGGCGCTTTCCACTATATACATGAAATGCGGCGGATCAGCCAAAAGCATGAACAAAATATAAGCCGGTTCCGTATATATACCCCTGTCAGCGAAGCCATGCCGCAAAAATTACCGGGTACCGTCATTGTCGTCATCGGAGAAAGCGCCACCCGTGACCGGATGAAAGCCTTTACCCCGTCTTATCCGTCTGAAACAACCCCATGGCTCTCAGAAATGAAAGAAACACCTTATTTTTACCTCATGGATAAAACATATTCCTGCTTTCCCGTCACTGTTCCCGCGCTTTCCATGTTCCTTTACGGGCGAAACCAATATGACCACCGGAATATAGATGACGTAGCCAATATCATAGATGTGGCACACCTTTCCGGCTATAAAACATGGTGGATGAGCAACCAGGGCAAAATGAGCGGTGAAGACAGTCCCATCGATTTCGTCGCGCAAAACTGCGATACGGAACAACGGACGCCGTTTCCGCTGGGCGACGATTATCAGCTGCTCGATTTTGTAAAGCAGCTTCCCAAAAACGAAAATAACTTTGTCATTATCCATCTTATGGGCAGCCATATCAGGTACAGCGACCGCACCCCACCGGATTTTAAAGGAATCGACAACCCGCAGCACGATAAGCGGACCAACCAGTATGACACCACGCTGCTCTATACGGATCATCTCCTCCGTGATATCTATACGTATGCCAAAGATCATTTGAATCTGCAGGTCATGATGTACTGCTCCGACCACGGGGAAAACATGGAACGAAGCCATGTCGCCAGCAAAAATATGACTTATGATATGGTTCGGATTCCCTTCTTCATTTATCTTTCTCCCGCTTACACACGGCTCTACCCGGATACGGCACAAGCCTTGCGTCAAAATGAACACAAAGTATTCACCAATGACCTGATGTATGACACCATCAGCGGAGTCCTGCACCTGCCAAACACAGACTATGAACCGAAATTTGATTTAAGCAGCAATGCATATGATCTGAAACCGGCAGACGCAAGAACGAAGTATGGAGAATGGACCATCCTTGATGATCCGGATTACAAGTAAGTAATTCAGGCATGACAAAAACCGTTACAGTTTCTCCAAAAGGAGCTGTAACGGTTTTTTACAACAAATTCACACTCTTTTCTCCTCCGAGTGCAGCGTATCCCATCTTTCAAAAAGCAGTGTAATGCCAAATGCAAGATAATATAATCTGCCAAACGATGTGGAAGAAAATGTTTCATCCAAAAGCCCGTTAAGAACAAAAGCAAGAAAAACTGCCAGCATGCACCAGCTGAATGGATTCAAAGCATATATACGTATCCTTTTCCAGAAATACATCCCCATAAGAATCAGATATGCATTATAACCCAGAAAAGCAAGAATCCCTCCGGTTGATAAAAAAATCAGCCACGTATTATGGGCATGCACATTTTTTTTAAACTCCCTGCTTCCCTCCAGTTGATATTTATGGTCATAAGCATTCTTCCATCCATTCAGTCCCACTCCGGCCAATTTATGGTCCTCCCACATATGGTAACTGCTCTTCCATATAAACGGTCGGTCTGCCCCTTGCATCCGATATGGATCATGTATTCCAAACCGGAGGGAACACAGCAAAGCAAGTACGACCAGCAGACCTGCCCCCATCCCTAAGAGCCGCCGCCTGGTTTTCCCCATTGCAATTTGATTTCTAAACAGGAAAATCAGCACAGTAATAAAAATCGCTATGGATAAAGCTCCCATGGCACCTCTTGTTTGCGTCAGGACCAATGTAACTGCCTCCAGCACTAAAAGTACCGACATTACAGCCAGATGAAAAATATTATCACGATAATAGCAGATAAAAGCAATAGTGAGTGGAATAAAGACATCCATCATAATACCCACGTGGGGCGGTGATGTATAAAAGCTGTCCAGGCGCTCCATGTGTTTGGCAGCATACTCATATATCCCATATCCGCATATTGCATACCCAATCGTAACAAATGTATAGCATACAGTTTTTCTGATATCATGCTCCCAGCCGATGTATAAAATCATAAATAAAGGCAGCGGAATCATAACATAAGACAGAAAACTATATGATCCGCCATACATATTTCCAGTATTGTCCAAATGAAACAGCGTGGAAATAAACAGGCAGGCATAAAATACAGCGAACGCCCATAGAATATTTTTATGAAGTGTAACCTTGGGAATCGCATGATTTTTCAGTGCATAAGCAATTACAAACAGAGTAAATGCGATCATACTGATAGACATTCCCGTATTAATATAATGGTAAGCCGTAGCCCCCCATACGACAACAGCCGCTGCCAACCGACTGCCCCAATTTATATTCAAAAATTTCATGAATCCCGCTCCTAATAGTTTTTATCGGGCAGCCATAAATTTCCACTGCCGCATTTTATATTGTAATGAAACTGCCATTTTACGGACATATCCGCAAAGCTGCAACAAAATCGTACATTCACTTACAATCAGATACCGCTGAAAAGAAAAAAGAAACGGCAACGATACATCTCTATGCATAAAGATATATGATTCCAACTCTCTGTAATCCAAATCCGGCAATTCCCGCGTATTGAAATCCGCCACAAAAGTCTTTACAGCGCACTTCAGTGCCTGAATGCAGCAAACCTTCTTATCCGACAATGCATGTAAATCCGCAATCCGTTCATGTTCACGCCACGCCAGAAACCTTCCATATTTCAATTGTATAAAATCCTTTATATTTTTCCCCCTCATAAGGCTGTTTTCATTTTCATAACTGTAACGATATAAAGATACCGGAGTCAGATAAGCACTTCCCGCCTTAAAAAAAACGGTAGCACTCACATACATATCTTCCACCAGCCGCCCTGCCGGAAATATCAGATCATTCCATAGATAACGCTTATATAATTTCCCATGGGCAAAATTCGGCAATTCATCAAGAAGGATCCCTCTCCGGATTTTCGATAAATTATCCGTCTCTTTCCATCCGGAAGACCTGCAATCCTCGCTTCCATCAGCATAGATAATACTGAAACCCGCCATGATGATATCATAAGTCCCTGATTTTGAAAAAAATATCATTTTCTCTAAAGCATCTTCCACGATAAAATCATCAGAATCAAGAAAATATATCCACTCACCTTTACAGATTTTTATACCTGCATTTCGGGCAGCGCTAAGTCCCTGATTTTCCTGATGGATGACATGAATCCTGCCATCTTTTTCCGCATAGGAGTCACATATCTGCCCGCATGCATCAGGCGAGCCGTCATCAACCAGGATCATTTCCCAGTTGGAATACGTCTGGTTCAGCACGCTGTCAATACATCTATGTATAAATTTTTCAGTTTTATATACCGGCACGATGACCGACACTAATGGAGCATATCCCATAGGTTTTATCCCCTTATTCCGCCTTTTAAGCGTTTCAGCACATTGCCGCCGATTTCCATGTTCAGGTACGCATAGCAGTATGCATTTAAAATGAAGACAATTCCAATCATCACCATGCCTGATGTGGTAAACATCGCTTTACCCGGATCCGGATCAAATCCGAAGACCGATGACAAGGGTGTCCATATCCAGCGAAGGAATGTGGTGAAGCGGTCAATCGCTCCGGTAAGGGCATCGGCAATGCCGAGAACATAAATAGAAAATATGATTTTATAAGACATTTCAAGTATATATGCAAGAATCGTAAGGCAAAGCGTTTTCCCGTAAGACATTTTATGAAGAAATCCATAGCCCATGGCCATGCCGAGAGCACCCGCATAAAAGGCTGTCGTCAGTCCGATTTCAGGCCCTCCGATCATGGTAACGAGAATAACCACGCCCGCCGATGTGCCGAAGCCCCACTTCATCCCGTGGAAATCGCAAATGACGGCAATCGGGATGGGGGACGCGGTCATAGTGACGAACACGAGAAACGGC
>UMGA01007283.1_pt1 | contig 14881 bp, 15 predicted proteins | sample 1965171 | NCBI WGS metagenome assembly UMGA01 (sample SAMEA4836062, study PRJEB28245) | human gut metagenome | biome: gut microbiome; material: fecal sample | place: Denmark | collected 2008 | reverse complement strand
CGAACTTATATGCATATCCCCACTAAAAAGCTACTGACCCAAAAGAACTCTTAAATAACGGTTGTACCAACCTTAAAACTAATATCAGCGCAAATATAATAAAAAAGCGAGAAGAATGAAGATTTCTTCGTCCTTCTCGCTTTTCTGAGCCTCTTGTCGGATTCGAACCAACGACCCCGAGATTACAAATCACGTGCTCTGGCCAACTGAGCTAAAGAGGCGGGTGGGTAAGCTTACTATATCGCGCCGCTACAACCAACTACCTTTGCTGCGATCAAGCCCTGGAGGATTCATCAGGAGCTGGCCGTATAGGACTTACCCATTTTTGTTTTGCGAGTGCAAAGGTAGACATTATTTTCAAAACTACAATACTTTCGAATACTTTTTTTTGATTTTAGCAGAAAAAATACATTTTTCACCCATAACTATAGGACGGATTCCCGTAAAAGAAGTACTTTTGTGCACTTATTAATAAAGAATGACGAATTATAAACCGACTTTGCAGGAATGCGCCATGCGCTATGGTACGGGCATGGGTCTTTTATGGGCCTTCAAATTCATGCTCTTCCCACTAGGATTGAGAATACCTTTCCTACAATTACTTTTTATAGTCTTAACTATAGGAGTACCCTTTTTAGGATACATATTTGCCAAAAAGTTCAGAGAACGGCATTGTGGCGGAAGCATCACTTTTTCACGTGCGTTTCTATTCACTACCTTTATGTATATGTTCGCCTCTCTATTTGTAGCGGTAGTGCATTACATCTACTTCCGCTATATAGATGGCGGGTTCGTATTCGAGGCATACCGCTCCATCTTAAATCAGTTCAAAGAAACTGCCGGACCCGAACTGACAACCTCACTAAACCAATTTGAAGAAGCGATAGATTTACTGTCGGGACTTACCCCGCTGGAAATGACATTTCAACTGATATCACAAAATATGTTTTACGGGATGCTAATGGCTATCCCTACGGCATTGATCGTGATGCGTAAAAAGAAAAATGAATAAAAGATGGATATATCTGTAGTTATTCCTTTGTATAACGAAGAAGAATCTTTGCCGGAACTATTCGCATGGATTCAACGTGTAATGGATGCCAACCACTTCAACTATGAAGTTATTTTTGTCAATGACGGCAGCACCGACCACTCCTGGCAAGTGATTGAGAAACTACGCTCGGAATCGGACAACGTAAAAGGTATTAAATTCCGCCGGAACTACGGCAAGTCCCCTGCTTTGTATTGTGGTTTTGAAAAGGCGCAAGGTGATGTGGTGATTACAATGGATGCCGACTTGCAGGACAGCCCGGACGAAATACCGGAATTATACAGAATGATTACAGAAGACGGCTACGACTTAGTATCAGGATACAAGCAAAAACGCTATGACCCGTTATCAAAAACCATTCCGACCAAACTATTCAACGCCACAGCACGTGCCGTCTCAGGCATCAAGAATCTGCATGACTTTAACTGCGGACTAAAAGCTTATCGTCGTGATGTTGTAAAGAACATCGAAGTATACGGTGAAATGCACCGCTATATCCCCTATCTGGCAAAGAATGCAGGTTTTCCTAAGATAGCCGAGAAGGTAGTACACCATCAGGCACGGAAATTCGGTAAAACAAAATTTGGCGGATTAAACCGTTTCTTCAATGGTTATCTAGACCTCATCACTCTGTGGTTTTTATCCAAATTCGGTATCAAGCCGATGCACTTCTTCGGGTTTATGGGATCATTGATGTTTATTCTTGGTTTCATTTCCGTCATTATCATCGGAGCAAACAAGCTATATGCCTTGTCACATGGTTTACCTTATATATTAATTACTGATTCTCCTTACTTCTATCTGGCCCTAACTTTGATGATTTTGGGAACCCAACTGTTTCTGGCAGGATTCATAGGAGAACTGATAGCCCGGAATGCTCCTGAACGCAATAATTATAAAATAGAGAAAGAGTTTTAAAATGAAGAGACTACCAGCCATTATCTTATTGCTCCTGATTACCGTAAGCACCTTGATGCAAAGCTGTGGGGAAAGCGATTGTCCGCTTACCACCAATTCCTTTGCCCATTTCGACTTTCTGGATGCAGAAACACACCAAGCTGTGAAATTCAGTCCAGCTTTTGACGTCACTGGATTTATCACTACCGATGTGATTGTACGTGACACACTGGAAGATGGAACTATTAAGGAAACTGTAGTAAAAGACTCATTGATGAATGACACGATATTCAATAAAGCGGAAAGCAGTATGAGCCTGCCTTTGAGTTATACATCAAAAACTACCTACGTATTGCATTATACGGAAAAGATGCGTGACACCATCATACTCATTCACCAGAATATCCCCTACTTGCAGAATATAGAATGTGGCACCATGATGTTTTATAAAGTGGAAGACATTAAATACACCACTTATAACTTAAAATCTATCGAGACTGTAAATCCGGACATCAATAATGAAGAAAAAAAGAATTTCAACATATATTACGTTGTTAACGCTACTGAGTAGTATGCTATTGTACAGCCCCACACTGGCGGCACAAGAAAAAAAAACAACCATAGAGGAAGAAAAGGTACCCTTCTATCAGGGAACTACTATCGGTATAGATATATTTGGCCTGGGAAGCAAAATTTTTGGAGGTGACATTACAAGTACAGAAATCAGCGTAGAGGTCAATTTGAAAAACCGTTATGTCCCCGTAGCTGAAATTGGATATGGAACCACCGACACTACTGATGACGGTACCAATATACATTATAAAGCCTCAGCTCCCTATTTCCGTATAGGTATGAACTACAACTTCTTTTTCAAGAAGCCCTATCTGCCTGGTTTTCTGTATGGAGGCATACGTTACGGATTCACCTCTTTTTCATACGATGTAGATGCTCCGACAATGAAAGACCCTACATGGGGATTTCCGGAAATCCCCTTCAGTTATGAGGGAGTTAAAACCACAGTAACCTGGGCCGAACTGCTGGCAGGAATAAAGGTAAATGTATACAAGAATTTCTATATGGGCTGGTCACTGCGCTACCGCATACGCATGAACATGAAAAAGACGGAACACACCGAGCCTTGGTATATTCCCGGTTTCGGAAAGAACAACTCGACTAACTTAGGAGTAACATACAGTTTAATATACAAATTACCATTTTAACTAATGACAACTTTAGAAATATGGCTCCTTGCCATCAGCCTTGCTATGGACTGTTTCACTGTTTCCATAACAAGCGGAATTATCATGCGTCGCATTTGCTGGCGCACTTTTTTTATTATGGCATTCTTCTTCGGTCTTTTCCAGGCCGTCATGCCGCTTATCGGTTGGTTTGCCGCCAGCCGCTTCAGCCACCTGATAGAGGATTACGACCATTGGATCGCTTTTGGGTTATTGGCATTCCTGGGAGGGCGTATGATTAAAGAGAGTTTCAGCAATGAAGACAAATGCTGCTTCGACCCCACTAAATTAAAAGTGGTTGTTACGCTGGCTATAGCAACCAGCATTGATGCGTTGGCCATCGGTATATCATTTGCTTTTGTAGGAATGAACTCTTTCACTTCCATTCTTTCTCCCATTGGCATCATCGGCTTTACCTCTTTTGTTATCTCAACATTAGGAAGTCTGATAGGTGTATTTTGCGGCAAGCGTTTCAACCTGCGCATGGAATTATGGGGAGGTTTGGTTCTGATTATTATCGGTGTTAAAATCTTAATAGAACATTTATTTCTTTCTTAACTAAAATACAGGTATGAATAAAAAAAAATTAGCATGGCAATTGCCGTTTCTAGCAATTCTGATAATAGGAACAATTATTATTCTAAAAAAGCAAGCACCTTTCCGTACGGATGAAGGCTTTGTATTCGGTACTGTATACAAAATCACCTACCAGTCTGAAGATAATCTGAAAGAAGAAATAGAAACCGAACTGAAGAAAGTGGACTACTCCCTCTCTCCTTTCAATCCGAATTCTGTAATCACCCGCGTAAACCACAATGAAAAGACAGAAGTTGACAGTTTTTTCGTACATGTATTCCATCTCGCAAAAAAAATATCCGATGAAACCCATGGAGCCTTTGATATCACTGTCGCACCTTTGGTAAATGCATGGGGATTTGGATTCAAAAAATCTACAGGAGTGGATTCACTGATAGTGGACAGCTTACGCCCAATGATAGGATATCAAAAAATAGACTTACAGAACAACCGGATAATAAAAAAAGACCCTCGTATAATGCTGGATTGCAGCGCTATCGCCAAGGGATTCGGAGTAGATGCAGTAGCAAGGCTATTAGAACGTAAAGGGATAAAAAACTACATGGTAGACATCGGTGGTGAAGTAGTGGTAAGAGGCAAAAATTCCAAAATGAACGCTTGGCGTATCGGCATAAACAAACCTGTAGATGACTCCTTGTCAGTAAACCAGGAGTTACAGACTGTACTTGCCATTAGTGACGTAGGTATGGCAACATCAGGAAATTATCGTAATTTCTATTACAAAGGTGGAAAGAAATATGCACATACCATAGACCCACGCACCGGATACCCAGTACAACATAGCATCCTGTCATCCACTGTCATTGCAAAAGATTGCGCCAGTGCCGATGCATACGCTACTGCTTTCATGGTGATGGGACTGGACTCAGCCAAAGCTTTTTGTGAAGCACATCCTGAACTGGATGCCTATTTTATCTGCTCGGGCGAAGGGGATAAATATGAAACTTATTTTACAGATGGGATGAAGAAATTTATCGCCAGCGAGAAATAGACATCAAAGAGGCGCATCAAAACATCGAACAACTATCATTCAAATGGAATGATACCGGAACTCACCACAGATTAATATCAATTTAACACAAAGCAGTTGGTTTCCAATAAAATATCTATGGTGAGTTCCGACATTATTATCTGCAAAGAAACAGCATATCACTGAGCTTTCTGAAACTGTTCTATCAACAAAGTCAGATTAGCCGTAAATAAACGCGCTGATATTGCTAACAAAATGATTCCGAAAAACTTACGAATAACATAAATTCCACCTTTACCCAAGAAACGTTCGATACGATCTGTCAACTTCAACACCACATAAACCCAAACCATATTCAATATCAAGGCTACAACAATGTTTACAGGAGCATACTCCGAACGAAGGGAAAGTAACGTAGTAAATGCTCCCGCACCTGCCAATAACGGAAAGACCAAGGGGACTAAAGTCGCTTCCTTGATAGGACCTTGATTCTTGAATATTTCGATATCCAAAATCATTTCCAAAGACATGAGAAAAATAACAAAAGCACCCGCCACGGCAAACGAAGCGATATCTACCTGAAATAACTTCAGCATCATATCTCCTGCATAAAAGAAACCTATCAATAAAGCAAAAGAAATGCCGGTAGCTTTATTAGCATTGACATTTCTCCCTTTCTGCTTAAGGTTCAATATAATAGGAATAGATCCGATAATATCAATGACAGCAAAAAGTACGATAAACGCACTTAAAAATTCTTGAAAATCAAATGATCCAAACATAAACTCCTCCTTTTTTGAATGCAAATATATTTATTTTTTATACAGCCCGCAAGTATTCTGCTTTTAAACATTAGGAGACGGTAAGAAACAATAAAAAAAATAAAAGTTCTCCCACCTATAAATAATAAATCTCGTTTTATCGTTACCTTTGTGTGTTAAACTATAACTTAACGAACATTAGAACTTATGGAAATAACAATGTATGATACACTTTTACAACTTCCTCTCTTCCAAGGATTATGTAAAAATGACTTCACCAATATCATAGGTAAGGTAAAGCTACATTTTCGTAAATACAACGCCGATGATATCATTGTGGAACAAGGAGCACCTTGCACTCAATTAATCTTTCTCTTAAATGGGGAGATAACCTCCCAAGCAACCGATAACCAACATTCATACTCCTTATTTGAAACTTTTGGAAGTCCTTTCGTTATAGAGCCCTATTCATTATTCGGCATGCAGACCAACTATACAGCGACTTACAAAGCACGTACAAATATTAACATAGTTACCATAGATAAGTTATTTGTATTAAATGAACTGAACAACTACGAAATCTTCCGCCTTAATTATTTAAATATTCTGAGTAATAAGGCACAAGTGGCATACGAAAAATTATGGAACAGCCACATAGGTAATACAGAAGAAAAAATACTGAATTTTTTAGTACTGCGTTCCATGAAGCCCGAAGGGAAAAAAATTCTTAAAATCAAAATGGAAGATTTGGCGAGTTTGATTGATGAGACACGAATCAATGTGTCAAAAGTACTGAATGATTTACAGGAACAGGGATTGGTACAACTTAGCAGAAAAGCAATCTCCATTCCGGCATTGGAAAAACTGACCGAAAAGAATAAATAATCAGGTAAAACCTCATAAAGATGAAAAGCACAGGCATTTCTGCTTGTGCTTTTTTATTTTTAACCTAACTATTTAATATACTTTGTTAAATAAGTAAATAGAATGAGGATAGTGATACTTTTTTTTAGCAAATTTGTAAGTCAAATAAAATAGTGCCATGACTGAAAATAAAAATCCATTTTTAAAACCCTATAACACTCCTCATGACACGGCTCCGTTCCATCTTATCAAGATAGAACATTATGAACCTGCCTTGTTGGAAGGAATGAAAGAACAAAATGAGGAAATTGATGCAATTGTCAATAATCCCGAAGCACCGACTTTCCAAAACACCATTGTTGCTCTGGAAAATTCGGGTGCGTTGCTAGACCGCGTAACTACTGTTTTCGGCAATTTGATGAGTGCCGAGACTAGTGACGAGATGCAGGAATTGGCAGAAAAAATGATGCCCTTACTGTCTGAACACAGCAACAACATCAGTTTGAATGAAAAACTGTTTGCCCGCATAAAAACTGTATACGAGCAGAAAGACCAGTTGCAACTGAAAGGTGAAGACGCCCAACTGCTGCAAAAAACATACGACAGTTTTGTAAGAAGCGGTGCCAATCTGACCGGTGAGGCAAAAGAAAAGTTCCGCCAACTGAATACTGAATTAAGCATATTAACCTTACGTTTTTCTCAGAATCTGTTGAAAGAAACGAATAACTACGAATTGGCATTGACGAAAAAACAATTGGAAGGATTACCCGAAAGTTCATTGGAAAGTTATGCTCAAACAGCAAAGGACAAGGGAAAAGAAGGCAGCATCATTACATTGGATGCTCCCAGTTTTGTTCCTTTCATGAAATATTGTGACGACCGTTCACTGCGCAGAGAAGTCTATATGGCTTATAATACCCAATGTACACACAATAACGACTACAACAATGTGGACATCATCAAGCAATTGGTAAACATTCGCATGGAATTGGCTCATTTACTAGGCTTCTCCACTTTTGCCGAGTATAAACTGAAAAAGCGCATGGCCGAAACAAGTGATGCCGTATACAAATTGCTCAACCAATTATTGGAAGCCTACACCCCTGCCGCCCTAAAGGAAGTAGCAGAAGTAGAAGCATTGGCACGCGAAATGGAAGGCAATGATTTCCAGCTGATGCCATGGGATTGGGCCTATTATTCAGAAAAACTGAAAAATAAGAAATTCAATCTGAATGAAGAAGAGTTGCGCCCTTATTTTGAGCTTAGCCAAGTAGAGAAAGGCGTATTCGGTCTGGCTACCCGTCTGTATGGCATCACATTTAAAGAAAATAAAGAAATTCCGGTCTATCATCCCGATGTAAAAGCTTATGAAGTATTCGACAAAGACGGAAGTTTCCTGGCTGTACTTTATACAGATTTCCACCCCCGTGCCGGAAAACGTTCAGGTGCATGGATGACCAGCTATAAGGAACAGTGGATAGAAAACGGAGTCAACAGCCGCCCCCACGTATCCGTTACCATGAACTTCACCAAGCCATCAGCTGGAAAACCGGCATTGTTGACTTTCTCGGAAGTAAATACTTTTTTACACGAATTCGGACACGCCTTGCACGGAATGTTTGCCAATACCACTTATTCAACCATGAGTGGTACCAGCGTATACTGGGATTTTGTGGAGCTTCCATCACAAATTATGGAAAATTTCGCCACTGAAAAAGAATTTCTCAATACATTCGCCAGACATTATCAGACGGGAGAACCCATTCCTGCCGAACTGATTCAAAAAATTGTAGATGCATCCAATTTTAATGTGGCCTACGCCTGCCTACGTCAAATAAGTTTCGGCTTACTGGATATGGCATGGTACACCCGCCAGGAAACATTTGACGGAGATGTCCGCGCTTATGAAAAAGAAGCATGGAAAAAAGCGCAAATACTGCCCGGAGTAGAAGATACCTGCATGTCCGTACAGTTCTCACATATCATGGCGGGGGGATATTCTGCCGGATACTACAGTTATAAATGGGCGGAAGTACTGGATGCGGATGCCTTCTCCTTATTCAAGGAAAAAGGAATCTTCAACCAGGAAGTCGCTGCTTCTTTCCGGGAGAATATTCTCTCGAAAGGAGGAACGGAACATCCGATGGCCCTTTACAAACGCTTCCGTGGACAAGAACCCAGTATCCATGCCTTGCTGAAAAGAAATGGAATAATCAACTAAAAAACTAAACAATATGAAACTAAAGTCTATTCTTTATATACTGATGCTACTCCCCTTCTTATGGAGTTGCAACAATGAAGACGATGTAGAGGAAATCTTTGCAAGCGGCATGGCATGTAGTGGATTTCTATGGTAAAGCCAATTGGGACAAACGGAACGGAGAGCCCAAATACAATGCAATGGCACACAACCCGGATAAGACTATCGCAGCCGAAGGAAGAAAAGCCTTGAATATCATTCATGGTTTCAACATTACTTTCAAAGCGGATGGCACTTTTACAGAAAGCATACAAAACGGAACCATTGAAGGCACATGGCAAGCGGATGGAAAAGACCGGACAGTAAACATAAATTTTACCAAGACTCCATCTTCAACAAGCTATAATAACGAGTTCATAGAAGCATTGAATAATGCAATATTTTATCAAGGTGACAGCAATGTTTTATTGCTAGCTCCCGAAGGGAAAAAAACTTATATTCAATTTGCACATAATAAGCAAGACTGAAATAATGGAAACGAAAGAAGAAAAACAACTCAAACTCGACAAACGATACATCCGCATGGCTAGTATTTGGGCGGAAAATTCATACTGTGAACGCCGTCAGGTAGGAGCATTAATCGTAAAAGACAAGATGATCATCTCCGACGGATATAATGGAACTCCTGCAGGATTCGAAAATGTATGCGAAGATGACAACGGAGTCACCAAGCCTTACGTGCTACACGCCGAAGCGAATGCTATCACCAAAATAGCACGAAGCAACAACAGCAGTGACGGAGCAACCATGTACGTCACCGCATCTCCTTGCATAGAATGTGCCAAACTCATCATCCAAGCAGGAATCAAACGTGTAGTTTACTCAGAAAAATACCGTTTGGAAGACGGGCTTGATTTATTGAAACGCGCAAATATTGAAGTAATCTATATCAATCCCAATGAATAATAGCAAATAAAGATATGAGCAAAAATCGAACATCCCGTTTTATGCCGGTAATCGTTGCGGTAAGCATCGTAGCCGGAATATTGATTGGAACTTTTTACGCCAACCACTTTTCAGGAAACAAATTAGGTATCATTAATACTTCATCCAACAAACTGAATGCATTATTGCGTATCATTGACGACCAATATGTAGATACAGTAAACATGGGTGAACTGGTGGAAGATGCTATGCCGCAAATTCTAGGCGAGCTGGACCCTCACTCTTCTTATATTCCGGCAAAAGACCTGGAAGCTGTAAATTCTGATTTAAAAGGGAGCTTCAGCGGAATTGGTATCCAGTTTACCATCCAGCAAGATACCATCCATGTAAACAGTGTCATCCAAGGCGGACCATCAGAAAAAGTGGGCCTAATGGCAGGAGACCGCATTATAGAAGTTGATGACAGTGCCTTTGTAGGAAAAATTGTCACCAACTATGAATCCATGAAAAGACTGAAAGGTCCCAAAGGCAGTGAGGTAAAACTTGGCGTTTTTCGTCCGGGAGAAAAAGAAACTTTACACTTCACCATTGTTCGTGGTGACATACCGGTAAAGAGTGTAGATGCCGCCTATATGTTGAATGACAAATTCGGTTACATAAAAGTAAACAAGTTTGGTGAAACAACTTATCCCGAATTATTGATTTCATTAGCCAAGCTAAATCAGGCAAACTGCGAAGGAGTGGTAATCGACTTACGCGGTAATACCGGCGGATATATGGGTGCAGCAATCCAGATGGTAAACGAATTCTTACCCAAAAACAGACTCATCGTTTATACACAGGGACGTAAGTCTCCACGTGAGAACTATACATCCAACGGAACCGGAAGTAGCCAGAAAATGCCTATTGTCGTATTGATGGACGAAGGATCGGCTTCTGCCAGCGAAATTTTTGCCGGAGCTATCCAGGACAATGACCGAGGGACAATCATCGGGCGCCGCTCTTTCGGAAAAGGGCTAGTACAACAGCCTATCGACTTCAGCGATGGTTCAGCCATCCGTCTGACAATTGCCCGTTACTATACTCCGTCAGGACGCTGTATACAAAAACCGTATGTAAAAGGTAATGACGCAAATTATGAAATGGATATCCTGACCCGTTACGAACACGGAGAATTTTTCTCACAGGACAGTATCAAACAGGATCAAAGCCAAATCTTTGAAACTTCTTTAGGCCGTCCTGTATATGGAGGTGGAGGTATTATGCCCGATATCTTTGTACCGCAGGATACTACCGGTGTGACTTCCTATTATCGTATGTCCGTTAACCGCGGACTAACCATCCAGTTTGCTTTCCAGTATACGGACAACCACCGTGCCGAAATGCAAAAATATGAAACAGAAGAAAGCCTGTTACAATATTTGAAACATCAGAACATTTTGGAACAATTCGCCCGTTTCGCTGAAAGCAAAGGGTTAAAACGTCGCAACATATTGATGTACAAATCACAGAAACTATTTGAAACAAATTTATATGGAAACATCATTTATAATATGCTGGGCATGGAAGCTTATATAGAATACTTAAACAAGAGCGACAAAACTGTCCTCAAAGCATTGGAAGTATTGGATAAAGGTGAATCATTTCCCAAAGCTCCCGAACAACCCATAGAACCGAAAGTAAGCGATGAAGGAACTAAAAAAACAACTGCGCAAGCAGATAGCGCAAGAAAAACGCCGTCACGACATCACCGAATTAATGACAAAGTCCGCTGCTTTGCTTGAGAAACTGGAACAGCATCCCAAATTTGCATCGGCCCGTACCGTTTTGCTCTATTATTCATTGGGTGATGAAGTACAGACACATGACTTCGTTGAGAAATGGCACCGGCAGAAAACAATTTTGCTGCCGGTAGTCAAAGGAGACGAATTGGAACTCCGTATTTATGCAGGTAGACAAAACCTGAAAAACGGCGAGGCTTATCACATAGAGGAACCGACGGGAGAAGCATTTACAGCGTATGAGAAGATAGACCTCGCCATTATACCGGGTGTTTCTTTTGATGCCCAAGGCAACCGATTGGGAAGAGGAAAAGGATATTATGACAAATTACTGCCTCTTCTTCATTCCTATAATATAGGTATATGTTATAACTTCCAAGTAAGCGAAAAGCTGCCTGTCGAACCTTTCGACCGGAGAATGGATGAAGTCTGGACTGAGAATGGAATACTGAAATAGAATCTATCGTGATAAGAACTGCCCCATAAGCCACTCTTACATCACACTTCTTTCAAGTCAAGTGTGGACTTTACGAAAAAGATGAAGGAAAATCCGTAAAAATCCGCACCTGGCAGGAAGTTTTACAGGAACCTTCGGAGATAACCAAAAGAACATACAGAAGACCGCCTAGTTAACGAAAAATAATATTGACTATCACTTGTGCCCCTACCTGCTTATTCAGATTCTTCACCAATAAATCACGTCCCATCATCAACTCCTGACGGAGCACGGACGAAGTGATATGCACATAAAGTATTTGATTCTTGATATAAAGATTACTAGTATATTTGGTAATGGCAGACCCCACAACATCTTTCCATGCTTGTATCAGACGATACTCATTCAGTGGTGCCTCCAAAGCATTCTGCCGGAAGAATTTCCGAATCATCTCCCCTATTTGTTCCGCATCATTACGTCTCATTCAGCCACTTCCTTTCTTTCAGTCACACAGCCATCTTCTACAGAAAAGACTCTGTATTCCCTTTCAATCTTTTTCAATATTTTATCCAGATGATCCCTATTGGTATCCGTAATGAAAATCTGTCCGAAACTATCCCCGGCCACTAGTTTCACAATCTGTTCCACACGGGAAGCATCCAACTTATCAAAAATATCATCCAGCAACAACAAAGGAGTGCTATTGCTCCCCGTTTTCTTCAAAAAATCAAACTGAGCCAGTTTCAAAGCGATCAGATAAGTTTTATTCTGCCCTTGTGAACCTTCCCTCTTTATAGGGAAATCACCCAACTGCATCACCAAGTCATCTTTATGAATTCCTCTCAGCGAATACCCCATTATACGGTCACGTTTGCGGCTCTCTTTTATTATATCCAGCAAATTCCCATTCATAGCATGAGATTCATACGCCAGATTCACTTTCTCCTTATCTTGCGAAATATAAGAGTAGAAAGATTGAAAAGTAGGAATAAATTCGGCTATAAACTCACTACGTTTTCTAAAAACAACCTCGCCTGCAAATGCCATCATCTCCTCCCATACCAACATCAATTCCTCATCAGGTTCCTGCTCCGACTTCAATAAGGCGTTACGCTGTGTCAGCGCTTTATTATAACGTATCAGTGCATCCAAGTATTCCTTATCATATTGAGATATCACCACATCCATAAAACGGCGGCGCTCGTCACTACCTCCCGCAATCAGTTCCGCATCAGCAGGAGAAACCATTACGAGAGGAATAAAACCGATATGATCTGATAAACGGCTGTATTCCTTTTTATTCCGCTTAAACTGTTTTTTCTGACGACGCTTCAAGCCGCAATATACCTCTTCAGGATCTCCTTGATTCGTTTCATAGAAACCCTGAATCACAAAAAAATCGCCCTCGTGACGGATATTCTGCGAGTCTATGGGATTAGTGGCACTTTTACAGAATGAAAGATAATAAACCGCATCCAGCAGGTTCGTCTTCCCCATGCCGTTCTGTCCGATAAAACAATTCATCTTTGGCGAGAATTCCAGTTCTGCCTGCTCCAGGTTTTTATAATTCAATATCGAGATGCGTTTCAGTATCATAGAACTTCTGTTTAATTGAGGATACAAAATTAGAGATAAAAACGGGAAAAACTAAAAAAATATGCCCGTAAATTTCATTAATACATAGAAATGAACTACTTTTGCTGACCGAAAAAGTAGATTCGCAAAATAATAAAAAAGTAAATATAAAAATGGCAGAACAAAAACACACTCAGGACCCATTGGATATGGAAGAAGCACTGAGTACTTCAGAAGCATTCCTTATCAAGTACAAAGGAAAAATCCTTGGAACTATTGCAGCAGTTGTGATTATCATTGCAGGTTTCATGGGATATAAGCATTTTATTTCTGAACCCAATGAAATGAAAGCATCAGAAGCTTTGTTCAAAGGAGAACAATATTTCGGAGCCGATAACTTTGAAACAGCATTGAACGGCGACAGCATTGGTTACAAAGGTTTCTTGAAAGTAGCAGATGAATTCAGCGGAACAGCTGCCGGTAATTTAGCAAATGCTTATGCAGGTATCTGCTACGCACAGTTAGGCAAATATGAAGACGCAGTGAAGTATTTAGATAAATTCAGCGCTAAAGATCAGTTGGTAAGCCCCGCTATTTTGGGAACTATCGGTAACTGCTACGCTGAGATGGGACAATTGGACAAAGCTGCCGGAACTTTGCTGAAAGCAGCAGACAAAGCAGACAGTCAGGCATTAAGCCCTATCTATTTGATTCAGGCAGGTCAGTTGTTCGAGAAACTGGGTAAGAACAGTGAAGCTGTTAAAGCTTATACATTGGTGAAAGAAAAATACTTCAATTCTTATCAGTCAATGGACATCGACAAATATATCGAGCGTGCCTCTATCAAATAAGAAAAGAAATATATACCTTAAATTATATAAAGAGGTTGTCTGCACCCACGTACAGATAACCTTTTTCTTTTATTAATCCCACTAAAAAACAAAAAATAATGGCAACAGCGTATCATAACTTATCTGATTATGACTTTAACTCGGTTCCCAATGCAGAAAACATGCGTTTCGGTATCGTAGTATCCGAATGGAACAGTAACATCACCGGTCCCTTATTGGAAGGCGCCGTAACCACCTTGAAAAAACATGGTGCAAAAGATGAAAATATTTTGGTACAAACTGTACCCGGAAGTTTTGAACTGACTTTTGGTTCCGCACAAATGATAAAAAGCGGAAAAGTAGACGCAGTGATTGCAATAGGATGTGTAGTTCGTGGTGACACTCCACACTTTGACTATGTATGTGCCGGTACTACCCAAGGCATCGCCCAACTGAATGCCGAAGGAGATATTCCTGTAATTTATGGTTTGATTACCACCAATACCATGCAACAAGCAGAAGACCGTGCCGGTGGAAAATTAGGTAATAAAGGAGATGAATGTGCAATAACTGCCATCAAAATGCTCGATTTCAAGCAAAAAGTGCAGGGAAAGCAGATTTTTTGAAAAAAAGTTCTTGTAGAATTTGCATATTCAAAAAAAAGACGTACCTTTGCATCGCAATTGAGAAACAAGCCTACTCAATAAGAGAATTGAGATAGAATCTTAAGAGCGAA